>Ga0154020_10003871_pt1 | contig 17919 bp, 30 predicted proteins | sample Klosneuvirus_201_FD_109709 | JGI IMG/M metagenome (GOLD analysis project Ga0154020, IMG submission 109709) | Active sludge microbial communities from wastewater, Klosterneuburg, Austria - Klosneuvirus_20160825_MG | ecosystem: Engineered > WWTP > Aerobic digester > Activated sludge | place... | reverse complement strand
ATGGAGATGGATATGAATATGGATATGGAAATGGATATGGAGATGGATTAAAATCTTTAAATAATCAAACTATTTATATTGTTGATAATATCCAAACAATAATAACTTCTGTGAAAGGTAATATAGCACAAGGTTTTATTATAAATGATGACTTATCTTTAACTAAATGTTATATAGCAAAAGGTGAAAATCAATTTTCTCACGGTTCTTCTATAAAAGATGCTATTAATAATTTAAGAAATAAATTATTAATTAATAGTCCAATAGAAGAAAGAATTAATAAATTTAAAATAGAATTTCCTAAATTTAATATTAAATATAAAGCTAGTGATTTATATAATTGGCATTATTTATTAACAGGAAGTTGTAATTTAGGTAGACAATCTTTTGTTAAAAATAATAGTATTAATTTAGAAAAAGATAAATTTACAATTAAAGAATTTATTAGTTTAACAAAAAATCATTATGGTTCAAATATTATAGTATTACTTGAAAAAGTATATACTAGAGATGATTTAGAAATTTAAATCATTAAAAGGACTGTTATCGCCTCGCACTCATAATGCGTAGAAAGCGTAAGTGGTTACATGTGGGTTCAAATCCTACACAGTCCACTAATTTTAAATTTATTAACTTAATCAATAATTAATTATGCAAACTTTAATTCAAATTTTATTAGTAGTTGGATGTGTTTCTTTTATAATATGTTTAGCAGTTTTACATGAATTTATTGAATATAAATTTAAAAACACAAGGTATTATGACAGGTTCATTCAATAATGATAATAAAGATAATATAAGTATCTTATTAATATTAAGTATAATATTAATGTTTATACTATTAAATAAATAATTTTACACAATTGTGAGTATCCTGTAAAATTATACGTTCATGTTTAACTCTCGTTGGTTTATTTAAATCATTATGATTTAGGTACCCTAATCACTAATAATACTATCCAATAAAGTTAAGATAAGAAGTCTTGGTCTTAACAGTATTATTTTTAATCACTAATATTAATTTTAAACAATAATAACTATGTATCGTTACTATTCAAATCCTACAGTCCCAAATAGAGTGACTGTTGTAGGTAATTACTCAAATGGAGTATTAAGTGTTTCTGCATCTAGATGTAGTAATAAAGACCAATTTATGAGAAAAAGAGGTCGTACAATTGCTGAAAGTAGACTTGAAAAAGGTAAAACTATTTTAAGCGTTGAAATAGAAGATTTTTCAATTAAGAATTTTATTGAAATCGCTAGAAATGTAAGTGATAAAGTTCAAAAAGAACCAAGTCTAATACATAAAACTCTTAATCATGTCTGAAAAAAGATTAAGACCTAGACTTAATAGAGGAACATTAGAATATTCTACTAATCCAGAAAAAAATATTGTAGCTAAGAATTTTGTATGTGAAGCATTATATACAAAAAATTCATTAACTAATAATTTAGTTAAATACGATATTATTGGTGTTAAAACTCATACACATTATGGTGCAAAAATTCAAAGAGGGTTATAAAGAAGGTTATAACCCATATAGAAACTATTATCCATATGAAGGTAAAATATTAAGTGGAGATTTATATAAAAAAAATCTAAATATACTTAATTTAATATCTTATTCAATTGGATATTATATTGGTAATATGACATATATTTACCATAATTCGCAAAATATTAATATTAACATAAATTAAAATGAATTTTACATTTAATACATTAGATTCTTTAAAACAAGAACAATCTTCAATACTATCAGTTTTTACTAAAACTCAAGAAAAATTATCTAGATTAATATTAAAACAAAAGATCTACATGGATAGTTTACTTGATGAACAAAAAGTAATTGAACAAAAGATTGGACAAACAGATCAATTAATTAATAACACTGATTCTATTTTAAATAAAATCAATAAATTATTAGAATAATATTAGCTTGTATATCAAACGAAATAATACCTATATTTATTGTATCAGGAATGATTGTGGGTGTTATATTAATAATTACTAAAAAGTAATATTATGGGAATATTTTTAATATATATTTTAATATCATTGTTGATGTTATATATACAGTGTAGATTATATTGGAAAGATGTAATAGATGAACAAAATATTAATACATCTTTATATAAATCATTTGAGGAAACTAATGCTTTTTGGAAAATAATTGGTAACTCATTTTTTTGGTTTATAACATATCCTTTTAAATTTATAAAATGGGTATTTGTGGATGAATATTTAAAAGATATAAAAGTATGAAACTATTTATATCAATTATTTGTGCATTAATATCAATCTTTATATTAATGGAATCATTATCTTTATTAAATAAAGGTAGTTTGATAACACCTTTTATAGGAATAACAATTATATACATATTACTTTATGTATTATTTAAAACAAACTTTTTTACAAATTTTAAATTTAAAAACAAATAATATGAAAAAAATTTTAGGATTATTAGCAATTACGTCAATTTTATTGACATCATGCACAACAGCAGACTCATCAGAGGTAGCATTGGTAGTAGATCAAATAGGGAATGATAAAGGTATCCCTAACGTACAAATGGAATCAGGATTAATTTTCTATTTTCCACCAACACAAGATGTATTTATGTATCCTACATCTATTCAACATAAAGTATGGACTGCTAGTAAAGATGAAGACAGTCCTACTGATGAACATATTGATGTAACTTCATCTGATGGAGCTACATTTGGATTAGATGTATCATTAAATTTCCAATTAAATAGGCAAGATGCTGATAAAGTATTTAAAAAATATAGAGTAGAAATGGATGAACTTATAAATACACGAATTAGAAACATAGTTCGTAAACATTTATTAGATAATTCAGTTAATTTTGCATCAGATTCTTTATTACAACATAGAAATATTTACGAAACTGATGTAAATAAATCTTTAAATAAAGAAATGGAAAAAGAAGGATTTATAAATACTACAGTTACTATATTGAAAATGCAATTACCACCATCTTATAAACAAGCTATTGAAACTAAGATTAAAGTAATCCAACAAACTGCTACTATTAAATCACAAACTATACAAGCTGAACAAGAAGCTGAACGTAGAATAGCTGTAGCTAAAGGTAATTTTGAAGCAGCACAATATGATGCTAAAACAAAAGAGATTTTATCTCAACCTAAAATGTTAGAGTTATATAATGCTGAAACACAACGACTGTGGGCACAAAAAGGAGTATCTCCTTATGGTAATAATAACGTATTTGGTTCTACATCAGGTATTTTATTACAAAGATAATATATATAATAAACACCTTATTAAATTAATAATAAGGTGTTTTAATTTACAATATAATGAATAAAAAAAATTATATATATGATATAGAAGTATATCCTAATTTATTTTTATGTTTATTAAAATGTATAGTTTCTGATGAATTAATATCTTTTGAAATAAGTGATAAAATTAATCAATTAAATGAATTTAAATTATTTTTAAAGAATAATGTAAAAGGCATGATAGGATTTAATAATTTAAATTATGATTATCCTGTAATACATTATATATTAACTACTAAATTAATAAATAATAAATTAATTTATGATAAATCTCAATTGATAATTAAGTCTAAATATTCATCTATTTATGATAATAATATAATTATTCCTCAGTTAGATTTATATAAAATAAATCATTTTGACAATGCTGCACGTAACTGCTCGTTAAAATGGTTAGAGTTTGCAATGCGAATGACATCAATAGAGGATTTACCATATAAATTTGATAAATCATTATCATTTAATGAAATGGAACATGTTAAAAACTATTGTAAAAATGATATTGAAGCTACTGAATTATTTTATAATAAAAATATAGATAATATTATTTTTAGAACAAATATGTGTACAGAATTAAATCATAATGTGATGAATTATTCTGATGTAAAAATAGGAGAATACATTAATCAGATTACGTATGAAAAGTTATCTGGACGTAAATACAATGATTTTAAAGATTTAAAAACATATAGAGATATATTTCATGTTAAAGATTTAATACCTGATTATATACAGTTTAAAACACCTTATTTACAAGATTTTTTAAATGAGATATCAGATAAATCATTTTATTTAAATGAATCTAAAGAAAATTCTTTTTGTAGAATATTACATTTTGCAGGTATAGAAATTAAATTTGCAAAAGGGGGTGTTCATTCTAATGATAATCCGATGATAGTAACTATTTCAGACGATGAGTTATTAAAAGAAAAAGATGTAGGATCAATGTATCCAGGTTCTATTATAGAAGGTATGTTTTATCCAGAACATTTAGGAAAAGAATGGTATTTAGGTATAAAACATTTATTTGATGAAAGAGCTTTTAAAATAAAACCTGCATTAAAAAAAGAAGTTTATAAATCTCCTGAATATAATTTTTTAGATTCTAAACAAAATGCTTATAAATTAGCAATGAATGGTGGAGGTTATGGTAAAACTGGCTCAGAACATAGTTGGCAATATGATCCAATGGTAATTATGAAAACTACTTTTAAAGGTCAATTATCATTATTAATGTTAGTTGAAGATTTATATTTAGCTGGTGCTCAAATTATAAGTATGAATACAGATGGTGTTGTAATAAAATATAATAAATCATTAAGTGATAAAATATTAGAAATACATAAAAATTGGGAAAATACAACAAAATATATATTAGAAGATACTAATTATAAAAAGATTGTATTTAGAGATGTAAATTCATATATTGCATTTATAATTGATGATGAAGGTAATCATTTAAAATATAAACTTAAAGGAGCATTTGAAATAGATAGAGATTTTCATAAAAATCATAGTAAAAGAATAGTTCCAATTGCATTAGCTAATTATTTTATTAATAATGTAAAAATTGAAGATACTATATATAATCATTTAAATAAAATTGATGATTATTCTTTTTGTAAAAATTATAACATATTTGATTTTTGTATTGGTGCAAAAATGAAAGGTGATAATATATTATATCAAAGAGAATTTATAGATTTCAAACAAGCAGATACTGAGTTATCAAAAATTACAAGATATTATGTATCAAATACTGGTGTAGAATTAATTAAAAAATTACCACCATTAGAAAAAAATAGTTTAACTGAAACAGATAAACATAAATTAAAAATAAATAAAAATCAAATGAATTTATTTGATTTAATTGAAGATATTAAAATTGAAACACCTGATAGAGAAGAGAATTTAGAAGCTGGTCAAGTGTGTACAATATTTAACAAATATGAAATGAAGGATGATTATAATATTAATTATAAATATTATATAAATGAATGTGAAAAAATTATAAATGCAATAGAGAATGATAGAACTGATTAATGAAGTTGAAAAAAATAATATAACAATTGATGAATTTATAATACTGTATAACTTATACGCTAGAAATAATAATTTAAATATAATAAATACAAAGTTTAATGATTTTAACATGTATTTAGAATTAGAAGAAAAGTTATTTATTAAAAGTATAAAAGAAAATAATGTTATAAGTTTTCAATTAAGATTAAAAGGGAGCTCTTTAATAGAATCTTTTTTAACAAAATTTAATATAGAAACAAATTTAAATAAAAATAATAAATCATCATTTGATGAATTTTGGACATTATTTCCATCATCAGATGAAACTGATTTTTTTAAAAAGACAAGATTTTTAAAATCAAATAAAGACGCTTGTAAAAAGAAATATTTGGAACTCTTAAATCAATATAAACATGAGGACATAATAAAAGCTTTAAAATATGAAGTAGAAACTAGAAAAAATACTTCAGGAAATGGTTTAAAATTTATGAAAAATTCACTAACATGGTTGAATCAGAAAGAGTTTGAAATTATATTAGAAAATTTAAAAGAAAATATACCTACTCAAACTGATTGGACAACAAATTCTATTTAAAATGGATAAATACAGAATTACAGTTCTTATTAATAATATTGTAGAACACCAAGAAATTGTAGAAGCTAATAGTAAACACAATGCTATAGATCAAGTTAGAAATATGATGAAAAAACGTTATGAAAATCCTGAAATACATTTTACTAATTTAGTAGTTTTAAATTAATAAATAATTTATGAGTTTATTTGATAGAGTTATTAATACTCTTAAAACACGTAGGGAAAGGATCATTTCAGGTAAAATAAATGCTATACCTTGGGGGTTACCTAGATTTGAGGAGTATAATCCTGGTATTGAAAAAGGTAAATATTATATCATTACAGGTCAAACAAAATCAGGTAAATCTCAAATTACAGATTATTTATTTGTATATAATGCTTTTAGACAAATTAAAGAAAATAATTTACCAATTAAATTAGTAGTTAAATATTTTTCACTTGAAATGTCTGAAGAAGAAAAAATGACACAAATGATATGTAATTTATTATTTGTAAAAAGTAAAGGAGAAATAATAATTTCACCTACTAATTTAAGATCTACCAGAAGTGCAATAGACCCATCTATATTAGAAATAATTAATTCTTATAAAGACTATATTGATGAATTTTTAAGTTGTGTAGAATTTATATCTACAATAAAAAATCCGTTTGGTATATTTAATCATATGAGAGAATATGCTTTAAAAAATGGAAAGCAACACAAAAAAACTGTAAATTATGGTAATGGTAATATAGAAGTAGATGATTGGTATGAAGAAAATAACCCTGAAGAATATGTAATTTGTATTGTAGATCATGCTAGCTTAAATAATAGGCGTTTTAATTAGAAATAATTATTATAATTAGGGGGTAAAATCGGTAAAAACTAAGTTTTAATAAAATTTAACATAAAATATTTGACTTTTAATAATTAATGTTGTATCTTTGACCAAAGTAACATTAATTAAATACGAATATGAAACGTACAAAAGAACAAGTTGAAATTATTTATCAAGAATATTTAAAAGGTATTCAACAAAAAGTATTAGATAAAAAATATAATACAGATACTAATTATTTATTTAAAAAACATAATTTAAAATGTAGGACAATATCAGAGTCTATAATTAAATTTAGAAACTCATGTATTAAATTAAATTATGATTTTAAAAATATTAATAATGAATATGAAGCTTATATTGTAGGGCTGTTTCTTGCTGATGGTCATGTTGGTAATGGTCAATTAGGATTATTTTTAAAAAAATCAGATGTTGAACTTATACAACAAATAAAAGACTATTTTTCTAAAAATATTAAATTGCAAATAACTAAAACTACAGCAGGTTTTGTAGTATCTTCTAAACAAGTATGTGAAAATGCTATTAAATTAGGTATTTTACAGAAAAAAACTAATAAGTCTTTTACTATTCCTGAAATAAATGATAATTTAATAAAACATCTTATACGAGGTTATTTTGACGGAGATGGTTCTATATTTAAATGTAACAATAAATATTTAAAATCTAATATTTGTTCACCTACAATAGATATTTTAGAAAATTTTCAACAGATTTTAAAAAATAATAATATAGAATCTACGATAAATAAAGAAAATCGTATTGGAAAACCTCAAATAATTTTAGGAAGAACTTATCTTGCAACAATGGATATGTATAGATTATATATACGAAAAAAAGATGAGTTAAAAAAATTATATTATTTTTTATATAAAGATTGTAATATTTGTTTAGAAAGAAAGAAAAAAGTTTTTGAAGATAATTTTTACATGTTAACAAAATTAAAATAAGTCAATACCGAGGTAACTATAAAGACCATATAGTACCGTAGAGCATAGGTGATGAGAGTAATGGAATCAATAATTCACCCACGAGTATCCACCATCTAAACGTAAAGTCGTAGGTGAAAATATATGCCGAACTTATAAGAAATTATAAGAAATAGAGGATAAAAAGCCTTTATGATAACACAATGTATTGCAAATAGAGCATAATAATACTATACAACAAACTATAAATGATTTATCTAGTAAATATTTTATACAATTGCGTAATAAATATAAACAAATACCAGTTTTAGTACAACAACAATCTTTTCAAGGTGAAAATTTAGAAAGTATTAAATCTAATGCTATGAAACCTAGTCTAGCTAATTTAGCAGAATCAAAATTAACAGCTAGAGATGCTAACGTTACATTTGGTATATTTTCGCCATTTAAATTTCAAATACCTGATTATCATGGGTATAACATTAAAATACTTAAAGATCAAGTTAGATTTTTAGAAATACTAGCAAGTAGAGATGGAGGATCAGGATCAATCTGTCCATTATATTTTAATGGTGCAGTTAACTATTTTAAAGAGTTACCTAAAGCAAATGATACAATAGAAATTAATAAAACTTATGAAATAATTCAAAAACATATAAATAATGAGTATAAATAGAATACATTTTGAGTCAAGTCCATTCACATTTTCTAAAATGTTTAATGGCAAATATAATGGTATGGATTTTACATTAGAGTATTGTAAAACTAAAACTGTTGAAGAAGATGATGATATTGAAATAGAAGCTGAATATCAGATAAATATCACATGGGTTGAAGATATTCATCCTGATAAGAAAAAAATTGCTGAAGAAGGTATTAAAAAGCTTTTTAAAATAAAAACTGAAAAAGATCAAATTTATTATAATTTTTAATTATGAAAAATAAAATAATACTAACTGCCAAACATGGGAGACCTTCTACAAAAGTAGTATATAGTCAAATGACTAATGATACAGCTCAATTAATACATCGTCGTCAAATTATTAGTACAAAAACTAAAAATGTTATAAAACAATATTATAGAATATTTAAAAATAATAATGTTGATAATATGTTTAAACAACAAACTGTTGATTTTAACAATTCTATCATTGTAAGATGGGGTACTAGAGAAGAGATTGAAACTAACAATACCAATATTGTTTACAATACAAGTTCTGCTATTGCAAATGCTACTGATAAAAAGTTATCAAGACAATTGTTTTTAGACAATAATGTATCTACACCACAACTTGTAACAATAGATGGTTTTAGAACAGAATATTTACCAATTATAGCAAGACCATTAACACATAGTAAAGGTAAAAACTTTGTAGTTTTAAATACTAATCAAGAATTTATACTTCATTATGAAAGAAATCATCAAAGCTGGTATTACTCTCAATTTATAAATAAAGAGCGTGAGTTTAGAGTTCATTGTGCACATGGTAAAGTATTAGCTGTTATGGAAAAAACTAATCCTAACAATGGTAATATTGCATGGAATAGAGCTCAAAATGATACTGAACCATTCACTTATATTCCTTGGTCAGAGTTAGATAAACAAAAGTTAAAAATAGTGCTTATAGAGGCTTTAAAAGCTACAGCAGCTATTGGTTTAGATATGTCTGGTGTAGATGTGATGTTGATGGGTAAAAAAGCATATGTCCTTGAAGTTAATACAGCTCCTACGTTAAACACATCTGAATATGTAGCATCTAGATGGGGAATGTATTTTGATTGGTTATTTAGGTCTGAAAAACGTCGTGAGCATTGGGATTTTACACAATTTGAAAAAGCAAGTTCATTAATTTGGAAAAATTATCAATTACGTGACGAAATTAAAGCTGAAAGTGATGATTAAAAAGCTTTTAGAAAAATATGATATAAAAAAATTTGACAATATTACAATACATATAAGTAATAATGAATTTAATTTTGCATATACTAAATTATCAAAACCTATTTCAGGTAAACGATATTTTGGTGGATTACAATGTAATTTTGAAAGTGATACAATTGAATATAAATTATTAGAAAATGAATTGTGTAATATTGCAGAAACCTTATTAAATTAATGACAGTACAAGATAAGATACAAAATGAAGTAGAAGTACAGTTCTATAAAAATAATTGTAGAGGATTAGCTCTATTAGCTACAGGTTCGGGTAAATCTAAGATATTTATTAATATTTTAAATAAAGAACGTAAAAGATGGCTTTTAGTAGTTCCAACTCAAAAATTAAGAGATAGAAACTGGAAAGAAGAGTTTGATAAATGGAATAGCTTAGAAGTTTATAATAAATATTTAACTATATGTTGTTATAAAAGTTTATGTAAAGAAAATTTATCATCATATGATGGAGTGTGTCTAGATGAAGTACATCATATTACAGAAAATAATGTTAAACATTTAACATTAAATAAAACTATTAAAATTTTAGCATTAACAGCTACATTACCAAGAGATTTAAATAAACAAAATATATTATTTAACAAACTCAAATGTAAAATATTATTTAATTTACCGTTAAAAGAAGCTATAAGACTTAAAATTGTAGCACCTTTAAATATTTATATACATAATTTAAATTTATCTACTGAAAAAAATATATTAGTAAGTTATAAAGATAAAGTTACTGGTGAAAATAAAACATTTTATCAGTCAGAACAAGATAAATATAATTATATAAATAGTAGGTTAAGTAAAATGTTATCTGAAGGTAAAATCCCTGGTAAATTTGATTATTTAAATAGAGCTAGGTTTTTATTTGAATCAGAAACTAAAGTTAAATATGCTAGAAAATTATTAGAAAGGTTTCATGAAAAAAAAGTATTAGTTTTTTCACAAAGTATTCCTCAGATTGAAAATATCCTAAAAGAAGTATTTCATTCTAAAACAAATGATAAATATTATAATTTATTTGTAAAAAATAAAATATATCATTTAGGAGTAGTTGAATCTTTGAATGAAGGTGAAAATATTGATAATTTAGACATTGGATTAATTGTTCAATTTAATTCAAATGAACTTGCATTAATGCAAAGAATAGGTAGAATTATACGTAAAAGAAAAGATCATATTGCAGATATTCATATATTAGTGTTTAAAAATACTATTGATGAGGTATGGGCAAATGATATTCTTGCAGAGTATAAAGATTTAATAACATATATAAATTAATTTATGAAAAAAAGAATATGGCATGTGAGCGATTCACATACCTATCATAGATTATTAGTAGTGCCAAAAAATGTTGATATTGTTATCTTTTCTGGTGACTGTAGTAATCCTAGAGATCCATATACAAATGAACCTGAAGTAAGAAACTTTTTGACATGGTTTGCAGCATTACCTATTAAACATAAAATATTTGTTGCAGGTAATCATGATACATCTATTGAAAAAAAGTTAATAACTAAAATAGATTTTGTAGCTAGAAATATTATTTATTTAGAAAATGACTATTGTTTTGTAGATGATTTAAAAATATTTGGTACACCTTATACTCCTAGTTTTGGAATGGGATGGGCTTTTAATAAAGCTCGTAATAAGATGCATGATAAAATATGGAGTCATGTAGAAGATGATACAGATATTATTATATCACATGGTCCACCTAAATATATTTTAGATTTATCAACAGATATGTCACATAATTTAGAATTTTGTGGATGCAGTTCGTTTTTTAAATTATGTAAAAAACTAAAACCTAAATTAGTATGTTTTGGTCATATTCATGATAACGATGATATTTGTAACTCTGGGATTAAACAAATTGCAGGTTTAGATACTATATTTAGCAATGGAAGTATTGTTAAAGATGGTGAATTTGGTAAATTAATTAGTAATGGTAATATTATTGAAATATGAAATTAGCAAGTGCAGAAAAAATTTTAAATTTAACACCAATTGAAGGTGCTGATTTAATAGAAACAGCTGATATATTAGGTTGGAAAGTAGTAGTTAAAAAAGGAGATTATAAAATTGGAGATTTAGTATCTTATGTTCAAATTGATACAGTTGTACCAAGTTTAAGAGAATATGATTTCTTAGAATCTAGAAAGTTTAGAGTTCGTACTATAAAATTACGCAACCAAATATCACAAGGATTAATAGTTCCATTACCAGCTGGTAATTATAAAGAAGGCGATGATTTAACTGATATTTTACAAATTAAAAAATATGAAAAACCAGATAATAATCCACGGGAATTGCAAGAAAAAAAACCCAATAGCGGTTATAAAAAATGGATGTATTTATTTAAATATAATGTTTTATATAAAATATTTCCTTCATTAAAACATAAATTAAGAAGTACTTTTCCAAAAGAATTAGTTTCTATTACAGATGAAGAACGTATTCAAAATATACCACATGTTTTAGAAAAATATAAATATAAACCTTTTATAGCATCTTATAAATTAGATGGTAGCTCTATTACTATTATTCATAGTAGATTCTTATTTAAATCTAGATTTAGAATTTGTAGTAGAAGATTTGAATTACATGATAAACATAATGATTGGTATAAAGCATTCAAATCTACTAATTTTGAAAAAGAAATTAAAAAATTAGTTAAATACTTTAAAACTGATGATATTATAATTCAAGGAGAACTTATTGGTAAAAAATTTAATGGCAATCATCATAATTTAGAACAAGATGAAATAAGAATATTTAATATATTTGTAAATAAAGAAAAAATAGATCAATTATTATTAATTGATATATGTACTGAATTAGATATACCACATTGTCCAATATACAAATTTGTAACTTTAAATATGTCAATGGGAGAAATTTTAAAATTTTCTGAAATAAAAGATATATTAAATCCAAATGTGGAAGCAGAAGGGTTAGTATGGAGATGTATTGATGATAATTTAAGTTTTAAAGTAATAAATAATAAATATTTAATAACAGAAAAATAAAATGAGCGTAAAAATTGTACAATGTAAATGTGACCATAAATTTCAAGATGATACTTATGGTAAAAACAAAAGAGTAGCTAACGAATGTGATAATAAAACCACAAAAGAATATAGATGTACAGTTTGTGGTACTAAACATAAATAATTATGAATTATTCTGTAAATGATAAAGTTTATGATTTTGAATATGGATGGGGTGTTGTAAAAGATACTACATATCCTGTTAAAAATTTTCCAATTAGTGTATTATTTTCTTCTTATAAATTAATACAATTTACAAAAGATGGTAAAAGATCTATATATGATATTAATCCTAGACTGTCATTTACTGAATATAATTTAGTAACAGGAGGATTTAATAACACATTTCCATTTTTAAAAAAAGATGAAGTGGTTTATGTAAAAAATAAAAATAATGATGAATATTTAAAAAGATATTTTTCACATTTAAATTATTGTTATATAGATGGTTTAGATTCTAAATCAACTAATAAAGTTGTCAAATGGAAAATAATAGAACGTTATGAAAAGTAATGAATTTAATAAAGTAGTTCAAGATCAATTAGATCATATTGAAAAAACTTTACAAACAAAAGGTATAGAATATTCTAGAAATGAAGATAAACTTCATAACTTTAATATAGGTGTACAACAATCTACTACTGGAGAAAGTAGAGAAGAAGTTATATGGGGAATGGCTCGTAAACATTGGATATCAATACAAGACATTAGAAAAGATGTTAAAAATTTAAATTATCCTACAAGATATCAATTAGATGAAAAGTTTGGAGATATGATAAATTATTTAATATTAGAAAAAGCTAGTATTATTGATAAGTTAAATAAAATTGAAGAAGTTCATGAAACTTTAATGTAATGAAAGTAAATAATGTAGTATTTAACAAAGATAAATTATTTTTTACAAGTGATACTCATTTTGGTCATGAAAATATAATTAAATATTGTAATAGACCTTTTAAGAATGTTTTTGAAATGAATCAAGTATTAGTTGATAATTGGAATAAAGTAGTTCCTAAAGATGGTGTTGTATTCCATTTAGGAGATTTTGCTTTGAATCTAAATAATCAAGCTACTTCACATATAATTCATTCTTTAAATGGTACTAAACATTTAGTTATTGGTAATCATGAAAAATGTGTATTAAAATCATCTTATATAACAAGTTTATTTAATACAGTAAATGATATAAGTGAAATATTTGTAAAAGATGATGAAATTACTTATAAAGAACAACATATTGTAATGTGTCATTATCCAATGATAACATGGAATGCATCACACAGAGGTTCTTGGCAGTTATTTGGTCATGTACATGGTGGTTTAAGTAATAAAGGTGTAATTAATCATCCTGTATCAGCATTAGATGTAGGTGTAGACAATCATAATTTTACACCATTATCTTATGAACAAGTAAAGTTAATAATTACTAAACAAAATTTGAATAAATGATAGATAATATAAAATTAATTTTACCATTTTTAAAATTTGAATCAAAAGATGATTTTTATTATCTTCAAATTTTACAACGTAAAAAAGAAAACTCTGAAATAGGTTCTAATTCTAGAGTTATTAAAAGTTATTATATTACATCTGAACAATATTTATTAGATAGGTATGATGAAATTAAAAAACTTTGTGAAGTATTTAATGCTAGAGCAATGATTCGTTTAAATAAACGTTCATTTGAAAAAGTGGGGTTTAAAACTATGACTAATTTAGCTAATACTATGATGAATAAAGAATATAGTTTTCTTAAAGCATCGTATGATAGAGCTTGTGGTTTAGGTAATAATGATTCTGAAAAAAAATGGATACTAGACATTGACGAAAAACCATCTGATAATTATTTTAAACATTTAGCTAAGTTCATACTTAGTTGTGAACCTATAAGAAATAGAGATATTTTACAAACTATTCCTAGTAAAAATGGTTACCATTTAATATGCTTACCATTTAATTTAGAAAAATTTAAATTAATTTACTCAGAAATAGATGTTCATAAAGATAATTCAACTAATTTATATATACCTTAAATTAATATAATAAAATGAATTATAAAAATTCTGTAGAATTATTAGGACATTATGGTTCTGATGAAGTAATAGCATGTAGTGCTTGGACTAGTATTTCTCGTGATTTAACTGATGATAAAAAAGCTAGAATACCTAATTTAATAGATCAACTTTGGTCAAATGGTCATGAAACACCTTTTGAAAAAGGTATTGTACATTTTCTTGTAGATACTGATATAGCTAGTCATATACATTTACTTAAACATAGAATTAGTTCTATGAATGGTGAATCAGCTAGATATAAAGAATTAAAAGAAGATAAGATGTATATTCCTGAAGATTGGATATTAGGTCATGAAACTTCTGGTCCACATACTGTATTAAGAAAATGGGCAACAAGACTTAAAGAATATTCAGAAGCTACAAATAAAGAATATCATCAATGTTTAGAAGAATTAACACCTATTTTAGGTCGTAAAAGAGCTAAAGAGAGTGCTAGGTTCTTTAAGACATATAACTCTCAAATACAAGCTGATATTAGTTTTAATATGAGAAGTTTTGCTAATTTCATTAAACTTAGAAATAGCGAACATGCTCAATTAGAAATTAGAGAAATAGCTCAACAAATGTGGGATTTAGTTAAAAATATAGAAGGAAATCCTTTTCAATATACTTTATTAGCTATTGAAAAAAGAATTAATGAATAAAAAACTTTTAATTATTGATTATCGTGCAAATAGTGTAAAAATATTTGACTACGATGAAAATTTATATCCTGAAATATATGATTTTTTATTTATATTAAGAATGAAAGGTGAATTTTTATTTATTCAGGATTGTAAATGGGAAATATTTGATAATTTAAAAATACAAATAGGATGAAAAAAATAATAGTTTTAAATTTTTTAACAAGGGAGGTGTTTATATTAAATTATGATGAAAATATATGGGAAGACCCTGAAGATTTTATATCAGAAAGTGAACTGTTAGATAATGTATCTCATAATAACTGTCAATGGATGGTAGTAAAAGATATGAAATTAATAATTGAATAAAATAAAAAATGAAGATTGATGGTGAGTGAGGAAAAAAATAATTTAAAAGGAAAAGAAATATTATCAGACTTTAAGTTTTTCTCTGGTAATTATTCTAAATTTCTAAAAGACAAACAACGTTTTGAAAGTTGGGAAGAAGCTGTTGAAAGAGTTATGAATATGCATAGAATTAAATTTAAAGATAAGTTGGATATATTATCTCCTTACATAAATGAAGTTCAAGATGCATATAATAAAAAATATTTATTGGGTTCTCAAAGAGCGTTACAATTTGGTTTTGCAGATGAAAAACAAGGTATTTTAAAACATAATTCTAAATTATATAACTGTTTAAGTTCATATGCAGATAGACCTCAATTCTTTCAAGAATGTATGTATTGGCTTTTAAGTGGATGTGGTGTAGGGTTTAGAGTCTTTCAAAAAGATATTGACAAATTTAAATATTTACAATCTAGAAATTTAGGTGTAAAAACATTTATAATTGAAGATTCTATTGAAGGATGGGCAGATGCGTTTGGTGTATTAATATCATCATATTTAGCACATAATAATAAATTACAACATCAAGTTCCTTTTAAAGAATATCAAGGTTATAGAGTAGATTTTGATTACTCTAAAATCAGAAAAAAAGGTGCTTTAATTTCAGGTGGATTTAAAGCACCAGGTCATGAAGGTCTAAAAAACTCAATTAATAAAGTTGAAAAGTTAATTGAAAATGCAATAGAATATAAAGGTTATTTAGAAACTATAGACGTTTATGATATTGTGATGCATCAATCTGATGCTGTATTGTCTGGTGGCGTTAGAAGATCAGCAACGATTTGTTTATTCCACAAATCAGACAATTTAATGTTAAATGCTAAAACTGGTGATTGGTTTAGTACCAATTCTCAGAGAGCACGTAAAAATACTGCGTCTTTATATAGAAATATATAAATGAAAATTTGGTGAATTGCTGGAACGCTAAGTGGAAACATATGCCAATCAGCAGCCAAGCTTATAAATATTAAAAAATTATTGTATATTACAAAATAATTTACTATATTTGTAAGAAGGTTCAGAGACTATCCGTAAGGAGTACATTCAAGTGAATGGAAGCGCCAAACACCGTATAGGTGATGATATAGTCCGAACTTTTAGGAAACTAAAAGTAGTTATTTATTATGTACGAAAAATTCATTGAAAAATACAGGAATCAAATGATTCCTGAAAACACATACACTGAAAAACATCATATTATTCCTAAATATTTAGGAGGGACTAATGATGAAAAAAATTTAATTATTTTAACATATAGGCAGCACATACTTGCTCATTTATTGTTATATAGAAAATATAATAATTATCAAGATTTAATGGCTTACAAATTAATGACAAGTTTACCATTTGAAAGAAAAAGACTAATTAGTAAATTAATAGGATTAAATAATATACAAACAGGTCATATACAAAGATTAGGTAAACATAATAAAGATACAAATTTTATAAATTCTATTAAAACATCTGAATCTTTAAGAAAAGGAGGTTTAAAAGCAGGTAAAATTGCAAAAGAAACTGGGCAAATTTATAAGATTAGGACATTAGAAAGTTGTCGTAATGGAGGAATTGTTGCTGGAAATTTAGCTAAAGAAAAAAATCAAATTCAAACATTAGCTAAATATAAAGGTATTTATGTTCTAATAATGCCAGATGGTACTGAATTTCAACATGCTTTTCAAGCTGAAGAATATATGAAAATTAATAAAAAAATAATAATTTTTAGGTGTAGACAAAATAACTTAGGTTATTCAAGACGTTTAAAGACAATAGATGAATTAAATAATAGATGGACAAATATAAAGTAACGATTTATATTGAACACAATTGAGCAACAATTCAGTTTTATTACTAAAATCAGATACTTCTAAAGAAGAATTTGATAAATTATTTGAATCTATAAAAGATTGGGGAGAACCTGGTTTTATATGGACAGATGATTATGATATTACTTATAACCCGTGTGTTGAGATAGGTAAATACCCACAAACTGAAGATGGTAGATCTGGATGGCAAGGATGTAATTTAACAGAAGCTAATGGTGCTAAATGTAATACTAAAGAAGAGTTTTTTAAAACTTGTAGAGCTTCTGCAATTATGGGAACT
>Ga0154020_10003870_pt1 | contig 17920 bp, 15 predicted proteins | sample Klosneuvirus_201_FD_109709 | JGI IMG/M metagenome (GOLD analysis project Ga0154020, IMG submission 109709) | Active sludge microbial communities from wastewater, Klosterneuburg, Austria - Klosneuvirus_20160825_MG | ecosystem: Engineered > WWTP > Aerobic digester > Activated sludge | place... | reverse complement strand
GCCAACCTGACAACCCACGCCTTACAAGAAAATTTCACTGCCGTAAAAATCGGCGATGTGAGCGGCAACGCCGTGACCAACACCCTGCACGCTCTTGCGGACCGGACATCGGGCCGGACGGCCCTGCTCGATGTGGCGTTTGCGGATGCCCGTACGGAGGGGCATGTCCGCGCAGGGGAATTGTTCGAACTTTCGGTGCGGGCGGCAGAATCGCTGCTTGGCTACCAGTTTACGCTGGCGCACCCGGGGCTGGAGGTCGTGGAAATCACGCCCGGCGCGGGGATGCGTACCGAGCATTTCGCCGTGTTCCCCGGCGAGGGGTTACTGACTGTCAGTTGGGACGGCCCGGGCAAACCGGAATTCAGTGTACGGTTCCGGGCCACTGCATCGGGCGACCTTGAGCAAATGCTGCACCTTTCGAGCCGGGTCACCCGGGCGGAGGCGTACGGGGCTTCCGGCGAAAATGCCGGTGTGGAGAGTCAAAACCTGGCCTTGCGTTTCGGCAGCCCCGGTGGTACGGTGGTGAAGCCACAGGGTTTTGAGTTGTACACCAACGAGCCAAACCCCTGGCACGACCGCACCCGCGTCCGGTTTTATTTGCCGGAGGCCGGCGCCGTCACGCTGACGGTGTACGACCCGACGGGGCGGCAGGTTTTTTCACAAACCCGCGCGTTCGGGGCCGGTTTCCAAAGTATCTGTTTGGATGGTGCCGTGTGGCCTTCGGGGGTATTTTATTACCGCGTGGAAACAGCGGCGGGGAGCGCAAGCGGGAAAATGGTGCGGGGATAATCCCACTTCCAAGGCAGTTTTTTTTCGGACATTTGCGGCCATTGGTCGCTTTTATTGTTTTGCCCGACACATGCCCCCGTCATTCGCCCTCTCAAAACTCGCAACTCAAAACTCGCAACTCAAAACTCAAAACTGCACATGGTTACCACAAAGACATTGTTTGCTGCCGAAGGGCTCGACGAGCGCAGCCTCGAGTTCCTGTCCAACGCTATCGAAAAAAACAACCTGCCCGGCTTCGACTACTTCGAGTTCAAACGCGCCGTGGCGGCCCTGCTGCAAATGCAACTGGACGAGCCGACCTGCTACAAAAGCGCCTTTGCTACGGCAGCCACGGTAGGCCTCACCAAGGAAAAACTGATCGAGACCGCCGGCTACTACCGCAACGTACTGCTCAAGGAAAAGGAACACTTCGACACGGCCCTCGAAAGCCAGAACACTACCAAAGTCACCTCCCGCGAGCAGGAGATCAAACGCCTGCGCGATCAGGTGGAGCGCCACCGCGCTGAGGTAGCCCGGTTGCAGGACGAAATCGGCGGCTACCTCAACCAGATCGAACTGGCCGAAACCGCCGTGAAAACCGAAGCGCAAAAATTGGAAAAAACCAAGGCATCGTTCGAAAAGACCCACGAACTGGTGCTCCACCAGATTGATCGCGATGTGGAAAACATGCACAAGTACCTGTAAGCCATGAAGTCGAAATCGTTTTGGCAACGCCCGGAAGGTATCGCCGGCGGACTCATTCTGGCCGGTCTGGTGGTGGGCGGCGGCATACTGCTGAGCAACATCCTGCCCGTGCTCGTCAGCCTGGCGCAAAACACGCTGTACCTGTCGGGCATGCTGGCCGCACTCGGCGCGGTCATTTACCTGGTGCTCGACCCCAGGATGCGCAACCTCGTGTGGTACATGTACACGGCCGCCATGCGTTGGGTCACTGGATTATTTGTACAAATTGACCCCATCGGTATCCTCAAATCCTACATTGAGGACCTGGAAAAAAACCTGCGCAACCTCAGCAAACAGATCGGCGCCTTGCGCGGCCAGATGCGCCTACTCAAGGGCATCATGGACGGCAACAACACCGAAATCCAGAAAAACCTGGCCCTTGCCGACCGTGCCCAAAAACAGGGCGACGAAAAAAACCTGACCATCTCCACCCGCAAGGCCGGGCGCTTGCAGGAGGCCAACGGCAAGTACGACGCGCTGTTGAAAAAAATGGAGGTGCTCTACCGGGTGTTGTCCAAGATGTACGAAAACTCGGAGATCATGCTCGAGGACACCCGCGACTCGGTGACACTCAAAGAGCAGGAGTATACGGCCATCAAAGCCGGCCACAATGCCATCCGTTCGGCCCAAAGCATCCTCACGGGAAACCCCGACCAACGCGCCATGTTCGATCAGGCGCTTGAGGCTATGGCCGAGGAAGTGAGCCAAAAAGTAGGCCACATGGAGCGGTTCATGGACACCAGTCGCAACCTGCTCGACTCCATTGATCTGCAAAACGGCGTGTTTCAGGAAGAAGGCCTTCAACTGCTCGAACACTGGGAAAAACAAAGTCCTCTCGGCTCCACCACAGCCAAACAGGCGACGGAAAAACCGCTCGATTTGAGCGTACCGCCCAAGGAAGCGATCAAGCCCGGAGAAGATTATCGCAAATTTTTCGACTGAGGGCAGTACCTGCTACAACCTCCAGTTCACCCCCACGTTCACGCCTGCCAGCAGGTGATCGGGCAGGCGGTGCCCCTGTGCGTCTTGTCGGGCGAAATTGCCCGAAACGGCGGGTTCGGCGACGATGCTGAAGCGGCGGTTCCAGCGAAACTCTACCCCTGCTGACGCCCAGTACCCGAGGAAAAAGTTGTCGGTGCGTTCGAACACAAACGTATCGTTGTTCTGCGCGAACCGCAGCCGGTTGTTTTGTGATGCCCGGGCGCTGATCACCGTCTCATTTTTCAGGAAAAAATTGCCTGTAAGGCCCACCTTGGCTACTGCCAGCACACGGCCCGCTCCCAATCGGTAACTGAGCAACAGAGGAATACGCAGCAAACGGGCCTGCTCGGTCGTGGAAATTTTCACGATTACCGGCTCGGCATCGGCCACAGGCACCGAGTCATCCGCCGATTCCATGCGCAGGCTGACGGACGCCGAGCCGCCATACGTGCTCAGGTCATATGTGAAATTGCGCCGCTGTCCGGGGACGGAGCCGCCGGGGTGAATGGCGCCGTCGGCAAACCGGAACCGGGCGGTATGTGCCGTCGTGCGGGTACTTTCGGCAAACCCGATGCCGCTCTCCACGCCGAACCGCCGACCTGTTGTTTTGCCTACCCGTAGCCACCAGTCGGTGGCTACATCCGGGCGCTCCGACCGGCTCACAAAGACAGGTCGCATCCCGGGCCGTTGTGCGGTAGTGGTCACCGACTCGAAAGTGCGATGCGGCATGGTATGCAGCCCGACGTACCAGCCGGAAAGGGTGTGTGCGGGTTTGATAGGAGGGAGCTCGACGGCAACGCCCCCGCCCTCAGCCTCTTTCCCGGGGGAGAGGGGGGCCTGATAGAGCAGTGCAGGTAGGTTTGACATTTGCGAGAGGGATTTTTGGGTTGTGCTGGAAGCCGGAGGGTTTTCTGTGTGCGCAACTCCATCTCCATTCCCTTCAACTGGGGAGAGGGGAGTAAGATTGGGCGGAACAGGATGGTTTTGGATTGGCACAAGCTGGGAAAGCGCGTGCGATGCGGCCCCACCCCCAGCCCCTCCCCCCGGGGGGAGGGGGGCGTAATCGAGCGTTGCTGTGAGTTCTCTTTTTGTGGTTGTTACTTCGTACTTGGGATCAAAAGGGTTCCCTTTCCCCGAATCAAGCCCCCCTCCCCCCGGGGGGAGGGGTTGGGGGTGGGGCTGCGCGCGTTCCCCAACCAACGCCTTCAACTTGTTTTCGTAGTAAAAGTGCTCACAAACCAGGCCGGAGAGCAGTAGCAGGATGCAAGCAGCCGCCAACTGCAGTTGGTTGCGCAGGAAAAACACCCGCCACGCCGGCAGAGCTGCGGGAAGTTCCCCTTCGATGCGCGACCACATATCGGACGCGGGATTTTCCTCGTGGTCGTCGAAGGTATTGCGGACGTATTCGTCGAGCGGGTCGTGTTGTGTATTTTTTTCCATAATGTTCAGGTTGTCAGGCTGCCTTCGAGCAGTTTGCGAAAATGTGCTTTTGCCCGCAGCAATTGGGATTTTGATGTGCCTACGGAGATGCCGAGGATGTCGGCAATCTCCGGGTGGGAATAGCCTTCGAGGATATGCAGGTTAAAAACGGCCCGAAACCCCGGCGGCAGTTGCTGGAGGATTCGGATCATGTTCCGGGCCGGCGGCTCATCGCCTGTGGCGAACGGCTCGGTGTCGTCGGGAAAGTCCTGGCCGTCCAGTTCGGAAGTGACGAGCGCCTTGCGTTGGTGCTGCAGGTGCTGCAAGGCGGTGTTGACAAACACCTTGCGCACCCAGCCCTCGAAGTTGCCCGCGCCGGTGTACTGCGGCAGGTCGCGAAACACTTTTACGAAGCCTTCCTGCAGAATGTCCTCGGCATCCTCCCGGCTGCCGGCGTAGCGCAGGCACACGGCGAACATCTTGCCCTTGAACCGGTCAAAGAGCTGTTTTTGGGCCAGGCGGTCACCCCGGAGGCAGGCATGCAGGTTCGGCTCGGTCATGTGTCAGGTGCAGGCAGTGCAAATGCGTTCGACAAGGTAGGTCGTGCGAGCAGGGCGGGGGTTGCATGCGAGGGGGAAAATTTGTCAAAGGTCGGAGAAGTGGTTCCTCACAGCCACATGCCGTCAGACGAACAAGTTCGTGCAAACGGCAGGCACGCAAAATTTTTTCTTCCCTTCCCATGCAACCCTTTCCGCTCCAGACGACCTTACCATTTAAATGCCGTTGGCAAGGGGTGGCCGCACAAAGCCACTCTCCCCGACAGCGAAACCCGCATCCCTTCATTTTTTCAAAAACAAACTTTCTGGTATGACAAAGGCATTCAAATTTTTCCTGCTGCCGGTATTGGTCCTGATGGCCGTGTTTTTTGCCTGCAACAAAACCGATGAACTCACCGTGGACGAAGCCGTGGACGAGGCGCTGTACAGCGTGCAGGAGCGCGGCGGCATGGGCCGGTACGGCTGCTTCGAACTGGTGTTCCCGGTCAGTATTGTGTTGCCCAACGGCACGACCGTCGAGGTGGACTCCTACGACGAGATCAAACAACAATTGCGCACCTACTTTGAGGCCAACAGCGACCGTCGGCGCCCGCGCGGCGGCGATCGTCCGCACTTCAATTTCGTATTCCCGATTTCAGTCGTTTCCCAGGATGGCGAACTGATCACGCTCGAGGATGAAAATGGCCTCCTGCGCCTTCGTGCGGAGTGTGGGGGTACATTCGACCAACATGGCCCGCGCGGCCACGGCCACCACGGATTGTCGTGTTTCGAGGTGGTATTCCCGATCACCATTCTGTTCCCGGACGGCAGCACGGCCACGGCTGATAGCCGCCAGACCCTGCACCAGATGTTGCGCACCTGGAAGCAGAACAACCCCGGCACGCAAGACCGCCCGGAGATCACGTTCCCCATCACGGTGAAAATGGCCGACGACGGTACCATAGTAACCGTCAACAGCCGGGACGAACTGCGCGCGCTGAAGGCAGATTGCCGGTAAGCGGTAGTGCAGTTAGCCGTTGGCTATTGGCCCTTGGCCCCAATCCGTGCCCCGTCCGTGTTGGATGGGGCACGGATTTTTTGTTACATGTTGTGTTGTAGTTAAGCGCAGGGATAGTTTATCTCAAGAGTTCCTGAAACTCGCTTATGATCATGGCCGTGGCGCCCCACACCATGTGCCCGTCCACGTCGAAGTACGGCACGTTTTTGAGCACCAGGCCTTCCTCGCCTACGCGCACATCCGATACCTTACGGCGATCAGGCGAACGGAAGATGGACAACGCGGGAGTCAGAATGGTTTCCACCTCGCCGGGTTGCGGGTGGAAGTTCGCCGGGCCGTGCAACACCCCCACGAAAGGGTGTACCAGAAAATTGCTGACGGGGATGTACAGTTCCGTAAGCCGACCGATGATCTCCACGTACTGCTGCGGCACACCCACTTCTTCCTCGGCTTCGCGCAGGGCCACGTTGCTGAGTTCGCCGTCGCGGTCGTCCCAGCTCCCGCCTGGAAAACTCACCTGGCCGCTGTGCCGGTCGCGCGGGTTGGTGGTACGCTGAATCAGCACGGTATGCCACGCATTTCCCTGGCGGTGCAGCAGGTTGAGCACACAGGCTATCCGGGCATTGGGCGGTGGCACGGGGTTAGGTCCAAGTTCCTGTATGCGACGCAGGCCGGCCATTTTGTATTGAGCTTCGCGCCCGGGCAAGGGCCCGGCCAAGCGGGTACGGAGGGTATCAACCAGAGAGTCCTGTTGCAGCGTCATGGTATTTTTATCAGGTGTAAACCAGAAGGGCGGGTTTTGTTCAATTGGATGTGTACTCAAACTGCTCGTCCGGTCTTTCTCTGCGGAGCATTTCTTGTCTGCGTACCTTTGCCGAGCATCCGGGAACGTTTATGATCGGAATGATCCACACTTGATCGCTCCGAAAAACAAAAAAACAAACTGGATGTCTTATCGCTTACACATGCACTGCCTCACAATACGACTTCTCCTTTTCGCCATGCTCGCTGCCCCTGCAGCACTTATTTCTCAGATCAACATTCCGCCACCGGCACCGGCACAGGACACCTCCTCCGGAAAAATCAAAGTAGAATCGTCTCTCACCGGCGAGTATTTCCTGCGCGACGGCCGCTATATGCAAAAACTCAGCGGCAAGGTGCGCCTCCGCCAGGGAAACACCCTCGTGTTTTGCGACACGGCCATCCTCGACCGCGACGACGCCCGCCTCATCGGCAATGTGCTCATCGAACAGGGCGACTCTGTACGCGTGTACAGCGATTCGGCCCTGTACTACGGAAACACGCGCGAGAGCGACCTCTTCGGCGAGGTGGTGCTCATCAACGGACGGCAGGAACTGTTCACCAACCGCTTGCATTACGACCTCGCCAACAAGGTGGCCACGTACACCGAAGGCGCTACACTCAGCAACGGCAAAAGCCAACTCACCAGCACCCGGGGCTACTACCATGTGAACGAAAAAATGGTCTATTTCAAGGGTGATGTACTGGCTACCGACCCGGAGTTCACCCTGCGCACCGACACCATGGCCTTCAACACCGAAACCCAGATGGTGCGCTTCGTGGCCCCCACGCTCATCAGCCAGCAGAACAGCAAGGTGTACTGCGAAAACGGGTTTTACGACATCGAAAACAACTTCGCCGTGTTCGATGGGAACCCCCAATACGAGCGCGATGGCCAGCGCGGGCGCTCCCGAAAGATGCGCTACGACGGCGCCACGAAGGAGTACATTCTCGAAGGCGAAGCCCACATTGAAGAACCCGCCGCCGCCCGCATCGTGGACGCCGACGTAATCCGCTACAACACCGAAACCGAAAAAGCCGTGTTCATCGGCAACGTGGACTACCGCGACAGCACCCAAACCATCACCGGTCACGAAGTACGCTACGACAGTCGGAACAAACAGTACCAGCTCACCGGCCGTGGCCGCATCAGCGACCCGCCCAACATCATCGAGGCCGATTCCATTAACTTCAACAACGAACTCGGAAACGGCCTCGCCCTTGGCAGCGTCATCTGGCAGGATACCGCCAGCGATTATACCCTGCTGGCACACCGCATGGATTACAACAAAGTGTCGGACTACCTGCATGCCTACGGCGCATTCGGTGATGCGGGTGAGACTGGCCGCCCCCTGATGAAGTCGCTCATAGACAACGATACACTTTACATGAGCGCCGACACGCTCACGTCCTTCAAGCCCGACTCCGCCCAGGACGCCCGCCTGCTGCTGGCCTACCGCGACGTGCGCATTTTCAAAAAAGACCTGCAAGCCGTCTGCGATTCGCTCACCTACCACTCCGGCGACAGCATTTTCCACTTTTTCAAATTGGATACCCTGCCGCTCATCTGGTCCGACACCTCGCAGTTTTCCGCCGACACGATCATGCTGCGCATGCGCGACAGCAAGGTGGATCAAATCTGGCTGCGCCATAATGCCTTGGTCATCAATTCCGGGGATGAGCGCATGTTCAACCAGATCAAAGGGCGAAACAACACCGTGTTTTTTGCCGACAACCAGGCCCGGCAAATGCTCGTGGAGGGCAATGCTCAGGCCCTTTATTACGCGCTGGACGACAAACGCGCCTACGTCGGCGTGAATGAAACCGAGTGCTCGGAAATGCGCCTGTTTTTTGAAAACAATCAGGTGACTGACATCAAGTTTTATACCCAACCAAAGGGCAAGTTCATTCCCATGAAACAGGCAGGCACCACGGAGAGCAAAAAACTGGACGGGTTCTTTTGGGAGAAGGGGCGGCGGCCGAAGTCGGTGCAGGGCTTGTTTTAGCGACTTGCCCCAAGTATTCCTGCCGTCGTTTCAACCGGAACCCGCTACTTTTGTTCCGTCAAAAAACACCAGGGCCCAAAACACGCCGCACACATGACCACCGACCTTGCCACCGCCCGCCAAAAACTCGACCGCACCGGATTCCTCGACCTCGACGTGGACCCCTCGCTTGACCTCGTGGCCGAAATAAACCGCCTCAAGCGCGAAAAAAACGCCATCATCCTAGCCCACTACTACCAGGAGTCGGAAATTCAGGACGTAGCCGACTACATCGGCGACTCGCTCGGCCTTTCCCAAAAAGCCGCTCAAACGGACGCCGATATCATCGTGTTTGCCGGCGTGCACTTCATGGCCGAAACCGCCAAAATGCTCTCGCCCGGGAAAAAAGTGCTGCTGCCCGACCTGAAAGCGGGCTGTTCGCTGGCGGATTCCTGCCCGCCGCACTTGTTTCGCAAGTTCAAGGAAAAATATCCCGACCACATCGTGGTGTCGTATATCAACTGCACGGCAGAACTGAAAACACTGACCGACATTTGTTGCACCAGCACCAACGCTGTAGCCGTCATCGAAAGCATCCCCAAAGACAAGCACATCATTTTCGCGCCCGACAAAAACCTCGGCGCATACCTCATCAAAAAAACCGGCCGCGACATGGTGCTTTGGAACGGCGCCTGCATGGTGCACGAGATTTTCAGCCACGAGCGCATCGTGAAACTGAAAAACCGCCACCCCAACGCCAAATTCATTGCCCATCCGGAATGCGAAGCGCACATCCTCGACATGGCCGACTTCATCGGCAGCACCACGGGTTTGCTCAAATACACCATCAACGACCCCGCACAGGAATTCATCGTGGCCACCGAAGCCGGTATTCTGCACCAGATGCAGAAAGCCAGTCCGCACAAAACCTTCATCCCCGCGCCGCCGAACAACAACTGCGCCTGCAACGACTGCCCACACATGAAGCGCAACACTATGGAAAAACTGTACCTCTGCATGGAATACGAGCAGCCGGAGATCATCTTGCCCGACTGGGTGATCGAGCAGGGCGTGCATTGCATCGACCGGATGCTGGAAATCTCGGAAAAAGCCGGACTGGGGCTGAAAGGATAGACCAACGCAATTACATCAAAACAAATCATGGACTCACTTACCCAGATCGTACTCGGCGCCGCTTGCGGCGAAGCCGTGGCCGGACGTAAACTTGGCAACCGCGCCATGCTGTGGGGCGCTATCGGCGGCACCATTCCTGACCTCGACGTCATGGCCGAAATGTTCACCGACCGCATGACGGCTATGGCGTTTCACCGGGGATTCATGCACTCCATGTTGTTTGCCGCGCTGGCGCCCTGGCTGCTGGCTTTTCTCGCCAGGTGGTTTTACAGCCAGGGGGTGTACCGGCTTCGAGGCTACAAACTGATTGCCATGTTCATCTGGATAATCTTTTTCCTTGGCGCGGCAGCAGGCATCAATTTTATCCCGGTGGTGCTCAACGGCCAGATCAGTTGGTACATCTTCCTGCCCACCCTGCTGCTCGGCGCGTGGTTTACCTGGAAACTGTGGCAAGATTACTGGCGGCGCGACCTCAGCCTCGTGCAGGCGCCGTATCGGACCTGGGTTGCGCTTTTTTTCGTGAGCATCGTCACGCACCCGATTCTCGATTGTTTCACCAATTTCGGCACGCAAATCTGGCAACCGTTCTCCGACCTGCGTGTGCAGTGGACCACCGTGTCGGTCGTGGACCCGATCTACACCGTGCCGTTCGGCATTTTTCTGGTGCTCGCTGCCCGCTTCGAGCGCACCCAGCGCATCCGGCAATACTTGACCTGGGCAGGTATTTTGTGGAGTTGTGGCTACCTGGCGTTCACCTATTGGCATAAACAGCGGGCAAACGACCTGTTCGAGCAGGCTTTAGCAGCAAAAGAAATCCGCTACAACCGCTACATGACCGGCCCGAGCATCCTGAACAACGTCGTGTGGTACGGCCTGGCCGAAGGCGATACAGCCTACTACTACGGCCTTTCCGGATTCAACGACTGCCGCCCCGGATTCGACAAAATATCCACCCTGCCCAAAAACCACCGGCTGCTCGGCCATGTCCCGTACGACGACAAGGCCTACCATTTCCTGCGCTGGTTCAGCGATGGCTACTACGATGTGCTGCCATTCGGCCAAACCGGCGACACGCTCCAGGTGAACGACCTGCGCTTTGGGCTGCAAGGCGACACGCTGGTGGACAAAAACTACGTCTTCCCGTTCCTTCTGTTCAAAGACAAGCAGGGAAAATGGGACACGTATCAGCACAATCGGTCGCCGCAAGACCCGGAAAAATTCAAGAAGTTTGCCCGCGAACTTTGGGCCCGAATCAAGGGCAAACCCTGCCCCCACTAAACAACGACCGACACCATGAAGCAACGTACTGTTACAGCCGTCGTTTTTGCCATAGCCATGCTGGGCGGCGTTTTTGGCGGCGCAACAGCATTTTTCATCCTCTTCGCGCTCATTACAGCGGGCTGCCTGTGGGAACTCATGGGACTGCTCTTTGCTGCGGAGAGCAATCACTTGCGCCTGCGCAAGGTGCTGGGTACGGTGTTTGGGGTGTTGTCCTTTTTGATATTCGGCAGCGCTGAATTGAGTTTAATGATTGCCGAAAGCGGGACGCTCCTCGCCTGGAACATGACCTTACAGTTCTTGTTTTTTGCGCCCCTCGCACTGGTTTTCCTCCTGTTTATCTTCGAACTGTTCCTGCATTCCGAACAGCCGTTTGCCAACATCGGAAACTACCTGCTGGGGCTTGCGTATGTAGGGCTGCCGTTTACGCTGCTTGCCATAATTTCGCTCGGACCTGACGGGTATGCACCAATGCGGGTATTCGGGCTGCTTTTGCTCACCTGGTCAAACGACACGATGGCCTACCTTGTCGGCTCCCGAATTGGGAAAACTCCGTTCTTCAGCCGCATTTCTCCCAAAAAAACCTGGGAAGGCACACTCGGTGGCATGGCATTCACCTTCCTGATCGCATGGTTGCTCGCGCAGTGGATTCTGGATTACAGTACCATGGAGTGGATGCTGCTGGCTGCTTGTGTAGCGGTGTTCGGGACAATGGGCGACCTGGTGGAGAGCATGCTCAAACGCAGCATTCATATCAAGGACTCCGGCTCCCTGCTGCCCGGCCACGGCGGCCTGCTCGACCGCTTCGATTCCTTCATTTTCGTGCTGCCGTTCGTATGGCTGGCGCTGATGTGTTTTTAAAACCATCTAACCAGTAACCTTCCAACCTGTAACCTTTTTCACTTGTTCGCCAATTGCCCGCAAGCGGCGTCAATGTCCTTGCCCCGGCTGCGGCGCACGGTCACCGTCACGCCGTTTTTGGCCAAATGCGCTGCGAAGGTATTCAGGCGGTTTTCGTCTGATTTTTCAAAAACAGATCCTTCAATCGGATTGTATTCGATGATATTGACCCGCACCGGGAACTGGCGGCGGCACAGCCGCACGAGGTTGGCGGCGTCTTCGATGCTGTCGTTGAAGCGCTCGAACGCGATGTACTCGAAGGAGATGCGGCACTTCGTTTTTCCGTAAAAATATTCGAGCGCTTCCAGGAGCGATTCGAGGTGGTTGCTCTCGTTGATGGGCATGATCTCGTTGCGCTTGCGGTCGTCGGCGGCGTGCAGGCTAAGGGCGAGGTTGCTTCGAAAACCGTCGTCGGCCAGTCTGCGGATCATCTTGGCAATGCCGGCCGTGCTCACGGTGATGCGCCGGGCCGACATGCCCAGCCCCATGGGTGGCGGGGCCGTGAGCCGGGCAATACTCTCCATCGTGTTGGCGTATGTCAGGAGCGGCTCGCCCATGCCCATGTACACCACGTTGGTGATCGGGCGCCCGAAGGCTTCGATGCATTGCCGGTTCACCAGAGCCACCTGGTCATAGATTTCGTAGGCTTCGAGATTGCGCTTGCGGCCCATGCGCCCGGTGGCGCAAAACGAGCAGGTGAGGCTGCACCCGACTTGGGTGCTGACGCATACGGTGAACCGCTCGTCTTCGGGCACGGGGATCAGCACGCTTTCGATACGGTGGCCGTCGTGGGTGATCCAGCGGGTTTTGATGGTGCCGTCGTCGCTGTGCTGCACGGTATCCTCGAGGAGTGTATAGAACGAAAAGTCTGCACGCAGGCGGGCACGCAGGTCTTTGGGCAGGTTGCTCATGGCCTCCCAGTCTGTGGCCGACTTGGCCCACAGCCACTCATAGAGCTGCTTCGCGCGGAAGCGCGGCTCGTTCCACGACGCGAAGAGTACTTCGAGGTCGGGTAATGATATGGTGCGGATGTCTCTGAGCATAAACCAGTTTAGAAGTACAGGTGATTTGCCCGATTATCCACGACGGCAATGATAACAATCAGATTGCCTTGCACCTCGTACAAAAGCGAGGCGTTTTTTGAAACCACGCAACGGCGAAATCGGGGCAACTTGGGTGATGGCGGGCAAACATACCGGTTACTGGTAAGTCTATCCTCCAGCTGTTCAATTTGGTCGTTCAACTTGATTGCTGCATCCAGCGACATATCCGCCAGATATTGCAACAGGGCAGCGTAGGTGTCCTTGGCAAGCTCGGTCCAAAAAACGGGGTACATGATGTGGGCGGAGACTATTTGTTCAAAATTCGTTTTGCCTCCGCTTGGACAACTTCGCGCGGAACCAGTTTCATCTCGTCAATTTGTTTGCTGCTGCGCTGCACAAATGCTTTTTCCTTTTCCGACAGTTTGTCCCACCAGTCCTCCTGTTCACGCAAGCCCTTGAAGTAGGCGATCACTTTTTCCAGCAAGGCGGGGTTGTCCGTCTCGATGGCCAATTGAATCAGGTCGTTTTTTAGTTGCGCAACTCCCATTGTTTCTGTTTTAAAAACCTCTGCAAATGTAAGTTTTTTTACCTGAAAATCACCTTCGCCGACGCTTCCGCCCGGGCTTTCATCTCGGCGGATTTTTGTGTGTTCCCTACTGCAGCGTACACTTCCGAAAGGGCATTCAGCACGCGTTCGTTTTCCCATTGCGTGGGCAGGGCGAACTCCAATATCGCGATGGCATTGTTGTTGTCTTTTTTTTCTTTGAAAAAATACTCGTAGCCGAGGCGGTAGCAAAACGAGTTGATTTTATTCGGGTTGCCGCCACTTGTGGCCAAATACACCATGTACTTGTCGAAGAAGGGTCGGAAGTTGGCGTTATTCGGAATCTTTTCCATCAGGATACCAAACTCGTGGAACAACTTGTCCATCTGCTTGTCCTGCTCGAAACGAGCGGCTGCAATAGCGCCTTTCATCACGAGAGCCGAGCCGTAGTTCGGATTGATCTCCAGCGAGCGGTTGATGTGGTATTCCATCGTGTCCACCCACTTGGCCTTCTCTGAGGGGTTTTTGAGTTTCAGGAAAACGTTCTCGTACAAGGCGGTCACGTAAAAACAGTGCGAGCGGGCGCTGTTGGGCGACACGGTAATTGAGGACTTGTTGAGCGACATGGCATCTTTCCACACCGGCACGCGCTGCACGGTGAGGTAGCCAAACGCACCCACGAGGAGCGCCGTCAGGCCCACGCCCAGCAGGTAGGGCCGGTTGGGTTGCTCTTTGAACCAGGTCGGCGCTTTCTCTGCCAAAAACCAGCCTGCCAGCAAGGCAAACGCTACCGAGGGCATGAAAGCGAACCGTTCGTTCATAAATGTGCCCACCTTCACGAACAGGTTGGACACGATGCTGAGTGTGATCAGCCAGTACGCGATGGTGTATGCGGGCACGTTGCGGGTGCGAAACTTCAGCACAGCCCAGATGCCCATGCCGAGGTACAGGGCAAGGGAAGCCAGGGCGCGCCAGTCGTCCCAACCCACCTTGGGTACGTGGTAGGGGTAGTAATCGTGCGTGAGCGGATGCGGCCAGAAGAGAAGTTTGACGTACCAGCCGAGTGTAAGGAAGGTGGTGGCGAGTTTTTCGCCGGCTGTCATGCCGAGGAAGGGATTGTTCATCAGGTCGCCGATGGCCTTGCCGTGGTCGAGCATGAAACCCAGGGCTTTGTACCGCACCACCACAAACACCAGCACCGCCAGAAACAGCGGCACGCTGGCCGCCCTAATACGCCCCATGGGTACCTTGGCAAAAAACCAGGCCGTGAGCGGAAGCACAGCCAGAAACGTGAGCGCGTTTTCCTTGGCGAACAAACCCAGCAGCAGCAGCAAGCCCGACAGCCAACGCCAGTTGTTCCCATTGGTGTCAAAATATTTCAGAAACGCGTACAGCGCACCGAGACTACACAGGAGTGCCAAAATTTCGTCGCGGCCCTTGATGTTGGCCACTGCCTCGGAGTGCAAGGGGTGCACCACGAAGATGAGCGCCCCGATAAACGCTGCGCTGAAATACCAGCGCCCGTTTTCGCCCAGCGGGAAAAATCCGAGCAGGACGCGGTACAGGGCCATACCCGTAAGGCCGTAGAGCAAAATATTGATAAAGTGGCTGATGCCGGGGTGGTCTTTGCCAAAGATACCGACCTCGGCAGCAAACGTGGCCAGGGATAAGGGACGATAGCGCCCGCCTTCCAGCAGCAGCAGGTTTTCTTTTTTCTTGAAATACCCCATGAAACTATCGTAGCCGAAAATATCGCCGATGCCGGCAAAACCTTTCTGTACGAACTCATTTTGCCAAAACACCATCTGGTCGTCCAGGATGTACCCGTACTTGATCGTAGCGCCGTAGAGCACGAACGACAACACCACCAGCGTGAGCGCAGGCAGCCAATGCTGTTGCCAGAATCCCGGCAGGAATGTAGATGTGAGTGGCACCGGAGCCGATTGTTTTTTGGGTGCGACGGGTTTGTCGGCTGGTACGGTGCGTTTGATTTGGGCTTGGGGCGTTGGTTTGCCTTTGCTTTTGGCCATGATGTGCAGTTCTTTAAAAAACGCGCAAATATCGAAAGATTTGGCGAGGATCGAGTTTTATGCGTGCCGGCCGGGTGGCAAATTTTAACATAGAGGACACGAAGTTATGCACAGAGCGCGAACCACACTCTGTGCGCTCTGTGCATAACTCCGTGTCCTCTGTGTTAAAAACTACTTGCGAGGCGACCTCGTTTTGCAAACAGCAGTACCGTACTTTTGCCGCCTTATTCGATTCCCCTGATGAAAAAACGATACCTCGTCACCGCCGCCCTACCCTACGCCAACGGCCCGCTCCACATCGGGCACCTCGCCGGCGCTTACCTGCCTGCCGACATCTACGTGCGCTACCTGCGCCTGATGGGTAAAAATGTCGTGTTTGTGTGCGGCTCCGACGAGCACGGCGCCGCTATCACCGTACGTGCCCGAAAAGAGGGTGTAACCCCCCGCGAAATCGTAGACAAATACCACGCAAGCATTCGCGATACCTTCCAAAAAATCGGCATCGCCTTCGATATTTACCACCGCACCAGTGAGCCGCTGCACCACAAAACTTCGCAGGATTTTTTTCGAAAACTGCTCGAAAACGGCCAGTTTGACGAAAAAGAAAGCGACCAGTACTACGACGAAGTAGCCGGGCAGTTCCTCGCCGACCGCTACATCATCGGCACCTGCCCCGTGTGCGCCAACCCCGATGCCTACGGCGACCAGTGCGAAAAATGCGGCTCCACCCTCAGCCCCACTCAGCTCATCAACCCCCGCTCCACGCTCAGCGGGGCGCCCCCCGTGATGCGCCCTACTACCCACTGGTACCTTAAACTAAACGAACACGAGGCCTGGCTGCGCGAATGGATCAACACCGGCAACGCCGACGGAAAAAAACTGCACGACCCCGCCACCTGGAAAAACCACGTCGTCGGCCAGTGCAATTCCTGGCTCGATCAGGGCCTGCAGCCCCGCGCCATGACCCGCGACCTCGACTGGGGCGTGGATGTACCCCGGGAAATTCCGCACTCGGAAGGCAAAAAACTGTACGTCTGGCTCGATGCACCTATCGGCTACATTTCGGCTACCAAACAGTGGGCGCTCGACCACCACACCAACTGGGAACCCTACTGGAAAGACAAGGACACCGCGCTTGTTCACTTTATCGGCAAGGACAACATTGTGTTCCATTGCCTCATTTTCCCGGCCATTCTGAAGGCGCACGGCGAGTTTATCCTCCCGGTGAATGTGCCCGCCAATCAGTTCCTCAACCTCGAAGGCAACAAACTTTCCACCTCCAAAAACTGGGCGGTTTGGGTGCACGAGTACGTAGAAGAGATGCCCGGTCGCGAAGATGAGCTCCGGTACAACATGATCAAGAACATGCCGGAGCAGCGTGACAGCGAGTTTACCTGGAAAGGTTTTCAGGAAAGCACAAATACCGAACTGGTGGGCAACCTCGCCGGCTTTGTGCACCGCGTGCTGGTGCTCCTGCACAAAAATTACACGGGTGTGGTGCCGAATATGGATGTCAGCCGGGAATTCAAAAGCGGCTGGGACGCCGATCAGGTCGGCACCTACGACACCGAGCTGCACCGCCTGCACCTGAAACTGGAGGAAATGGGCCGCGAGATTGAGCAGTTCAATTTCCGCGAAGCCTTGCGTATCCTGATGGAAATATCCAGCGCCGGCAACGCCCTTCTCCAGTTCAACGAACCGTGGAAGGCGATCAAGGACGACCCCGAATTAGTCAAAGTGGTGCTCAACCTGGCGCTCCAGTACGTTGCCGTGCTGTCTGTCGGCCTGTGCCCGTTCCTGCCGTTTGCCGCGCAGCGGCTGCGCCAGATGCTCAACCTGCCGCCCCTCGGCGACAGCAGCGACCTGCTGGACATCCACAACGAACTGGCCGAAGGCAACCCCGTCATCCGACCCAACCACGCCCTTAATGCCGCCGAACACTTGTTCACCCGCATTCCCGACGAGGTCATTGCCGCACAAGTGGCCAAACTTCAAGCCGGCACACCGGCCAACCAGCCGGCTGCCGAAAAATCCACACGCACAGAAACCACAACCTACCCACCCGTGAAAGACGAAATTCAGTACGACGACTTCGCCAAACTCGACATCCGCACAGGCGCTATTCTTGAAGCCTCCAAAGTGGAAAAAGCCGACAAACTGCTGAAACTTACCGTGGACCTCGGCTTCGAAAAGCGCACCATCGTGTCGGGCATCGCCCAACACTTCCAGCCCGAGGAAATCATTGGACGACAAGTCGTGGTTTTGGCGAATCTGGCGCCCCGCACCATGCGCGGCATTGTGTCCCAGGGCATGATCCTGATGGCCGAAGATGCCGAAGGGCGACTCAGTTTTGTAAGCCCGGAAAACGGGTGGCCGAATGGATGGGGAGTGAAGTGATTTACGATTTTGGATTTACGATTTACGATTGCTTCCCCAGTCAATTGGAAATGGTAAATCCAAAATCGTAAATCCAAAATCGTAAATCATGAAGGCTTACCGCGACGCACTCGACTACCTGTACGCCCAGTTGCCCATGTTCCAGCGCATCGGCCCGGCGGCGTATAAAAAAGACCTCGGCAACACCCTTGCCCTGTGCGAGCACCTTGGTAACCCGCAGCACAGGTTCCCCAGCATCCACGTCGGCGGCACCAACGGAAAAGGCTCGGTGAGCCACTTTCTGGCTGCGCTCTGCCAAATGACGGGACTGAAAACAGGCTTGTACGTCAGCCCGCACTACCG
>Ga0154020_10003867_pt1 | contig 17923 bp, 9 predicted proteins | sample Klosneuvirus_201_FD_109709 | JGI IMG/M metagenome (GOLD analysis project Ga0154020, IMG submission 109709) | Active sludge microbial communities from wastewater, Klosterneuburg, Austria - Klosneuvirus_20160825_MG | ecosystem: Engineered > WWTP > Aerobic digester > Activated sludge | place... | reverse complement strand
GACACCGAACGGCAACGGCGCCCACAAGGGCCAGGGCCAGGCGGCCGGTGGCAAGGGTGGCAACGGCGCCGGCGTGCGCGCGCGCGGCTCGGGTGCCATGGCGACGGCGGACGCCGGCAAGCAGAGCAAGCGCACGACCTCGCAGGTCGAGGATCTGCAGGCCCTGCTGGAGCCCGACAAGACCGGCGCCCACCAGATGGATGAAGGCAGCGGCGGCAAGGCTGCCCTGATCGCGGTCATCACCGTCGTCGTGCTGGGAGGCGCGGCAGCGGTTGGCCATTTCGTTCTTCACCTCTTCTAGCGAGCCCTGATGACCGACGGCGAGGACAACCGGAGGCGGTTTGCCCCGCGACGCGGCGCACAGCCCAACGTGCTGGCGCTGGTGCTCGCGGGTGGCGAGGGGCAGCGGCTGGCGCCGCTGACCATCGAGCGCGCCAAGCCGGCGGTGCCCATCGGCGGGCGCTACCGGCTGATCGACTTCGTGCTCTCGAACCTGGTCAACTCGGGCTTCCTGAAGATCAAGGTGCTGGTGCAGTACAAGTCGGACTCGCTGTCGACGCACATCGCGCGCGGCTGGCGCCTGCCGGCGATGCTGGACCTCTATGTCGAGGTGGTGCCCGCGCAGCAGCGCCGCGGCAAGGACTGGTTCCGCGGCTCGGCGGACGCCATCTTCCAGTCCATCAACGTCATCACCGACGAGTCGCCCGACTATGTCTGCGTGTTCTCGGCCGACCACATCTACAAGATGGATGTGCGCCAGATGCTGGACTACCACCTGGAGATGGACGCCCACATGACGGTGGCCGCGGTCCCGGTGCCGGTGGCGGAGGCGACGCAGTTCGGCGTCCTCGAGGTCGACGAAAAGGGCTGGATGATCGGATTCCGCGAGAAGGCGGCCGATCCGCGCGAGATGCCGAATCGCCCGGGCTGGGCGCTGGCCTCGTGCGGCAACTACATCTGGAACACCGACGCGCTGATCGACGAAGCCCGGCAGGACGCCGAGTCCGCCTCGCAGCACGACTTCGGCAAGAACGTCATCCCGCGCATGGTCGGCAACGCGCGTGTGGCGGTGTACGACATCTCGCAGAACATGGTGCCGGGCCAGCCCGAGCGCGAGCGCGGCTACTGGCGCGACGTGGGCACCATCCGGTCGTACTTCGACGCCAACATGGACCTGGTGCAGGTCGAGCCGCTGCTCGACCTCTACAACCCGCGCTGGCCGATCCGGACCTGGACCCAGCCGAGTCCGCCGGCCAAGTTCGTGTTCGCCGACGAGGGCAGCGCGCGCGTCGGCCAGGCCACCGACTCCCTGGTGTCGGAGGGCTGCATCATCTCGGGCGGTCGCGTCAATCGCAGCGTGCTGTCGCCCAACGTGCGCGTGAACTCGTTCGCCCAGGTCGAGGAGTCGATCCTGTTCGAGGGCGTCTCGGTCGGGCGCCACGCCCGGGTCGTGCGCGCCATCGTCGACAAGGGCGTCAAGATCCCGTCCGGGGCGCACATCGGCGTCGACCACGCGCTGGATCTGTCGCGCGGCTTTCGCTGGGACGAGACTGACGGCATCACCGTGGTGCCCAAGGGGTTCGTGTTCACGTGAGCGGCGGCGGCGCGGCGACGCCGATCGACGTCTGCTTCCTGTGGCACATGCACCAGCCCGAGTACACCTCGCCGCGCACCGGGCGGCCGGTGCTGCCCTGGGTGCGCATGCACGCCACCCGGGCCTACCTCGACATGGCGCGCGTGCTGGCGCGGCGGCCCGAGGTGCACGTCACGGTCAACTTCGTGCCCTCGCTGGTGCGCCAGCTCGAGGCCTACGTCGGCGGGCTGCGCGACGAGCACGAGGTGCTGGCGGAGAAGCCGACCGAGGACTGGACGCCGGCCGAGCGCGAGGAGGCGCTGGCGCGCTTCTTCTCGGTGCACCGGGTGCGCGGCATCGAGCCGCGGCCACGCTACCGCGAGCTGGCCTACAAGCGCGGCAGCGGGCCGGTGCCGGCGGGCGCCGCGGGCTGGAGCGTCGCCGAGCTGCGCGATCTGACCGCGCTGTTTCATCTGGCCTCGTTCGGCTTCTCGATGGCCAGCGAGGAGCCGCTGGTCGCCGTCCTGGAGGCCAAGGGCCGCGGCTTTCTGCATGAGGACGTGCAGGCGCTGCTGGCGTGCCAGCGCAGCGCGGCGGCGCGGGTGCTGCCGGCGTGGCGCAGCCTGGCCGGGCGTGGCCAGGTCGAGCTGTCGTCGAGTCCGTTCTATCACCCCATCGTGCCGCTGCTGATCGACACCGAGACGGCGCGCCGCGCGCAGCCTGGCCTGCCGCTGCCGCCGCGCTTCGCCTGGCCCGAGGACGCCGCGGCGCAGATCACGCGCGGTCGCGAGGCGCACCAGCGCACGTTCTGGCAGACCCCACGCGGGATGTGGCCGCCCGAGGGTTCGCTGTCACCCGAGGCGGTGCGCCGCTATGCCGGCGCCGGCATCGAGTGGCTGTGCGGCGACGAGGGCATCCTGTGGCGCAGCGGGGTGGCGGGCGCGGCGCGCGGCGCGCTGTATCAGCCCTACCAGTTCGCCGGGGTCAAGCTGGTGTTCCGCGATCGCGAGCTGGCGGACCGCATCGGCTTTGCGTATGCCGCCGGCGAGGCGGCGCCCGCGGTGGCGGACGTGCTGGCGCGGGTGCGCATGGCGGGGGCCGAGGCGCGCGCCCACGCGCCCGGCGAGGTGCCGCTGGTGACCATCGCGCTGGACGGGGAGAATGCCTGGGAGTCGTACCCGGGGTCGGGGGAGCCGTTCCTGACCCAGCTGCACGACGCGCTGGCGACCGCGCCCGACCTCCGCACGCGCACGCTGAGCGAGGCGCTGGAGGGGCGCGCGGCGACGCCGCTCGGCGAGCTGGCCTCGGGGTCGTGGATCGACTCGGACTTTCACATCTGGATCGGCGACCCGGACAAGAACCGCGCCTGGGGCGAGCTGGGGGCGGCGCGGCGGCGCGTGGCCGAGGCGGCGGCGGGCGACGAGCGCTCGCGCGCGCGGGCGGCGGCGGCGCTGGAGTGGATCTACCAGGCCGAGGGCTCGGACTGGTTCTGGTGGTTCGGCGAGCCGTTTCACTCGGCCGAGGACACCGTGTTCGCGGCCATCTTCGCCGAGCACCTCAAGGGCGCCTACGACGCGCTGGAGTTCGATCCGCCGGCCACGCTGGGCGCGCCGCTGGCGCACCCGGAGCGGCACGGGCCGCGCGGGACACAGGCGCCGCTGGCCTTCATCCGGCCACGCCTGACCGGCCATGGACGCTCGTTCTACGAGTGGCACGGCGCCGGACGCTATGACGTGCCGCGCGGCGCCGCCATGAGCGCGGTCAAGCGCTGGGTCGAGCGCATCCTGTTCGGCTTCGACCAGCACACCCTGTATCTGCGGCTGGATCCGCACGGCGACGTGCGCGAGGAGCTGCGCGGCGGCACGCTGACGATCCACCTGCGCGTGGTCGGCGGCGCCAGCGCGACGCTGGAGCTGCCGCTGGCCCAGGGCGGCGCGCTGTCAGGCACCCTGACGTCCGCGGGGGCGGCCCCGGTGGCGCTCGAGCTGGCGAGCGCGAAGAGCGCGTTCGGCGACGTCATCGAGGTCGGCGTGCCGTTCGCGACCCTGGCCGCGGCGCCGCGCCAGGACCTCGAGGTCTGGTTCCAGCTCGCCTTCGCCGGCGTGGCCAGCGCCCGCTTCCCGACCGACGGCTACCTCACGATCCACGTCCCCGACGCCAGCTTCGAAGCCGAGCACTGGTCAGCGTAGCGAGTCGACCAGGCGGCGCGCCTCCTCGGCGTAGTCGCCGCGGGGAGCCAGCTCGAGGTACTTCTCGAACGACGCCTTGGCCGCCCTGCCCTGCCCCATGCGGCGCAGCAGATCACCGAGCTGGAAGTGCGCCTCGGCGAAGCTGGGGTCGGCCGCGATGGCCTTCTGGAACGACTGCTTGGCCTCCTCGGGCGACTGGCCGAGCTCGTCGAACACCAGGCCGAGGTAGTAGAACGCGCTGGCGTTGGAGGCGTCGAGCTGGCCGGCGCGCTGGAACTCCGGCGCCGCCTTGGACAGCTGACCGTCGTCATAGAACGCGCGGCCGAGCCAGACGTGGGCGTCGGCGATCACGCGCGACGGTGCGCGGCGGGCCTCCAGGCCGCGCATGCCGCTGGAGGCGGCCTTGATGGCGGGCTGGAAGCGACCCGCCCACAGGTGCACGTGCGCCGAGGCGACCTCCAGCTCGGGGGCGCCGCGCAGCGCGGGCCGGGTGCGGGCGTCGCGCAGCGCGGCGTCAGCGCCGGGTGAGTCGTTGGCGGCCAGCAGGGCGTCGACCAGCAGCACGCGGGCCTCGATGTCGTCGGGCGCCAGCTGCACCGCGCGGCGCAGCTCGGACACCGCGCTGGGCGGGTTGCGCCGCGCCAGCGCCAGGCGACCGCGCTCACGCGCGCCCTCGCCGCGGTAGGCGTCTGTCTTGGCCAGCCTGTCGAGCTGCTTCTCGGCCTCGCTGAGCTGCCCGACCGCCATCGAGGTGCGCGCCGCCCACAACAGCTCCAGTGGTCGTGCGTCGCCCTCCGAGGTCAGCTGGGCCAGGCTCTGCGCCGCCGCGCTGGCCTCGCCGGAGTCGAAGCGGATCAGGGCATCCTCCAGCTTGGCATCGCGCGAGCGCGGCTTGAGCTCCAGCGCGCGCGACAGCACGCCGCGGGCGTCGCCCAGGCGGCCCTGCGAGCGGTGCAGCCGCGCCAGCTCGAGCAGCGCGGCGACCGCGCCCGGCCCGGTGGCCTGCGAGGTCACGGCCTCGAGCACCTTGCGCGCCTCGGCCACCGCCTCGGCGCTGCCGTCGGCGCGCAGCGCGGCGCCCAGGCCGGCGGCCAGCTCGGGATCGCCCGGCCGCTCCAGCATCAGCGGGCGCAGCGCGGCGGTGGCCAGCGTGGGCTGACCGCGTGCGACATCGACCCGGGCCCGCGCCACCTTCGCCGAGACGTCGGCGGGCGCCTTGACCAGCGCGGCGTCGAGCTCCTTCTGCGCCAGCTCGAGCTCGCCCAGCATCAGGTAGGCCCGGCCGCGCAGCACCATGGCCTCGGGATCGGCGGCCAGCTGCCCGGCCGCGCCGCCGCGTCCGCCCAGCCCCTCGAGCGCGGCCTGCGGGCGATCGTCGGCCAGGAGGATCTGGGCCAGGATGCGGCGCGACACCAGGCGCCCGGGATCCAGCGCCAGCACCTTCTCGGCCTCGGCGCGCGCCGCGCTCTCGTCACCCAGCGCCAGCAGCGTGGTGGCCAGCGCCTCGCCGAAGGCGGCGTCGGCCTCGGGTCGGCTGGCCGCGGCGTCCGACAGCGCCTCGCGCGCACGCTTGCCCTCGCCCAGCCGGGCGCGCAGCTCGGCCAGCGCCAGGTGCGCCCAGGCCAGCTGCACCCGTGAGGCCTGATCGCGGCGCGCGTTGACCACGCTCTCGAGGTCGCTCTCGGCGCGCGCCAGCGAGTCCTTGTCACCACGGCGCACGTCGAGCCGCGCCGAGTCGATCACGCTCTGTACATGGCCGGGGTTCAGCGCCAGGGCATGCTGGAAGGCGTCACGCGCCGGCTCCAGCTGGCCGCGCTGCGCACGCGCCACCCCCAGCGCGCGCCAGGCCAGCACGTCGCCGGAGTCCTTCTGCACCGCCAGCTCGAGCAGCGACACCGCGGCCTCGGCATCCCCCGCGGCCAGCAGCGACCGCCCCAGGAGGTAGCGCGGCAGCGTGTCGTTGGGGTACTTGGTCGCCGCGGCGCGCGCCTGCGCCACCGCCTCGGTGCTCTTGCCTTGCGCCAGCGCCAGGTAGATCCGCGCCGACGCCGCCTCCATGTTCTCGGCCGAGCCCAGCGCGGTGACCTGCTTCTGCGCCTCGGTCAGCCCCTCGCCGAACTCGGCTGCCATGGCCGCGCGCACCCGCGCCCGCGCCGACCGCGAGGAGCGGTCCGACTTCATCGAGATGACCTTGGACCAGTTCTCCTCGGCGGCGTTGTAGTCGCTGAGGTTGCCGCGGGCGAGCTGGCTGCGCGCGGCATCGCGCAGGCGCGAGAGCTGCTTCTTCATGCGCGCGCTGCGCACCACCAACCCGGCGACCACGCCGGCCATGGCGACCGCGCCCACCACGACCAGGATCTGCCACCACGCCCAGGCGCCGCGGCGACGGACCAGACGACGGCGGCCACCGGGGGCGGGCTTCTTGGCCGGCTCGGCCTCGCCGCGGGTGCGCCCGGTGGGCTCCGCGGCCGGGCGTGGGCTCCTGGCCTCGACCGCGGCCTTGTCGAGAGCGGCCTTGTCGGGGGCGCGCGCGGGCACCGGCTTGCCGGGCGCCGGCCTGGCCGGGACCGCGCCGGCGGTCGCCTTGACCGGGGCCGGCTTGCGCGGCGGCTCGGGCGCATCCAGATCGACGTCGACGTCGTCGGCCTCGCTGCCGGCGCTGGATTCGCCAGCGTCGAGCGCCGCGGTGGCGCGCTGCAGCCCGGTGTCGATGGCCGGCTGCACGCGGATCTGCGCCGGCGCAGCCGCCGCGGCCGCAGCACGGCGTGGCTCGGGATTGGCGGCCTCCATGAAGGCCTGTGCAGCCGCATCCGCCGCGGCCTCGGCAGGCACCCGGATGGCCTTCGAGGGTCTGGTGGGCGCGGCCTCGGGGGCCCGTGCGGCCTTGGCCGCCGCAGCCGCCCGCGCCGCCTTGTCGGCCACCGCGCGCTCCGCCGCCGCGCGCTCCGCCGCCGCGCGCTCCGCCGCGGCGCGCTCCGCCGCGGCCCGCTCCGCCGCTTCCGCCCTGGCCTCGGCCTCGGCCACCGAGCGCTCGGCCGCGATGGCCGACGGCGGCACCTCGCGCCGCACGCCGCCGCCAGCCGCCCCGGGGCGCGCCTGCTTGCGCACGTCGATACCCTGCGGGGTGGTGCTCTCCAGCTCCTGGCCGGCGTCGGAGTCGTCCTCCAGCAGGTCGCGGATGTGCTGGCCCGGCGCGCCCTTCGCAGGCGACGACAGCTTGACCAGCTTGGGCTGCGCCTTGGCCTGCGCGGTCTCGGGCCGGGTCTCGTCGCTGCCGTCCGCGAACGCCGCGCCCCGCCCCAGGCGCGGCGGCGCCTGCTTGCCACTCGCGGACGCTGCGGCCTCGCGTCCACCCGGCCGCGCCTTCTGGGTCTCCTTCTCGTTGCGCGGCTTGAGCGGCAGCTTCGAGCGCGATGACAGGTCGCCGCCGTCGAGCATCTGCACCGCGGAGTCGTCGGGATCCAGCTCGATGCCGCCCGACTCGAGGTCATCGGCCTCGGGCGGATCGATCTCCGGATCCATGTCGTCGGGCTCTGGCTCGGGCGTGCGCGCGCGCGCCGGGCGCGCCGGCGCAGCGGTCCCGATGGCCCGGGTCGGATCATCATGCGCGCGCCGGTTGGCCGCGGCGCGCGCGGACTCGGTCACCTTGGCGGTCCCGATCGACGGTGTGCCGAGGTCGAGCGAGTCCAGCCCGACCTCGCTCTCCAGCAGCAGGTCCGCCGCCAGCTCGGGCGACACCTGCACGGTGGCCTCGGCATCGTCGCCGACCCGGGTCGCCTCGGCATCGTCGCCGACCCGGGTCGCCTCCAGCAGCGCGGGATCGACGTCCACGAAGCCGGTCGGCGGCTCGGTGCCGACCATGGTGGCGGCCGCGTTGTCGTAGTCCTCGACCGGGTCCTGCAGCAGCTTGCCGGTGGCCGGGTAGACCCGCGTCGCCACCCCGCCGACCGCGAAGTCGTCGGCGCCGCCCGAGCTGACCACCCGACCGTGCGCACCCACCGGCGGTCGCAGCCCGCCACGCCGGACCTCGGCGATGAGCTGCGCGATGCGGTCGTTCTTGGGATCCAGCTTGCGCGCCGCCAGCAGCGCCTCCTCGGCCTGCTTGAGGTCGCCCTTCCTGAGGAAGGCCTCGCCCTTGAGGATGTGCGCCTGCGGGCTGTCGGCCGCGAGATCCAGCGCCACGCGCATCTCGGCCAGGACCTCGTCATGACGGCCCAGCTCCAGCAGCGCGCTGGCCAGCACGATGCGCCCCTCGACGAGCGTCGGGTGCGACAGCAGGCCAAGCCGGCAGACCTTCACGGCTTCCTGGTACTGGCGACGCCCGATCAGGCCCCTGGCGCGCTGTATGAACTCGTGTGCCGCCTGGGTCATGGCGCGAAGGCGCGGGACTCCATCCCCTCGCGAGTATAGAGGGGAGGCCTCGGAAACACCAGGAAACCCAAGAAGATTGTGAGGTCTACAGATCCTGCATGGATGCAGCGCTGGAGGCCGCCGCGGCGGCATCACCGTCGAGCAGCTCTGGCACCGGATTCTCCGGCGGTTCGAACGACGGCACCGGCTCACCCACGCGGGTCACCGTGCGCGTCATCAGCCACTTCTTGCCCATGCGGCGCCAGCGCTGCTCGACATAGGTCTTGCGCACCAGGGCGTCGCGCTCGCTGTGCCACATGAAGTGGACCCGGAAGCGGGCCTGGCCCTTCTTCCAGTCGACCTGGGCCCGGTCGAGCTCCCAGTCGTCGATGCGGATGTCCTTCTCGATCTCCTCCAGCCGATCGAGGAAGGCGCTGCGGCTGCCCGCGGGCAGGCGCAGCATGGCCTCCTCGCGACGATCCCAGCGCACCGCATTGTTGAAGGCGTTGACCTCGTCGAGGAGCCGGTCGGCCTTGGCGCTCCCCGGCGGCGCACAGCCCGAGAGCAGCCCCAGCAGGGCCAGCCCCAGCGCCGCCAGCGCCAGCACCACCAGCGGCAGGTCTTCCTTCAGTTCGGCTTGTCTGTCACGCAAGGACCAGCGCATGCCCCCACGGTATGCCTGGCTCCCGGGAGGGCAACTTTTACGACTTCTTGCGCCGCAGGACGTTGGCGAAGCGCTGCACGTCGGCCTTGCCGAGCTCGCGCGTCAGCACCAGCACCCCGAGGAAGATCAAGCCCATCAGCGCGGTCTCCGCCAGCGTCATCAGCTTGCCGCGGTCGGGGATGATGCGCGCCAGCCCCATGCACACGCCGATGGCGATGATCACGCGGGCCAGCGTCAGCATGGGCAGGAAGGCGCCGAAGGCGCGCCGGATGGCGAGGCCCGAGATGATGCAGCCGATCAGCATCGCACCCGAGGTCGCCAGCGCACATGCCAGCAGCGTCTCGTGCCCGAGGTCGACGCGCTCGATGACGATGTAGTTGCCGCCCGCGGCCAGCAGCAGCGTGACCGCCGCGATGGCCACCGTGGTCCCGGTGCGACCGGCGCCGTTCAAGATGGTGCCCGAGATGGTCAGCACCGCGAAGGCGACGTTGCCGAACGCCAGCACCGCCAGCGCGGGGCCGCCGATCTGGAACTCCGGCTTGTACGGGATGCCCAGCAGCGCGGTGGCGTTGGCGGCCAGCACGACGCCCATGGCCGCCGCGAAGATCAGCGAGTAGCGCAGCGTCTGCCGGATGTAGCCCTGGGTGGCCTCGGTGTCCTTGTCGAAGGTCGAGCGCGACACCAGCGGGAAGATGACGAAGGTGACGGCCAGGATGGCCTGGTACGGCAGGCGGGCCAGGTTCTGCACGCCGCTGTACAGGCCGACGTGCAGGTTGGCCACCTTCTTGGCGGCCTCGGTCGCCATGCCCAGCGCCTCGGCGTGGTGCTTGACCAGGGGCTTCAGCAGCAGCTGATCGACGAACATGATGAGGTTCATGATGGCCGCGTACAGCGCGACCTGCCCCAGGAAGGCCAGCACGCGCCGGGTCGGGAAGACCTCGCCGCCGGTGCGCCACATGCCGACGACGACGGCGGCCACGGTCAGGATGGCCCCGGCCGCGACCACGAAGCCGATCAGCGCGCCGCGCACCCCGAAGCCGGCCGCCGCCGCGCCGACCACCAGGCTGGCGCGCAGGGTCGCGAACAGGATGTCGAGGCCGGCCTGCCTGGTGAACTGCCGGCGCCCGTTGGCGGTGCCGACGAAGACCGCATAGAACGAGTAGCACACCACCACGCCCGCGGTGATGCGCAGGAGGTTGGTGATGCCGCGGTCCTCCGACAGCCGCGCGATGACCCCGGCCAGGGCCAGGTAGATCGCCGCGACGCCGACGCCGAGGATGAGGTGGGCGCGCAGGCCGGCGCGCTGCACCGCCGCGGCCCGGGCGTCGCCGCCGCCCTCGCTGGTGAACTTCGAGACCGCCTGGATGGTGCCGGTGACGATGACGTTGTTGATCGGCGACACGATGTTCATGACCGACCGGTAGGCGCCATACAGCGCCAGGCCGAGCAGGCGGGCCACCGCGATCTCGATGCCGGCGCCCGCGATCATGAAGTAGACCTTGGCGAAGGCGATGACCAGGACGCCTCGCCCGGCGGCCCGGGCCTCGGCCTCCCGTACCTCTTCCTTGGAGTCCGCTGCCGCAGTCACCTCTGCCATACCCGTGGGTAGCCCTGCCCAGGATCCGAGTCAAGAAAACTGCTCCGACTTGAACCCCGTTCGGCCTTTGGCGTAGCATGCTGGCCTTCCTGGCTTTTACTGGGTGAGGATTCATGAAGCGATTTCGACTGGTCGCCGCTGCCGCCGTTGTCCTCGTGCTCGCAGTGAGGGGGCCCGGCCACGGCGGCGATGCCCATGCTGCCTGGCCGCCCAACGAGGGCGACGACCTCAAGCAGCGGGTCAACCAGCCCAACGACCCCGGATATCCTGGTCGGTGGAATTACTTTTCCTACATCCCGGATAGCGTCCTGCGCCCCGGCGAGCTGACCGAGTACGAACGCATGATCGGCTCGGGCTTCCACGCCGATCGCGCCTGGATCAAGACCCAGGGCCATCCGCAGATCCTGATCGGCGAGCTCGACTCCGGCATCGAGTGGAACTCCGACGATCTGACCAACCGCTTCTACCTCAGCCGCGGCGAGCTGCCCGAGCCCGAGACCGCCTGCCGCGGCGCCGTGCCGCGCAACCCGGCCGATGGCTGGGACGCCAACGGCGACGGCCGCTTCAACATGCAGGACTACTCCAACCAGTCGGGCGGCGCGCTGCCGACCACCGCGTGCGACAGCCGCGTCAGCGACAAGAACGGCAACAGCATCCTCGATCCCGAGGATCTCATCATGACCTTCTCGGACGGCACCGACGCCGACGGGAACGGCTACATCGATGACATCTCGGGCTGGGACTTCTTCGACAACGACAACAATGCCAAGGACGACGTCCAGTTCGGCCACGGCACCGGCGAGGCCAACGACTCCACCGCGCAGGCCAACAACGGCCGCGGCTCGGCCGGCGTGTGCCCCGACTGCAGCGTCGTCATGCTGCGCTGTGGCGACTCGTTCGTGGTCGACGCCGGGGACTTCGCGATGGCGACGCTGTATGCAGTCGACAACGGCGCGTCGATCATCCAGGAGGCGCTGGGCGGCATCAACGGGCCGGCGCTGGCCTTCGACGCCATCGACTATGCCTACAAGAACGGCGTCATCGTGGTCGCCAGCGCGGCCGACGAGAACAGCTTCCACCACAACCTGCCCGGCACCGCCAACCACACCTGGTACGTGCACGCCACGCGCTACGACTCCGACGGCATCGAGGCCGCCAAGACCTTCAACGCCTTCAACAACTGCACGAACTACGGCCCGCAGCTGGCGCTGTCGGTGCCCGGCACCGCGTGCTCGTCGGAGGCGACCGGGCGCGGCGCGGGGATCTCGGGCCTGCTGTACTCGTTCGCCCTCAAGCAGAACCTGCAGCCGCCCGACGGCCAGTTCGCCACCGACCCGACGCAGTCGCGCCGGCTGTCGGCCGGCGAGGTGCTGCAGCTGCTCAACATGAACGTCGATGACATCTACGACCCGTCGATCGACACCGACGCCAAGGCGCTGGCGCGGGGGCTGTACCTGAATCGCCCGGGCTGGGAGCAGCGCTTCGGCTATGGCCGCGTCAACGTGCGCAAGGCGATCGACGCCATCGAGGCCGGCCGCATCCCGCCCGAGGTCGACGTGACCTCGCCCAAGTGGTTCGCCATGGTCGATCCCGGCCAGACCCCGATGGTCGCGGTGACCGGGTCGATCACGTACCGCCAGGATCTGTTCTCCAGCTACGACTACGTGGTCGAGTGGGCCAAGGGCGTCGAGCCCATGGACACCGACTGGAAGACGCTGTCGATGGGCCAGATGACGACCATGGAGCAGAAGGACGCCACCCTGGCCATGTTCGACCTGTCGTCGATCACGGTCGACGAGCCGGCCATGCCGGAGCCCGATCTGCACGTCAACAAGCACCTGGTCACGCTGCGCGTGCGCGTCACCCTGCACTCGGCCGACAACCGCCTCGAGGGCACCAAGGGCGAGGCGCGGCGCTCGTTCCAGGTCCACCGCGACTCCACCCTGCTGCCCGGCTTCCCCATCAAGCTGCCGTCGTCGATGGAGGCCTCGGTCAAGCTGGCCGACCTCGACGGCGACGGCAAGCGCGAGATCATCGCGGTCGACTCGGGCGGGATCGTGCACGCCTTCAAGGTCGATGGCAGCGAGCTCGCGGGCTGGCCGGCCAAGCTGAACCCGCACCCGGCGCTGGCCATGGGCGCGCCGGGGTCACACCGCACCCAGCGCGCCTTCATGGCGGGCGGCCTGAGTCCCGACCGGCAGTCGGCGGTGGCCATCAACGTGCCCGCGGTCGGCGACCTCGATCTCGACGGCAAGAAGGAGGTCGTGGTGTCGTCCTACGACGGCTTCCTGTTCGTGTTCGAGCCCGATGGCTCGACGCGCGCCGGCTTCCCGGTGCAGATCGATCGCGCCAATGCCAACGGGGCGTCGACCAAGAACTTCATCGACGACGGCTTCACCGTGGGCCCCATGCTGTGGGACGTCGACAAGGACACCAAGCTGGAGATCGTGCAGGCGGGCTCGGACGGCTTCGTCTACATCTGGCGCGCCGATGGCAGCAAGCAGCCGAACTGGCCCAAGAAGATGCAGGACGGCGACCAGCAGCGCCGCATCGTCAGCGCGCCCGCGGTCGGCGATCTCGACGGCGACGGCAACTGGGACATCGTGACCACCACGACCGAGAGCTACGACGGCGACAGCTTCGGGCGCGTCTATGCGGTGCGCGCCAGCGATGGCAGCGCGCTGCCCGGCTTCCCGTTCCGGCTGCGCTCGACGCGCGTGCTGCCGCTGGTCGGCGAGGGGCTGCCCAACAGCCCGGCGCTCGCCGATCTCGACGGCGACGGCAAGGACGAGGTCACGGTCTCGGGCATCGCCAGCATCCCCAAGGTCATCCGCGCCGACGGCTCGGGCAAGGACTTCATCGCGCTGTCGAACAACCCGTACGGGACGGCCTCGAACTCCGACGACGTGCCCTCGGTCATCCTGATCGCCAACCCCAGCTTCGGCGACCTCAACAACGACGGCACCCCCGACCTGGTGCAGCCGGCCGCCGGCTTCGGCGCCGCCAAGGCCTTCGCCGGCTCGGGCAAGCGCGAGAACTTCGATCACCACCTCGACGCCTGGAACCTCAAGACCGGCAAGTTCTTCCCCGGCTTTCCGCACCGCATGGACGACTGGCAGTTCTTCATGAACCCGGCGGTGGTCGACGTCGACAACGACGGCAAGGTCGAGGCCATCTCGGCCTCGGGCGGCTACTACGTGCGCGCGGTCGACGTGAGCGGCAAGGAGCCCAAGGGCTGGCCCAAGTTCACCGGACAGTGGATCACCAGCGCACCCACGCTGGGTGACCTCGACGGTGACGGCAAGCTGGAGCTCGTGATCACCACGCGCTCGGGCTACGTCTTCGCGTGGCACACCGACGGGCTGGTCAAGGGCCGCGTCGACTGGCCGACCTTCGCGCACGACAACTGGAACTCGAACAACTTCAACACACCGCTGGAGTTCGGCAAGCGTGCCGGCAGCGGCGGTGGTGGTGGCGGCTGCGAGATCGCGCTGCATGGCGGCCGTGGTGTGGCCGGCCTCGCCGGGCTGCTGCTCGTGGTGGGCGCGCTGTTGCTGGTGGTCATGCGCCGCCGTCGCCGCCAGGTCGGATAGTCGTTCTCCCTCTACTTCCTGCCAATCACCACCCGGTCGAGACGCGCCAGATCCCGGCGCGTCTCCGCCGCCAGCCCCGCCGCCGCGACCAGCGCGCTGACCTCGGCCGCCTGGTCCGCCCCGATCTCCAGCGCCAGCGCACCGCCCTCGGCCAGCAGCGCGGCGGCGACCGGGATCAACCGGCGATACACCTCGAGGCCGTCGGCGCCGCCATCGAGCGCCAGGCGCGGCTCGTGGCGTACCTCGGCCATCAGGCCGGCGAGGTCGCCGGCGCGGATGTAGGGCGGGTTCGACACCACCAGATGAAATGGCCCGGTCACCCCCGCGGCGAGATCGCCGTGCGCGAAGCTGACCCGGTCGCCGAGGCCGAGCGCCGCAGCGTTCGCGCGCGCGACCTCGAGCGCATCGGTCGACACGTCGGTGGCGACCACGCTGGCATCCGGGCGCGTCTTGGCCAGCGCCAGCGCGATGGCGCCCGAGCCGGTGCCGATGTCGAGGATGCGCGGCGCAGTGACGCCGGAGCCGGAGTTACCCAGCAGCTCGAGCGCGGTCTCGACCAGGGTCTCGGTGTCGCGGCGCGGCACCAGCACGCGGGCGTCGACCGCCAGCGGCAGGGTCCAGAACTCCTGCTTGCCGACCAGGTAGGCCGACGGTTCGCCGGCCAGGCGGCGCTTGACCAGCTCGCGATAGGCCCCGAGCTCGGCGGGCTCCAGCGGGCGCTCGTAGTTCACATACAGCGAGACCCGGCTCATCTTCAGCACGTGCGCCAGCAGGACCTCGGCCTCCAGGCGCGCCGGGTGCTTGTCGCGCTCGGCGAACTTGTTGGCGGTCCAGGTCAGGACGCGCTGCACTGTCCAGAGCTCGGGGTTCATCAGCCGAGCACGCGTACCATGCGCGAAAGCCCGTCGGCCAGCACCTCCGACGAGGTCGCGGTGAAGCACAGCCGGGCCCAGCTGCCATAGGCGGCGCCGAAGGCGTCACCCGGGGCCAGCACCACGCCGTCGTCAGCCAGCCGGCCGAGCGCATCGGGGCCGAAGCGTGACAGCTCCAGGAACAGGAAGGTGCCGCCGTCGGGCGCCCGCAGCCCGGGCAGCGGGCCCAGCGCGGCGAGGCCAGCGACGGCCTGATCGCGCGCGCGCCTGAAGGCGTCCTGGTACTGCGGCGGACCGCTGGCCAGCGCGGCGGCGGCGGCGCGCTGGGTCGCCGCGGGCACGTTGTACACGGTATGCGTGACCAGGCGGCGCACCACCGCGACCAGCTCGCTGGGCCCGGCCAGGTAGCCGACGCGCAGGCCGGCCAGCGCGTAGCTCTTGGACAGCGACCACACCGAGATGGTGCGCTCGGCGGCGCCGGGCAGCGCGGCCAGCGGCGTGGGCTGCGCGCTCAGGTAGTCGAGGTCCTCGTAGACCTCGTCCGACAGCAGCCAGAGATCGTGGCGGCGCGCCAGCCGGGCGACCTCTTCGAGCTCGGCGCGCGGGGTCACGTGGCCGTCGGGGTTGTTGGGCGACGCGACATAGATCGCCCTGGTTTTCGGCCCGATCGCGGCGGCCACCCGCTCGGGCAGCGGCACCCGCCCGCCGGCCGACAGCAGCGGCAGCTCGACGGGGACCAGGCTGGCGGTGCGCGCGATCCCCCTGATCAGCGGCCAGAACGGCGCCGGCAGCACCAGCTCGTCACCCGGGTTGCCGATGGCCAGCAGGCCGCACAGCAGCGCGTGGGTGGCGCCGCAGGTGATCTGCACCTCGGCCGGGCCGCGCCAGGGCAGCCCCTGCCGCGCCAGCTTGTCCGACACCGCCTCGTGCAGCACCGGCTCGCCCGCGATGGCGCCGTACTGGTGCACACCAGGCTCGCTGACCAGGGTCGGCAGCGCCACCACCGGCGGCGGCGGCAAGTGCGAGTCGCCCAGGTGCAGCGGCACCAGCGTGCGTCCGCGCGCCACCGCCTGCTGCGCGCGCGCCATCAGGCCGAAGAAGATGCCCCCGCCCAGCAGGGGCGCCTTGTCCGCGAGCCGCATCTGGTCGCAGTGTACACTCCGCGCATGTCGATGCTGGACGCCACCCGCGCTGCGGTCGCCGTGCTGGCCCGCCGCGAGGGTGTGGACTACTGCGACGCGCGCTACCAGGCCGACGAGGTCGAGCAGCTCTACCTGCGCGACGACGAGGTCGACCGCCTGGCGCGCACCCGCCGCGCCGGTTTCGGCGTGCGCGTGCTGTACCAGGGCGCCTGGGGCTTCGCCGCCGAGCCCGGCGCCGCCGACGATCTCGCCGCCGCCACCCGCGCCGCCGAGGCCGCGCTGGCCACCGCGCGCGCCGCCGCCACCGTCAACACCGTGCGCGTCAGGATGGCTGAAGAGCCGCCGCAGCAGGGCAGCTTCACCACACCCATCGAGCGCGATCCCTTCACGGTGCCACTGGCCGAAAAATTGGCCGATCTGCGCGCCGTCATCGCCGCCCTGCGCGCCGGGGCCGACCCGCGCGTCAGGAGCGCCACCGCGCGCGCCGAGTTTCGCCGCATCGACAAGGCCTTCGCGTCGTCCGAGGGCAGCGCCGTCGAGCAGCACCTGTGGCATGGCGCCGCCGGCATGCAGGTCACCGCGGCCGACGGCGAGGTGCTGGAGCGCCGCTCCGATCCCATGGATCACGGCGGTCGCGTCGCCGCGCGCGGCTACGAGCTGGTCGGCAGCCTCGATCTGGCCGGGCGCGCCGCCGCGCTGCGCGAGGAGGCCCTGGCCCTGCTGACCGCGCCGCCCTGCCCTGCCGGCAAGACCACCGTCATCCTGGTGCCGTCGCAGCTGGCGCTGCAGATCCACGAGTCGTGCGGCCATTCCATTGAGTCCGATCGCGCCATGGGTGAGGAGATCTCGCTGGCCGGCGGCAGCTTCCTGACCTTCGACCGCCAGGGCCGCTTCCGCTATGGCTCGGTGCACGTCAACCTGGTGGCCGACGCCCTGACCCCGGGCGCGCCCGCGACCCACGGCTGGGACGACGAGGGCGTGCCGGCGCGGCGCACCCCGCTGGTGTCACGCGGCCAGTTCGTGGGCTACCTGTCCTCGCGCGAGACCGCGGCGCGCCTCGGGCTGGGACGCTCGGCGGGCTGTCTGCGCGCCGAGAACTACGCCCGTCCGCCCATCATCCGCATGATCAACGTGTCGATGGAGCCCGACCCGCGCGGCCCCACGCTGGCCGAGCTGATCGCGGACACCGACGACGGCATCCTGATGGGCTCCAACAAGAGCTGGTCGATCGACGACCTGCGCCTGAACTTCCAGTTCGGCTGCGAGGTGGCCTGGGAGATCAAGCGCGGCAAGCGCACGCGCCTGCTGCGCCGGCCCATCTACACCGGCATCACGCCGCGCTTCTGGGGCGGCTGTGACGCCGTGGGCAGCGGCGCCGACTTCGAGATGCATGGCTTCCTGACCTGCGGCAAGGGCGATCCCATGCAGACCATGTGGGTCGGCCACGGCTGTCCACCGGCGCGCTTTCGCGATGTCGAGGTCGGGAGCGGCGCATGAGCCAGCCCGCTGCGCTGCCCCTGCTGGGGCCCGGTGTGCTCCTGGAGGCGCTGACCCGCCTGGCGCGCGAGCCCGGCGCGCACGGCGCCGACGAGCTCGAGCTGTCGTTCGAGGGCGGCGTGCTGGGCACCTCGCGGCTGGCGCGCTCGCAGCTGACGCAGACCGGCGACGTGGTCGAGCGCATGCTGCGGGTGCGGGCGCGGGTCGGCGACCGCGTGGGCGCCGCGCATGTGGCCAGCCTGGCCGACGCGCCAGCCGCGATCGCGCGCGCCGTCGAGGCCGCCCGCGCGCTGGCCAGCCTGCCCGGCCCGGCCGCACCGCCGCTGCCCGACCCGGCGCCGCCCGAGGCCGCCGGCAGCCCGGGCGCCACCCGCCTGGCCACCGCGATGGCGCGCAGCTTTCGCGGCGAGACCGCCGAGCTGGGCGCCGCCGGCCGCGCCGATCTG
>Ga0154020_10003864_pt1 | contig 17929 bp, 16 predicted proteins | sample Klosneuvirus_201_FD_109709 | JGI IMG/M metagenome (GOLD analysis project Ga0154020, IMG submission 109709) | Active sludge microbial communities from wastewater, Klosterneuburg, Austria - Klosneuvirus_20160825_MG | ecosystem: Engineered > WWTP > Aerobic digester > Activated sludge | place... | reverse complement strand
TAATATCGGCATGAGTGGTGTTTACACCTTGATGGTAATTGATGCTTTTGGCTGCAGGGGCTACACCACAGCGCCCGTGATTGTTGATCCTGAACCAACCGGACAAATTGCCGGTAAGTTAAGTGGCTGTGTGCCCTTTTGTTCAACGTATTCATTACAGTCCAATGAAGGCAACGTGATCAACAGCATATGGACCTTTAACAATCAAAGTGTAAACAGTTCAACTGTGACTTATTGTTTTACTACACCCGGATATTTTGAACTTAAAGGCAGTTTTGAAGATGATAAAACATGCAGGGGGACCATCACTCAGGTGATACAGGTGTTCCCTTTGCCTATTGCTGATTTTAATTATTCACCTGCTAAACCCATAGAAAATCAGGACCTGGTGGAGTTCACCAATACCAGCGAAGGGGAGAACCAGAACAAATGGCACTGGGCCATTAACGACGGCAAAAATACAAACAGCGCCAGTGAAAATACCTCATGTTTATTTGAAGATGCCGGAAATTACGCCGTTGCATTTTTAGTAAGGAATTCCTGGGGTTGCTGGGACACCATAGTAAAAAGCATAGAAGTTGCTGTTGATTTTAATGTATACATCCCCAACGCCTTTACACCAAACGAAGATGGTTTAAACGATGTGTTTTTCCCGGTGATGCGTGGAGTGAAACGCTACGAATTGCAAATCTTCAACCGTTGGGGAGAATTGATATTTAGTTCTAGTGATCCGGAACTAAACTGGGATGGCACTTTGAAAGGTGAACCTTGTCCACAGGGCATTTACAATTACAAATTAACTGCCTTGAACAATAGGGGAGATGAAATAACCTACACGGGTGTGGTAAACCTGCTCAGGTAATTTGTTATTTAGTTTTAGGACCCGGTAGTCTTATTAAGTACAGCATCACCACTAGCGCAGCAAGGCCGGTAATCAGGAATGCCTTTGTGGCCCCAAACTTAAACCATACAAATCCTGTTAGGGAACTAGCCAGCAGGGCGCAAATGCTTTGAAGTCCTGAAAACGTACCAATGGCTGTTGCCGTATCCCTTTTGGAACTTATATTGGATATCCAGGCTTTAGAAATACCCTCTGTGGCGGCGGAAAAAACACCGTAGAGAAAAAATAATCCAAAAAAGAAGTACACGTTCGTAGTAATGGCCATGCCAAAATAGACGCTTGCAAATAGGGCAAGTCCGAAAATATAGATGGTTTTTAAACCAAATTTATCGGCAAGTATGCCAAGCGGCAAAGCAAAAAGGGCATAAATGAGATTGTAAAAAATGTAGAGTCCAATCACCTGGCCATCGTTTAATCCTGATTGTTTTGCCTGAAGTAAGAGAAATACATCTGAACTGTTGAAGAGCGTAAAAAACAATAGTCCTATAAGCAGCTTTCTATATTCCGCCGGGCTCTTGGACCAATAATTTAAAAAAGAAAAAAATGGAGTGGAGACTTTTACTACGGCTATATTCTCTCTTCTGTCTTTAAGGTAAAGAGATGCAATCACGGCCAATACACCTGGAATAAAAGCCACAAAAAAAAGAGTTTTGTAATCCTCAGGATAATAGTAGAGGTAAAGTAGGGCGATGGAAGGTCCAAGTACTGCGCCAAAGGTGTCCATGGAGCGGTGAAAGCCGAACACCTTGCCCTTAGTTTCATTGGTGGCTTCATCAGAAAGCAGGGCGTCTCTGGCACCTGTTCTTAATCCTTTGCCTAAACGGTCGAGTGTTCTGGCAAAAAAGATCCAAAGCGGATAAACAAAAACAGCCATCATGGGTTTGGAAATGGCACTTAAGGCATAACCCAATTGCACAAAAGGCACGCGTTTACCACTGAGGTCCGATAGTTTACCAAAATACCCCTTGCTTAGTCCTGCAGTGGCTTCGGCAAGGCCTTCCAGCACACCAATAAGTACAATTGAAAAACCAATGGTCTTTAAGTAGATGGGCATAATGGGATACAGCATTTCACTGGCAGTATCCGTAAAAAGACTGACCAGTGAAAGTATCCATATGGTGCGGGTAATGTAGTTCAACTGGCGTTTGTATTCCTTCTTTTGAAGCCAGGGCTCCAATAGCTCAGAGTCATGCCTTCTCGATCACACCTTTGAAAAGCAAATGATGGAATTGCTTCAGGACTTTTGCTCCTCCTTCTCGAAGCCCAATTTCCAGAGTAATGCAGCAAGAATAGCGCCTGCAATAGGCGCTACAATAAAAAGCCAGACTTGTGAAAGGGCCTTACCGCCTGAAAACAAAGCAGGACCAATGCTTCGGGCAGGGTTCACCGATGTGCCGGTTACAGGTATGGCCACAAGGTGAATAAGCATTAAGGTGACGCCTATGGCTAAACCTGCCATTGTACTATTCCCGAATTTTGACGTGGTGGCAAGAATCACAAACACAAATAAAAAGGTCATCACCATTTCAATCACAAAGGCGCTTTGCGTATTGTATTCACCAATGTAACCTTCTCCCCAGCCATTAGCGCCAAGTCCCCATTCGGGCATGGCAAAATCTGGTCGCCCACGGGCAATGAGAAAAAGAACTGCTGCACCTGTAATGGCGCCAAAAATTTGCGCGAATATATAACTGATGGCTTCTTTCGTTTCCATTTTTCCGGCTGTTAGTATACCGATTGTAACAGCAGGATTAACGTGGCAGCCCGAAATGCCTCCTATAGCATAGGCCATGGCTACAACTGTAAACCCAAAGGCGATGGAAATGCCCAATAAGCCAATGCCGGATGCGCCCGTTGACTGAACGCCAGATATAACAGCTGAACCACAGCCGATCAACACAAGACTGAAGGTTCCAATAAATTCTGCAACAAGTTTTTTCATGGTTTTTTTAATTTAATGTTAAATAGATGTTTGCTTAAACTGACAATAAACTCTTGAAAGAACGAATAGGAATCTTCAGAAGATACAAAACAATCTGTTTCTCTGTTGAATGAAGATAAATAAAGTTACACATCCATTTTAAGTAAGCAAATAAAAGATGTTGTTGCGATTATTTATTTTAATCACAACTTTTAAGTTCAAAATTATATTGAAGAACGTTTATTTATTTAACCGAAATAATGGTACTACCTTCCTTGCCTAATACTGTTGTTGGATTCTTGCCATCCCATTTTTGAATTTTAAGGTATTCGATATACATCGAACTTAGGGTCAGTTGTTTTCTTTTGATGGCTTCAGCTTCGCCCGACGCCTCAATTACCATCCGAGCTGAGTCACCACGGGCAATGGCTATTTTTCTGAACGCTTCAGCAACGGCAACTTGTTTTTGATTTTCAGCAACCTGTACTTCCTGTAATGCTTTTGTTTTGGCTTCAATAGCCGATTGCAGAGACGGTGGTGGAGTAATGTTTGTACGCAGTTGACTAACGGTGAACCATTTTGAAATGCGTTTGTTGCATTCAATGATTATTGAGGATTCAAAGAGTTCCCGATGATTAAAAATACTGTCGACGGCCCATTTATTCGCCACATCATTCACCGAACCTACGATAGCGGTTTTTAACCATCCCTGTTCAACTTCTTTAATGGGTAGACGTAAATTCTGAAACATGTCGCCAACCGCAGTCGACACAAGAGCATAATTAAAAGAAGGTTTTATATCGGCGTTAAAGCCGCCTTTGGTGATAACGGTCTGCACACTATAATCGATGTGCTGCTGAAAAGTAGGGAACTCATACAATTTTTCTGTCCAATCATTAAAAACCACCCAGCCGGTTTTGTAGGTATAATCTGATACCCCGCGCTCATCACCTGTAAGATTTACTTTTAAACCCAAATGTCCGGCGTCTACTCGCTCCAATACAAAAGGGTTAATCAAACTAACACCCAAACCAATTATGAGTATTAATAAAGGTTTTACAATCCATTTTCCAAACTGCTCCTTTAAATTGTAGTGTGTTCTGCTTCTGAATAGTAAGGCTAGTGAAACAACTGCAAATGCAAGAAATATATACAGTGAAATCATGGATTAAGGGTTTAAGAGTTTAATGATCTGTCTTACCAAATACACCAGATAAAAACCTGTACCAATTATAACAATAGCACTAATTGTGTATTGCAGGTAAAGGTTTAATGGTCGGTTAATGCAAAACTCAAAATAAATACCTAATAGGGCAATAACCAACAAGGTTAGCAGGGTAAGTTTAATAAATACATTCATTTAAACAGTGGTTCTGAATTGTACAAATATATTTAATTCAGACTACTCTCAAAACGGACTGTGACAATTTAAAGAATGTAGTAAGGTCGAAGTGTTGTTCCCACTGTTTTAAAATCCTGCTCACCTGGTATTCACAGGAATTTAGATTCATTTAAATAGCCCATTTAGCTGGTGTTCAATCTGAAATCAGGCGTGTAACTTCAGATTGTAATCTACCGAATGGCGGCCTGAGCCATAAAACACAAAAAAACAACACAAAAAGAGACCAAGGCTGGCCTGCAGTAAATTGTTTGGATGCATTTCTCCAAAAAAATTAATAAGTACTGCACCGAACAGAAGTGGTAACTGCGCGAGTGAACACCATCGGGTTAATAAACCCAAAACAATAAAAAAACCACCACAGAGGTGAGAGAGGGCCACGTAATGCACAAGGATCATGTAAGCCCCTTTCCCGCTAACGCTGATAAAAAGACTTTCCAGGTAAGCAGTTTGGTTGAGAAAATAAACGCCCTTGTAAAGAATGAAGGCGCCGAAGAGAACACGGAGCAGATCGATAAAAAAGTTGGTGTGGGCATTAGCCCAACGGTTCCAATTGTTAACGGTTTCCATGGCTAAAGGTTTAAAGGTTTATATGTATCACTAAGTTAAGAAAATATACTCCCTGTTTAGGGAGCAGTATTTAACATAGCATTAACCATAAAAAGCCAACAAAAAGTGTTTTTAACACTTTGCCTTCATTGAATACCTTCTATTTCCACCATTTCACTCAGGTCCTCCTGATAATCCACACCTGAAAACCCAAACCCAAACAGATTCAAAAAGTCCGACTTATACCCTTGCAGATCTCCAAGGTTTGGCAAACTTTCAGTGTTTGATTGTTCCCACAATTCAGCAACTCTTGTCTGAACATCTTCCCGCATTTCCCAATCGTCAATTCTAATTCTTCCCTTGTTGTCAATAGGAGTTTCTGTTCCAAGGTACAAACGCTCTTTGAACAAACGTTGTATTTGCTCAATACAACCTTCATGTATGTTTTTTTCTTTCATCACCCTATAAAGCAATGAAATATAAAGTGGTATTACAGGAATGGCTGAGCTGGCCTGAGTTACAAGGGCTTTGTTTACGGAAACATAGGCGTGGCCATTTTTGGTTTTTAATTTATCGGTGATTTTAAATGCGGTAGCTTCCAAATGGTCTTTGGCTCTCCCAATTGTGCCTTTGCGGTAAACAGCTTCGGTAAGCGAAGGGCCAATGTAGGAGTAGGCGACTGTTTTTGCACTTTCAGATAACACATCCGCTTTCAACAAAACATCCATCCACATTTCCCAGTCTTCTCCGCCCATTACAGCAACAGTGTTCGCAATATCCTCCTCGTTACAGGGTTCAATGCTGATGTTGGATACCACCCCTGTGTGAAAATCGACTGTTTTATTGGTAAAAGTGTTGCCAATAGGTTTTAAAACTGAACGGTGCACGACGCCGGTATGGGGATGTGATCTAACAGGTGAGGCCAAACTATAGATTACCAGATCTATTTTTCCCAGATCGGCTTTGATAAGGGCTATGGTTTTGTTTTTTATGTCATCTGAAAAAGCGTCTCCATTGATGCTTTTTGCATACAACCCGGCTTTTTTGGCTTCCTGATGAAAAGCCGCGCTATTGTACCAACCCGGAGAGGCTGTTTTACCTGGTTGAGGAGGTTTTTCAAAAAACACGCCAATGGTGGATGCGTTAGAACCAAAGGCAGCGGTAATCCTCGAAGCTAACCCGAAGCCGGTAGAAGCACCAATGACTAAAACGTTTTTTGGCCCATCAATAGGTCCTTTTGATCTTATGTATTCAATTTGGGTATGCACATTTTTTGCACATCCTTTTGGGTGTGATGTTAAACAAATGAATCCCCGCATTCTAGGTTCTATGATCATGAATTATTAATTTTTAAAGTGAACAATGGTAAATTTAAAATTTTATTTTTACGCACCTTAGTTTGCGGTGTTTAAGCGCCTTGCAAAGGCGGTCTATTTCCAGCGCCGTACCGGTCATTAAACGAGTTTATTTTCTAACAAAGGAATACATTGAGATGTAATCTCCACCGGATTGGCTTACCAATTCAAAGCCTTTTGAAGCTAACAAACGTATGGCCTGATGAATTTTTAAAGTATTACCAGCCATATTGTTTGGTGATACTTTATCAAGTTCCAGCTCTTCGGTTTTCCCTTCATACACAAGGATGATACTTGATTGGCCGCCCAGAGCAAACTCGGTTGTGCGCATGGTAGCATACTCTAATGTGGACTCCGAATGTGTGAACGAGGAGGTTATACCAATTAAGCCCACTAAGCCTAAGGAAACAAGCGATAGTTTTTTTATTGTGTTCATGGTTTGGGTTTTAGAGGATGTTTAAATATAAAAAATAATCTTATGGATCAAATGTAAGCTTCATCTGAAGAAAGGGAATGCATTAAGTGCTATAACTCATCCTTTAATCCTATCCTTGTTCATTATGTTATGTTCTTAACTAACTAATTCGCGGTTAAATATCGTTAAACCAACTTTTAGGCAGGCTTGAATCTCTAACTTAGTTCTAGTTAGTTCCGAATTTAAAAGACACAAAAATCATGGTCATTAACAAAACAACACTCACCGTCATTGCAGCAGCATCTTTTTTGTTTTTTGAATTGTATTTAAAAGAGGAAAAAGACACAGCAGATCAGAGTCCAATGACTGATAAACCTTTTCTCAATGAAAATTCTGCTGTTTATATGTCGGGCTGCAAAACTTATCCTAAGCCGGTTGCGCCTAAGGTGATTTACCCTACAGTGAGACAAAATTTTGTGACCAGACTTTGTGCTCTGGAAGTTTTTCCATCGAATGAGGCCATTGCAGTACAACGTTCGCAGACGGGAAAAATGCCTTTGTGGAAATAAGATTCTAAGGGAGAGGCAACAGTTGGGCTTTTGATTAGCGCTGTCAAAAATATGCATTTGTTCATTGATAGTGTGCGGTAAATGCTGTTAACGCTTACGAATTACGCTTAATCCATCCCTGATTGGCAACATCACACATTCCACCCTGGAGTCGGACTTTACTTTTTGATTAAACTCACGAATGAACTGAGTGTCCTTATCTTGAGTATCCTCAATTACTTTTCCGCTCCATAATACATTGTCAGCCAAAATTAGTCCCCCGGATTTTAGCTTGCCGACCACCAGATCAAAATACAAACTGTATGATTTTTTATCGGCATCAATAAATACCAAATCCATGCCATCGGGTAGGGCAGGGATGAGCCTGGCCGCATCACCCACCTGTAATTGGATTTTTTTTGAATACTCCGATTTGGAAATGTACTGCTGAGCAAACTTTGAGGTTTCTTCATTGGCATCCAAACTAATGAGCTGGCCGTTTTCACCCAAGCCCTCCGCCAAACACAAGGCCGAATAACCTGTGTAGGTGCCAATTTCAAGGATGTAACCCGGATTCAGCAATTTTGAAAACATGGATAGCATTCGCCCCTGCAAGTGCCCACTGAGCATTCGTGACTGGCTAACTTTTAAATGCGTGTCCCGGTTCAATTGTTTCAACAGCTCGCTCTCGGCTCCTGAATGCTGCTCACAATACTTCAATAATCTTTCGTCGATAAATTCCATATGTTAACTAAGCCGTTTGTTCATGATCTTGCTCACATTGCCAAACACCTGCCCGGGAGAAAATTTTCTCCAGTCAAAGTCATCCAGCTCTCCTCCGTAAATAAAATAATAATCCAGTCCGGCCCGTTTAAACTCTTTCAGCACATGCTCCCTGAAGTTCAATAAGGCAATCCAGCCTTCCTCACCATTGTCTTCAAACCACTCTTCATAATAGTCGTCCCCGCTGTCGTGAAAATTCAGCACGTTTTCGCCAATCAAAATGTATTTATTAATGCCCAGGTAATTCAGTTCATCAATTATATCACGTTTTAACATCATAATATCATTAGTGATGGCATCGTTCCATTCTCCAATCAACTCAATAATGGCGTACTTTTCCTCATAATCCACAAACAGGATTTTAATATACAAGGTTTCACTGCCAATATCGTCCCACTGCGGATGGATGTAAAAGTTGTAAATTGTATTCACGTACTCAAACTCGCTGTATTCCCTTCCGTAAAATGGCGATTCGTTGTCTTCAGAGGCAATGTAGAGGTGTCTCCAGTTGTAATATGGTTCAATTGTATGCAAACTGGCAAATCAAAATTAGTGTAATATTAGTTTGTTTTTCCCTACAAAAATATACTTTTGCAAAAAGAAACGCTTTTGTGTTTGCGAAGTTATTAAGAGGAAAGTCCAATTTTTTTAAAAGTGTTGTTACCCTTGTTTCTGCTTCGGTACTTGCTCAGGCAGTTAATTTTTTCTTTAATATTATTTTAACCAGAATTTACACCCCCGAACACTTTGGGTACCTGGCTGTGTTTCTCTCCTTTACCTCCTTTATTACAGTTTTTTCAGCCGGTAAGTTCGATGTGGCGCTTGTTGCAAGCTCCAACGATGAGGATGCCCGGAAATTATTTTCCTTGTCCTTTTGGGTCTTATCAATCACCGCTGCCTTCGCTTTTATTGTTATTGTTATTATTAAGGTAATGGATTTGTATACTGCGCCGGTAATATCTGACTGGTTATATTATTTAGTCCCGTCCATTATTTTTTTAACCGGTTTCCAAATTTGCTGGATGTGGAATGTGAGGATAAAAAACTTCAAAAACATTGCCGGAGTGAGGGTTTTAGAGCCCATCGTTAATGGGACTGTGGCTTTAGCTTTTGCGGGGTTTTCTGCCTATGGCTTATTACTCGGCTCATTAGCAGCACAATTTGTTTCATTCGTTGTGGTTCTTGTAATTGTGTTTAACAGGCAGCCCCTGAAACAGTTCAGCTTTCCGGCACCTGAATTAAAACGGGTGTTTACACTTTACAATGAGTTCCCAAAAATCAATGTGGCGCAGGGGTTTTTGGAGATCTTCCAACTGAGTGCTTTTGCCTTGCTACTGGATTATTTCTTTGACGCTGCTGTGGTAGGTTTTTTTGCTATGGGAATGCGGGTATTACAGGTGCCGGTGCGTTTGCTGGTTTTGCCTGTATCGCATGTGTTTTTTGCTGAAGCTACCGAAATTCACAAAAACGGGAACAGTTTGTTTCCACTTGTGAAAAAAACAATCATACGCCTTGCAATTACAGCCTTACCTGTTCCACTTGTATTGCTTTTTTTTGGTGAAGAACTTTTTGCATGGGTGTTTGGGCACAATTGGGCTACAGCCGGCGAATACGCTAAAATACTGGCCTACTGGACATTCTTCGACCTGATAAAAGCACCCATTGTGCAAATTGCTTCCATCTTAAACAAACAAAGAGAAATTCTGTATTTTTCAATTATCTCCAGTCTTGTTTTTTTATTGGCCTTCAGCGTAGGGGGTTGGTACTTTAAGGATATTAAGATTACTTTATGGCTAATATCCGCTACACAATCCATACTTTCTATACTTTTAATATTATTACTTGTGAAGATCAGCAAACAAAAAGCTTAACGACTTATGGTATACGATTGTTTTACTTTTTTTAATGAACTGGAGATTCTTGAACTGCGTTTGAATACACTCAACAGCGTGGTAGATAAATTTGTACTGGTAGAAGCAAACCTCACACATCAGGGGAAACCAAAACCACTCCATTTCCAGGAGAATAAGGATAAGTTTGCTTCATTTTCAGAAAAAATAATTCATGTTATTGTGAGCGAGTACCCCGAAAATCCTGAAAATAATTCATGGGTGTTCGAACACCACCAGCGTAATATGATCAGGGAGGGACTAAAACGATGCAAACCAGAGGATGTTGTCATTATCTCTGATGTGGATGAGATTCCGGACCCGGACAAGGTGACTTCCTACAAAAATTCCAAAGGCATAAAAATCTTCAAACAGAAGATGTTTTATTATTTTTTGAATTGTATAGAAACCTCTAAGGCTAAAAACCTTAAACATAATTACAGTTGGAATGGATCGATAATGCTAAACTACGCGTTGCTGGGCAAACCTCAGGATTTGCGTGAAACAGCCATGACCTTTCAGAGGTTATATCACCCAAAACCCTTTAATCGTTTTGTTTGGAACCTGATTTATTTTTTTAAAAAACGGCGGTATACGTTTGTGGAAAGCGCGGGCTGGCATTTCTCATATTTGGGTGGAGTTGACCGCATCATTAAAAAGCTGGAGGCCTTTGCCCATAATGAATACAACAAGCCCGAATACAAAAGCCCGGAAAGGATAAAAGAATTGATCTATAAGGGCGAAGATATTTTTGGCAGAAACTTCAGGTATACTTTTGTAAAACTTGACAGCTCCTTTCCAAAATATGTTCTTGAGAACAGGGAAAAATTTAAGGACCTAATTTACCAGGGATAACACCCTATCAAACACTTCTTTTGTTTTTTGCCCCCAGGCGTCCCAATTAAGACTGTTATCAAATAAGGCCCTGCTGCTTTTTTTCAGGTTTTGGTAGGCTGTTTTATCAGTAAATATTTCGGCAATCTTTTGGGCATAATCTGAGCCGCCTGCATTTACCGGCAACCTGTAACCATTTACCCCCGTCTTTACCGCACCTTCAATGCCACCGGTGTCGCTTGTAATCGATGGAATTCCGAAGGCGGAGGCCTCGCAAAATACAATTCCAAAACATTCGGCTTTAGAAGGCAAGATTAAAAATGTTGTGTTCATGAAAATCGTATACAATTTTTTTTCCTGCGCAGGATCGTTCTTATCAATGAAGGGGATAACGCTTAATTTTTCATGGCTGAAGTTTTGTGGCGGAATGCAACCACACACCAGCAATGTCGTGTCGATGCCTTTTTTATTCAATTCAACCATGGCATCAAAGGCCACTTCCCCGCCTTTTCTATGCCAATCCACGCCAAAAAAAAGCAAGTGGCAGGAGGAGCTTATTTGTTTATTGATGACGTCTTCCGCCGGGGGTATATCATTAATGTTAGCGCCCAAAGGGATAATGTTGAGTTTTGACGGAACAATTTGGTAATCTCTTTTGGCCGAGCTCGCAGCCCAAGAGGAAGGATAGATAATAGCTGATGAATTTGTCAAAGCACGCCGCTCAATTTCTGTTCCTTGTTTAAACGAGCCTTTTGTTAGATTGGTGAAGGTTAAATAATAATTCACCATGTTTAAAAAAGTAGTGTCTGATAGAGAGATGATAGGGATTGATGTTCTTAAATAGGCAATTTCTGCAGAAGCAGCCGGTGCAAAAATAACATCGAATTGTTTACCGCTCAGTTTTTGATTGAAATACGATGCATACCGTTTTGCTAAAACTTTGGAATGTTTGTATGCAAATCGTTTACCTAAAATCTTTTGGGCGAGAAAGGATTTTACCTTACCAAAAAACAGTGTTAGTGAAAAATCCGGATGTCCAAGTATTTCAACCTCACCACAATGTTTGTTAAGCGCTTGATACAAATGGTAGTGGATGCCGGACCATGACCTTTTATTCAAAGGGTTTGAAGCTGAAATGTATACGATCCGCAAGCGTTTCATTAAGCGGCAAATATAAGCTTTTGAAAAAAACGGTAAACACCTCGAAAATCTTATATTTGTGAACTGGTGTATGAAAAGTAGACTATCCCCGCTTTACCTGTTATCTGCTTTGATTGTCTCTGTTTTCGCGCTTTCTTCCGTTTATCCAACTTTAAGGATTTTAGTACTGGGAGGCAAACCCATTAGTGGTTTACCAAACACCATCTTTGCCTTTTTTCCGGATCTCCTGTTTTTGGTAACGTTTGGCTATGCATTATTTCTATTCTTTACTAAAAGGGAATTCAGGTTTCAATGGCAGGGCTTTGATACTGTGGTAAGCTTGTACCTTGTGTTTAACCTAGTGTACGGCTATGTGCTATCAAATAACACTACCCTTGCTCTTTTATCTGTGCGAATTACGTATTTGCCGGTGGCATTATATTTTGTCGCGCGATTGCTGAATGCCCAGGCAGTAACGTTAAACAAAAGGCTACTTCATTCTGTGTTTTTGCTTTATGCAGGCATAGCCCTGCTTGGTTTGCTGATCTATTTTGTTTTTCCATCTGTTCAGGCTAAACTAATCAGTGTTTCAGGGTATGAGAGCCCACGCTATTTTATTATCAGAATGTGTTCCTTGTACCTGACCCCAATTTTGTTTGCATTCGTAATGGCCTTTTCGGCCATATACTTTTATCTAAGAAGTCTAAAAAACATTTCTGTAGGTGATAGTATTTGTTTTCTTATGCTCTGGACGTGTTTAGTATTGACCGTTTCTAGGGGGGCCATTATGAGTTTTGGTTTGGCTTTTGTGATTATTTCCCTGATTTACAAAAACTACAAAACGTCTCTTGTATTGGGAATGGGCATGAGTCTTATTATCTTAAGCGTATCTTTTTACGCTACACGAAATCTGGATTTTTTGCAGTGGATGTTTTATTCTTCATCTAAGACGGTGAATATGGATAAAGATCTTGCAAGGGTAAACAGATGGCAGACTACGTTTGATGATTTTAAAAAACAACCCTGGGGATATGGTTTAGGAAATTCAGGAGCAGTGGCATTTACGCATTTGATAAATAAAAAAGATGCTAAAGCAGCAGTATATAGTACAGATGGCTGGTATTTAAAAATGGCATGTGAGAATGGTGTTTTGGGTCTATTGAGTTATTTATTGCTTGCCGGGAGTTTTTTGCGACAAGTGATCAAAAAAATAAGAACTAATTCAGATGAGTTGGCTTTACTCGCATTAGGGGTATTTATAATTGTAAGTATTCAAAGCATTTTCAGTAATAGTTTAGATTTTCATCCCGAAATCAGCCTGTTTTGGCTTATCGCCGGATTAGCAATGAACACGTATACAAAAAATGTCAGTTAAAATTTCTGTTATAATTGTTAGCTATAATGTCAGGGAGTTGATTATACAATGCCTTCAAAGTATTTTTAAAAGTAAAGAGAGTTGGGATATTGAGGTTATAGTAGTTGACAACCACTCGAGTGATGATAGCCTTTTTCAAATAAAACGTCTTTATCCTCAGGTACATTTGATTGAAAACAAACAAAATGTTGGATTTTCTGAAGCGAATAACCAAGGACTAAGAGTAGCGAATGGTACGTTTATTTTTTTGTTAAACCCGGATACGGAAATTTTTGAGAATACCCTGGCGCTTTTAAAACTTCACTTGGAAAACCATCCGCAAACGGGCATTGTTGTTCCGCGTCTATTAAATTCCGACATGAGCATACAGGAGTCGGCATGGAAGGACGCCAGGCTCCGGGATTTGTTTTTGGATCTTTTTTTTCTGCATACCATTTATAAAGTTAAAGCACATCCGGTTGAAGGCTATGTTGTTCCAACGGAAATTGAAACGGCATCGGGCGCTGCCCTGTTTTTTCGTAGGGACTTGCCTGAAAAGATCGGAGAATTAGACAAGAACCTCTTTTGGATGGAAGATGTGGATTTTTGTTACCGTGCAAGAAAAGTTGGCAATATTGTCTATTTACCAGAGGCCCACGTAATTCATCACAGTGGAAAAAGCACTAAAACTGATTTTAGAATCCCTATTTCCAATCAGATTATAAGTAAAATCAAGTTTTTTAAAAAGCATGATTCTTATTTAACATTTAGTAGTGCTGTATTATTAAGTTATTTGAACGTACTCTCAAGAATAGTCTTGTTTTTGACTTTAAGTCCTTTTCAAAAATTGGCAAAACAAAAACTTTATGCTTACGTTTATACATTCAGCAAACTAAACCGTTATGTTTTCCTGAACGTTCAAAATGTAGTTTAATATGAGAGTTCTCCTTCTTTCCGATTCTTCAAGTGCACATACCGAAAAGTGGGCTCTAGGTTTAGCAGAAAATGGCATACACATTGGTTTATTCAGCTTTAATAAAGCAGCGTACGAGTGGTATAACCACCCTAACATTACTGTTTTTTTTGAACCAGATACCAGGATCAATGCCGAAAGTACGCTAACAAAGTTGGCTTATATTAAATACGTTTCCATACTAAAAAGAATCATTCGTCATTTTAAGCCTGATGTTCTTCATGCCCATTATGCTACAAGCTATGGTTTGGTGGGTGCACTTTCAGGGTTTAAACCATTTGTACTTTCCGTTTGGGGTTCTGATGTCTATGATTTTCCGACACGATCGAAGCTCCATAGGCGAATACTGCAGTACAATCTTAAAAAGGCAGCTTTGCTAATGTCCACAAGCAAGGTGATGGCAGAAGAACTTAAAAAATATACAAACAAGGCTGTTTTGGTTACACCCTTTGGTGTGAATGTTAACGAATTTAGTAAGAAGGTTATACCTGACAAGGATAAAAATGTCACTCACATCGGCAGTATAAAATCCCTTGAAGAAAAATACGGTATAGAATACATTATTGAAGCGGTTAAAATTTTGCTTGACCGACGACCTGGGCTTGGTTTAAAAGTGCACCTGGTAGGCGGGGGAGGAGAAACTGAAAATTACAAAAAACTAATTAACGACTATAAACTCGACTCACACTTTGTTGTGCCAGGACGAATACCATTCAGTGAAATGAGTGCTTACCACAATCTGCTTGATATTTTTTTAAACGTGTCCATTGATGACAGTGAAAGTTTTGGAGTGGCCTGTGTGGAAGCTATGGCCTGCGAAAAGCCTGTTATTGTGAGTGATGTAGGAGGGTTAATGGAGGTTGTGAACAATGGAGAATTTGGTTTGGTGATCCCAAAAAAGAATGCCCTGGCCATGGCAAATGCCATTGAACAATTGATAGATGATCCTGCAAAAGCCATTACCCTTGGTGAAAAAGCAAGACAACATGTGTTGGCGCATTACAATTGGGAAAACAACTTGAAGATTGTAATGAATGCTTACACAAAATTGCTTGACGAGACTAGGGCACATGAAGATCAGATTAAAACAAAGCATTAAGGCTACAAGGTTGAGTGAAAAATTTTAGGATTCCTAATACTGGTTTAAATCGCAATTGAGATAAGCGTAGCGAACAATGCGGCAAACATTTAAACATATAAAACATGGGGACCTTGATTTTAAAAAGTGGGACCGCTGTGTAAACAACTCACAATGGCCATCTCTTTTTGCTCAGTCCTTTTACCTAAATGCGGTTTCCCCCGGATGGGAGGCTCTTGTAAAAGGAGATTATGAATCGGTTTTTCCAGTTACAAAAAAGAGAAAATTCGGTTACACCTATTTACCACATCCACCATTTACGGGTCAGTTGGGTTTATTCGGTAAGTTTACTAAGGAGACAGAAAAAGAGCTTCTCTCTCAGTTACAGTCAAAATTCCGCCTCATAGAAATTGAACTTAATTGCAAACACAGTCTGCAACACCCTTCGTGTTTTGAAAAACACACCTATGTCATTGATTATTCAAAACCCTTTGAGTTCAACGAAAACACCCGGCGCAACATCAAACGAGCGCTGAAATTAGGCTTGCAGATAGAGGTTATTGAAGAAAAATCCTTATTGAGCCTATCAAAAAAGCACCTGGATTCCTTTATAAGCGAAGTTCTTAAGATAGATCATTATGGCCTCAGGCGTTTTCACGAACTGTTGAAAGCGGCGCTTCACCATAAACAAATCAAAACCTACTGTACTACAAATCAAAAAGGCGAATTGTTGGCCATCGCTCATTTTATTTACAGCAAACACCAGGTGGTTTATTTGAAGGGGACTAATTTAGATAAGGAGGCCAACTCGGGAAGCATGCATTTGTTGATGAGCCGTGCCATAGAAGATTTCAAAGGAAAGGCAAGTGTTTTTGATTTTAGCGGGGGTTCTATTCCAAACATTGCGCGATTTTTTAAAGGGCTTGGAGGAGAGCCGCTTTGTTATCCGGTTTTTAAATACAACAAGCTTCCTGGTTTTATAAAGTTATTGAAAGGCAAATCTTTATCATCCTAAGCTTAGTCGATTGTCATCCTGAGCAGAGCGAAGGATCTGAACGATTGTTATAAAACCCCGTTTAGATGCTTCACTGCGCCTGCCCGCCTCTTTGGCGGGTTCAGCATGACAGAAGCCCTAAAACGCCCTGTTGATGCCTATCATCCAGCGGAACTGCACATAATCTTTTTCAGCATAAGGCAAACGCGAAATAAAGAGTGGCATATCAAACCGGATGTTCAGGGGCTTAAGATCGCTGAGTTTCCACCAACGTAAAATACTGAAGGTAAAACCGGCTCCGGCATCCATCATGGGCTCACTCATCACTTTAACATTACCTGCCGGATTGGTGTTGATGATCCCCGCGTCGGCAAACAAATAAGGCACAAGGCGAATCGCATTGTTCATTGAAAGGGGTTTCATGAATTTAAAAAACTCGCCAAACTCCAGCTCCAAACTTATAGAAGCACCACTACTTCCTTTGTAGGTGTATTGGGTGGAGCCGTCTGGATTCTTTTGTGCCAGCAAATATCCGGAATACCCCCGCAAACCAAGGCCTCCACCGGCAGTGAAGTGATTTGTGGTTTCGCCATAGTTACCCCAGTCCGGTGGTATAAAACCCATGGAACGGGTGTATTTGTTATCCATCAGATCCTCATTATTGGCCCCGGCCGCAAAAAGCATGGATTCAAATGGCAAACTGGAACCATACCCAAATTGTGCAAACAAGCGGCTGTTCAGGTTAATGAAGCCGAGGTCGGTTTTGTTGACGTTTGTTAAAGCAAGGGCATTAAAATCATAATCTTCGGTAAATACCGAAGCACGCAGGTCGGCTGAGAACAAACCGCTACCCCGGTGGTAGTTGTATTTATGTTCAAGGCCCACATGTAAAGCGGAGTTCAGTTTTTGATAGCCCCATTCTTTATCGTTGATCAAATAAACCATGTCCTGAGGCAGGTCGCGCAACATGGCCTTGAGATGGGTGTAGAGGCGGGTTCTGTCGTTATTGCTTTTTTTCTCAAAACCAAGGGTTCCGGCATCCAAACCATCAAGTGATTTGAGTTGCAGATAAATGTTTGATTTTTTTATGAAGTTATGAGTAGAGGTTTTATAATCCAACCAAAAAGAAATGCGGTTAAATTTATTGATGGCCACGGTGCTGTCCAGATAGGCTTGCCCAAGCCCTGAACTTAAAAACAAACCGGCCTCAAACACGTGTTTGGTTCTCAAATAATCGCCACTTACTACAGCTCCGAATTTTAAACCATCGTAACCGTTGTACCAGATGCCAGGGCGTACACGCATTTCATAGTGTTTCCAATCGGGAGGATTGTACACTTTTGAATCGAAACGTATGTTGAGTTTCTGGTGTTTTACATTGTTGGTCATATCCACATCTGCTAAACGATAGGATGGATCAATGATCACGTTTTTTATTTTGCTGTCAATCTGGATGGTGGCGGTGTAAGAAGGTTTTAGTTTTGGACCCCAACCAATCCAGCGGGGCAGGGTAGTGGCCTGGGTGGGTTTTACAAACCAGGTATTGGGGATGTAAAAATGCCTGGCCGAATCGTTTTTATCAATCACTGCAAAATCCAAAGGCATTTGCATGCTGCCTTTGCGGTGAAAGGTGATTTCATATTTACCGCCCTTTTTACGTTTTACTTTTCCAATGGAATAGTCAATCGTTTTGGAGGTCTCCAGCCATTGATCAAAAAACCAGTTCAAATCAATGCCGGTGTATTGTATGATTGAGTTGCGAAAATCTTCAGGATAGGGATGGCAAAATTTCCACT
>Ga0154020_10003863_pt1 | contig 17930 bp, 15 predicted proteins | sample Klosneuvirus_201_FD_109709 | JGI IMG/M metagenome (GOLD analysis project Ga0154020, IMG submission 109709) | Active sludge microbial communities from wastewater, Klosterneuburg, Austria - Klosneuvirus_20160825_MG | ecosystem: Engineered > WWTP > Aerobic digester > Activated sludge | place... | reverse complement strand
GCGGCAAATAATAGCAGCAGGAAAACAGATGTACAGAGCAGGTACTTCATTTCGCTGGTAATTGTATTAACCCGCGCTTCGATGCTCCCCTTATCGCTTGGTTTAATCAGCGATTAAAATTTATTCTGTCGTTATCCGAAAAAACTGTCTTCTATTGTGCCGTGCGATTTAGCCTACCTTCGCGCCCGCTGAACGATAAGGCCAGCATGTTGTTTCAGCCATACCGGAAGCCCAAAGCAGCAAGCATAACCATCATGGATCAGGAAAAAATACTCACAGCGCTCCGTCAGGTGCGCGACCCGCAAACCGGCCGCGACATTGTGAATGCCGGCATGGTTCAAAACCTTGTCATTGAGGGTGACAACGTAAATTTCAGCCTCGTCATTCCCTCGCTGCAGATGCAGGGCAAAGCCGAACTGAACTTCGCCTGTATCGGCTCCGTGGCCGAAATTTATCCGCAGGCACATGTCAACGTGCATTTCATAGCCCGCACTCCCGGCAGCCAGGAAACGACCAGCACCGTGCCGCAGATTAAAAACATCATCGCCGTGGCGTCGGGCAAAGGCGGTGTGGGCAAAAGCACCGTGGCCGTCAATCTGGCCCTCGGCCTGAAAAAACTTGGCGCTCGTGTCGGCCTCATGGATGCCGACGTGTACGGCCCCAGCCTGCCCACCATGCTGGGACTTGTGGGCCAGCGCCCAAAGGTGCAGGACGTGGCCGGCCAGATGAAAATGGTGCCGCTCATGGCCTTTGACATGCCCACGATCAGCATCGGAAATATCATTGAGCCGGAACAGGCGGTAGTGCTGCGCGGCCCGCGGCTGGCGGCCATCATCAAGCAGTTTTTCAACGATGTGCTCTGGAGCGACCTCGATTTTCTCATCGTAGACCTGCCTCCCGGCACCGGCGATGTGCAACTGACTCTCGTGCAAACCGTGCCTGTCACCGGTGTGGTGCTCGTAACCACGCCGCAGGAAGTGGCCGTGGCAGATGCACTCAAGGCAATGAACATGTTTTTGCTACCGCAAATCAATGTACCCATTCTCGGTGTGGTGGAAAACATGTCGTGGTTTACCCCCGAAGAACTGCCGAATAACAAATACTACCTGTTCGGTCAGGGAGGCGGCAAAAAACTCGCCCTCGCCAGCCACTCGGTACTGCTCGGACAAGTGCCCCTCGTGCAAGGCATTCGCGAGGGCGGAGACACGGGCAAGCCTGCCGTATTGCACGAACAAGGCGGCATTATATCCGAAGCATTTCTGGAAGTAGCCCGCAACACGCTGCGTCAGGTGGCCGTCCGCAATGAAATGCTGGGGCCGACAAAAAGAGTGATGAGCGAATAAAAAAAGGTTAGAGGGTTAGAAAGTTAGAAGGTTTCTTGTTTGAAACCCTCTAACCTTCTAACCCTCTAACCTTTATTTATTCACGACTATTTTCCTCGCCAGCACCTGATCTTTCACGCGGATAAGGATCGTGTACATGCCGTCGGCCAGATTGGACAGGTCGAAGTCCATCTGCTGCGGTGCTTCTACCATTTGCTGGAACACGAGGCGGCCGGTCATGTCGAAGGTGGAGAAGTACACATCTTCAGACATTTGGGTCGGGAAAATGACGGAAAGTTGTCCGCTGGTCGGGTTCGGCACGATGAGCAGGCCGTTGCCCCAGTCGGGCGTTGTGATATTCACGAGGCTATCCACTACGAACGGACCGGCAGTTGCGGTGCAGCCCACTTCGTCGGTGATGATAACGGTGTACGATCCGTTTCCGATACTATCCAAATCTTCGTTGATGTCATTGGGCAACAATACGTTGTTGCGGAACCACTCAAACGTGTAGGGCGAGAGGCTTCCGCCCACGCTGATTTGCACGCCGCCGATGTTCAGGCCGCCTTTGTCGTCGAGGATGGTATCCAGTTGAACAGTCAGTTGCGTCAGCACCGTCACTTCGAACGTGCAGGAGCCAATATTGCCGTCTGCGTCCGTGTAGGTGTAGGTGGTTGTCGTGGTACCCAAGGGGAATTGCGCGCCACTCGGCAAGCCGGAAATGAGGTCGAACATACCGCCATTGCCGAGGCAGTTATCGGTAGCGACGGGCGCCGGATATTGCACCACGTCGTTGCCAAAGCATCGAATCACGCTGGGCGGGCATACGAGTGTCGGCTGCAGGTCGTCTGTTACGATCACGACAATAGTGGTCGTGGTGGCATTGCCGGCTTCGTCGGTAGCCGTAACGACCACGTTGTGCGGGCCGAGTTGCGAACAGTCGAACGAAGCGGGTACGAAGGTCACATCGTCCACGGCGCAGTTGTCGGTAACGATCAGGCCGAGTGTTTGCGGATTGAGCGTCACGCTACCCGCTGCGCCAAGCGAGGCCACGAGGGAGTCGCCTTCGATAACCGGCTGCATATTGTCTATGGCCTCCACGTCTACCAGCAGCGTGGTCGAGCAACCGTTGGCGTCGGTCAGGGTGGCGGTGTAGGAGCCTGCGACGAGATTTACGATGGTAAGCCCGGTTTGGTTGTTGCTCCAGTTGACCTGTAGGGAACCGGTACCGCCGGCGGCGGTTACGGTGATGCTGCCTTCGGGCAAGCCCGCGCAGGCGGTGTTGACAACGTTGTCAAGCGCAAGCACGAGCGCGGTCGGTTCTGTGATGGTCACTTCGTCCACAACATCGCAGTCGTTCACGTCCGTCACTGTGACGGTGTAGGTGCCCACAGGCAAGTCCGTCTCGGTTTGTTCGGAACCTCCCGAGCTCCACATATAAGTGAACGGAGCATTTCCGCCATTGACCACGACGGTGGCCGTGCCGTTGGATTGTCCGTTACAAAGCACCTCTGTGGACAGGAAGTTGGTGGTGATACCGCAGTTGCCCGGCAGCACCATCACGGTTTGAACGGCCGTGCAGCCGTTGTCGTCCGTGACGGTTACGGTGTAGGAGCCCTCGGCCAGGCCGGTGATGGTCTGGGTGGTTTCCAGGTTGCTCCACTCAAAGGTATACGGGCCTACGCCGCCGGTTGGGCCAGCAGTGGCCGTGCCGTCGCCGGTAGCAGGGCCGCTCATGTTGGTGGCTGTGGCATTAGCCCGCACGAGTGTTGGTTCGGAAATGGTGAACGAGATCGCTTCCGGGCAATTGGCCGCATCGGTCACCACCACGGTGTATATGCCGGGAGCAAGGTTGCTGATGGAGGGGGTCGTTTCGTTCGTGCTCCAGGCGTACGTGAACGGAGCCTGTCCGGCAATCGGCACCGCGGTGGCCGTTCCGTTGTTGGCATCGAAACAAGAGGCGTCTTCGGCGTCTACGGTCGCGTCAATGCTGCAGTCGTAGGCATTGACGGTGACGATGGACACGGCACTGCACCCGTTGGCATCGGTCACCGTGACGGTGTAGGAGCCTGGTAACAGGCCCGTGATAGTTGGCGTAGTTTCCAGGTTACTCCAGGCGTAGGTGTAGCCGGGCGTGCCGCCGGTGGGGGCAGCTGTAGCTGTACCGTCGGCAGCGCCGTTGGCCATTTGCGGGGTGCCGGAGGTGTTAGCCGCCAACACGGGTGGTTGTGTAATGGAAACCGTGGCGGTAGCCGTACAGCCTTCGCCATCGCTCACGATCACGGTATAGGTGCCGGCGTTCAGGTTGTTTGCTGCCGGGGTATTGTCTCCAGTGTTCCAGGAGTAGGTGAAGGTGCCGTTGCCACCGGTGGCGCTTGCAAGGGCGCTACCGTTTTGTTGGCCGTTGCACGTGACGTTCACGGCATTACCAATACTGGCCGTTACGGCCGGGTTTTGGATGACCGAAGCCGTGGCGGTGCTGGTGCACCCGTTTTGAGTATTGGTGACGACTACAGTATAGATTCCGGGTGCGGCAGCCTGCAAGATCGGGTTGTTGTCGGTGTGTACTTCACTGCCATTGGGCAGGGTCCAAAGGTGTGTGCGGGACGAAGCCGGTACATTGCTCGAAGCGGTTAGGTTAACGGTGGTGTTGTTGCAATTCAGGTTGGCCGCTACGGCGAGCGATGCACCCGGAGCTGTGTCGTCGAGGGCTACACTGGCAGTGGCCGTGCTGGTACACCCGTTGGTACCGGTGACGGTCAGCAGGTACGCGCCGGGGAGATCAACGGTGGGGTTGGGTACGTTTGACGAAAAGCCATTGGGGCCGCTCCAGGCGAACACCGGGTTGTTGGCCGGTGATGCGCCGCTCAAGGGCAGGCTTTTGACTGTGCAAGTTAGTGTACCCCCGGCAGCGGTCGCGCCGGGTTGAGCCAGATCGCCGATCACCTCGGCAGTCGCCGAATTGGTACACCCGGTGATGCTGTCGGTAACGACTACTGTGTAGGTGCCTACGGCAGACACCGTCGGGGCTTGTACGTTGGATGTGAAGCTGTTCGGGCCGCTCCAGGCAAAGGTTGCGCCGGCTGCGTTACTGGTGGAACCAAGTGTCGTTGTGGCGATTTCACAGGAGACGGTGCCGCCCGTCGCGCTAATATTGGGCGGAGCCACTGCAGCAGACACGACTGCTACGCTCACTTGCGTGCACCCGTTGATTTCGTTGGTTACGCGCAGCCGGTACGAACCGGTGGCGTTTACGAAGGGGGTCAGGGTGGTGGAGCCAGATACAATGTTGCCCCCGTTGTAGGCAATCCACAGGTAGGTGTACTGGGGGCCGGCCGAGCCGGTACCCAACAGTTTGATCTGTGGTTCGTCGCAGGTGAGCACGCGGTCGGGGCCGGCGTTGGCGTTGGGTTGGGTTTGGTTGACCGGCACGGTCACCACGGCAGTATCCGAGCAGATGATGTTGCCGCTCACGTTGTTCACAATGAAATAAAATGGCCCGGCGGTGGTCACGTTCAGTGACATGGTTGTACTAAGCGTATTGCCGAGGTTGTCTGTCCATTTATAAAAGACCGAATTGCCGACGGAGGTCAAACTGTCGGCCACAAGAGTCACAGTGGGTTTCCGGCAGGTGAGGGTGTCGGGCTTTACAACACCCGCCACGGCGCGCACTTTCAGGATAGAAAAATTGAGGACACTATCACACCCGTCGTCGGCGGTGAGGTATTCCTGGAATGTGCCGGACTCGCAATAGGGGAATCCGTTGACTTCGAAACATTCGTCGTTGCACAGGCGCTGAAGCGGCAGGGTTTTTTGTTTGCGCGGTTTGGCAATGATCTTTTGCCGCACGATACTGTCACACCCGAAATAGGATGCGTACGGTATGGAAGTCAATGTGGTGGTGCCTGGAGCGGAAACCGAGTGATATGGTTCTTCATCCCAGGTGAATGGCAGTTGCTCATAGCAAAGCGTAATATCAGGTAACTGGGTGATTGGTATGGGTTGATTGGTAACCTGCATGCAAACAGTTTTGGCAGTGTCGCAGGCATAACTTGTAGTAACACACACGTTTCCTCCGGTATTACCGAATGTAACGTCAATAGTGGATGGCTGGCCCCAGGCAGCCGCAAGACTGATTTGATTGCCTGCGCCGAGGCCGCCGACGATCTGGGAGCCGGGAGGGGTGATCCAATAATACGAAACAGCACCGTCCACCGGCGGAAGGGTGTAGGTTACAGAAGCGTTGGGGCATACCGCCGCCGGACCCACAATAGCAGACGGTGGTGCCGTTGGCGGCATGGTAGAGCCGAAGGATACGGTAACCTGAAACCGGCAATTGGCGCCGTCTATTCCGTCTATTACCAAATAGTACAATGCGCCAACAGTCAGGTTGGTCGCAAAAATTTCCGGATTTTGGGGGTCAATCGGGCCGCAGCTCAAGGGCCAATTCGGCATGCCGCAGCCATATACAATGGCGGCTTCAAGGCCGACTCCGGATACGCATCCCAGGTCTTTAATGAAGAAACCTATATTCGTTGAGCCGGCTATAAAACCGTACCATCTTGGATGTGATAAAGTTACCGGCGGCGTCCCGAGCAGGCAATTGCTGAATGTGAGCGGTTGCCCTGAAGGGGGCATTGGCGCCGGGAAGTTGGTCTGTCCAATCACAGTATCGAATTTGCAAACGACACAGGCGTATTGGCACTGTACGGTCCCAAAGGGGGGGCTTGGACACGGATATGGTATCTGAGCAAGTAATTTAATGGATGAACTGAGGAGTAGTGTGAGTAAAACGGTAAAAATGATGCGCATTTGTCGGTACTTTTAAGATGAAATGATGAAGGAGTTGGATTATCAAGATACGGTTGCGCGGGCACTCGTTGCACTGTCAGTTGAAAAAAGCGGTACGGGTAATAAAAAATTATCGGGAGCCAAAAATAACCGGCTCGCCGGCAAGTCACAAAACATTTATGCCCCTTCGTTTAATTTGCGACAGTTTGTAAATGCCTCGCTGCCCGTTCGATGGTATTTATTGCTGGTTCGTTGGAAAAAGAATATCAACTACTTGGTTCCTGCGAGCACGGGAAACGGGAATACGCGCTTTGCCTACGATCAGGTCACTCCCTTCGAGCTGTGTCACATATGCCCTCGCCACAATGTACGATTTATGTACGCGTAAAAAGTGTTCCAACGGAAGGATTTCTTCCAAATGGTTCAGACTTTCGAGCGTGACCACCTTGCCCTCGGCAGTGTGGATTTTTACATACTCCTTCCAGCCTTCCACATATCGGATTTCATCGTAGGGAATCTTGACCAATCGGCGCTCGGAGCGCACGATGAGCATGCCCTCCGGGCCGGCCGGCGCCCGACGCAGGCGCAGGGCTTCCCGGGCTTTTTGTACAGCGTGGCAGAACCGCTCGAAGGGGAACGGCTTGAGTAAATAATCCACGGCATCGAGGTCGTATGCCTCGTGTGCGTGCTGGGTGTAGGCCGTGGTGAAGATGGTGACGGGCTTGTTTGAGATGCTGCGCAAGAGGTTGATACCGTTCAGGAAAGGCATCTGAATATCCAGAAAAAGCAAGTCTACGGCTTCCTGTTGCAGCAATTCCACGGCCCGGATCGGGCTTTTGCACAGCCCCACTACCTCCAGATCGGGTATCTGGCTGATGTATTTTTCGAGCAAGGCCAGGGCAAGATGCTCGTCGTCAACAAGAAGGCAACGAATGTTGGACATGAAGAATTTGTTCCGATTGTTTCGATTGTTCCGATTGATTCGATTCCGTCAATCTAGATCAATCCGGGCGGCAAAAGTACCGGTTTCGGATTGCGTTTGAATCCGGTGTCGGCCGGGATAGCGGAGTTGCAGGCGCTGACGCAGGTTTTCCAAGCCGATTCCCCCGACAGTATCTTTTTGCAAATTTTCGGGATCAAACGTGTTTTCCACCACGAACGAGAGGCGCCGATCATCAGTTTTCAACTGAATGGTCAGTCGGGCATCGGGCGCGGTTTCGAGGTTTCCGTGCTTGAGGGCGTTTTCCACCAAAGGCAACAACAACAAGGGCTCAATCTGTCGGTCCACGAGACGGCCCTCCACGTCGAACGTAATGGCGAGCGGCTGTTCGGCCTTCATCTGAAACAGTTCGAGGTACTCCCGGATTTGAGCCACTTCGCTGGCCAGGGGGACGGTAGCCTCCTGGCTATCGTAGGTGACGTACCGCAGGAGCTTGCTCAGGCGCAGCACCATGTCAGCAGTGCGGGGATGCTGCAGCGTAGCGGCGGCGTAGATGTTGTTCAGGGTGTTGAACAAAAAATGCGGGTTAATCTGGGCTTTCAGATTCAACAGTTTTGCTTCCGCGTGCCGGGCTTCGAGTTCCCGGTGGCGCAACTCCAGCGCGTGCCGGTTTTCCAGCAACTGGTACAAGGTGCTGAACAACAATAGCAAAAAGAACGACAGTGCATACGCCAGAAACATCCGCAGGTCGCCGGTGTCGGACGCCTTGCCGTCCGAAAATATACTGCCCCCAAACATGTGCTGCTCGGCAAGCATACGCAGCCAGGCCATACCCAGCCAGAATACCAGGGTCAGAGCGATGAGCGGTTTGAAGCGACCGGTTTCGAAAAAACGGTTGACGAGTACCTTGGCGTTGCCGTAAAAAAGTACCAGCAAAAAAGCCAGGTTGAGTGCGGTGCGTGCGAGCGCTTCGCCGGTGCCCCGTACACTGGAAAACAGCGAAAAGAACAGCAGGGCGATCAGGGACCAGCCCACCACGTGGGTCAGCAAGCGCGCACGCCCGGAGAGCAGATGTTGCAGCATGGTATCAGATCAGGTTTTGGCAATACGTTCGTGTACCTCGTGCACGCGGCGGGCGCTGTCGGTACGCAGTGTACCCATCCAGCGATCCCAAAAAGTAAAGTACAGCCCGTAGTTTCCGGCGAACCGCTCATGGTGCTGGTTGTGATACACCGACGAGTTCAGCCAGCGGCCCAGCGGGTGTTCGTATAGTTTTTGGGGAAACAACTCGTAGCCGAGGTGGCCGTACACGTTGAACCAAAGCATCAGAGTGATGAACGCGAAAAGAGCGATCGGGTGCAAAGGTATCAGAAACAAAACCAGCGGAAGGATACCCGCTTCCACTACAGCTTCCAGTGGATGGAACGAATAGGCGCACCAGGGCGACGGATTCACCGACTTGTGATGCACCAGATGAATATGGCGGTACAAACGCGGATGGTGCATGAGTCGGTGCATCCAGTAAAAATACGTGTCGTGCACAAACAGGAGCGTCGGCACGCATAGGATCAGATACCCGATGCCGTACGCCTGCACATCGGTGTACACACGCAGGTACTCGCGCAGGGGGGTGGCAAAACACAAGGCTGCCATGCCGGCAAAAATGAGCGCCGTGAGCGCCGAGTGTCCGATCTCGCGGCGGTAGTCGCTGCCTTTTGGAAAGGTCTGCTGGATTTTTCGGTACATCCAGGCGCGGCGTTTCCAAAGGTAAAACAATCCGGTCAGCCACAGGCACAGCAGGGCGTAGCGGCCAAAAATAATCGCCGGAGCGATCAACCATTTTTCTTGCGGCGCATCGGTCAGGAAAAACATCGTGTATTTTTTAACGGTGAAAAAGGTGTCCTCGTAGGGGCGACCACGAGGGTCGCCCCTACGCGTTTTCGATTCAAATGTAGCCCTGCATGCCTGCACGGAACCCAAAGGTTCAACGAAACGCGCATTTCCTTCAACCAACGGCGCAGCCAAATGCAGCGCGTTGAAAAAAATCCTCCGGTGGTTGAACAGTTAATTTCGTGTCGGTTCGCATCGCCCACCTTTGTCCCAGGCAAACGGCGGAAACACAACCGACACCGCCTGCCACACATTTTTTCACAACCAAACCAACACTACTCGTTATGAACAACTTCCGTTTCAGTTCTACCGCACTCATCGCCTTTGCCGTCGCCGCCCTGGCACTCGTTTCCTGCAAAAAAGACCCGGAAGAAATCCAGGCTCTGATCTCCGACAGCGAAGCCGCTGAAATCGTGGAAACTACTGTGGCCGAACGCTCCGCCGGCGCTACCATGCCCACCGTGGATATGGCCGAACTACTGGCATCTTTGGCTTGCGGCGAACCGGGTGACACCACGTTCCAGCACAACGGTTCCGCCGGCCCTGCTACGTACACCGGCACGTTCGAGATCGGCTGGCTCATCACCTGCAGTAACCTCGGTGTGCCGCAAAGCGCAGCGTTCACGCTCGACGGCAACACCTCGTTCACCGCTACCCGCTGGGCAGGCTCCGGCTCCGGTTCGGGAACCCTGACCGCGACGGGACTCAACCCCTCTGCCAACGCATACATCTTCGACGGTACCTACACCGGTAGCCGCAACCTGACCGGAAACCTGCGTACGGTGGATCCCACGATTTCCACCACCACCGTGCTGACCCTTACGGCGCTGACGATCCGCAAATCGGACAAGGTGATCACCGGCGGTACCGGCACCGTGCAAGTCACCGCCACCAATGCCCGCGGTATCACCCGCACCGTCAACGGCACTCTGGTGTTCAACGGCGACGGCACCGCTACCGTCACCGTGAACGGGTACAGCCACACGTTTGACATTGGGTGATTGAGTGATTGAGTGATTGAGTGATTGGAGTAATCACTCAATCACTCAATCACTCAATCACTCAATCACTCAATGGCTATCTTTGCCCCATGATTCAACTTGTAGATACCCACGCCCACCTGTACTCCGGCAAATTCGACCACGACCGCCCGGACATGGTGCGGCGCGCCATAGCCGCCGGCGTCACCCGGATGTACCTGCCCAATATTGACGCCGAGTCCATCCAGCCCATGCTCGACCTGGAAGCGGCTTTCCCCGATAATTGTTTTGCCATGATGGGCCTGCACCCGAGCCACGTAAAGCCGGAAACATTCGAGACGGAACTGGCTCTGACGGAAAAATGGCTTGGCCAACGCAGCTGGGCCGGGGTGGGGGAGACCGGCATTGACCTGTACTGGGACAAAACCACCCTCGGAATCCAGCAGATTTCCTTTGCCCGCCACTGCGAATGGGCCAAAGAATTGGGCCGCCCCGTTATCATCCACAGCCGCGAGGCCAACCGCGAAGCGATCGAAGTGGTGCGTCAGGCACAGGACGGGCGGTTGCGCGGTATTTTTCACTGTTTTTCGGGTACTCTGGATGAGGCGAAGGAAATGATCGCGCTTGGCTTTATGCTCGGCGTGGGCGGCTCGCTCACTTACCCGAAATCCGAGCTGCCGACCATCCTGCGCGATGTTCCGCTGGAGCACCTTGTGTTGGAAACCGATTCGCCTTACCTGCCGCCCGTGCCACACCGCGGCAAACGCAACGAAAGCGCCTATATCCGCCTTGTAGCGGAAATGCTCTCCGAGGTGAAGGTGCTGCCGGTGACCGAGATCGCCCGCAGGACCACAGAAAATGCCCGGCGGATGTTTGCCGAGTGATGAGCGATGAGCAGTTTTACTGGTTAAAAAATGTTAAGCAGTTAAGCATCGGTTAAGGTTGTTGGCTGTATCAAAAGAGCCGTTTCCTTTGCTCCCAAAATAACTTCGCAATGAAAAAAGTCAGTTTGCTCTTTCTCTTCCTGATCAACGGCCTTATCCTCTCCGCTCAACTCTACGTGGAGGGCCTGCTGCTCGACGCCACCAACACCAGCGCGTACCTCGAAGCCACGCCCTTGCGCCGAAACGACGGCACCTACCACTTCAAAATTGATTACGGCCAAAAACCCAAGTCCGACATCAAACCCGGTGAGTGCCTGACCGACTCCAAAGCCCGCCGCTTCGAGTTCCGCAGCGCGGTGGATGGCCTTAATTTCCTGTATGAAAATGGCTGGGAAGTCACCGTGGTGTACAACGTGGAGGACATACGCCGGTACCTGCTGAAACGCCGGTAGTCGGTTGTTGGCCCTTGGCTATTGGCTTCCAAACGCGCGTACACCTTTTCGGCTTGGTATCGCGCTCGGAAGCCAACAGCCAATAGCCAACGGCCAACAGCCAATAGCATACCTTTGCGGCATGGCAAAATACCTCACCCGTACGATCTGGGTACTTGCTCTGGTCAGCCTGTTCACCGACATGGCCAGTGAGATGCTGTACCCGATCATGCCGGTTTTTCTCAAAAGTATCGGTTTCTCGGTAGTGCTGATCGGCGTGCTCGAAGGATTTGCCGAAGCCATCGCCGGACTCAGCAAGGGTTATTTCGGCAAATGGAGCGACCGGGTCGGACGCCGGTTGCCGTTTGTGCAGATCGGGTATACGCTGAGCGCTATTTCCAAACCCATGATGGCTGCTTTTGTGTGGCCGCTGTGGATATTTTTTGCCCGAACCGTGGACCGGCTCGGCAAGGGCATACGTACCGGCGCGCGGGATGCCCTGCTCTCCGACGAAGCCACTGCCGCCACCAAGGGGCGGGTGTTCGGGTTTCACCGGGCGATGGATACACTTGGCGCAGTGCTTGGCCCGGCGCTCGCACTGCTGTACCTGCATTGGTACCCGGAGGATTACAAAACCCTGTTCCTGCTCGCTTTTATACCAGGACTTCTGGCCATTGGCGCCACATTTTTTATCCGGGAAAAAACTCTTCCCCACGTCTCTGCGGTGAAAAATCGCGCCGCAGTGGTGAATTTTTTTGCGTTTGCCCGCTACTGGAAACAAAGCCGCCCGGAATACCGGCAGGTCGTGGGTGGGCTGCTGGTCTTTGCCCTGTTCAACAGTTCGGACGTATTCCTGCTGCTGAAAATCAAGGACGCCGGCATGAGCGACGCGGACGTGATCGGGGCGTACATTTTTTACAACCTCGTGTATGCCGCAGCCGCGTTCCCGCTCGGCATTCTGGCCGACCGGCTGGGTATGCGGCGGGTGTTTGTCGCCGGACTGCTGGTATTCGCGCTCGTGTACGCGGGCATGGCTTTCGCCACCACGCCGGCGGCGGCGTACACATTGTTTTTTCTCTACGGCATCTACGCCGCCGCCACCGAGGGGGTGGCCAAGGCCTGGATCAGCAACATCTGCGAAAAGGAAAGTACCGCCACGGCCATCGGCACGTACACGGCTTTTCAAAGCATATGTGCCCTGTTGGCCAGCAGCCTGACGGGAGCCGTGTGGTACGGGTTTGGTGCGGGCGCAGCCTTTGGGCTGAGTGCTGTGGCGGCAGTAGGAGTGGGGGGGTATTTGGTCAGGGTCGGACTGAAAAAATAATGCAAGGACTTACTCAAATCAGCCGGATTCCAGGGATGTGTTCGAAATGCTTCGGGTTGTTCGTTGCAAGTGGATAGCCCCAGGTAAGGGTAGTGGCAGCGATAAGCAGGTCTTCCGGCTCAATGGAGTTTCCGGTAGGTTTGTTGACCTGCCATATTTCGGCTGCTTTTTGTGCACAGGCCAAATCAAAAGGCAGAGACGAGGTGCTCTTGAGTAGTTTATCCAAAAACGAATCGAGGTTCGAGTTTTTTTGTCCGCGCAGGAATTCGTAGGCCACAACGGAGGGCACCGAAATTTCAAAACGTGCAGACAATCGGTAAAGTCGAGTTTCCGCCTTGTCCTTCTTTCTGAAATAGTCCACTAGAAGGTTGGTGTCCACGCAGATTATTTCCATGTGTTGAGATGCGCTCTTTTTTCATGAACATACTCAACGTCCGCTTCCGACACAACAGGCCCTTCCAGTAGTATCTTCTCCAAGGTATTTTGGGGAGGGACGTACCAAGGCATTTGGGTTTTGTCCATTCCAAAGGCGGCTGCATAGGTCTTGACGGCAATTGCGGACTGGTACTCCAATTCGTAGCAGATACCAACATCGAGAGGGAGATGTTCGTCGGCGGCAAGGTCCATTGCAAAAAACAACAGATCCATCAGAAGAGAACCTTGAATCAGATTATATGCCAAAACCTCGTTACCACTCTTGGACAGTGCCAGTCCTTTTATTTCCTCCAACGTAGGCATCTTATCTGCGGAAAGTCGCTGAGGTAACTTTGTTGTGATTTCAGGGTTTGTCGCCAGTAGTTTTTCCACGAATCCAGTCATCAAATGCAGCCCAAACAGCAGTTTTATGGCTGCCTCGGCCAAGGCAGGAAATCTTTGCGGCATGAGAGAGAATTCCACCTCAACTTTTTTCAGGGCCTCCGCAAGGTCGGTCTGAGCAAGCAGGGGCAACGCCCGTATTCGCAGTTCCCAAACCCTCGGCAACAGTTCCTCAAGCAAGGTTTCGAGTTCCTCATATCTTCCCAGAAGTCCCTTCCGTAGGGCCTTTCTCAACTGCTCTACTTCCCTGGACAATCCCTCGGGAACTTCTACAAGTTCCGACCCGATAAGGGTGAGCCAGGAGGACGGAGGAGCGATTTTTTGATCAAATGGATGCATTGCTCAAGATATTGTTAGTCTGCTTGGTACCCGCCAATTGTCTGCAATATTTCAGCAGAGTACTTATAGATGTCATCAATCGTATTGATTTCTTTTTTACTCCCGCCTTTTATTTCAAAGGTCTCTATGTGCTTTTTGCCTCTGTTCAGGTATAATCGGCAAATTGGTTTCCGATTGTTGTCATCCAAAAGGATCGCAAAATACGTTTGTGCATCTCGATGAGCAATTCGGCTAGCATCCACCACTTGGCGGCAGATTGCTTTCACGATGTAGTATCCCTCCATTTCTTCTTCGGTTGTTTCCAAAGGGCTTTTTTCTGCTTCTACCTCTTTTGCAGAAGCCTCTTCCGCACTCTTCTCTTCTTGAGAGGTCTGTTTCATAGCAGATGCCAATCTTTCATTGATCATATCGCTCAATACTTGTTGCGATGACCGCTTCACTAAATCAGAAAACCAACTGAGTACATTTTGAGTTAATCGTCCGGGATATGTTTTTTGAGCAAAATATTTTACGAAATCATCACTCGGCGCTTTTAATTCGTTCGTTAGAAGTTGCTTTATGCCGTTTGTGTAAATGAGCTCATTGGCAGCCGATGTAATGGTAGCTTCATCAAAATAGGATTTGTGAAATTTTTTCAATTCCTCAATTTGAGCATCGCCGATTGTAGTTATGTCAAATTCAAGAAAGGGTTTCTCATCCATCTTGTTTGGTTCAAACAAGTCTGTAAAAAAGCGAAAAACAACCCCATTTGTGATAATAGAGAACTTTGCTTTGGTAACATGGAAATATCTCAGGAGTTGTCCTTCGTGAATTTCAAGTTTCTGCTTCCAATGTTTGCACTCGATCAGTATCCGTGGAGTACCATCCTTAAGAACCGCGTAGTCCACTTTTTCGCCACGTTTTAGTCCGGGTATGTCTGCATCAAATTCCGGGACCACTTCAGAGGGATTAAAAACATCATAGCCTAATGCCTGGAGAAAAGGCATAATCAAAGCAGTTTTTGTAGCCTCTTCAGTTAGAGTTTGCTCTTTCATCTTGGCTACACGTTCGCCGAGTTGGCGGATTACGTCTTTGAAATCCATAAGTTTCAAGTTTTTTAAGTGAGTGATTGCTAACAGATTGGTCAGACAAAAGTAACGCCAAACAGCGATTGTTCAACCAGGAAATGCAATTCATTTAAAAATCAGCAAACGGGCTATCCTTGATGGTTACCATATCATTTCAACACCCGCCGTGCCCATCGGCTCAGCAGCACCAGCACCAATCCCGGAAACCCGATCCAGATCACCTCGCTTGCCAGTATCCGCAGCCCCCAGGGACTGAAAAAATCCCGCACTTCCAGCGGCGACACGCGGATGACCTGCACCGGGAAAAACAGCCGCTCTTCGCTGAACGGCCACCACAGCGCACAACCCAGGCCGCCTGTGGTGAGCATGTCTAACAGCGGGTGCGAGGCGGTAGCCAACACGAACCAGAGCGCCATTTTCCACCAGTCCTTTTCCTGGCGGTAAAACACCCATGCCACCAGCGTGCCAAAGCCTGCAGCGAAGGCCAGTGAGTGCGTCCAGCCGCGGTGCCCCCAGATGCTGGTGTACGGCACGTCGAACCGGAAAGCCAGTACGTCGGCGTCGGGGATGAACGCGCAGATCCCGGCGAGCAGGAGCGCTGAGGTGGTCGCCTTTTTCGGAAAAAACGAAAGGCCGAGCGCGGTGGATGCGGCTATGTGGCCGAAGATGGATGCCATAATTGCGGGCAAAGATGCGGAAAAGGGGTTACTGGTTAGAAGGTTAGAAGGTTTCTGGTTTGCGAAACTCTCGAACCCTCAAACCTTCTAGCCCTGACGATTACCCACAAAATCCAGCAACTGTGTACGACCTGACCTCGGAGAGGTCAAACATCGGTAGGTCAACGGTTTGTGCGCTCGTGGCCGACCTCGGAGAGGTCGAATGTTGGTGTCTCTCTTGCATCCTGTGTGACCTCTCCGAGGTCAAAAAATATAAAAAACCCTGCTCCTTTCTACCAATATTCGACCTCTCCGAGGTCGGCCACGAGCGAACAAACCGTTGATTGTGAGGTTTTGGGGGTAATCGCTAGCCTTCAAACCTTCAAACCAGAAACCTTCAAACCAGAAACCTTTTCGAAGTACTTTTGCCTTCCTAATTTTTCAGAATCATGGACAAGAATACCTGGATGGGGCTGGCCGCTGCAGCATTGTGCCTTGCCTTTGTTTTTTTCACCGCCGGCGGCGGCAGGGACGCCGAAGTGGATGCCCTGCTCGCCTCCACTATGGCGGTGCACGACTCCGCCATGGTGGACATGGGCGCTATGAACCGTGTCGGCAGGGCACTCAAACGGGAACTGGTCGCACTGGACTCCCTCGCACCCCGCGCCGACTCCATCCGCACCGTGCTGCGGGATATCAAACACGCCGAAGACGGCATGTTCACCTGGATGCGCTCCTACGAGCCGCCTAAAAACCTGCCCGCTGAAGAAGCCCTCCGCTATCTGGAAGGTCAACATGCTGCCATCAGCCAAAACCAGCAGGATATTCGGGCAGCGACCGAAGCCGGTAAGAAGTTGCAACAGCCCCAGTGAGTGGTGTCATTTGTGAGGCCGGAGCAGATACCACTGCTCGTTTACGCCTGTTACTTCGCTCAAAAAATATTTTTAAAAAAATTTGTTTTAAAAATTGTTTGTTGTGTACGTTTGTGCGATGCCAAACACAGGCTTGGCTTTTTTTCATGTTTCACAAAACAAAAACGCAACAAGTATGAAAAAACAACTTATCGCAACACTCGTAGGAGGCCTCATTCTCTTTGTTTGGCAGTTCCTCTCCTGGAGCATGCTCAACATACACGCCGACGAATACAAGTACACGCCCAATCAGGACACAATCCTGCAAACACTGACACGAAATCTGGAAGGAACCGGCACCTATATGCTTCCCGGACTCCCTCCGGGCAGTTCGAAAGAGGATGAAGAGCGGCTCATGGAAAGCGGCAAAGGCAAGCCCTGGGCTTCTATCCAATACCATCAGACGTTTGGAGGAAACATGGGCGTTTATATGGCCCGGGCGTTTTCGGCGGACCTGCTCGCCGTGTTCTTATTAGTTTGGCTGTTACTGCGGTTTGCCAACCTCGATTTCAAAACCACCTTGCTGGCTTCCTTAGCCGTTGGCGGCATCGGCTACCTGACCACCTCGTACCTGAACAGCATCTGGTTTGAAACCAACTCCTTGGGCCATCTCATAGACACTGTGGCGCAATGGGGCCTAGCCGGCATCTGGCTGGGATGGTGGCTGAATCGGAAGTAGCACAGATTTTCCCAATCTGCGTACTTTTCGCCCCGCTATGACCAACGAGCAGTTCAAGGATTTTTTTCCGACCATACCCACGGACCCCGGCATCTACAAGTTCCTGGATGCCGGGGGCGTGATCCTGTACGTCGGCAAGGCAAAAAATTTGCGCAACCGGCTCGCGTCGTATTTCGGCGACAAAAAACACACGACGGCCAAAACCAAGGCCCTCATCCGGCATGCCCACCACATCGAGTTCACGATGGTGGAAACCGAAACCGACGCGCTGCTGCTCGAAAACACCCTCATCAAACAACACCAGCCGCGCTACAACGTGATGCTCAAGGACGAAAAATCGCCCTTGGTGTACATCTGCATCAAATTCGAGCGCTTCCCCCGGGTGTTCGTCACCCGCAAAACCTTACGCGACGGCTCCACCTATTTCGGCCCGTACCTGAACAAATTTCGTGTAGACCAGATCACCGACCTGATCCGGAAACTTTTCCAACTGCGAAACTGTGCGCTGAATCTTTCGGCAGATAATATCGAAAAAGGCAAGTTCAAACCCTGCCTCGAATACCACATCAAAACCTGTGCAGCCCCTTGCGTAGGCTACGAAACCGAAGAGACGTACAACCGAAAGATCGAGCAGATCAAAAACATCCTCAAGGGCAACTTCGCCGCTGTGAAAACGCACCTCAAAGAGGAGATGCAGCGCTTTGCCGAAAACCTCCAGTTCGAACAGGCCCAGATTGCCAAAGACAAACTCACGCTGTTCGAGGACTACCAGGGCAAGAGCACGGTGGTGAACCCCAACATCCGCGATGTGGACGTGTTCGCCATCGCTGCCGACGAACAGGAGGCTTTCGTCAATTACCTCAAAGTGGTCAGCGGCGCCGTCATCCACACGTTCACCCT
>Ga0154020_10003862_pt1 | contig 17935 bp, 12 predicted proteins | sample Klosneuvirus_201_FD_109709 | JGI IMG/M metagenome (GOLD analysis project Ga0154020, IMG submission 109709) | Active sludge microbial communities from wastewater, Klosterneuburg, Austria - Klosneuvirus_20160825_MG | ecosystem: Engineered > WWTP > Aerobic digester > Activated sludge | place... | reverse complement strand
TGCTGGCGGCGCTGACCGTGCTCGCGGGTGCGCGCTTCCGCGCCCGCGTCGGCGGGGTCACCGGCGACTTCCTGGGTGCCACCGAACAGCTGTGCGAGCTCGGCGCGCTCGTGGTCCTGGCCTGGCACGGATGACAGAGACCCGGCTCCTGCGGCATGATGGCCGTGGGGGAGCGCGACGCGGAGGGGCCGCGTTGGCGAGCATGCCCTCGAGCGGGGGACATCGCATGCTGGCTCGATTCCTGGTGATGGCGACGATGGTTGTTGGCTGGACGCTGCAGACGGGTTGCCCAGCGCCAAGGCAGGCCGCAGGGCCGCAGAGCCCGGGTCCAGAGCCGACCTCCGACCCGTCGAGCGGCGGTGGTGATCCCCCTGGCGGCGCCAGCGCCGGCGGCTCGTGCGAGGCCGGCAACGTCAACCTGAACGAGCTCGGCTTCAACATCCCCGGGTGCATGGCGTGCGTACAGGAGAAGTGCTGCAGCGACCTCAGCGCGTGCAGCGGTGACGCCGAGTGTTCGCAGTGCTCACAGAACATGATCTCGACCGAGCCTGCCTGCGTGGACAGCGAGAACTACGGCCAGCCCGGCTCGCTCTACAACGTCCTCCGGCGCTGTCAGGGTGCCCAGTGCGGTTGTGGGACGCCGGGCTCACCGTGCTGCGGCAAGGGCGGCAGCAGCTGCAGCCGCAGCAACTGCGCCGTCGGCTGCCCTGGCTACCCGAACTGCCCCTGAGCCGCGCCGCCGCCGCCACTGGCGTCTTCATTCGCCTCCAAAAACGTCATGTGGCTACCAACCTGGCCGGCAACAGAACCTGCTTGAACGACATAAACATCTGATCTTACTTGCATCGTCAGCTGGCACATTGCTGGCAAAGACTGACGACGCAGCATGCACCAGGGGGGATCAGTCGCCATGGAGTACGTTCGTCGCAGCCGCCGCGGGGCCTGGAAGTCGGCCGCCATGGTCAGCTATGCCGGTGACAACCACGCCATGGGCGAGGTGCTCGACATCTCCCCCGAGGGCGCCGCGGTCACGGTGCCCACCGCCCTGCGCGCCGGCACCGCGGTGACGCTGCTGCTGGATCCCGCATGTCTGCCCGCGGCGATGCCCGCAGGCGGTCTGCCCTCGCTGCAGGGCACCATCACCTGGGCCAAGCGCGAGAGCACCACCAGCGCACGCCACCGCATCGGCATCCGCTTCAACGCCCTGCCGCCGACGGTCACCCAGCGCCTCGATCAGCTGACCCGCCTCACCGCCACCGGCGCCCCCACTCCCACCGTGGAGCGCACCCTGGCCCAGACCCACGCCGGTCGCGAGCACCTGTACATGCACGCCGTCGAGCGCATGACCGCGCACGACTTCGTGGCCGCCCGCCTGGCCGCGTCATGGGCGCTGCAGGCCGCGCCGCGCAGCCGCGAGCTGCGCGCCCTGGTCTGTCGCATCCGCGCCGAGGAGGCGCTGGCGCAGGGCCAGACCGACGCCGCCGCCCGCGAGATCGCGCTCGGCCTCACGCTGCAGCCCGACGACGAGGCCATGCTGGCGCTGGCGCGTCGCGTACCCGAGCCGCCGCCATCCGCGCGCGGTGTGCTGGCGCGCATCTTCCGGCGCACGCCCCGCAACTGATTGGCCAAGCTGGCTCGCATGAGCGAGCGACACTGCGAGGCGTCGCCATTTTCGCGGGAACTTTGCCGCGCCAGGGGGTGTCCGTGGGCTCATGAAGCGGGCCCTCCTGGTGGGCGCCGCGCTGTGGGCTGTGGCGGGACGCGGGCGCGCGGACTCGCTGGAGACCAGCGGCGTCGGCGTGTTCGAGCGTGCGCACGAGGTCACCGTGCGCGTGGCCGGCAACGTCGCCTTCCTCGAGGTCACGCGCCGCTTCGAGAACACCGCGCGGCTCGATGACGAGGTCACACTGACCATCGAGTTGCCTGCCAGCGCCGCAGTGACCGGGCTGCGCGTCGGTCGACCCGGTGGCTGGCACACCGCGGTGCTGCTGGACAGCGAGGCGGCCCAGGAGCGCTACGACAACCTGACCGGCGACGACGCCAGCGCACCCGCGGGGACGCCAGCGCTGATGAGCCTGAGCGGCGACAGCGTCAGGCTCCAGCTGTTCCGGGTGCCCGCGCAGGGCGACCTCCAGATCGCCTACAGCGTGGTGGCACCGCTGGCCCGCGACGCCGGTCAGCGCCAGCTGGTCTTCCCGGCCGGGTCCCAGCCGCGGGTGCTGGCGCCACGCTTCGTCAGGGCGCCGCGCGCCGAGGCCTTCCAGCTCGCGCGCAAGGACGCCACGCGGGTGCTGCGCTTCGCTGGCTCGCCGGGCGCGCTGACCACGCGGGGCGCGCGCCTCGACGTCGCCGACGGCCAGCTGTGGCGGGTCGAGGTCGACGCCCCGCTGCGGCTGGCGCCGCCTGCGCCGCCGCACAGCGTGGTGTTCGTGATCGACCGCTCGCGCAGCGAGGGTGACGCCGGCGTGCGTGCGCAGCTCGCGCTGGTGCGGGCATACCTGGCGGCGGCGCCGACGGCGCGCTTCAGCCTGGTCAGCTTCGCCCGCTTCGCCGAGCAGCTGACCCCGGGCTTCGCGCCCGCCGCCAGCTTCGCCGAGGTGGCGCCACCGTCCGCGGACGACAATGGCTCCGAGCTGGTGGCCGGGCTCGAGGTGGCGGCCGGCAGCCTCGACGGCGTCGCGGGTGACCGCCGCATCATCGTGCTGAGCGACGGCTTCATGCGCCACAAGACCCTGGAAGACGCCACCCGGGTCGCCATCCCCAAGGGGGTCGTGGTCCACGTGGTGCTGCGTGGCCGCGCCGACGACAGGGCCGACCTGCGCGCCAGCTTCGAGCGCGAGCGCCTGCTCGAGCACACCCTGGCCACGCTGGCGCACGGGCACGGCGGCATGGTGGTGCGCCTGTCGGGTGGCGAGGGGGCCACGCTGGCGCGCGCGGCGCTTGAGCTGGTGCGCCCGGTGCGCCTCGATGGCGTCAGCCTGCTGATGGGCCACGACTCCGAGGGCGAGGACACCACCGAGGAGCTGGGCACGCTCGAGGAGGGCAGCGGTCTGCGCGTCAGCGGCCTGGCCCCGAGCAGCGCCGGGCCACCCGCGCTGCGCCTGCGCGGCTGGCGCTGGGGCGAGCGCATCGACCAGTTCGTGCCCATGACGCCGGCGCTGGCGGCCGTGCTGCCAGCGCTGGCAGTGGGCGACGACAGCTATGCGGCGAGCGCGCACCCCGAGCTGATCGCCAATCTGGCGGGCGCGCTGTCGGGGTCGACCTCGCTGCTGGTGGTGGCGACCGAGACGCGTGACGTGCCATGGGTGGGCGTCCACGGGCGTACCCACGTGAGCAACTTCAGGTGCGGCCTGACCGTGGGCAACGCGAGAGTGGGCCCCACCAGCCCGCGCCCGCAGGTGCGCGAGCTGGTGAGGTCGTGTCGGGGCAGCGGCGGCCAGGTCACCCTGGGCATCACCGGCGACGAGATCATCGACGTGACCACGCACGGCTTCGGCGCCGCGACCAGCTGCATCGAGGACGGCCTGTGGTCGCTGCGCCTGGCCCCCGCCGAGCCGGGCAACCCGCGCTACTACGACTTCGATCTGTCGCCGCCGCCGACCTCGTGACCGCCCGCGCGGCCGCGAGTAGACTCGCGCCATGTCGCCGCCGCGCCCGCCCTATCCGCATCGCCTGCACCTGGCCCAGACCCCGACGCCCCTTTCGCCGCTGCCGCGCGCCAGCAGCGAACTCGGCGTCGAGTTGCTGTGCAAGCGTGACGATCTCACCGGTGCCGCGCTGTCGGGCAACAAGGTGCGCAAGCTGGAGTTCCTGTTCGCCGAGGCGCGCGCCCAGGACGCCGACATCGTGCTGAGCTGCGGCGGCGCCCAGTCCAACCACTGTCGCGCCACCGCGGTGGCCGCCGCCGAGCTGGGGCTGGCGAGCCGCCTGCTGCTGCGCACGCCCGACCCGACCTCGCCGCCCGCGGCCACCGGAAACATCCTGCTCGACCGCGTGGTCGGGGCCGACATCGTGTGGATCACGCCGGCCGAGTACCGCGACCGCGCGGCCCGCTTCGAGACCGAGTGCGCCGCCCTGCGCGCCGCCGGACGCCGGCCCTATGTCATCCCCGAGGGCGGGTCGAACGCGCTGGGCTCGTGGGGCTATGTGCGCTGCCTCGAGGAGCTGCTGCCCGAGCTGGGCGTGCCCACCACCATCGTGTACGCCGCCGGTTCGGGCGGCACCGGCGCCGGCCTGGTGCTGGGCAAGCGGCTGTTCGGCCTCGATCACGTGCGCATCGTGGGCGTCAACGTGTGTGACGATCGGGCCTACTTCGTGCGCGCCATCGGCGACATCGTCGAGGACGCCATCACGCGCTGGAAGCTCGAGCTGCCCGGCGCCGCCTTCTCCCGCGAGCGTGACATCGAGATCATCGACGGCTATGTCGGGCGCGGCTATGCCCAGTCACGCCCGGTCGAGCTGGCCTCGCTGGTCGCGCTGGCGCGCAGCGAGGGCGTCATCCTCGACCCGGTCTACACCGGCAAGGCGTTCTACGCGCTGCGCAGCGAGCTGGCGAAGGATCCGCGTGCGTTCGGCGAGCGCGTCATCTTCCTGCATACCGGCGGGGTTTTCGGCCTGATGCCGCCGGCGGTCGCCGACGAGCTGGCCGAGGTGCTGTAGGCAGCTCGACATCGGTCAGCTCGATGCCGAACAGCGCGCCCAGCTTGCCCGCGGGGAGCTGCTTGCGACCGCTCGCGCCCGCCTTGCCCAGTACGGTGCGCACGTCGGCAGCACCGATCAATTCGGCCTGATCGACTTGACGTAGTGTAAAGAACAGCTCGGGCGCGGTGTCCAGCCGCGCGCCCACGCCGTAGAGCACCGCGGCCACGTGCTTGCACATCACGGCCGAGTCGGGGCAGCTACAGCGCATCGAGATCTCGCGCGGCGCAGGGAACAGCCCGGTCTTCGGCTGCGTCAGCACCGCCAGCACCTCGCTCGACAGCTCGCCGCGCAAGAGGCCGAGCAGCGACCCGATGCGCCCGGCACAGGCCGCGATGACCTTCTTCCAGCGCTCGGCGGGCAGCGCGGCGAGGTCGATCTCGACCGTGTACAGCGCCGAGCCCTGCACCAGCGCGCGCACCTTGCCGGGCTCGATGCCGAGGTCGACCACCGAGCCGTTGCGCGCATAGCTGCGCCCGCGCGGCAGGCGCGTCGCGAAGTCGCTGTAGTTCTCCAGGTTCTGGCACCACGACACGCCCCAGAAGGTGGTCGCGATGTGGCGGCCCTCGATCACCACCGGCGTCGCCGGCCGCCCGCGCTGCTTCTCCAGCTTGGCCATGGCGCGCGCCGCCGCCTTGCGGCGCTCGGCGACCGGCACATAGGCGGGAAACTGGCCCCAGTAGGCCATCACACCATGGCCTCCGCCGCCGCGCGCCCGAGATCCAGCGCGACCATGGCCATCAGCTCGTCGTCGCCGAGCTCGGTCAGGTTGACCTCGGCGCCGCCGCCGCCCAGCACGCCGCGCGCCAGCCCCTGCTTCGACTCGATCAGCGCGTCGATCTTCTCTTCCACGGTGCCGCGACAGACGAACTTGTGCACCAGCACGTTCTTGCGCTGCCCGATGCGATAGGCGCGGTCGGTGGCCTGATCCTCGACCGCGGGGTTCCACCAGCGATCGAAGTGGATGACGTGCGACGCCGCGGTCAGGTTCAGCCCGGTGCCGCCCGCCTTCAGCGACAGCACGAAGAAGGGCACGTCGTCATCGTCCTGGAAGCGCTTGACCAGCGCGGCGCGCTCGCGCACCGCGGTGGCGCCGTGCAGCACCAGGCCAGGGCGACCGAAGACCTGGGTCAGGAACGCCGCCAGCGGCGCGGTCGGCTCGCGGAACTGGGTGAACACCAGCACCTTCTCCTGCTTGGCCGCGATGGCCTCGGCGAGCTCGCGCAGGCGCCCGAGCTTGCCGCTGTCGCGCTCGTCCCAGCGCCCGTCGGCCAGGAACTGCGACGGATGGTTGCAGATCTGCTTGAACCGCAGCAGATACGACAGCACCAGCCCCTTGCGCTGGATGCCCGCCGACCCGGCCGCCAGCGCGCGCGAAAGCTCGTCGACCGCGCGCTGGTACAGCGCCGCCTGGGCCCGCGCCAGCCCGCAGTAGGCCTTGACCTCGGTCTTGTCGGGCAGGTCCGCCATGATCGAGCGATCACTCTTGAGGCGCCGCAGCAGGTACGGCGCCACCAGCTTGCGCAGCGGCGCATGGCCGACCTCGGGCCTGGCCGCCAGCTGCTTGGTGAAGGCGGTGAACGCGCGCGCCGTGCCCAGCAGCCCCGGGTTCAGGAAGTCGAACAGCGACCACAGATCTCCCAGGCGATTTTCCACCGGCGTGCCAGTCAGCGCGATGCGGCTCTGCGCCTGCAGCGTCTTGACCGCGCGGGTCTGCTGCGCGCCGGGGTTCTTGATGGCCTGCGCCTCGTCGAGCACCACCAGCCCCCACGCGGTGGTGCGCACCCAGGGCAGCCGCGCCACCGAGCCATACGTGGTGATGCACAGGTCGACCTCGTCGAGGCGCGCCGCGGGCAGCGCCGTCAGCTGCTTCATGGGCAGCGCCGACGGATGTGCGATCAGCACGCGCAGCCCCGGCGTGAAGCGCTCGATCTCGGCCTGCCAGTTGCCAATCAGCGACGCCGGCACCACCAGCAGGTGCGGCGCCGTGCGCCCCTTGCGCTTGTCCAGCGCCAGCAGCGCCAGCACCTGCACCGTCTTGCCGAGGCCCATGTCGTCGGCCAGACACACGCCCAGGCGCAGCCGGCTGGCGAACCACAGCCAGCGCACGCCGACCTCCTGGTACGGCCGCAGCGTCGCCTTCAGCTCGGGCCCTGGCGCCGCCGCCGCCAGCGCCGCCGGCTCGCGCAGCCCGCTCAGCGTGCGCGCCAGCCAGTCGCCGGCCTCGACCCGGGTCCACGCCGCCACTTCGGCCAGCTGCGCTCCGCCTTCGCCAGCCGCGCCGTCCACCGGCGCCCCCGCCAGCAAGCGCATGCCCTCGAAGAACGAGATCCCGCTGCGCGCCGCCCGCTCGGCCACCTTCCAGTGCGCCAGCACCGCACCCAGCTTGTCGCGATCCAGCTCGACCCACTTGCCGCGCACCAGCGCCAGCCCGTCGGCCGCCTCCATCAGCGCGGCCAGCTCGCGCGCGCTCAGCGTGTCACCCTCCAGCGTGACCTCGACCTTGAAGTCGAGCAGCGCCTCCGCCCCCACGCCCCCCGCGGGCGCCTTGCCGCCCACGGTGACGCTGACCTCGGGCCGCGGCGGTCGCCTGGCGCGCCACCAGTCGGGCACGCGCACCACGACCCCGGCGCGCTCGAACGCCGGGATGTCGCGCAGGAAGGCGTGTGCCTCGGCCGGTGTCCACGCCAGCGCGTCATAGATCGCCCCCGACTCCACCAGCTCGGCCAGCAGCGGGCTGTCGGCGGCAGCCCGCGTGACCGGCGTCAGCAGCGAGATCAGCGCCGCGCGATCCCCGCTCGACGCCTCCAGCGCCCTGCGCAGCGGCGCGTGCTGCACCTTGGCGCGCCCCGACAGCCGCCCGGTGTAGGTGGACAGGAAGGCGAACGGGTAGTCGTCGTCCTCGCGGTTCTCGGCCAGGTGAAAGCACACCCGCCCGACCAGGTTCCAGGCCGCGTTCTGCCGCGCCAGCCAGTCCTGCACCTCGCCCTCGGTGGCGCCGATCTCGGCCGCGAACGCCGCCCCGAGCTCGCCCCACCACTGCGTCAGCAGCGCGACATCGACATACTCGGCGCCCACCATTGGAGGCACCGCCGCCGCCAGCGCTGCCAGCTCCGCCACCGGAGGGTCGACCACTGCCTTGCCGCGCAGCTGCTCCAGGTCGGGCACGCCACACAGCCGGGTCACGAACAGCTTGCCGAGATCGCGCAGGAAGCCCAGCGCAGGTGACAGCGTCGTCGCCACCTCGGTTGCCCCGAGCATCAGCAGTCCGTGACCGACCCCCTTCGCGAAGGCCTCGACCACCCGCGCCCGCGCCGAACCCAGCCCGTCGTCGGTACTCGTGCTCGTGCTCGTGCTCGTGCTCGTACTCGCCGCGTCCAGGTGCAGCACGCGCGCCGACGTCACGCGCGGCGTCAGGACGCCGTCGGACACACTGACTGCTGCGCTTGCGGGCCTGGCCACCTGCGCAATCTACCCGATTGTGGGGGCGAGCTACTTGGTCGGCTTGGGCGCCGGCACCGCGGGTGCGGCGCTCGGCTTGGCGGGCGTGCTCGGCTTCACGGACGGCGACGGCGACGCCGTCACGCTCGGCTTGGGTGCGGTCGCGCCACCCGCGGGCGCCCCGGGCACCACCGCGGGCGCGCTCGGCTTGGGCGCCGGAGACATGGTGGTCGCCGGCGCGGGCGACGCGCTCTGCTCGATCACGCGCACGCCCTTGGGCGGCGTGAAGTTGAACTTGCTGTCGGTGATGAACGTCTTGGGGTTGGTCTCGACGTTGATGAACTTGATCTGGTTGGTGTCGCCGCCCGACTCCACGATGATGGTCTGCTTCACATGGAAGTCGGTCGGGTCGACGATCAGATACAGGTACTTGTAGGCCGCCTGCGGCTTCTTGGGCCACAGCTTCAGGGCGTAGTCACCGGCCTCGGCGTACTTGGTCGCGGTCTTGTCGGCCTTGTCCTTGCGCGCGTCGGTGATGGTGAAGTCACGCTCCAGGGTGCCCTTGCCGTTCAGGAACGACACCGCATCGGGCAGCGACTGGCCCGACAGCGGCTGGTGGAAGGCCTGGGTGTTCTTCGGCTCGTAGAGCCAGAAGTCCTTGCCGTTGGAGATGAAGTACTTCTTGTCGGGCTTGTCGTATTGCCAGTACATCTTGCCCGGCTTCTTGATCCAGAAGCGGCCGTCCGACGGCGTCGAGTCGGCATACAGGGTGCTGGTGAAGAACTGGCGGAACTCGCCGCGGATCGACGTGGTGGTGGCATAGAACGCCTGCAGCTTCGCGATCACATCGGCCACCGCCAGGGTGCCCGGCTTCACCTGCGCGATCACCTTCGGGGGAGCCTTGGCGACGCCCGACATCGGCGCCGCCAGCGCCGCGAATCCCGACATCATCAGACTCAGCAAGTTCATGCACTCAAAGACGCACGAAACCACCTGGCGATTCAAGCCCAGACCTACATCGGCTGGACCAGCACTTCCCGGCGGTTGGGACCATCCGCGGGACCCACGATACCTTCCCGCTCCATGCGCTCGATCATGCGCGCGGCGCGGTTGTAGCCCACGCGCAGGCGGCGCTGCACCATCGAGATCGACGCCTGCCGGGTCTCGGCGACCAGCTTGACGGCCTGGTCGTACATGGCGTCGCTCATGTCCTCCTCGGGCGGACCGTCGCCGCCGTCCTCGCCCTCGTCGTCGCGCGGCTTGAGGATGTCGAGGTCATAGACCGGCTTGCCCTGCGCGCGCAGCGAGGTGACCACACGCTCGATCTCGGTCTCGGTGACGAGGCAGCCGTGCACGCGGCGCAGCGCCGCACCACGGTCGGAGAACAGCATGTCGCCCTGGCCGAGCAGGTTCTCGGCGCCCTGCTGGTCGAGGATGGTCCGCGAGTCGACCTTCTGCGCGACCTGGAAGGCGATGCGCGAGGGGAAGTTGGCCTTGATGAGGCCGGTGATGACGTCGACCGACGGCCGCTGCGTCGCCAGCAGCAGGTGGATGCCGGCGGCGCGGGCCTTTTGCGCGATGCGCGCCACCGAGGTCTCGACCTCCTTGGAGGCGACCATCATGAGGTCGGCGAACTCGTCGATGATGACGACGATGTAGGGCAGCTTCTTGAGCGGCTCGCCCGAGGCCTCGGCCAGCGCCAGCAGCGGCAGCTGACCGTTGGGCCCGGTCTGGGTGCCGCCCAGGCTCTCGCCGGGGGTGCCGTCGCTGTTGCCAGCAGCGTCACGCGCGGCCTGGTCGGCCAGGATCTTCTCCAGCTTCTTGTTGTAGCTGGCGATGTCGCGCATGCCGCTGGCGGCGATCAGCTCGTAGCGACGCTCCATCTCCTCGACCGCCCAGCGCAGCGCCAGGTTGGCCTTCTTGGGATCGGTGACCACCGGCAGCAGGAGATGCGGGATGCCCTCGTAGCAGCGCAGCTCGAGCATCTTGGGGTCGATCATGATGAGGCGCACATCGTCGGGCGTGGCGTTGTAGAGCAGGCTGACGATGAACGAGTTGATGGCGACCGACTTGCCGGCGCCGGTGGTGCCGGCGACCAGCAGGTGGGGCATCTTGGCCAGATCGACTGCGGTGGGACGACCGGCGATGTCCTTGCCCAGCGCGATGGTCAGCTTCGACTTGACCTTGTTGAAGGCGTCGTCGGCGATGATCTCCTTGAGGTAGACCGTCTCGCGCAGCTTGTTGGGGACCTCGACGCCGATGGCGTTCTTGCCCGGGATGGGCGCCACGATGCGCACGCGCACGGCGGCCAGCGACATCGCGAGATCGTCGGCGAGGTTGGAGATCTTGCTGACGCGGGTGCCGGCGACCGGCACGAACTCGTACATGGTGACCACCGGGCCAGGGTGGATCTCGGTGACGCGGCCCTTGACGCCGTAGTCGCCCAGCGTCTTCTCCAGGCGCGCCGCCAGCTCCAGCATGGCGTCCTTGTCGAGCTCGCCGCGCACGCCGGGGTCGTAGTCGAGGTGCTCGATGGTGGGCAGCACCCAGCTGCCGGCGCCGTCGGCGCGGATGAAGTCCTGCTTGGGCTTCTTGGCCGGCAGCTCGGGCGGCGCCTTGGCCAGGAACTTGTTCTCGATGATGACCGGCTCGCTGCTGTCGGCGGCGGGCAGCTCGGCGGCGACCATGGCCAGGACCTCGGCGGCCTCGGTGCGCGTGGTGTCGCCGGCGTCGGCCTCGGCCATGGGGGCGGCGCTGCCATCGGCGCCCACGTCGACGCTCGAGATGACGTCGGGGTCGGTGTCGCCGGCGGCGCCGCCCGAGATGTCGACCTCGATCTCGGGGCCCTGCTTGCGACGCTTCTTCTTGCCGCGCGCCTGCATCTCGGCGCGCAGATCGATGATGGTGTCGGCGGGATCGCCGGCCGCGGCGGCGACGTCATCACCGTCGTCGTCCTCGAGCACTGGCTTGTCGGCCTTCTCGGGCTTGTCAGGCTTGTCGGCCTTCTTGCGCTTGGCCTTCACGAACGCCGGCTCGTCGTCGTCGCCATGGCCATCACCATGGCCACCACCACCGGGGCCGGGCGCCTTGACGTCGTTGGCCGGTCGCTCGGGGAACAGCGCGCGCACCGAGGCGCCCGCACCGCGCACCGAGGCGCCGGCGCCGCGCCGCATCAGCCCCGCCATCCAGGCCATGGCACCCAGGATGTGGCGCATGTCGAGCGGCGTCACCGCGATGACCGCCACCAGCAGCCCGGCGACCGCGATCAGCGCGGTGCCCGTGGTCGACACCATGGCGCGCGAGACCTCGCCGGCATACTCGCCGAGCAGGCCGCCCGCGGCGTGGTGCGCGACCCGGTAGCCGCGCCCACCCAGGTGCAGCAGGATGGCAAGCGACAGCAGGCCGACCACGCCACCGGCGATCTCGGCCACGCCCATCCGGTACGGCTTGCCCGCCAGGGCGCGCACCGGCAGCACCAGCAGGCCGGCAGCCACCAGATAGCCCGCCATCCCGACCAGCCCATACAGGGCCGACGCGGCGGCGCGCCCGAACGGTCCCATCAGGTTGCCCCGCCCGAACTGCAACGACACCAACCCCAACCCGAGGAACAGACCCAGTGCGAGCAGGAAGATCCCCATCACCTCCCGGCCACGAGGGCCAGACGAGCGGGATGGCGAACGGGACGACCTTTCCGCTGAGATTCTCGACGAGTGCGCGGCGCGGGCGGACATTGGATGACATATCCTACATCCGCCTACCGCGGGGTCAAATTTTATCCACAGGCCCGGGAACATTGAAATCTTTCAGCCCGTTGCCTACTCTGCCGCGTCAAAGGAGAGAGCCAATGCGTGGATCGATGTGGATGGTGATGACGCTGTCCGTGGGCGTCGGGTATGGGCTGCTCGCCGGTTGCGGGCCGTCGGACGCCGAGAAGAAGGCCATCAAGGACCTCAACGCCTGCACCACGGCGCGCTCCAAGTGTGAGAGCGACCTGGCGGCACGCGACAAGTCGATCGGCAAGCTGCGGGCGCAGAACCTGGCCCTGGCTGACCAGGTCACCACGCTGGGCGGCAAGGTCTCGGGCCTCGAGGGCGAGACCGAGCAGCTGACCGGCAAGCTGTCGGCGTCGCAGGCCGAGCTGGAGCAGCTGCGCCTGGCGCGCGCCGCGGCCGAGAAGCGCATGGCGGCGTTCAAGGCGCTGGCCGCCAAGCTGCGCGCGATGATCGACTCCGGCAAGATCAAGGTCGAGGTCCGCAAGGGCCGCATGATCGTGAAGATGAGCGACAAGATCCTGTTCGACCCCGGCAAGACCGAGCTCAAGCCCGAGGGCCAGGCCGCCATCGTGCAGGTCACCGAGGCGCTCAAGGGGGTCGAGGGCCGCGACTTCGTGGTCGCCGGCCACACCGACAACATCCCGATCAAGTCGAAGAAGTTCGCGTCGAACTGGGAGCTGTCGACCGCGCGCGCGGTCGAGGTCGTGCGCTTCATGATCAACAACGGCATGGAGTCTTCGCACGTTTCGGCGGCCGGCTTCGGCGAGTTCGATCCCATCGGTGACAACGCCGACGACAGCGGGCGGCAGCAGAACCGGCGCATCGAGATCATCGTGATGCCCAACGTCGACGAGCTGCCCAAGCTCGACGAGGGCGAGCTGCAGGGCGGCTGACCACGGCGGGCTGGGAACAGGACCGGCGCCCGGCATCGTATGCGGGCGCCGCCGAACCGGTCGGCGCCCCCGCCTCGCGGGCGTGGCTGTCGTGGCTCGTGATCGGCCTGGTGGTGGCAGCAATTGCCGGCGGTACCTTCTGGTATTCGCGCCGCGAACAGCGCGCTGCGCAGCAGGAGCGCGCCGACACGCCCAGGATGCGCCGCGAGCCAGTGCCGGTGCCCGTGGTGCCGGCCCCGAAGCCGGTGCTGGTGCAGCCCGACGCCGGCGTGCGCAACCCGCGCGCGCAGATCGATCCCAAGGACATCTTCTCGGTACCGGTGGATCGGCTGACCGATCCGGTCGACGGCAGCGACAGCGCGCTGGTGACGCTGGTCGAGTTCGGCGAGTTCGCCTGTCCGTTCTGCGAGCGCGCGCACCACACGCTGGCCGAGCTGCGCACCATCTTCGGCCCCAAGCTGCGCATCGTGTGGAAGAACCTGGTGGTGCACCCGCAGAAGGCCACCCACGCGGCCCACGCGGCTTGCGCGGCGCGGCTGCAGAACCAGTTCTTCGAGTACCAGGACGCCCTGTGGAAGGCGGCGTTTCACCCCACCGGCAGCGTGCAGCGCCTGGCCGCGCTGGAGCCCGACGCCCTGGACGATCTGGCCCAGTCGCTGGGGCTGGATCGCGCCAAGTTCCAGGCCGATCGCGAGAGCGCGGCGTGCGAGGCCGACTTCCAGGACGACAAGGCGCTGGCGCAGCGCCTGGGTGTCAACGCGACGCCGTCGTTCTACGTCAACGGGCGCCACCTGTCGGGCGCGCAGCCGGTGGCCAGCTTCGAGGCGCTGATCCGCGAGGAGCTGGCCAACGCCGAGCGCGCGGTGCAGGCGGGGATCGCGCCCGATCAGGTCTATCCGTCGATCGTCGCCAGCGGCAAGCAGTCGCCTTAGCGACGGCGATGCCGGGCCCATGTAAGATGGGGCCCGGAGGCGTGGCGGATGCCCAACGTGAAGGGAAGCGCGATCACCGCGCGGTGGGCCTGGGTGCGCGAGACACAGGGCGAGCCGGGCCTCAAGCGGCTACGCGGCGAGCTGCAGCCGTCGACCAAGGCCATCCTCGAGGGCAACGTCCTGAAGTCGTCGTGGTACCCGTTCGAGGCCTTCGTGGATCTGACGGTGTGCATCGATCGGGTGTTCGGGCGCGGTGATCTGGCGCTGGCGCGCGAGCTGGGGCGCTATGGCGCCGAGGCCAATCTCAAGACGATCTACCGGCTGTTCTACAAGCTGGGCAGCGTGAAGTGGATCATCGAGCGCGCCGCCGCAGTGTGGCGAACCTACTACGACTCGGGCTACATGGTGGTCAAGCACGGCGCGGGCAACACCGTGGATCTGGTCATCACCGAGTTCGCGACGCCGCACCGGTCGCACTGTCTGTCGGTGCTGGGCTGGGCCGAGAAGTCGGTCGAGATGTCGGGCGGCAAGCTGCTGACGGCGGATGAAGCGACCTGTCGACTGCGCGGCGATGCGGTGTGTACGCTGCGGCTGACCTGGGAGTAGCGCGGGCTCAGGGCAGCATGGTGGTGGCGCGGGCCATCACCACGGGGTCGGGCGGGCGGCGCGCGGTGGCCAGAACGAAGGACTGCGCCTCGGCGGTGGCGACCAGGCGGTAGTCCTCCAGGGTGTCGGGGGTGACGCTCTGGTACAAGAGTTCGAGGTCGGCGCGCAGCGGGCCGGCGGCGGCGGCGAAGCGATAGGTCACGGTGTCGCTGCCGGGCAGGAAGTCGGCATCGGTGGCCACGCCGGCGCCGCGGGGCTGGGTGCGCATCGCGCTGGAGTGCTCGGCGCGGTAGCCGGCGGGCAGGATGCGGTCGTCCTTGGCCAGCGCGGTGGCCGCCAGCAGCAGGTGGGTGCGGCGCCCGGCGGCGTCGACCGGGACCGCCTCCCAGACCTGGACCTGGTCGGGGGCGCTGATGACGTCGCGGTGCGGCAGGATGGCGCCGAGGGGATCGAGGCGCGCACCGGGGGCGCCGAAGCGGCGCGCGGCGGGCGCGTGCAGCGCGCCGGCGAGATGTGCGCCCGACTCGAAGACGACCTGGCCGGCGGCGTCGCGCACCGTGAGGTGCAGCCACATGCGCCGGGTCGGATAGCCGGTGGGCAGCTTGTGGCCGGTCAGGTTGTCGACGCGGACCGCGAGCGCGCGCTGACCGCCGCGGGCGGCGGGTGTGGTGATGGTGAGGACGGCGGCGCTGGCCAGCAGGGTCTCGGCGTCGCGGGCGGCGGCGTGCAGCGCGGCGGCGGAGGGCTCGCCGCCGTGGGCGGCGGGGTCGGCGGCCATCAGGCGCAGCATGTAGACGTTGCCGCCGGTGAAGCTGTGGCGGCCGTAGCCGGTGCGCGCGGGCAGGCCGGGCGGACGGGTCGACAGCGCGGTCACGATGGCGACGCCGTCGGCGTCGACGCCGGGCATGTGACAGCGCTGACAGGGCGCGGCGCGCGGGCTGCGCGTGGCGGCAGGGCGCTGGTCGTCGAAGTCGGAGTTCTGCCACTCGAGGTAGGTGGTCTGCTCGGGCAGCTCGGGGCCGGTGGGCTGACCGCGGGCGTCGAGGGCGTGGGTCAGCACGGTGTGACAGGGGGCGCACAGGACGCTCTGGCCCAGGTGGGCGGAGGGCACCGGGGTGTACTTCGTCATCATGACCATCGGCATCGCGAAGGGGGTGTCATGGACGCCGAACTGGACGCGGCCGGGCGCCAGCGTGAAGCCGCCGGTGAAGCTGGCCTCGCTGCCGAGGCCGTCGGGGGCCAGGCCATGACACAGCGTGCAGCCGACGCCCTCGCGGGCCAGCTCGGCCACGGTGGAGGTGCCGCGCACCAGGTCGGAAAGGCCGAGGCTGGCGCCGGTGGCGGCGCGCTCGAGCTCGCCGGCAGGGGCGTGACAGCGCAGACAGGTGCGCTCGATGGTGGCGCGGGCGTCGGGGCGCGCGGCCAGCTCGCGTGACAGGGCGGCCAGGTAATAGGGTTCGCGCGCGGCGAGCGCCATCATCGAGGCGGCCCAGGCGGTGCGCGGCGAGACGTCGCGGCCGGCGGCGTCCCGCAGGGCGGGCTCGCCGGGCAGGGCGAGGTGGCAGCGATCACAGGCGGCGGCGCTGAGGAAGCGCGGGGTGCCGACCACGCGCGGGGCTGGCAGCTCGGGCAGGCGCGCCAGGACGGGGCCTGGTGATGGGGACGGGGTCGAGGTCGGTGCCGCCGCGGGTCTGGCGCGGCTGCCACAGCCGAGCCCGAGCGCGAGCGCACCCAGCAGCGCGATGGCGGCGCGAGGTGGCGTCATGTCGCGGCGTCTGGACGCAGCGCCCAGCCCAGCAGGAGCGCGGCGGCCAGGGCCAGGCCACCGCTGGTCAGGAAGGCCACGCGCGTCGACACGAACTGCCACAGCGCGCCGAAGCCGAGCGACGCCGGCAGAGCACATAGACCCACTGTGAAGTGAAATAAGCCAAAAGCGCGGCCCTTCGCGTCGGCCGGGGCGAGGTCGGCGACCAGGGCCTTCTCGGCGCCCTCGTGGAATGCGCTGGCGGCGCCGTAGCAGACCACCAGCAGCCAGACCTGCAGCTCGCTGCTGGCAAACCCGAAGGCGGCGTAGCTGACGCCATAGATCACCCATCCGATGCGGATGACGCGGGCGCGTCCCATGCGATCGGACAGGCCACCGGCCCAGGTCGACATCGCGGCGCGCACCAGGTGCAGCGCGGCCCACAGCACCGGCGCCAGCCAGGGCGCCATGCCGACCTGCAGCGCCTTCAGGATCAGGAAGGTGTCGGTCGAGGACGCCAGCGTGAACAGGGCGACCGCGAACAGGTAGCGCCGGAAGCGCGGCGACAGCGGGGCGCCGCGCAGACCGAGGCGCTCGCTGAGCCGCCGGGGCGGCGCCAGCGCTGCCTTGGCGGGCGCGCGCGTCTCGTGCACGCCGAAGACCAGGACCGCGACCGCGAGCGCCCCCGGGATGGCGGCCAGCGCGAACACCGTGCGCAGCGGCACCCCGGCGACACGCAACAGCAGCAGCGCCGCCAGCGGACCGATGACCGCGCCGGCATGATCCATGGCGCGGTGGAAGCCGAAGGCGCGCCCGCGCTGGTCCTCGGCGGCGGCACCGGCGAGCAGGGCGTCGCGCGGGCTCGAGCGCAGCCCCTTGCCGATGCGATCGGTGAAGCGCACCGCCAGCACGTGCCAGGGTGCGGTGGCCAGCGCGATCAGCGGGCGCACCGCGCTGGCCAGGCTGTAGCCGATGACGACGAAGGGCTTCTTGGCCGGGGCGCGATCGACCGCGGCGCCGCTGGCCAGCTTGACGAAGGCCGCAGTGGTGTCAGCCACGCCGTCGACCAGCCCCACGAAGGCGGCGCCGGCGCCGACCACGGTGGTCAGGAAGATGGGCAGCAGCGGCATGATCATCTCGCTGGCGGCGTCGGTCAGCAGGCTGACCAGGCCGAGCGCGATGACGGTGGCGGGCAGGCGCGAGCGCGCGCTCATTCGTCGCCGCTGTCGGCCTCGGCGGGCACGTCAGGCGCCTCGGCGGGGACCGGCTCCGGCGCCGGTGCGCCGCGCCGCAGGAACTCGTAGACCGCGCGCGCCGAGGCCCGGGTCATGCCAGGGGCCGCCGCCAGCTCGGGCAGCGTGGCGTGGCGCAGCCGCTCGACACTGCCGAAACGGCGCAACAGCTCGCGCTGCCGCTTGGCGCCCACGCCCGGCACGTCCTCCAGCGCCGAGCGCAGCGTGCTCTGCTTGCGCTGCTGGCGATGGAAGGTGTTGGCGAAGCGATGCGCCTCGTCACGCACGCGCGCGAGCAGGAACAGCTCCGAGGTGTTGGGCCGCAGCCGGATGGCGTCCTTGGCGCGCGGCAGGAAGACGCGATCGGGCATGCGCTCGCGGGCGTCGTCCTTGGTCTTGCCCCTGGCGCGGCCCTTGCTCTTGCGCTTGGGCTTCGCGCCGGGCTCGGCCTCGACCTCGGCCTCCCCTGCCCCGCCCGCCGCCGCCAGCGCGGCGTCCTCGGCGGCCGCGATCGCTGCCTCGTCGACCTCTTTCACCTGCTCCAGCACCTTGCCGTACTCGGCGACGTCCTCCGCGGCCGTGCTCGTGCTCGTGCTCGTGCTCGTGCTCGTGCTCG
>Ga0154020_10003861_pt1 | contig 17941 bp, 14 predicted proteins | sample Klosneuvirus_201_FD_109709 | JGI IMG/M metagenome (GOLD analysis project Ga0154020, IMG submission 109709) | Active sludge microbial communities from wastewater, Klosterneuburg, Austria - Klosneuvirus_20160825_MG | ecosystem: Engineered > WWTP > Aerobic digester > Activated sludge | place... | reverse complement strand
TTCGCGAACCGATGACGGTCTCACCGCCGCTGGTGGCATGGATTGGGAGCATTCCAATGAGCAGGATTGAGAAACAGGTTCTCATAGTGATATCTCCGGCAAGGCGTATGATTCCGTGAAGTCAGCAATTTACTAAACTACGATACCATAAAACAGCTGGCGTCAGTCTTCGCGACAAAGAACTCCGGCTTTTAAAAAAGCTGGGCGTGTCGAGTTGAGGTTCATTATTTTGCTGAGATACTGCCGTTCATTCTGCAGAGTCGGGCCAGCGCTGAACCTCACTCTCACAGGCAAATTGTCCTCCTCAAAATTGTGATTCCGCGATCATGTCTCGTCTCGAAATTGTCCTCCATCCTCATCCGGCTCTCCGCTGGAAATCCAAAGAAGTTTCACGGATCGACGCGGAACTCAAAGAGATGATTGCGCAGATGTTTGAGTTGATGTACTCGTCAAAGGGCATCGGCCTTGCCGCAAATCAGGTCGCGCTGCCGTACAGGCTGTTCATCATCAATCCGACCGGCAAGCGGGAGGAAAAGGATCAGGAGTTTGTCTTTATTAATCCTCAAATCACGCGCAGGAATGGCAGTGAAACAGATGAAGAAGGTTGCCTGAGTCTGCCGGAAGTGTTTGGCCCCGTAACAAGAGCCACAAAGATCATCATTGATGCGTTTGATCTGGAAGGACGACAGTTTGAACTGGAACTGGAAGACCTGCCAGCCCGCGTCGTGCAACATGAATACGATCATGTGGAAGGCGTGATGTTCATCGATCGCGTCGCCCCCGCCGCCTTGCAGAAGATCCAGCCCCTGATTGATGATTTTGAATCTCAATTTCTGAGCGGCCAGAAATCCGGAATGATTCCGACGGATGCCGAACTGCAGGCCAGGCTGCGGGAACTGCAAAAAGCTCGAACGTAGTTCGACTGTCCCATGTTCGAAGAAGGAAAGGGTCGGGAGTCTTTTTCGGAGCGTTACCTGGTGACAAACACTGACGTTTCCGTCCGAAAAAGACTCCCGACCCTCTGCTTACACCCGGCTAATAAGGCGAGCGGAAGAAACAGGATTACCAGGGATATCGCGTCGCCGATGGAATCCGACCTGAGACAGGTCGGACTACGTAGGCAGATCTGTCCTCAGATCTGCTTCCTTTGGCGTGCTTCAGTCGCACGGGTCCGCTCGATGCTTAGTGATTCCTGTGCCTCAGGCGAGCACTGACGCGATTGAGCAAGTGCAGTTCGTCAGTCGTCAATGCGTCACGGCCCAGCAGATGGATTTTTTCGAGCACACGATCCAGCTCTTCCTGTTCCATGCGTTCCACTTCAAGTTCTCGGCGAGCCCGTTCTAATTCACGGCGATTTTTCCAGCGATCAACCACGCTCCCGGGAATGTCATCTTCGCCGTCGAAGTCATCCAGATCTGATTCAGACCGTTCCAGATCCGCATAACTGTCAGTATAGCTGTATTTGTCGAACGACCGTTCGGGAGGGGTGGGTCGAAACCAATGCACAGCCTCCTGAATATGCAGCAAAAGCAGGAAAGTCGATAACGCCGCAAAACTACTGAGATCGAAGACAAACCCCGCGAGCAATCCGAAAATACTCAGCACCAACCCTGATCGCAGCAGCAAGTCACGCACCGTGATTTCCGGGTATTTCCGCGTGAGCAAACTCTGCAGGGCGTATCCGCCTGCCAACGGTCGCACGGGAATCAGGCTCACGATGCAGATCGCAGCGTTGATTTGAAAGCAGAGTCGCACAAGCAAAGTTGCCATGTCGGCGGAGTTCAATGATTGCCAGCAATGAGCAGGATTCAGCAGACTCAGGATTTCCTGAACATTTCCCAAACGGACACCTGCGACAATAACCAACAGCAAATGCACCAAAGGGCCTGCGAGACTTACCGAGACAAGCGTTGTTCGCGGCGATTCTCCATAGAGACCACCAAGCGGCCAAAGGATTCGCCCGTAACAACGCAGGCCAGCTCGGTGCGATATCCAGATATGGATGAATTCAGAAAGGCAGACGCTCAGAAACAGCACTGCCGCGAACATCACAGTTGTCGTGAATGACTGAACGCGCCACACGACAGCCAGCACGGCGATGAGCATGAGGACACTCACCTTCAGGCGAGTTCCCATGAAGCGTCCAAGAGGAACGGCAAAAGAAAAGAGACTGTCGGCTGCATCCATCCCGACATTCTACTGACACTCAGCCGCAATAAAACGGTGCATGTTTCATTTTTGCAACGTCGATGGACAATTGTTGGAAGGCCGCATTCCGGGGTTCGCCGGGGGTTTTCCCCATATCAACCTACCAGCATCTGACCCGTCTGAAACGCCAATTTCCATCAGACCAGTTGGAGATCGGTGTGATTTCATGCTGTCGTCATGTTGACGTCGGAAAGATGGCAGCATCGATCATCAGCAAATTCGTGGCTGTCACCACTTCATTCCACAAGTGATTCCAAGGAATCGAGTTAAGGCCATCTTCGTGACGGGCGGGAATCATTTATTGGAAGATGCCAAAGCTTGGTATTCGCTTCGCATCTTGCATCGGATGTCAGTTTTGAAGACCAGTCCTGAAAGGAATCAGGTTTCCATAATAAACGCGAAAAGCCCGGTAAGTTCAGTTGTTGAAAATGAATGCCAGCCACGGAGCAACATGGTTTGGTGTCCCTTTCCTGCAGCGTCTTATCATTGTGATACGGCGGAACCACCGGGCTGCTTTTTCCAACTCATTCCATTACGGGGAGACAGGATCATGAAAAAATTTCTGGTGTGTATGGCAGCTCTGGGCTGTCTGGTTGTCATTGGAGCATCAAATACAAAGGCCGATCACTACCATGGGGGTGGCTCCCGTGCCGGGTTTTCCATAAACTTCGGCAATGGCTACAACAACTTTGGCGGTGGTTACAGTAACCTCGGAGGTTACAGCCAGCCCCATCACGGCGGTGGTTACGGCGGCTACGGAAATGGGTATGGAGGCGGCTACGGTGGAGGGTATCCAGTGTACCGCAGCACGCAGATCTATTCGGCACCAGTTTATGGCGGCGGACATGGTGGCTACGGCGGCGGTTATGGTGGCGGTTACGGACACCATTGCCATTAATGCACGTCAAAAACAGATGATGTTTTCCAGCAATGCAGTGCGTGATCAAAACGCACTGCATCTTTTTTGAAGGTCTTGTGTTGTATGAAATTCATTCCGTCAGAGACGTCTGGTTTTATTCCTGCGGCACATGAAGACCCAATGAATCCTGGTGTTCTCAAGCGAGTCATCGCAACGCGGGACTACTTTCAGCCTGGTCAGGTGCAGATGCTGAACTGGGCTCAGCTGCCGATAGGCTCCTCTTTTCAGACTCATTATCACGAAGACATGCAGGAAGTCTTTGTGCTGCTCGCTGGCGACGTGACAATGAAGTGCGGAGAGGAGTCGGTCACTCTGAAGGCTGGCGATACCGTCATCGTCGATCCTCGTGAGATTCACCAAATGCAGAATCAGGGTGATGTGATCGCGGAATACATTGTGTTCGGGATTTCTTCTCAGAAGGGCGGACGAACGGTTGTTGTTCCATAAATACAATCGCTGTAATACGGACATTTAGCCGAGTCTGCGGTGACTCGACAATAACAGAATCTGCGACACGGTGACCTGCGCATCATGCCTGTAAAAATCACGGCCTTCGAAACATTTGACCTTCGCTTCCCGACATCGCAGCATCTGGACGGTTCCGATGCGATGAATCCCGATCCGGATTACTCGGCCGCATACGTCGTTCTGAAGACAGACGCCGCTGAACAGTGCGGCTACGGAATGACATTTACAATCGGGCGCGGCAACGAAATCTGTGTCGCCGCGATTCGTTCACTGGCCGCATTGATTGTGGGGCAAACCGTTGAATCGCTGATGACGCAGCCCGTGACGCTGTACCGTAGGCTCACAGGTGACAGTCAACTGCGGTGGATTGGTCCTGAGAAGGGAGCGATCCATCTGGCCGCAGCCGCCGTGATCAATGCCGTCTGGGATCTGTGGGCGCGGATGCAGAACAAACCCGTCTGGCAGGTCATTTGCGACATGTCACCGGAGCAATTCACGTCGTGCGTGGACTTCCGTTATCTCACCGATGCACTCACGCCGGCGCAGGCAATCGAATTACTAGATCGGCACACGGCGACGCGGCCGCAGCGGATCGAAGAACTCAAAGGCATCGGCTATCCCAGCTATACGACATCCGCTGGCTGGCTGGGTTACTCAGACGAAGCTCTTCGGCAAAAATGCGGCGATCTGAAGGCTCGCGGCTGGAGTCATTTCAAGATCAAAGTCGGCCGCGACTTGGAAGACGATCGACGCCGATGCAGTGTGCTCCGCAGAGAAATGGGCGACGAAGCCCACATGATGATCGACGCCAATCAGGTCTGGGACGTGCCTCAGGCCATCGAATGGATTCGCGAGCTGGCTCCGTTTAATCCCTGGTTTGTCGAAGAGCCAACGTCTCCCGATGACATTCTTGGACACCGCACCATCGCGGAGGCGATCAAACCGATTCGCGTAGCCACCGGAGAAATGTGCCACAACCGCATCATGTTCAAGCAGTTCATGCAGAGCGGCGCAATGCAGGTCTGTCAACTGGACTGCTGCCGCCTGGGCGGAGTCAACGAAGTCATGGCCGTGCTGCTACTCGCAGCCAGATTCAATATCCCCGTGTGTCCTCATGCGGGCGGCGTCGGGCTGTGCGAATACGTTCAACACGCTAGTATCGCCGATTACGCCTGTGTGTCAGCGTCGATGACGGACCGCGTGACCGAGTATTCCGATCACCTGCACGAACACGTCTGCGATCCGGTCGTGATGAAACACGGTCGCTACATGCCACCGACCGCAGCGGGCTACAGCGTGCAATTCACCGAAGCGGCGTTGCAGGGTTTCAGCGTGTCTTGACGACTGCCTCCTGCCCGGTTTAACAACTCATCAGGATGATTCGAACTATGTCAAACCAGCAAGCCTCATTCCTGATCAGATGCAGCAGAATTTTCACTGCGGCGATTCTGTTGCCTTGGCTGATGGCCGGAAGCGTGAAAGCTCAGACGGTCGAGACGGAAGTTTCTTCAACGCGAAAAACTCAAAATATCCTTCTGATCACAGTAGACGGACTGCGGTGGCAGGAAGTCTTTAGTGGCGTGGATGCGACACTGATGGACAAGGACGCTGGCGGCGTGAAAGACGTGCCGGCGCTGAAAGAACGATTTCAGCGGGAGACGTCTCAGGAAAATCGCATAGCCCTGATGCCGTTCTTCTGGAACACTCTGGCGAAACAGGGCATCGTGTTTGGTGATCCCGAGCATGAGTCCAAAGCCGTGGTCACGAACAGCCACTATTTCTCATATCCCGGCTACAGCGAAATCCTGTGCGGCTTCGCCGATCCAGAGATCAACTCCAATGTGAAGACGAATAACGGCAACGTAACCGTGCTGGAGTGGCTGAAGCAGAAGCCCGGCTTTGAAGACTCGGCGGTTGCATTCTGCAGCTGGGATGTCTTTCCTTTCATCATCAATGAGACGCGCAGCGGCATCCCGGTCAACGCAGGCTGGGAGCCGCTGGCAACCGATGCGTCACTCCGTCTCAACGGCACGCAGGCTGAAGCGGCGCTGCGAACCGTGGATGAAGTCTCCTCCGAGATCCCGCGATATTTCCCGGAAGTCCGTTACGATTACATGACATTCCGAGGTGCCGAAGAGTACATCAAAGCAAAAAAGCCACGCTTGATGTATGTGTCGCTCGGAGAAACCGACGACTGGGCTCATGCGGGTCGCTATGACCTCTATCTGGACGCCGCGTTTCGCACGGATAATTACGTCCGGCGACTTTGGACGCTGATCCAGTCGATGCCAGAATATCGCGATTGCACGACACTGATTCTGACGACAGATCACGGTCGAGGCGATAATCGAGTGGATTGGAAAAGCCACGGCCAAAAAATCGAGAACTGCGAGTACATCTGGATGGCGGTGATGGGGCCGGATACGCCTCATCAGGTGATCCGAGGAACCACCGTCACTCAGTCACAGATTGCCGCCACCGTCGCCGCGTGCCTCGGATTCGACTATCCAGCCGCCGTTCCTCAGGCAGCAGCTCCGCTGCCGGTGTTCCCATAGTCCTTAAGTTGGACTGTCCCACTTCGACGGGCCGGTGTGATTCGGAGGGGGTCGGGAGTCTTTTTCGGTCGAAAGTCCTGCGAATTTAACAACGTGTTCCTCCGAAAAAGACTCCCGACCCCTTTGCCGCACAAATCTGGGACAGTCGAATTAGAAACAACTCATGAAACTTGCCACCCTACTCTTACCCGCCTTACTGTTGATCTCATCGATCGCGGCAGGTTCTGACATTGTCAGCGAACGAAAACAGGCCACAGCAGCGCTGAAGATTCTTGAAGCCTGGCACAGGGAGCAGCCCGAACCCTCTGAACGGTTTCTTCATCTTGTCTGCTGGACTCCGTCTGATCGAGATTTTCCCGCCGACTATCAGGCTCGCCTGACACGCATCATGGAGCACATTCAAGCGTTCTATGAAAATCAGATGGAGCATTACGCAATGCCCAATCGGACGATCCGGCTGAAGCATGACGGCAAGCAGGTTCTCCTGCACACCGTTCGCGGCAACCATCCGACGGACCATTATGCCCGCGAATCGGGCTCGGAGATTCGGCGGGAATGTTTGCCCGTCCTCAAGGAGGCAGGCATTGATGCGGACAACGAGATCATCTTTCTGCTGTGCAACCTCGCCAACTGGGATGCAGAGAAACTTCGCTTCACACACAACTCGCCGTATTACGCCGGTGGATCGTTTCGGAGCGGTACTGCATGGCAGCTCGATTCTCCGGAACTGGACTCTCGCAATTTGAAACTCAAGCAGCCGATGATTGATGACGGACAATACGGACACATCTCACTCGGCAAGCACAACTCCATCTTCATCGGCGGCATGGCCCACGAACTCGGACACGCGCTCGGACTGCCTCACTGCACCGCCCGCCCCGACGAATCCCTCAAAGGCGAAGCGCTGATGGGCTCCGGAAATCGAACGTACGGCGATGAACTTCGTGGCGAAGGCAAAGGCAGCTTCCTGACACTGGCGCATGCCCTGAGACTGGCCTCACATCCGCAGTTTTCCGGTTCCGTGAAAGGTCTGAAACAGCAGGCAAACGCCGATTTGATTGACTTGCAAATTGAGTCGCAGGGAAAATCCATCGAAGTGTCCGGAGTTGTGAAAGGTGATCCACCAGTTTACGCCGTGGTTGCCTACTTTGATCCTGAGAACGGCGGGGACTACGACGCAACCACCGCAACGGCAGTTCCTTCTGGCGATGGAAAATTCTCATTGAGTTCCGATGCATTGCGGACTGGCAAGCAAGGCGAGCTGCGACTGTTTCCATTACATGCCAATGGATCAGCTGCCGGCCAGATGTCGGCCACGAAATTTCGCTACTCCTACATGATCGCAGCGGATGGAACGCCTGATCTAACCGCGATTCAAACTCGCCAGCAACTGCAGCCAATTCTTAATGCGCTGGCCAGCGGAGATCGCGAAAAAGCGAAAACACTGGCCGCCGCCATCCGCCTGAAAAAAGCCGCCGCGATTGCCGCGCAGTTGATTCAGCCATTCGTCGCGACACAATCGCCTGCGGAATACGAGGGCAATGAAGTCTCTGTCCCACTGACAAGATTCAAACCGTCCTCTACCAAAGTCGGCTGGGGCCAGCCGGTGTATGACCGCGTCCCCGATGAAGGAATGCTACTGGAATCCGCTGGCCAATTCTTCGAAACCGGCATCTACGCCCACGCCCCGGCGCGCCATGTCTATCAGCTCGACGGCAAATGGAATTCCCTCAGCGGCCACGTCGGACTCGCCGCAGGCCACGACGGCTCGGTCGAGTTCGAAATCAAAGGCGACGGCCGCACCCTGTGGAAATCCGACGTCATCAAATCCTCAGCCACAGTCGCCTTCGACATCAACTTCGACGAAGTTCAGCAACTGGAACTAACAACCGCCCCCAACCCAGACGGAGCCAGCGCCGACTGGGGCTTCTGGCTGGAACCAACGCTGAAGAGAACAGGCGGCAAGTGAAGCAAATTCAGTTCTGTTGTCTGCCGGACCAGTACGTTCGAGTCCCGGTTGGATTGAGTCCAGCTAATTGCAGTCGTGCCAGAGATGATAGACGGTGATCTCTGTCGCAAGCCCCTTGGCACCCGGCCAGTAAAAGTTCCGGGCGTGCTTGCTGATATGAACAGCTTCCGTGTGGCGGTTGGCTGCCCCATCCAGAGTGTCGCATTTCTGAGGGAGTTGAGATGTGGCAAGCGACTTCATCCGCTTATCATCGTTCATGGCAAGGATAAGGTGGTCAGAGATAGTTCGACCGTGTCGAGAGTAGGCGAGCATCATTCCTTCCTGCATCGCCCAGGCATAGTCACCGTTTACGAATCGGCTGAGGCCATCGTCACAGTACTTGCTCCCAACGGGATGGGTGGCGTCAACTGGTTTGCATTCGACGAAAAGAGCATCGAATTCGGACAACGTCATGCCTGGCTCGAAATCGTCATAACGCAGTTTGAAACACAAGTCAGGCGTCTTTGCTCGGCGAGTTCCGTCGAAGTTGGCAACTTCGCCTTGTCGAATGACCGACTCATAGTTTCGACGGTTGAAACCATTGACATTGCCGGACTGCCGCAGATCATTTTCGATGATCGATCGCAATGCGGCCGTCAGTTCGTCTTCTTGTGCATCGGCCAGGTTCATGCTTTGTTCGCGTAAGATTTCAAAAGCACGGCATAAGACGCGGCGAATCAGCAGGATTATCGGGAGTCCAAGTCGGCGATGCGGGAGTTGATAGCGATCTGGCGAGACACCGAGCGTGAAGAAACCAGTGGGTTGGCTCATGCGTCCTCCGCGAGACCACAACCTCCGAGATGTTCTCGAATGATGTGCTGGGCGCAGAGTCGGGCGCGAGTGATCGTCCACCAGCGGCGTTGATTGAGAAGCCCTAGCAGCAGTCCGCGTTTTCCCGCAGCGTGGACAACAATTCGACTGCAACCGCGTTGATTGGCGGCTTCCATCGCCTTTTGCATCAGCTTGGGATTGATCGTGACATTTTCCGTCTCACGAGAGACGGCGAGGAAGAACCACGGCTCTCGCCATGAGTCCGCCTGAAACTCCGCCTCACGCACAGCAACATGTTCGTTGCAGACATCGAAGTATGGCTCAAGTAACTCGATCGTAGCCTGAAGGAAATCACGACGAGTTTCTCGTGTCGTAGTTTCATGAGCCTCCCGGCCTGCGGTTCGGTAAGGTATTGCAGAGAACAACGTATCATTCGCGACCTGCGACGAATCTTCAACGAGACCATATAGCCCAAACACTAAGGCGTTGACTTCCCGCCAAGGTTTGTTGAAGTCAAGTTCAATCCGTGTTGCCAAATGACGGATGTTTTTCTTGGTCGCGACTGACAGTGAGTCCATGTCGGGAAATGGCAGCGCATCGAATTCTCGCTTTGTAAATCGCATGTAATCAACCCCTTGAGAGACACTGATCATCAAGGGGAAATATCGGGCCAGCGTGCTGTGTGCCAAAAGGTAGATTAAAGACGCCAATGTTTCTGCGTCTGCATTTCCCGCACAAGAGTAGCCGTAGAAGCTCTGCGAGAACGCCACTGCCTGGTTCGAAATGTAAGCTTTCGGCGACGTAGGATCCTCGCCGGGAGACTGAGGGACGATTACCAAAGGAGGCTGGTAAAGTTCCGGACGTCGTGGCTTGTGCGCACTGCTTTGCCCACTTGCGTTTGTCCCAAATAGTTCACCATAAGGCTTCAACGTCGAGTAATCGATGCTGAACTCCCCTGGGGCTGGCGTGAACACGGGCATGCTTGCCAGGAAGTCCACATATTTTTGTTTCAGTTCTGGCGATCTGTTGAAACCTTGTCCGGTTTGCGTCCTCTTCTGGTCCCAACTCGACCAGAACTGGCCAAATGTTGTGAACGAAGTTCCTTTGACTCGCTCCATCAGTTCCGCGTCACGCCATGTTCCAAGCGAAAGGGTCTTGAGCAACCAAGGTTGTTGAATCACGCGAGCGACGCTTACTTCCCGAGATGCTTCGTAATCAATACGAAAACGGCCTCGGTCGTTGAGCCCTGGTTCATGGACGGGGCTTGCGAATTGAATTCTTGCGTCTTTTTCTGGCAGAGCATTGCGAGCAAAAAGTACGCAAAACGCAGCATCCATCCCCTCCCAAACAGCGGTCTTTCGCAGGTCCGTTCCGTTCAAAATTCCGGTTACTCGAACACTCTTTAGAATCGAAACCCACGCATCGCGTCCAAGATCGGCCGAACGGATGAAAAGACGAGGGTGCAAGGCAAGGGAGACAACTCCGCCGTCCTTCGCCCATTCCAGTGCGCGCCACAGAAACGGCAAGTCCGGGTTCTTGTCTGGATTCTGATACCTGTCCGCGAGATCAGGAAAGCCGCGTGATGCAAGTACGCGACGACCAATGGCGGTGAACTCGTTGTTAAGTTCATCTGTCGCCGACTTGCCAGCGGATTCATTGATCGCATCATCGTCGTCGCCTTTGGGTTCTCGAAGCCGAGTCCAAGGCGGATTGCCGATGACGATGTCGAATGTCTTGTCGAAGTCGTGCGAGACTTCGGGGCCAAGACTACCAAGCGGGAATGCGCCGGGCTTCTCGTTGTCGGTCTCTTCGCTGCCAAAACGATGCAAAACCTCGCCGCGCAGGTTGCGCGGGAATTTGAGCGATTGTGGCGGCCTCGGACTGGCGTTGAGTTCGATTGCCGTGATGTAGAGACCGAGCGCGGCAAGGCGCAAAGCGGACTCACTGATGTCGAAGCCACGAACTTGCTTGTAGAGAATCTCCTGAATAACGGACGTCTTCGGTCGTTCGTCATCTTGCAGCCATCGTTCGCGGACGAGACGGCGGAAACATAACACCAGGAAGATCCCCGCTCCGCACGAGCTGTCGAGAATCTTTGCTCCAGCTTTGTTTTCCACGGCAGCGAACGCTTCGTTGACCATCAGCGACGCGATTGTGCGCGGCGTGTAATGCACGCTGGTGTCGCGAGCGGTACGCGGATCGGCACGGTGACTGAAGCTCTCGTAAACCTGACTCAGGACACCGATCGGGATGTGCGCGAAGTCGAGATCGCCCCAGTCGATTTCGGTCTGAAATGAATTATTGCCGACAGCTTTCCAGCCCATCAGGATGGCTCGGAGATGGGAGAAGATTCTCTTCCCAACAAGATGCTCGGTGCGCTGGAAATACTGGAGATAAGCCGTCTCACGAGCAGTTCGATTTTCGGCAGGAATGGACTCGTCGATCAACGGCAGGAAATCCCCATTAAAGGTTGCATCCAGCCACGCCGACGTCGCAGCGGCGTTCTCTGCGTTTGAGAATGCCTCCTTGAGATCGGTTGCAGTCGGGCATATTCCATCGATTCCCGACAACTCCTTGTCCAGCACGATGCGGCGATCGATCAAGAAACGAAAGAAGAGAGCGCGACCGGCCATCGACAAGACTTCAAGTGCGTCAAGCTGACCCTTACCCTCTTTTGGTACGAATGCGTCCGTCGTCTGTGTCAACAGCTCAAAGATCTTCCGATAGACGTAGTCCGTCCCTCGTAGCCGATGATTCTCAATGAACGTGCCATGTACGAGGTTTTGAAAGAAGAGTGGTGCGGTGGCGGTCCCCTCTTCGATTGTCGTGACAGGCTGTGAATCTGCCGTCTCGTGAAACCCTATCGGGAAAATCTCCAACGATCCCGGCCGCACGACACCAAGCCACGCGGGGTCACTGCGATTCGCCAATTGGCGACGCAAATTGGAAAGCGATAGAGCATCGCTCCTGGCGTCACCACAGGCATCGACGAGATAAAGCAACGCCGTACCTTGGTGCTCCGCGACCGCCGTCAATGCGGGGATCTCATTGCTTCGCTTGGGCAAAAGGTCCAGGTAGTCCAACTGCTCCGGAGCGGAGAGTTTTTCGTCCAGTCGCACGACCTCCGTGCAGCCAAACGCCGCCAGACGTTGAGCCAACGGTCGATTGTCTGCACTTGCCGATGACGACGCCATTGGATAATTCTTACCCAGCTTACCAAGTTTGCTGTTTCCGATTTCCGCTAGACTCTTGGAAGTCTACGGGCACAACTGCAGGATACCAAATGCTGGTTAAACTTCGTAGGAAGTTGGAATCCTTGAGGATGTTCATTCACCGCAGCCAGAGTAGATGGATTCTCGCCTGATATCGATCTCATGGTTGAGTCGCGGATGCCGGATGGCCCAATGCTGCAACCTTCCGACAGAAGTGCCCATCCCCGGCGGGCGTGGGATTTGCTACATGATCCCGCAGCAAAAATTCACTCCGTCCCGTTGAACGCCTGTTGCAGCATCGCGAGGCTTTTCGGGATCGCCGTGCGGGGATCTTCTTTGCCCTCGAATTCCAGCGATACATAGCCGTTGTACTTGTGCTTCTTGAGCAGTGCGGCGATGCGGGGGTAGTCCAGATCGAGTGAATACCACAGGCCGCCGCCGTAGTAGGTCTTGGCCTGCACGAGCACTGCGGAAGGTGCCATGATTTCGAGACGATCGTAGGGGTCTTCCAGAAAATTGCCGGTGTCCAGCGTTGTTTTCAGCCACGGCGAGTTGATGGCATCGACGATGCGCATCACACCTTCCGGAGTTCTTCCAAGCCCCCAGTGGTTTTCCAGCCCCAGCGTCACTCCGCAGCGTTCCGCTGCTGGCAGGCACTCCATCAGCCCGTCAATCACCCACTTGAAACCTTCGTCTTCGGTGTGGCCTTCGAGAATTGGTTCGATGCCTCGATTCGCCATCAGTTCGTCGAAGTTGCCGCTCGTTCCCCAGCGCCCGGTGTTGACGCGCATCGTCGGAATACCGAGCGCATACGACAGTTCGATGCAGTGAATCGTATGCTCGGTGTTCATCTTTCGAACGGCCGGATCAGGCGAGACCCAGCCCTGATGAGTCGAGAAGCCGCAGAGATCCAGGCCATTCACAAAGGCACGCTGCTTGATTCGCTGCAGCGTGGCGTTGGATTCATCCGTCATCTGCCGATGCAGCAGTTCGACTCCATCAAATCCCCATTCCGCCGCCAGATCGATGCACGTTTCGATGTCGCGAAACTCGTCTCGATTGAATTGCCAGAAGGAATAGGTTGATACGGCAAAGCGAGTTCTCCGACGCGGCAAATTCTTGGCGGTTTCATCCGTCGCTTTAGTTGCCGAGGCAATCGAACGAGTCATGGCAAGCCCTGCTGATGCGGCAAGAACAGACCGACGTGAGAATCGAGAGTTGGAGTTCATGAAGGTTCCTTTCCGAACGAGCGGCAACGAGTGTTGACACATTGTGGAATGTGATTCTTCTGTTCTTCTGGTTCAATTGCAAGAACCCCTGCCAGAACCTTCGCCATTCCCGCGCGAATCGGATTCCGTTCGATCGATGCCGAGCGTCGCGAATGGGCATTGCGTTGCGAAGGAACAGTTGAGACAACTGTTCTACAATGACTACGTGAAGTTTGGTATCGAGAAGCGATCCGCCGCAGGAGCCGTCATGAATTCAATAATTTTCGCGTTCGTGCCTCTGATGTTGCTCTGCGATTCCGTTCCCGCCCAGGAACGCGAGTCGAATCAGCCTGGCCGGGCTGCCGAAGTGGAGATTGGCTCGAAGACTGCCAAAGGCGGGTTTCGGAATGAGGACGAAATCCGAGACAAGTTCAGCGCGTGGAAAAGTGACCTCGAAGCTCGCGCATGGCTGGAGGCGATGAAGTATCAATTGGCGGACATTGAAGATGTGTCCGCGTCGAAACCGCATGGCGAAAAGGCGGATGTTGAAGTTCAGGTGAAGACGAAGTCTGGCGAGCGAGTCGAACGGATTTCTATCAAGCTCGTCAGCAATCCGAACGGGTTCAATCAGATCGACAAACGCTGGCTGGCGACCTACGCCGAAAAGTGGAACATGCGGCCTGATGTGCAGGAGTCTCTCAAGCTGTTTGTCGGAGAAACGCCGCCGCATGAATCCAGTCGCAACGACGAACGCATGTTTCTCGACGAACTCGACCAGAGCGATCAAAAGGCCGTTGTCGATTTCTTCACGGTTCACCGGGACGAGATCGTCTCAGACCTGTTCGCTGGCGACGGTGAACATGCGGCGGATTGGATGATGGTGACGTTCAAGGCGACCGACATGCCAAAGTGGGGCATCTGGCCGATGTCAGAAGCAGTCAGGTACTATGGCGACGGTGATATTGTTGTGACTCGGGCTGGCAGTCTGAAGATCGGTCGCATCACCATGCAGCGCAAGGGCGGAGACAACGGTCGTCCCACGGCGAAGATGTTGCAGTTTAAGATCAATCCGGCGGCGTTGTTTGAACTTGCCGGGGCTGAGCCGCATGTGGTTCCAGAGTAGTTGGCGATTCCCACGTTCGGCCCCAACGGCCTTGTGCCGTTGGTGAAGATGATGGGGAGCTAGAAGACGATCACTCTCCCCACACTCATTTTCCCGTCCTGCCGCCGAAGGCGGCAGGATGGGAAAATGAAGGGTTCTTTTGGGGGGGCGCAGCTATTAGCACCCGTGCATAAGTTCAATTGCATAATCGCAGGATTCACAATCAGGGGACTGACGTCCCCCGCTCGCCGGGAACCCGGCGAGCCGGATGGGGTCGTTCAATGACAACGAGCAACAGGAGAGTTATGTTCCCGCAACTCTCTGCCGAAACCATTCCGCCGTGATCTTCAATCCGTCGGCCACGGAGACTGGAGACCCCAGCAGTTCGGCAAGACGGTCGGCGTCAAGCACCGACCGTTCCACATCACCGGCGCGGCGATCGCCGTGTCGCACTTCACTCTTGCTGGACAGCGTCTTGCCAAGGTGTTCAGCCAGTTGCAGAGTATTTGTTTCGTGGCCAGTTCCCACGTTCAGAACACGATCCGGAATCTGTCCCTGGAGCGCCGCCATGTTGGCTTCGACGACGTCGTCAATAAACACATAGTCGCGAACGCAACCAGGATCTCCGACAGTCTGGCGGGCAAAGATGCTCACGGGCTGGTTTGCAAGTAATCGGTTGCAGAAAATCGCCACGACGCCGGCTTCGCCGTGGGGATCCTGGCGAGGACCATAAACATTTGCGTACCGCAGCACGGTGTAGTTCAGACTGTGCTCGTGACGGAAGCAGTCGAGATATTTTTCAGTCGCGAATTTGCTGCAGGCGTAAGGGCTCAATGGCATTGGCACAGTCGCCACCGAGGCCCGTGTACCGTCGGGAACTTCGCCATAAATTGCGCCACCTGTGCTGGCAAAGACCAGATGTCCGACCTTGTGATTGACACAGGCCTGCATCACATTGATCGAACCGATGATATTGATCGATGCATCCTTTTGCGGCTCACGAACGCTGATGGCGACACTCGCCTGGGCAGCCTGATGACTAACGGCGGTCGGTTTGAAATTCGCGAAAGCTTTTTCAACTCCGCCCGAATCCTGAATATCGACCTGAAAGAACTCAGCGGCTGCGGGCACGTTCTCTCGCCGTCCGCTGCTGAGGTCATCCAGGACGGCGACTTTCCAGCCGGCATCCAGAGCTTTGTCCGCGAGGTTACTTCCAATAAATCCCGCGCCGCCTGTGATCAAAAGTCGCATAAATCTTTGTCCTGAGTTTCCATGTTGCATGATTAAAAGAGCAGTACTCTAGTCGAAGTGATCATATCGTCAAAACAGTTGTGACTGAAGCACATCAGCGGAAAATTGACGCATTACAAGGGCGGCCCCCGCCGCGATAACCGACGCCGACAGCAGCAAAATCGCGATTTCAGAAACATGCAGCATCGCAATCGTGCGGCGGCTGCAGCCCAGACGAAACATGGTCAACATTTCGGCCGCCCGCAGTCGCATCGAGAGATTGACGACCAGTCCCAGTAGCAGGAGGGTGACGATTCCCGCCGCGAATGAACACACCCACGCCAGTTGCTCGATGCGAAATACGATGCTCAGCAATTCGTCAATCACGTCGGGCGGTTTCAGGCATTGCGAAGTCGATTGTGACGATGCGTAGCGGCCCAGGATCTGAGTCCGGGCTTTTTTTGACGCTGGTACAACGATGATCGCCGTGAGGGGAAACGTTGCCGGGTCGCCATGGAAGTGGAAGGAATCGATATTCGCCGCAGTAATCTCTGTGTACGGCAAGACGGCGGCACTGGCGATAACCGTATCGTTATCCGCATTCTTCAGCAGCAGTTGTGGATCCGTTTGAGTGTTTAGCTCCTGGTGACCATGTCCAATCCCGTCGATGACCCATGTCGTGCGGACATCCGTGAAGACGGCATCGTCGTCGGGCGAATGCGATGGTGCAAGAATACCAACGACGTTCATCTTCAGCGGATAATCGCCCGCCAGGTTGAAGGCGTTGCGAGGTGCCGAGAGCAGCGAATCGTCCGGCCGCACTTTCATCCGCGCCGCGACATTGCAGCCGACGAGACATTCTCCAAGCAGAGTCATCATCCGGCCATCGGCCACTTCAAGCTTGCGGAATTCAAAGTACTCCGGTGCCGTGCCGACAATCATGGCCCCGTCAATTCCGGGGCGCGACTGCGTGCGGTATCGAACATGCAGCGGAATTGCGATGCCAAGCGACGAGTCGTTGATCGATTCGACTTCCGCCATCGTCGTGTCGGCGGGAGGCGTCGCACTGAAGTACATGGCATGCAGCGCCAAATCAATCCGGCTGCCTTTCGCACCAAGAATGAGGGGCGTGGCGTTCGCGCGGAGCGAGATTTCGCGGCGAAACTGATCAAGCACAAGTCGCACCGTGACCGGCAGCCAAATCGTGATTGCAAGGCTGAGCAGAATCGTGAGTGAACGTCCACGATGCCACAGCAGCGATTTCCACGCGAGGTACAGAGCATTCTTCATGCGTGGCCCTCGACGGTTCGTTCCAGAAACGGTGCAAAGGGGATCACCTGATCAAAATGCGGCAGCAGCGAATGATCGTGTGTGACCATCACCAATGTCGCTCCAGAGCGTGTTGTTTCCGCAAGCAGCAGTCGCACAATCTGGTCCGCGTTGTCGGGGTCGAGATTGCCTGTCGGCTCATCGGCCAGCACGATCTGCGGCGACAACAGCAAAGCTCGACAGATCGCCACCCGCTGTCGTTCCCCCTGAGACAGTCGCGTCACCGAACGCCGCCGAAACTCCGCCATGCGGACACTGCTCAACAACGCTTCCGCACGGTCACGTAGTTCGGATGTCACCGATACGGACGGATGAATGCGGCATGGCAGCAGGACGTTGTCCATGACGTTGAGATAGTCAATGAGCTGAAAATCCTGAAAGACAAGGCCAACGTTTTGCAGGCGAAAGAGACGCCGCTCCTTGTCATGCAGTCGATTCACCTGCGTGTCACCAACGGTGATATTTCCGCCCGCTCCATAGAGGATCCCGGCGATCAGATGCAGCAGCGTCGTTTTGCCTGAACCGCTGGGGCCCACAATGACTGCCGACCGACCGGCTTCGAGCGTCAACCGGGGAATCCGCAGCCGAAATGAGCCGTCACCGTAGGTAAACGTGAGTTCGTCAATGGAAATCATAGGGCTGGTTTCAGCACAATCTTTCCAGTCAGGGTGCCTGCGGAATTGAGTGTATTGTCTTCCTGTAGCTGATGCGCCTGGGCTGCTTCCGAAAGTGGCATCGTGGTGCCGATGAGTGGTTTGAACCTGCCATCCGCCATGAATTCATTAAGTCGAATCGCGGCGGCGCGTTGTTCCACCGGTGATGCGTTGAACATTGCAAATCCGATTGCACGCAGGTCTTTGACGTAGAACGGGCCGACAGGGAATTCGGGTCGAGCGTCGCGGCCCGCCATCAGGATGATGCGACCACGCTG
>Ga0154020_10003860_pt1 | contig 17951 bp, 15 predicted proteins | sample Klosneuvirus_201_FD_109709 | JGI IMG/M metagenome (GOLD analysis project Ga0154020, IMG submission 109709) | Active sludge microbial communities from wastewater, Klosterneuburg, Austria - Klosneuvirus_20160825_MG | ecosystem: Engineered > WWTP > Aerobic digester > Activated sludge | place... | reverse complement strand
TAGGCGTTGCCTGAGCCCGCTCGCCCGAGAAACTGGGCAGCTCGCTCACCTTGCTGGTGCGACTGCCCGGTGAGATAATTGCGCCATGGGGGAATATCGGGACGCCTACCGCGAGTTGTTCGAGCGCTCCGCCGACGCCATCCTGATCATCGAGGACGGACGGTTCGTCGACTGCAACCAGGCGACCGTCGAGATGCTGCACGCTCCAGCAAAGGGTGACCTGCTGAGGACCCACCCGTCGGAGCTCTCGCCCCCAACGCAGCCGGATGGGCGACAGAGCTACGAGAAGGCCAACGAGATGATGGCGCTCGCCTTCGAACGGGGGAGTCATCGCTTCGAGTGGGATCACCGCCGCTTCGATGGAGAGGTCTTTCCTGTCGAAGTGCTGCTCACGGCCGTGTTGCGAGACGGCAAGCGGATCCTGCACGTGGTGTGGCGAGACATCACGGAGCGAAAACGCCTGGAAGAACAGCTCCGCAACGCACAGAAGATGGAGATTGTGGGGAGGCTCGCAGGGGGTATCGCACACGATTTCAACAACCTCCTGGTGGCGATCATCGGCAACGCCGAGCTGCTCCAGCAGCGCGTTCGCGATCCGGTCGGCCTCCAGTTCGCGCATGAGATCCAGGAGGCAGGCGAGCGCGGCGCATCCCTGGTGCGCCAGCTCCTCCTCTTCGGCAGGCCTCAGAGCTTGCAGGCCGCCGTCATCGATGCCGTGCCAGTCTTAGTGGAGCTCGAGCGGCTGCTCAGACGGTTGATCAGCGAAGACGTCGAGCTCGAGCTCCGCACCGCACCAGGCCCACTGCCGGTGTTCTCCAGCCGGGCGCAGCTCGAGCAGGTCGTGATCAACCTGGTGACCAACGCCCGCGACGCCATGCCCAACGGGGGAGTGCTGTCGATCGCGCTTCGGAGCATGGCAGTCGACGCTGGCGCCGTTGGCGTACGCCCGAGCATCGAGCCGGGCACCTATGCGATGTTGACGGTGACCGACACCGGCACCGGGATGACCGACGAAGTCATCGCTCGAGCCACCGAGCCGTTCTTCACCACCAAGCCGGTTGGCAAGGGTACAGGTCTGGGGCTGCCGACTGTGGACGGCATCGCGCGCCAGGCCGGCGGACGGCTCTGCATCGACAGTGTTGCCGGCAGGGGCACTGCCGTGTCCGTCTACTTCCCATTGCGGGAGGGGTCACCCGATTCGGCGACCCGGCTCGAGCGGACGCCGGTCGCTCGTCCGGGAGCAGGAGCCAGCGTGCTGATTGTCGAGGACGACGACGGGGTGGCCGCAGTCGTGGCGAGGACGCTAGCGCAGGCCGGCTACCAGGTCGAGCGTGTGGGCGATGGGCAGGCAGCGCTGAATGCGTTCGACGTCAGACCTTTCGCGCTGGTCGTGAGCGACGTCGTCATGCCCCGGATGGGGGGTCCGGAGCTGGTGCGTGCGCTCAGGGAGCGGGGGAACCTTGTGCCTGTGGTGCTGATGTCGGGGTACACGAACGAGGCCCTGGCGGTTTCCGAGCTGAAGTGCGGACCCATCTTGGAGAAGCCGTTTCCGCCCCACCAATTGCTCAGCCGCGTCGCTGAGGCACTGGGCGGCCATGACGCGCGGGCGGTCCGGGAGCCGACCCCCTGATGGGGTGAGGGCTAAAGGCGGCGCCCGGAGAGCCGTTGAAGCTGACATGAGGGTGTTGGTGGTGGATGACGAGCTCACGAGCCGAACGGCGCTGGCTGCCGTCGTCGAGCAGCTGGGCCATACGCCCGTAGTTGCCACTGACGGACGGGAAGGTTGGGAACAACACGTCCGTGCGCCGTTCCCGGTGGTGCTGACTGACTGGTTGATGCCTCAGATGACGGGGTTGGAGTTGACCCAGCGTGTCCGGTCAGCGGCAATCGACGGCAGCGCAAAGCCGACCGAGGGGTACACGTTCGTGCTGGCGGTTACTGCGCTCTCGGCGCGCGAGCGAGCCCTCGAGGCGTTCGAATCGGGCGTGGACGAGCTCGTTGCCAAGCCGATCGATGTCGCTCGAATTCGGGCTAGCGTGACGGTCGCCGCGCGCATCGCAGCGGCGCACGCCGCGACGAAAGAGGACAGCATTCGAGCCTCGGTGTGCGACTTGCAGGCTGCGGTCGGGGCGAATGACCCGCGCCTGCTCGAGAGCCTGGATGCGCTAGTTGCTCTCTATCGCTCCCAGGATGCCCATGCGAAAGCGCGCGCATTCCTCCGTCGAGAGGTTGACATCATCCGGCGCGCATTCGGCTCGGGGCACCCAAGGTTGCCGGCGCTCTTGGCCCAGCTCGCCGCTCTGACGAAAGCAGGGGCCAGCGAAGCCTGAGTCCGGGGTGGAGGGGAAATGAGGCTCGATCGACCTCGGTTCGAGGATGCTCTGCGGCTCGGCGTTCACACCAGGCGCGCCTGTGCGGACGGCCGCACCCTGGAGGACGTCGCCGAGCGGCTTGCCGACGCTCTACACCGCGGCCTCGTGCGCGGCGAGGATGGTGAACCGGGCACGGCGCTGGTGCACGTGCACGTGACGCAGCGACGCGGGGAGGCCAGCGACCCTAGCCTCGCGCTCGCTGGCTGCTCGGGGTTCGCAGTGGGGCTGCGCAGTGCCGTCACCCGCGATCAGCGTGCGATCCCACTTGACCAGTTGCCGCCCCTGCTGCAGGCGGCTCTCCCGGGCAGTCCGGATGCGGACGACACACGCGACTGTCTGCGTGGGTTGCACGTGCACTTCGTGACGAATGCACGCGACATCAATCTCGTCCCGGATCAAGCCTTGACCGCTGACGCCGACGTGCGTTCGGTGGTGACGATTGCCTTCGACCTCCCTCCAGACGATCGCGCAATTCTCGTCCTGTACGCGCGGGCCGACTTGCGCATCGAGCTCGAAAGCCCGCTTCGGCTCTTGGGGCTCGAGATCTGGCGTGCTCTTTTGCGAGTGTGCGGTCGTCGGCGTTCCGACGGTGGTTCCGCTAGCTCACCGGGCGACGACTCGCTGGCTGCCGCGTGTCGCCTTCAGAGTCAGGTCTCGGCGCTCCGCGACTTGGTCCGGCTCCACAACGAGCACGTCGACCAATGCGTCGCTGCCGTGGCCCAGCAGCGTGCGGTGGCTGATGCTCGCGAGCGGAGGCTGAACGCCGTCCTTCAGGCCTTGCCGGATCCCATCTTCTCGTTTCGTTCGGACGGTAGCGCGTTCGCTCTGGGCCAGGCACCTGGGGCCACGACCGGCTGTCTTCCGGATGAGTTGGCGACGCTCGCCCGCTCCGTCATCGAGACGGGCGAATCGCAGCGCCGCATCGTCCGTGAGGGCGAGGTTACTAGCGAGTTCCGTATCGTTCGGGTGGACCAAGACGAGGCGATCTGCCTTGCAAGGGACATCTCTGAGCTCGCGCGCGCGGAATACGAAACCGCCGAAGCGCGAAACCGCACCGAATTCATGGCCTCGATGAGTCACGAAATCAGGACGCCCCTCAACGGCGTGATCGGACTGCTCGAGCTATTGAAGCGCACGCCGCTGGCGGGCGAGCAGGTCGAGCTCATCCAGACGGCAGAGCGCTCTGCCCATCACCTGCTGGACCTGGTCAGCAACATCCTGGATCTGTCCAGGGTCGAATCCGGAGCGACGGTGCTCGAGTCGATGCCCTTGGCGATTCGCGGGTTCATCGAAGAAGCGCTCGCCCTGATCGCGGTGAGGGCTTGGGACAAGCGGCTTGGCCTGGAACTCGATGTGGCTGAGGGCGTTCCCGAGTTCGTCTCCGGTGATCCCTTGCGCCTTCGCCAGGTGCTCGTCAACCTCGTGGGCAACGCCATCAAATTCTCGGACAGCGGCACGATTCGCGTCAAGGTTGCCGTGGCAGGGTCGGGACTCCTCCGCTTCGTCGTCTCGGATGAGGGTGTTGGGGTACCGGCGCACGCCCGGGCTCGGGTCTTCGAGGCGTTCCGGCAAGCGGAGGATTCGACTTCGCGGAGGTACGGCGGCTCCGGGCTGGGCCTGGCGCTGTGCAAAAGATACGTCGAGCTGATGGGCGGCACGATGGATCTCGAATCCGAGGAAGGACGGGGATCGTCCTTCTCGTTCACCGCCAGGCTGCCGGCTGCTGCTGCGCCTGCGCTGCTACCGGAAGTCATGCGTCCCGATTCCGTCTTGCCCCTGCCCCTGCGCGTCCTGGTCGCGGAAGACAATGCGGTCAACCGGCTGGTGCTCAGCCGAGTATTGCAGAACCTCGGGCACGCGGTCCGCACCGTCGACGACGGTCGCGCGGCCGTCGAGGCCGCGAGGATCGAGCCCTTCGATCTGATCTTGATGGACCTCGAGATGCCCCACCTCGACGGACTTGGCGCGACCCGGCAGATCGTCGCCCAGAGTGAGCATGAGCGCGCTTTCTGCGGAGGTACGGGGCGAGCTTCTTGATGGGATCGACGTGCACGGTTCGGCTGTGGGCGGGTCTATGTTTCCCGTTTCCCGTTCCCGCCATCTCTAGGGTTGTGGGAATCGGGAATCGGAGGCGTCCGCGACTCGGGGGCCTACAGCCCCCGCTCCCCCAGTTGCTCTCCTCGGGCGAGCGCGCGGACGCGCACGCCCTGCGGCGAGCGCGAGGTGATCAGCGCGACAGGAGCCGGTATCGGCCGGCTTCGCGCGTGACGCGGCCGTCGGTGACCAACGCGGTGAGCGCGTCGCCGACCGTGGCGGCGCGGATCTTGGCAAGGTCGCGGATCTGCCGCTGAGTCATGGGGCTCGAGGCCTCCGCGAGGATCTTCTCCACGCGCTCGAGGGGCAAGAGCAGTGGGGTGGTCGGCGGAGCGGTGGCGGTGTCGACGACACGGAGAGCGAGGGCGTCGTCAGCGTCGGAGAGGGCGAGCCGCAGCCCGGAGGCCGAGGCGGCGGCACGGTGCTCGACGGTGAGCGAGAGCTCGTCGTCGGCGTTGCGGCGGAGGTAGAGGTTGGAGTCGCCCCAGGCGTGCAGCTCCGAGCTGCCACGCAGGGCCTGGCCGGCCCGCAGGTGCGCAGCGCCCTTGCGGGCGTGATGGACGAGCACGACCGCGAGCCGGTAGCGTCGCTGCAAACCGCGGAGGAAGTCGAGCAGGGGAGCGACCTCGGCCGAAACGTTCTCGTCGATGCGATGCAGGCGCACGAAGGGGTCGAGCACCAGCAGGACGGGGCGCAGGGCGGAGACCGTCTGCTCGAGCCGTTGTTGGTCGAGCTGCACGTCGAGTCGGACCACAGGCGCGACGATCACGTGGATGTCGAGCGCTTCGAGCGCGATGCCGGCGGCGGAGGCGATACCCGCGAGCCTCTGGCGCACGACACAGGCGGAGTCCTCTGCGGCGAAGAGCAGCACGCGGCCACGCTGCACGGCGGGGAAGCGGCGGAGGCAAGGCGTTCCCGAAGCGACGGCGACGGCCATGTCGAGTGCGAGGAACGACTTGCAGCACTTGGGCTCGCCGCCGACGATGCCGACGGCCTCGGCTGACCAGAGCCCCTCGATGAGCCAGCGCTGCTCCTCGGGTCGAGCCTCGAGCTCGTGGGCGAGACGCACCGGGAGCGCCGTCATCGCCGCTTGGCCTTCTGCGCGGGCGGCTGCTCGGGCGATAGCGCGAAGACCTCGAAGAAGAGCTTCTCGTCGATCTGGCGCGCGTCGCGCTCGGCGGCCGTCATCAAGAGCTCGTTGGCCATCCCCGTGAGCGTGCGGTAGTTGCCGCCGGCGTGCTCGGCGAGCGCGGTGACCACCGCGGGCGTCATGAGCTGTGCGTTGCCGGCGGCCGAGATCAAGTGACGCAGCACGTCCGACAGCTCGCTCGGGGTCGCGGGATCGAGCTCCATGTGAGTACGGATCCGGCTCTTGAGCGGCAGGAGGTCCTCCTCCTTGAGCTTGTTCTTCAGCCGCGCATCGCCGGCGAGGATGACGAAGAGCAGGGTGTGCGAGTCGTAGTCCGTGCTCGACAGGATGCGGATCTCGTTGAGGACGGCGGTGGTCATCTCCTGTGCCTCGTCGATGACCAGGACGGGCCGGATGAGCGTCGACTCGACGTACGTCTTCCACTTGTCGCGAATCGCCTTGAATCCGCCCCAGCGATTACGCGGGGCCAGGGCGACGTCGAAGAGGTCGCCGAGCTCGCGGTAGAAGTCGGACACGCCGCTTTGGGGATGATCGATGGAGCGGACGACGACGTCGCGCAGGCGCGACAGGCGGTCGTCGACGATACGCAGCGCCCAGCTCTTGCCCTGCCCCGGCACGCCCGTGAGCATGGCGAAACCTCCTTCACGCAAGTACACCTCGGCGCGACGGATGAAGGCTTCGAGGCGTGGCGAGCAGTACAGCCCCTCGACGGGCACGCCCGAGCCGAAGGGATTCCACTTGAGCCCGTAGAGCGAAAGCAACTGCGCCGGCGCTGTCGGAGCGAGATGTTGATGCGACTGTTTCATCGGGTCCTTTCTTCTTCATCGACCGCGTCGCGGTCGAGGTCGTGTTTCGGCAGATAGGCCGGCGGCAGGCCGGTCTCGCGGTGTGTGTCGATGAGCTTTCTGAGCAGCGGCGCCATGCCGACCGGCTTCGGCGCCGGCGCGGGGACACCCGCCATCGACTCGCGTGCGGCCCGCATACCGTCGGCGTTGCGCTGCTTGTCCAGCGGATACAACGTCGCGATGATGACGTTGGTCGCCGGGTCGATGACATCCACGGTCGACAGGTCCCAGCGCGCGTAGCGCACGTGGAGCTCCTCGACGTGGCGGAGCCGCGACGGCACCTCGAAGCGCACGCTCTGGACCGAGATGGTTCCGTCGCTCCTGCGTTGCCGGCGGGTCTCGCGCAGCCGGAAGGCCCGGCGCAGCTCGTCGGCGCCCGGGCACGGCCTGCCCACGCTGGGTCCGGCCAGCATCTTCGCGACCGGCGACATGCCGAGCTCCGAGTGGATCTCCCGGTTGTATTCCAGCTCGATCCACGCCTGCGTCGATTCGTTGAGCAGCCCGAGCGTCAGCTCCGGCACGCCCTCGAGCATCGGAAACAGGCGGCCCTCGACCTGACCCCAGAAGACCTCCTGCTTCCCGTTCTGGTAGGGGCTGTACTCCAGCGTCGGCTCCCAGACGATCGACAAGTCCTTCAAGCCAGCTTGCGTCTCGGCCGCCTTCATCGCCGCGCCGTTGTCGGTCATCAGCGCGCTCGGTAAGCCGCGCTTCTGAAGACCCTGACCGAGCCCGTGGACGAAGCTTTCCGTCCCCTCGTCGAGGTACCACTGCGCGTGGCAACTGACGCGCGACAGGTCGTCCAGCAGGCCGACCAACTTCGGGACCTCGAGCGTCCCTGCACGCGTGACGACCTTGCGGGAGCCGAAGTGGAAGTCCGAGTGCCAAAGCCCGTGGACGTGCGTCGCCTCGTAGCTGCGGACCTCTCGGGCCTCGAGCCGGGCCCGAGCCCGCTCTGCCCCGGGCCGATTCAAGTTGGCCGCGCGGGGACGCCGTAGCAGCCCGGCGCCCTTCATGTAGCGGCGCAGCGTCGAGTAGCTCGGACACTCTCCGAGCTCAGGCTGCTCCTCGCACACCACCACGATGTTGTCGGCGTGGAGCTGGTAGCTCCACGTCGGGTGCGCCTCGTGCTGCTCCCGTAACGCCGCGCGCAGCGGCGGCGAAATCGACCGGTGCGTGCCCGCGTCCTTGCGGATCTTCTTGCGCAAGGCGCCGACGCGATCGACCCCGGCGTTGCGCGCCTGGTAGTACCAGCGCTCCAGCGTCGCCGCCCCGAAGCTCACCGGCTCGCCCGTCGCCGGATGGACCCACGTCCTCTTCGACAGCTCCGCGAGCAGCAGCACGAGCTCGCCGCGCGACGGCGGTGATGCCAGCAGCGGCCCGATGATCGCGAAGCGCAGCTCGGCCCAGCGATCATGCAGCGCTCCAAGTCGTCTGTCGCTCATCGACCTCTTCTCGCTCGCGACCCCATCCGGTGCGCGTGGGCGATCTCCTACGGGAGCTCGCCGAGTCGGAGAACGACGCATCTTCTGCGGGCGTCAGCCGAGCATCGATTTGCGCTCCCCGGAGCCCGTCGTGACCGGCTTGATGAAGTCGAGCAGCCGGTAGAGCCGCGTGCGGTCGTCGCCCCCCTGGAAGCGCTCGAGCAGCGACGCCGGCAACTCGGCCACCGACACCTGCGGTACCCACCGCGCCCGCTCGACCTGCCAGAACGCCGTGGCCGTGAAGATCTCGCGCCACCACGTCCGCCACCGAGCCAGCGTGTGGCGACTGGCGCCGATCAGGCGCCGGAGCTCGGCCGCGCGACGGTCGCTCACGCCGTGCCGGAGCGCGGTCACCAGCACCACCACCGCCGCGAGATAGACCTTCCGCCCGAGGAAGCGCACCGACGGGGGCGTCGTGCGCTTCCGGCAGCCGTCCCTGGCGCAACAGAAACTGTGGCGCCGGTCGTACCCCTCGGGCCGCTCGCCGACCCACCCCCGGGGCTTGCGCTCGTAGCTCGCGCTGTGCAGGACGCCCCCGCACTGGCACCCAGAATCCCGCGCGATTGCAGCCAGATCCCGATCACACTCGAGCAGCAACGCGTACAGCCTGGCGTCCCCCAAGACGTTGAGGCACATGGCCGGTCTCCTTCCTCATTCACGTTGAAGAAGGAGACGCGCCCCCTCCGGGCTTGATGGTCAAGTTTCGCGAGGGGGCGCCGCTATCTCCATCGGCGTCCTCGCCCAGGGCGCGCCCTCTACGCCGCGCGGATCACGCCCGGGCACACAGAGCGGGGTCGAGGCGCCGCGCGTGGTGGCATTCACGGCCTTTGTCACGCCCGAGCACCATGAGCGGTGTCGCAGCGCAGGTATGGCCGACATCCTGACGAAGCCGATCGACGTGCGAAAGCTCGAGCCTCTACTGGCATCGGTTGGACGCGCGAAGGCGCGCGCGGCGCAGGTCGGCGCTCTGGTCCCTTCGAGCCCTGAGCCGGTCCTCGCTCGGGTCGAGTCACTCGCGCGACTCGCGGGCGACGAATCGCTCTGGAAAGCGCTGGTCGCGGCCATGCAGCGAGAGATGCCCAACCTGCTGGGCGACCTGGGCAGGGCCCTCGACGAGCACCAGCCGGAGCGGGCGGGGCGTGCCGCGCATTCGCTGAAGGGAGCTCTGCTCAACATCGGCGCTCGTGCATCGGCCGCCGAGGCCGCATGCGTCGAGCACCAGGTTTCTGAGGGGTGCTGGTCGCTCGCCCGAGCAGCTGTCTCGCGCCTCGAGCTCGAGCTCGGCAAGCTGATGGTGGAACTCCCGGCTGTGGAAGCCGCGCGTTGACGAGAGAGCAGTGCGCGCCCCGCGCCGTCAGGCTGAGAGGAACGACAACTTCCCGGCGCCGTAGCCCTGGACGTTCACGTCGAGATCGACCCGGGCTGCCGGCTTCTTCATGATGGCCTGCGCCGCCGGCGCTGCAGCGCTGGGCGCGACCACCGCCACGAGCTTGAGGTGTTTGCCGGTCGCAACGTTGATCACTCCAGCCAAGATGTTGACGATCTCGTCGAAGTTTTCTCGCAGGCTGTCTTCCAGCTTCTTGCGCTGGACGCACTCTGTGGCGATGGCGGCGGGGATCATCGCCAGGGCGGCGCCAACGTGCGCGCTGAACGGCAGGTCCACCAGGCCCACGGCTTGGGGCGCGCCGGCGTCGTCGGCGTAGACGGCTGCGAACGCCGCGCTCGCGACCGGCAAGGCAGGCCCCGGTTTCGCGGTGACGGGTTTGGACAGCAGGTCCCTCAGGTTGCGAGCGACGGCATCTGCGTTCGGCAGTGGCATTCTTGGTCCCCAGCAAACGCTGGTTCTCAGACCCCAGCGCGGTCAGCCCAGGACCGGCTTCAGTGCCTCCTGGAAAGACTCAACGGTAAACGGCTTGGCGATCAAGAACAAGGCGCCTTGTTGCCTGGCTCGCTCGCGCATCTCGGCAGTGCCTTCTGACGTGACGAACCCGAACTTCACCTGCGGGCCGTCCGTGGCCAACTTCGTCAGGAGCTCGATTCCGCTCATTTCCGGCATGTTCCAGTCGGAAAGCACCAGGTCGACCGGGGCGCTTTGCAGCAGGCTCAGCGCTTCTTGCCCGTTCGTCGCCTCGGTCACCTCGGCACTTCCGTACCCGGCTTGTCTGAGAGTCTTGCGCACGATCATGCGCATGGCCTTGCTGTCGTCGACGATGAGCAGTTTCATTGGCGTTGCTCCCCTTGATTGCCAGCTGCTGCTCTTTGCAACACCTGGACTCGCATCCGTTCCCCGCCCAGCTCGAACGACTGGTTGACCAAGAGCATGCAGCCCGGGATGACCAGCCCACTCTCGCGGACGGTGACTGCCGGAAGCGAGAGTGTTGAAGGCCCCGGCATCAGACCCTTGATGTTGCCGCCGATCATGTTGGCCAGCTCGCCGATGGCGTCAGCGACCTCGTCCGTAGAAGCCACGTCCGGTTCTGTCTCGAACATGGCCCCGGTGAGGCGCCGGGCGAGCGCGCTCGAGCAGCCGACCGCGACGGCGCCCTCCCAGCCCCCGCTGACGGTCACGCACCCGGTGACCAAGGCGTCGTCCGCGCTGCTCGCATCGGCGATGACCAGCGGATCATCTGCGCCGAGGACGGAATCCCACACGTTCTTGGCGATCTCCACCACGGCAAGCGTGTCCAGCGTCATCATCCAGCTCCGACCTTTGACTCGAACGGCACTGGGACAGGAAGCTTGAGCCACTGCTCAAAGCGCAATACCGGACGCAATCCCTGACCAGACGAACAGCTCCTCGCCAGCGTTCTTCGACTCGAGGTCGGTCCAGGCGCAGTGCAGCGCCGGCGCGACGTATCCGCTGCCGCCAATGGGGAAGGTCAGCTTCCAATCCAGGTGAGCGTCCCACCGGTTTTCCTCCGGAGCGTTCCGACCAGTGAAGTACTTGTATCCTCCGCCGGCGGTGACCGAGAGCGTCGCGTCCTGGCCGAGCGCGAAGGTCTTGCTGGCCGTCGGGTGAGCGTAGGCGTATCGCCCAGCTTGCAGCGCGGACTGGACACCGTGGAAGTAGAGGGCCTGCAGTCCAAGATCGATTGGTCCGGACTGCGACGCGCTGACGGCCAATTCTGCGTACGACGGCCAACGCGTGCCGGCATCTTCGGCGGTCGCGAACGGGTAGGCGTAGTAGGTGAACGCCACCGACCCCGTGGTCTTGCCTAGGCCCTTGGAGTACGAGACCACGAGGTCCTGCTCGTGCCCCACGCCCGAGTCGACCAGCGCGGCGCGGTTCGAGCCAGTGGCTTGGTAGTAGCCCGAGTACGCAAGGGCGAGCCCGACGTCCGGGGGCGCCCACGTGACCGAGGGGTTGAAGAGGGCATGCATGTCTGCCTGAGAGGACTCCCGGAACACGTTCACCCCGCGGAAAGCGTAGGCCGTTGCCCAGTGGACCTCTGCGGTGAGCCCGAGTGGCGCTGGTTCGACGGCGGGAGGCGCAGCGGCGGCCGAAGCCTGCTCTGTTCCCGCCGCGCGCTTGGCCGCCGCATCGCGCTCGAGCTGTTCGACGGCCCGCGCCAGGCGATCGAGGGTGCTCAGCCAGGCAGGGGTGCGGCGCTTGCCCGGCGTGCTCGTGTCCTCGGCGAGAAGTGGTCCAAGCTCAGCGCGCAGCGCTTCGATGCGCGCTCTGAGCGCGTCGATCTGCTCGGTTCCGACGGCGATTTTGGGTGCCGGGGCGCTCTCCTCGATCGGAGCCCCAGCACTCGCCCCCGGGGCAACGCCTGCTGCAGGCGGCGCGGGCTGCGCGGGCTGCGGCGGGACGACCGCGGGCCGGGTGGGCGGAGGCGCGGGGCGAGGCACGGCCTTGGGCTTGGGGAGCGGCGCCTTCTTGGCTGGGGGCGGGTCGGTGCCCGGTGGGTCCATCACCACGTCGATCGGTGGCTTCCGGACCGGCTCTGCCGCGGCGCTCGTGGCGGCGATTGCGAGCGTGGTGAGCCCGGCTGCGAACGTTGCGATCTCACTAGTCGTCAAGGCCACGCGGTATTCCTCCCGTGTCTCCGGCACGCACTCAGCAAGGTTCGTGCCGCAGTCGCGCGGTCGCGGAAGGTACTCATGACGCGCAATCGATCAGGCTTCTTGACGCTGAGTCCGCCAACGTCCCGCCACCTGCCGCGCGCGCAGCCGATTCACTGAGTTGGGTGCGCCTGCTTCGCCGGGCGGTACACGCCTTGCAAGACCCAGCGGAGCGAGAGCGCGCTTGGGTTTTCGCACGCCCAGCCGTTCACAAGGATGCCCACCCGTGACTAGACAAGCTTCCGACCAAGACGATCCATCGTCCGCGCTCGACGACGTTGCCGCGACGCTCGTATGGGTCGAGGTCGACGACGAAGCTGCGATCGCCGAGCTCGCCGCGAGGCTTGCCACCGTCGCCGCTGGCATCGAAGCGCCCGCACGTCGCGAGCTGGTGGCCCAGGCCGGGAAGAAGCTGAGCCGGATCGCCGACGGGACGGCGAAGGCCCCGGCTGACAACCTGGCTGCGGCGAGGCGGTTGGTCGCCGCGGCGGTCGACACGGCGGCGGTCGACGCCGCAGCCACGACGCAGAGCGACGAAGTGACGGTCTCCGCTTGCCCGTCGGACGAGCGAGCCCCTGCGAGCGGTCCGCCGACTCTCGAGGAGGGTCCGCCGCCACCTGCAGCAGCCGAGGACCCTCGATGCGAAGCCATCGACAACGACCCGGAGCTGATTCAAGAGTTCGTGAGCGAGGCCTACGAGTACCTGACGGCCGCGGAGCGGGCGTTGCTCGTGCTGGAGGCGATGCCGGACGACCGCCCGGCAGTCGACACGGTGTTTCGTGCATTTCACACCGTGAAGGGCGTGGCCGCAGTGCTGGGCTTCACCCACATTGCAGCGCTCGCGCACCGCGCCGAGTCTCTCCTGATCCCGGTTCGAGAAGGGCTGGTGCGCTTCGGACTCGCGTACGCGAATCTATCGCTGCGCGCGGTAGACATGATCCGCAGCTTGGTCGAGCGCGCTGGGGCCGCTGGGGGGGCAGCTGGACTCTCTGTCCCGGAGGGGTACTCCGCGCTGATGGCCTCGCTCGACGGGCCGATTGGCGCCGACGAGCCTGCCACGCCTGGCGCGGCGGTGGACCCCAACGAACCCGCGTCGGTCGAGAAGTCGCCGGCGCCTGCCGCCGAGACTCCGGCCGGCGCCGCGCCCACCACCGAGACGTGGGTGCGCGTGCGCACCGACCGACTCGATCAGCTGATGGACATAGTGGGAGAGCTGGTCATCGCACAGGCCATCCTGTCATCCGACCCCGCACTCGGCTCCGAGCACGGGCGAGAGCTTGGCCGCAAGGTCGGGCTCGCTGGCAAGACGGTGCGCGAGCTGCACGATCTCAGCCTCGCGCTCCGCATGGTGCCCCTCCGAGGGACGTTCCAGAAGATGGCACGAGTGGTTCGGGACACGGCGCGTCGGGTGGGGCGCAACGTGGAGTTCTCGACGGAGGGTGACGAGACGGAGATCGATCGCAAGTTGGTCGACGCGCTCGCCGATCCGCTGGTCCACATGGTGCGGAACGCGGTCGATCACGGCATTGAGCCCGCCGAGCACCGCCAGCGGGCCGGGAAGCCGCCCGGAGGCAACGTTCGGCTGCGCGCCTACCACGCCGGCGGCAACGTGATGGTCGAGTTGTCGGACGACGGTCGTGGTCTCGACAGCGACAAGCTGGTCGCGAGCGCCGTGGCAAAGGGGTTGCTCGACCCGGGGGCGACCCTCAGCGAGCAGGAGGCCTTCCAGCTGATCTTCGAGCCCGGGTTCTCCACCGCGGCAGCGGTGACCGACGTCTCTGGGCGTGGCGTCGGTATGGATGTCGTGCGGCGCGGTATCGAGTCGTTGTCCGGGCGCATCGACATCGCGTCGACGCCCGGGCGAGGCACCACCTTCACGGTTCGAATCCCTCTCACTCTGGCCATCACGGACGGCATGCTGGTCCGCGTGGGTGCCGAGCGCTTCATCGTGCCCACGGCGAACATCCGCATCACGCTCCGACCCGAAGCATCGAGCCTGAAGACCGTTTCGGGCCGCGGCGAGTTGGTGGTGCTCCGAGGCGAGGCGATCCCGATGTTCCGTTTGGGCCGCATCTTCGGGGTGCCCGACGCGGTGGACGACCCGACCCGGGGGCTGGTGGTGATCGTGGGCGAAGAGGACTCGTGCTCCGCGCTTTTGGTGGACGATCTGCTTGGCAAGCAACAGGTCGTGACCAAGTCGCTTGGCGAGTTCATCGGCAAGGTGCCCGGAGTCTCCGGGGGTGCGATCCTCGGAGACGGTCGGGTCGGGCTGATCGTCGATCCAGACGCTTTGATCGCCTTGGCGAGGCAAGCGGCCTGAACGCCGGGAGGTTGAGATGAGCGAAGCAACGAAAGAATCGGACGATCGAACCGGGCTCGGCGGAAAATACCTGACTTTCAGCCTTGGCGCCGAGGACTACGCCCTCTCGATTCTCAAGGTGCAAGAGATCATCGGGATGATGGACGTGACCATGGTCCCGGGCGTGCCTGACTATGTGCGAGGTGTGATCAATCTGCGTGGGAAGATCGTGCCGGTCATCGACCTGAGGACGAGATTCAGCATGGAGCGAGCCGAACGCACCGACGAGACCTGCATCATCGTGGTCGACGGTTCCGCGGGCGAGGTGGGGGTGGTCGTCGACCGCGTGTCCGAGGTGCTCGACATTCTCGGACGTGACATCGACCCCCCGCCGACGTTCGCCGCGTCGGTGACCACCGCCTACCTTCTGGGCATCGGCAAAGCCGCGGGCCGCGTCCAGCTGGTGCTCGACATCGAGCGGGTGCTCGGCAGCGACCTTGCGGACTTGGGCCCCCTGGGAGGCGCAGCGTGAGCGCTGCCCCTTTAGATTTCGCGCGGCCGACCGCTCTTCCCGACTTTGGGCGGCGAGCGGCGCGTCAGTGCACTGGAGACGAGACATGCAAGCAAAGTTCACACTGGCCAAGAAGCTGACGTTGCTGTTTCTTGGCTTCGGCGTCTTACCGATGGCCGCCGTCGCAGTCATCACGCTGCGCTCCACCGAGAACATCACGGATCGAGCGGGCGATCGCCTCGAAGGTGTCGCTGCGGGGGTGATGGAAAAGATCGACCGCAACCTGTTCGAACGCTATGGCGACGTGCAGGCGTTCGCAGCGAACCGAGCGGCGCTCGAAACCAAGGACTGGTACCGCCAGACGGACCAGTCTGGGCTGGTGCGTGCGATGAACACCTACGTCGCCCTCTACGGCGTCTACTACCTGACCATCATGGTCGACACGGAGGGGCGCGTGGTGGCGGTGAACAGCAAAGACGCAGCCGGAAAGACCATCGACACCTCGGCGCTCTGGGGTAAGTCCTACAAGGACGCACCCTGGTTCAAGTCGGTCGCCGCCGCGCAGTTCTCTACTCGCCTGCCGCACGCCGCTCCAGGCAACGATCAGGCAACGGGGACCTTCGTGGAGGACGTTCACGTCGACCCCGACGTGAAGGCGGCCTACCCCGGCGACGACGGCATGACCTTGGGGTTCTCGGCGCCCGTTCGCGACGCCAGCGGCAAAGTGGTCGCTTACTGGACGAACCGGACGCGCTTCTCCGTCGCCGAAGAGGTCGTGAAGTCCACCTACGCGGACATGAAGGCTCGCGGGTACCCAAACACCGAGCTCAACGTGATGAACGGCGCGGGGGTGTTCATCATCGACTACGATCCGGGGCTCACTGGCGCAGAGGCGGTGCGCCACGACTTCGACAAGACGCTGTTCAAGCTGAACCTGACGGACAAGGTAGAGAGCGCGAAGCTAGCCGTGGCGGGTCAGGCGGGTCACCATGTGACGACCCACGTCCGCAAGAACACCCAGAGCATCAACGGCTTCGCGCACTCCCGAGGAGCCCTCGGCTACCCCGGCACCGATTGGTCAGTGATGGTGCGCCTCCCAGTCGAGGAAGGGGCTGCGGAGGTCGCAACCATCCGCAGGCAGGTGCTCGGCGCGGGCATCGTCGCGGTGGTGGTGATCCTGGTCATCGGGTTGTGGGTGACCCGGCGGCTCACCCGGCCGATCGTCGCCATGAAGCAGGCGGCCGAGAACTTGGCGCTCGGGGACATCGACCAGCGAGTCGCGCACCGCGGGGGAGACGAGGTCGGCGACCTGGCCGAGGCCCTGCGGGGCGTGATCGGGTACGTCGGGTCCACAGCGGAGGCGGCGGACGCGGTCGCCCGCGGCGACCTCGGGCGCGAAGTGACGCTTCGGTCCGACAAAGACGCCTTGGGAAAGAGCTTTCAGCGCGCCACCGCCGCGCAGCGCAAGCTGGTGCAAGAGACCAGCGCGCTCATCGAGTCGGCGCGTGCGGGGCATCTCGAGCGGCGGGTCGCCACGGCCGGGTTCGAGGGCGCCTACCTCGAGCTCGTGACCGGCATGAACCAGATGCTCGCGGCGGTCGCGGCGCCGCTGGACGAGGCGGGGTCGGTGCTCCAGCAGCTGGCAGCCCGGGATCTGACCGCGCGCGTCACCGGCACCTACGAGGGTGCCTACGGCGAGATCGCGAGCGCACTCAACCAGGCAGCGACCGACCTCGAGGCGGCGCTCTCGCAGGTGGGCTCGGCGGCGGATCAGGTCACCACCGCAGCGGCCGAGATCACCTCCGGAAGCCAGAGCCTTGCCAGCTCGACCACCGAGCAGGCCAGCTCGCTCGAAGAGGTGACCGCCAGCCTGCAAGAAATCACCAGTCGCGCGCGCACCGCCGCCGAGAGTGCGCGAAAGGCGCAGGAGCTGGTCGGCGCGACGGGAGCGAGCGCTGAGCGCGGCGTGCAAGCCATGACCCAGATGTCGGCGGCCATCGAACGCATCAAGGCCAGCGCCGACGAGACCGCAAAGATCGTGAAAACCATCGACGAAATAGCGTTCCAGACGAATCTTCTGGCGCTCAACGCCGCGGTCGAGGCCGCGCGGGCCGGCGACGCCGGCAGGGGCTTTGCAGTCGTGGCCGAAGAGGTCCGGGCGCTGGCGATGCGTAGCGCCGAGGCCGCCAAGTCCACCGCCAAGCTGATCGGTGAGTCGGTTCACAACGCGAACCAGGGCGTGGAGCTCAACGCAGTCGTGACCAAGAACTTCGACGAGATCGCCGGCCAAGTGAGGGTGGCTCGCGAGGTCGTGGGTGGCATCGCTGACGGCGCCGAGCAACAAGCTGCGGGCGTGGAGCAGATCAACCTGGCCGTGGACCAAACGTCGCAGGTGACGCAGCAGAACGCTGCGACCAGCGAAGAGTCCGCCAGCGCTGCGGAAGAGCTCGCCGCCCAAGCGCGCGGCCTGGGCGACATGGTGGGGCGCTTCCAAATCTCGGGACGCTCTGGTGTCACGGCGTCGCCGCGCGTCGACGCGCCGCCCCCCCTTCCGTTGCCTCGTCGGAAGTCGACCAAGAACGGCAAGAACGGGGGCAACGGCCGCTCGCTGATCCCGTTCGACGACGACTCGGCGTTGCTCGCGGAGTTCTGATGCTGCGCGAGGTCGCAGCGCCAGCCGGGGCGGGTTTCGTGCTCTCTCCCGCTGCCTTCGAGGCGATCCGCGAAGTCTTGTACTCGTCCAGCGGCATCACCTTGAGTCCGGCCAAGCACGGGCTGGTCCAGGCGAGACTTGCCAAGCGGCTGAGAGAGCTTGGCCTAGACTCGTTCGACGCCTACGTAGCCCGCCTGGGCAACGACCCCTCTGAAGTGCCGCGCATGGTGGACGCCATGACCACCAACAAGACGTCGTTCTTCCGCGAAGCGGCCCATTTCGAGTTCCTGCTCGAACGGACCCTTCCGGTTTGGCGCCGGACCGAGCATCGCGTGCGCGTGTGGAGCGCCGGCTGCTCGTCCGGCGAAGAGCCGTACTCACTGGCCATGCTGCTCGCCGAATCGCTCTCCGCGCAGCGTCAGCGCGAAGCGCTGATCTTGGCCACGGACATCTCCGAACGCGTGCTCGCGCGGGCGCGGAT
>Ga0154020_10003859_pt1 | contig 17953 bp, 12 predicted proteins | sample Klosneuvirus_201_FD_109709 | JGI IMG/M metagenome (GOLD analysis project Ga0154020, IMG submission 109709) | Active sludge microbial communities from wastewater, Klosterneuburg, Austria - Klosneuvirus_20160825_MG | ecosystem: Engineered > WWTP > Aerobic digester > Activated sludge | place... | reverse complement strand
GATCGGCTGGTGCGTGCCGGGGAGGCGCTCTTGGCAGCGCCCCCTGCGGAAGCCGAGCGGCTGGCCTGGCGGCTCAAGCTCGAAGGGGTGGTGCGCGAGATCGACGCTTGTTTCTCCGCCCAGAGCCGGCCCGACGCGGTCGCGGCGGTGCGCCAGCGCGTGGCGACCGAGCTCGGTCAGCCCGCGGCCCGAGAGGAGGCCCCGGCCCACCCCACGGAGCCTCCGCGTGCGGCGCGCTGAGCAGGAGCTCATCCCCCGCCGCGAACCGCTGGAGCCTCGCGCGGTGCTCGCCTTTGGGCCGGTGGCCCAGCGCTTGATGGCCCGAGTCCTCGAGCACGGCGACGCCGAGCTCCAGCAGTGGACCGGCGTGTCCAATGAAGAGCTGGTGGTCCTGCTCGGCGAGAACCTCCCTTGGGTCGACGGCGTGATCTACCTCGGGAGCGATCCTCGCGCGCCCGGGCTCTTCGTGCCGACCGCGATCGAGACCAAGGCTCCGCTCGAGCTGGTGGCGCGCTCGCTCCTCCGGCGAAGCCCACCGCCGCTCGCGGTCTCGCTCGAGCCTCCGCGCATCGTCCCGCTCGTCAAGGCGCGGAGGCTGAGCCGAGCGCTGGTGGAGCAGCGGGTCCGAGGTGGGCGTGGTGATTGAGCCGCTCCCCCCTGGCACCGGCGTGGGGGCCTACGTCCTCGAGCGCTGCCTCTACGCCAATGCCTGGGGCGCGCTGTACCTCGCCTCGCCTGCGGCGGCCCTCGGTGAACTGGTGCACGCGGGCCAATACGCGGTGGGGCCGGAGCCGCATCCGAGCTGGGCGTTGCTCCGAAATCCCATCCACGATGGGTACGCTCCAGTCCTGGAGCAGTTCAGCTACGTTGACTCGAGCTGGGTGATCACGCCCTACACGCACGAGGCGATCCCGCTCGGCGCGCTGAAGGACGCGGCCCCGGGTCCGCTCGCTCCCCTCCCCGTGGCGGTCGAGATCATCCGCGAGCTGCTCGCCACATTGTCGGCGCTGCACGCCACCCCGCTGCCCGGGATGGAGCAGCCCTTGGTCCACGGGCGGATCGGCCTGTCGTCGGTCCTCGTCGATGTGCGCGGGGGCGTGCGGTTGTTGCCGGTCCCGCAGTCCGGAGCTCCGCCGAGCCACGAGCCCCTCGCCCCCGAGCAAGGCGACGGTGGTCCGCTCACGCCCGCCACCGACGTCTTCCTCGTAGGGGCCCTGCTGTTCACGCTGGTCACCGGTCAGAGCGCGTTTAGGACCGGACCCGCCGTGCTCCGCTCCTACATCGACCTGGCCAAGTCCTGTGGCGATCTCCGCCTGCGCGACCTGGTGGTGAAGGCGCTCGACGTCACGCCCAGCCGACGCTTCGAGAGCGCCGAGGCCTTTTCCGCGGCGCTCGAGCCGCTGTCGAGCGGCGTCTCCCGGGCGCAGCTGGTGGAGTGGTTCGCGAGCGGCAAGGCGCGCCTGGTCCGCGCCGCGGCGCAGCCCGCGCCGATCGCCCACCCGGCGGAGCAGCCCGCGCCGCTCCAAGCGCCCCCGCCGATCCCCGAGCTCCCCCAAGAGCTGCGGCCGTGGCGAGAGACGCTGCAGCTCTTCCCGCCGGATCTCGCGCTGGGCGTCGGCCAAGCCGTCCGCCAAGTCTCGCGCTTCCTCGGCCCGATGCGTTTACCCGCCAAGGAGGATCGCGGGGATCCGGACGGCTACCGCGGCATCACTACCCGCGGTCGCTTCGAGCGCCTCCTCCTCTCGGAGTGGGCGTTGGCGCTGGAGATCCCGGAGGAGTTCCTGCGCCGAGCGGCGATGCACGAGCAGCTCTTCACCGCGCTCGCCTATCGCGAAACCGGGGGAATTCGGCGTCAGCTGGTCCTCTTCGACGGTGGTCCGATGTCGCTCGGGCGGCCCCGGGTCGCGCAGCTCGCGCTCTTGATCGCGCTCCTCGAGCGGGCGCGGGCCAAGCAGGTCCGCTTCTCCTGGGGTCTCATGAACGACGCGCGGCGCACGCAGATCGCGGAGCTGACCACCAGCAGCGTGCGCCGTCTCCTCGAGGGGCGGTCCTCGCGCCTGGCCTCCCGAGAGGACGGCGAGGAGTGGCTGCGCACCACCTTCGCGCCCGAGCAGGCGGACGATCTGTGGCTGGTCGGGCCGCGGGGGATCGGCGAGCAATTCCCGACCTCGGTGCGCACGGTGCTGGAGCTCTCCGAGGGCGACGAGCCTCAGGGAGACCAAGGGGCGACCCTTGAGCTCAAGCTGCTCCGCCCGGGCCAGGCCGAGCGGTCGATGCGGCTCGAGCTCCCCCCCGATCCCCAGTCGATCCGCTTGCTGCGCGACCCCTTTCAGACCCGCGCGGCTGCGCCCCAAAGCCTCGGGAGCCTGCGCCTATCGCTGGAGGCTCCCCCGCGCTTCGTGGACGGCGGCCGGCGGATCTTGGTGGAGCTGGCGGGCGGAGGCCTGGCCGTGCTCCACGCGACGTCGGGCGGGGCGCCCGCGGCGAGGCCGACGATCTATCGGCCCTCCTCTGACCGCCATGTGGTCGCGGCGAGCTGGGCCCGGCGCGGCCTGTACACGCTGGAGTCCCAGGGCCCCGGTGAGCTCTGCCTGCGCCGGCTCGGCCCCCGCGGTGGTGACGCCTCGGTCATCAACGTGCAGGGCGGGCCGGAGTCGGTGCAGCGAGAGCGTCATCTGTGGGCCATGTGCGTAACGCGCCAGGGGCTCGAAGAGGCGGTCGTCCTCGACAGCAATCGTCGCCTCTGGCTCATCCGTTCCACCAATGGCGCGCACCGCATGCTGCTCGAGGCGATCCGCGTGACGGGGCTCGTCGAGAGCCACGGCGTGCCGACCTTCGTGGTGGCTCCCGGCGAGGGCAAGCCAGCCCAGCTCAGCCACCTGACGACAACGACGCCGACCTCTTCTCGCCCGATACGGCCCCCGCCGGAGCTGGCCGGGGTCACCGGGGACTATCAGTTCGTCTTCGGGGTGGGGAGCCTCCAGCTCGGCGCGGTTCGGGTTGGGCCAGACGCTTGGTACGGGCTCAACACCCCGAGCTCGGGGCACACGCTCAAGGCCCGCGACGGCGATCGCGTGCACGCTGCCTGCACGTCGGCCGAGGGTGACGCGCTTCTGGTCTCGGACTTCGAGCGCCGTCGTCTCTGCCTTCAGTTCGCAGAGCGACGCCAGGTCTTGCTGTACACGCCGCAGCCGCTTCGCTGGGTGGTCCCCGATCCCCACAACCCGCGCTTCGCCGCGATCGATGACAACGGTACGCTCCACATCATCACCTTGGACGGCCAGATCCGCGCGGTCTGGAGCGGCGCGAAGGGGCCGACATGAGCGGGACGGGCCTCATCCGGTCGGTCCACCATCGTGGCCGCGTCGAGTGTGCCGCTTTGGCCATCGACGCCGGGCTGATCGGCGTAGAGGCGGCCTTGGACCGCGCCGTCGCCCGGTGGGGGCCCGGGACCAGCGTCACCCGCCTGGCCGATCGCTGGATCTTGCTGCGCTTCTCGCCGCCGCGTTCGGTTCGCGCCGAGCACGAGCCGGGGATCGTGCTCACGTCGCGCGGAGGTGCGCTGATCGGTCTGCCGCTCGAGGACGAGGTCTGGGAGAACCTCGCGGCGCCGCCGGGGTCGATCGTGCTCTTGGTGGGCGGTACGCTGCAGATCTGGGGCGCGGCCGAGGAGTCGCCGATCGATCCGGAGCTCTTGGTCGATACGAGGGCCTTCGAGCTCGCGCAGGTCGAGTCCCTCGGAGCACCGCCGGCGCCTCCCCTCGTCGCCGCTCCGCCGCCCACGGATCTTAGGCAAATGCTGGAGGCGCGGGGCATCCACGTCGAGGCGCCGAGGCCTGAGCAGGGGGAGGTCCGTGAGCAGCTCGCCAAGCTGGTCGCCGGAGCCGGGGCTCGCTCCGCGCCGGTGGCCGCAGCTCCTAAGAGACTCGGATTGCTTCGCGCGGCCTGGGCGATGCTCAAGGACGCGTTGAGCGAAGCGATCGCGCCCGCAGGCGGGTTAACGGGCCAAGACGCGCTGCGACGTCGGCCCCCGCCTCCTGCTGCAGAGGCGGCGTCCCCTAAAAAGAAGTCCTCGCCCGGGCTGATCGCGGCACCGACTCCGGAGCCGCGTCCCTCGCGCCTGGCCTGGCTCGGGGAGGCGCTGCGGAAGTTTCAGCTCCGCTTCTTGTGGTACACGCGGCTCGGTCGCTTGGTCGGGGAGCGCCACGCTCGCTACCTCGATCAGATGATGGAGAAGTTCGCCCAAGGCGATCTGAACGAGGCGCTGCGCTGGGCGATCCCGCTGAGCAAAGGCGGGCTGGCCGATGACCGCACTCCCCAGGTGCCGCTCTCCGCGCCGCGGCCGCGCAACACGCTCCGCATCGGGACCGGCGCGGCGGGCCCGCGCTCGACGATGTTCGCCAGCGACGACCTCTTCGAGCAGCTCAGACAGCTGTATCGCCGAGCCTTCACTCAGCTCGACAACGAGGGGCAGGTTGAACGCGCGGCCTTCGTGCTCGCGGAGCTCCTCCAGCAATCCGAGGAGGCGGTGGCGTACCTCGAGCGCCGCAAGCTCTATCGCCTTGCCGCGGAATTGGCGGAGGGACGGAAGCTGCCGGCCGCGATCGTGGTGCGCCAATGGATGGTCGCCGGCGACCTCGAGCGGGCCTTGGCGGTCGCGCGGCAGCATGGCCTGACCGCGCAGGTGATCGCCCAGCTCGAGCGGCGCGATCCCGAGAACGGCAAGAAGCTCCGCCTCTACTGGGCTGCGGTGCGGGCCGAGGCCGGGAGCTACGCCGAGGCCGTGCGCATCGTATGGCCGGTCCCCGAAGGCCGCGCGCTCGCGGCGCGCTGGATCGACTTGGCGATCGAGGTCGGGGGTCAGGGCGCGGCCCAGATGTTGGCGCTCCGGCTGGTCGGCTTCCCCGATCGGGAGGCCGACTCCGCGGCTCAGATCGAGCGGCTCTTAAGCGACCGCAGTCGAGCGGGCGCGCCCAACCGGCTGACCTTTGGGCTCGAGCTGGTCGACTGCGGAGCCTCTGAGCATGGCCGCCCGCACGTCAGCCGCGTCGCCAAGCTGGCCTTCCGGAGCTTGCTGGCCGATCGAGGTGAGTTCCTGAACCGCCAAGACCTGGAGCTCTTTGGTCGCCTCGCGACGATCTCCGGGGACGCCGTGCTGCGGGCTGATCAGCCGGCGCTGGAGAAGCGGGCCCCGGAGGCCGAGACCGACTTCTTGCTCATGGAGGTGGCCCCGGGCGATCGCGGCACGACGCCGCTGTTTGATGCGGTGCTGCTCCCCAGCGGGAAGCTCCTCATCGCCGAGGGCGAGGCTGGGGTCGTGCTCCTCAACCGGGAGGGTCGGCCACTGCGCCGCTACCCGGTGCCCGCGCAAGAGCTGGTGGTGTCAGAGCACGGCGACCGGGTGCTGGCCGTGGGGATCCGGTCGGATCACGTGGTCGTCGCGAAGATCGATCTCCTCGCGGGCCGCTCGCAGCTGTGGCTGGAGGCAGAGCTCGACGCGTGGGCCTCGGACTTCGACGGCGAGACCTGGTACGCCGCCAAAGGCAAGACGCTGTTCGCCCTGGACGCCCTCAAGCCCAAGCTGGTCTCGAGCTGGAAGGTGGACGCCGGCGCCCAGATCGAACAGGTCGCGGCCTCGGCGAGCAGCTTCACCATGGTGACCGCGGGCGAGGACGATCGGGCCGAGCTATGGCAATACGAGGCGTCTGGGCGCACCTTGCGGACCCGCAGCGTGCTCGGCGCCGACAGTGTGCTGGCGATCGACGCGACCACGGCTTTGCTCTATCGGGCGGGTCGGCTCACTGTACACGCCGGCCGGGATCATCGCGTCGCGGCCCGCTCTAGGACCTTCGATCCCCGCGCGCGCTTCTTCTTCCGGGGCCCCGCCTATGGCGCCGTCACGCAGGTGAACGCGTTGTCGGTCGAGATCGACGCCGCCAAAGATCTCGACGACGTCGGGGTGATGTTGATCGTGCCCGCCGACGCCGGCGCGGTCAGCATGCGTTTTTGCCAAGGCCAGGTGGTGATCGCCGATCGGGCCGGCCGCCTCTTCATCTGCGACCTCGCGACCCACAGCCTGGTGCGCAGCTTTCGCCTCTGAGGCTGACTTCCCGGTCCACTGTTCACATTCACATTCCCCGGTCTGATTGCTGTCCCCCGTTCCCTGCTCCCTGCTCCCCGCTGCGCTCTGCGCCCGTCGAACCGGGAGCAGGGAGCTGGGTACGAGAATCAGACCGGGGAATGTGAACAGAGGACCGGGAACCGTGAACGGTTCGAGGCGTGCATGTCTTTGAGATGAGCCCTAGGGCGTGAGACCGGACCGGAGCAGGAGGGCATCGAGGTCCGGATCGCGGCCCATGAACCCGCGATAGAGCTCTCCGGCCTCCGCGGCGTTGCCCCGCTCGAGGACGTTCTGCCGGAACGCCCGCCCGACCTCGCGGTTGAAGACGCCCTGCTCCTTGAAGCGGGTGAAGGCGTCGGCGTCCAGCACCTCGGCCCATTTGTAGGAGTAGTAGCCGGCCGCGTAGGCCACCTCGCTGGAGAACAGGTGCGAGAAGCTGGCGATGAAGCCGTAGTCCGCCGGCAGCGGCGCGGGAGAGAAGCGCTGCATGACGTCGCGCGCATAGGCCAGCACGTCCCCGTCTTTGCTGTGGTCGTAGGCCACGTGCAGCGCCAGATCGACCGTGGCAAAGCCGAGCTGGCGCATCATCGCGTTGGCCGCGCGGTACGTGCGGGCGGCGGTCATCTTCTGAAACAGGTCCTCGGGGATGCGCTCGCCGGTCTCGTAGTGGCGGCCGAAGAGGTCCAGGGCCTCGCGCTCCCAGCACCAGTTCTCCATGATCTGGGAGGGCAGCTCCACGAAGTCCCACGCGACATTGGTGCCGGCCAGGCTGCGCACCTCCACCCGCGAGAGCAGGTGGTGGAGCAGGTGACCAAACTCGTGAAACAAGGTCTCGACCTCGTCATGGGTGAGCAAGGCCGGTTTGCCGCCGGTCGGAGGGCTCACGTTTGCGCAGATCAGGCCGACGTGCGGTGAGCCGCGGGTGGGCAGCCCGGTGATCAAGCCGTTCATCCACGCTCCCCCGCGCTTCTCGTCGCGGGGGAAGAAGTCCGCGTAGAAGCTCCCCAAAGTGGTGCCGTCGCCGTCCTTGACCCGATAGGCCTGTACGCTCGGGCTCCAGGTGGGCAGCTCGCGGGCCGCCACGACCTCCAGGCCGTAGAGGCGCTGGACGGTCTCAAAGAGGCCGGACACCACGCGATCGAGCGGGAAATAGGGTCGCAAGGCCTCACTGTCGAAGTCGTACTTGGCGATGCGCTGCTTCTCCGCCCAATAGGCCACGTCCCACGGCGAGAGCGGGCCGCCGCGAAACGCGCTCAGCACCCGGTTCTCCTCTTCGAAGGAGCGCCGCGTGCGCACGGCCAAATCGTCGATGAACTCGCGGGCCCGAGCCCCGGTCTTGGCCATGCGATCGGCGAGCACGAGGTCGGCGAAGTCCTGGTAGCCCAGCAGGCGAGCCTTCTCCCGCCGCAGCTCCAGGATTCGCTCGATCAACGGCCGGTTGTCCCAGGGTGCCGCCGTCGCTCGCCCGCTGAAGGCGCGCCAGACGTGCTCGCGGATCACCGGATCGTCGAGGTAGGTCAGCACCGCGATGACGCTGGGGGCTTGCAGGGTGAAGCGGTACCCCGGCTGTCCCTTCTGTTTGGCGCTCTCGGAGGCGGCCTCGATCGCCGACTCGGGCAGGCCCGCCAACTTGGCGCGATCGTCGATCAGGAGCTCCCAAGCGGCGGTGGCGTCCAGCACGTTTTGGCTGAACTTGAGGGTGACCTCGGCGAACTCGCGGGTGAGGGCCTCGAGGCGCTTCTTCCCCGCGGCGTCGAGCTCAGCGCCGCTTCGGCGGAACTCGTCGAGGGTCCGCTCCAGGAAGCGCGCCTCGGTGGGCGAGAGGAGCTTGGCCTCGGGGCTCTCCGAGAGGGCCCGGAGCGCGGCGTAGAGCCCCGCGTCGAGCGGGATGCCGGCGTGAAAGGCGCTGACCTCCGGCTTCACCTTGTTGTAGGCCTCGCGCAGCTCCGGATGGCTGGTGACCGACTCGAGGTGACCGACCACCGTCATCGCGATCTCGAGGCGCTCGGTGGCGGCCTCCAGCTTCCCCAAGGTGGAGGCGTAGGTAGGGGGACCCTTGGCTACCGAGATCTCGGCGATCTTGGCGCGGGCCTCGTCGAGCAGCGCCTCGATCGCCGGTACGACGTGGCTTGCATGGATGCGATCGAAGGGAATCGCGTGGGGAATCTCGGAGAGCGGGTTCGCTTCGGGAGGCATCGGCCCATCTTGGCTGGGCCCGCCTTGGGTGTAAACTGCCCGCACATGCGCCGCGTCGTTCCTCGGATAGCCCGTACGTTTTTGGTCTCGCTGGTGGCCCTCACCGGCTGCAAGAAGGAGGACGCTCAGCCCGCCTTCGCCGCGATCTCCGGGAGCATCACTGATGAGCTCGGCGGCGCCCCCCTCGGCAACGTGCTGGTCAGGGCGACGTCCCCGAGCAATTCGGGCAACGCCACCACCGACGCGCAAGGGAAGTATCGGATCCAGAACCTGCTCGCCGAGGTCGACTACGCCGTCGTGGCCACCAGCGTGGACTATGAGCCCAAGAACGCGATGGTGAAGACGGCGGAGGGCGAGAACACCTTGGACTTGGTGCTGCGCCGCGGCCGGGTGTGCTCGCCTCAGGAGAAGCACTGCGCCATCGCGCCGGCGCCCGCTGCGGTGCTGGTCTGCAACGACGCGGGGACGGGGTACTCATCGACGCCCTGCGGGCAGGGTGAGGTCTGTGATCCCTCGACGACGGTGTGCGGAGTCCCATCGGTGATCACCGTGGAGATCTCTCCGGCGAGCACCGGGGATGGCGTCGTCACCTCGCAGCCCTCGGGCATTCGCTGCCCACCCGACTGCGATGAGCCCTTCATGAGCGGCCAGATGGTTACGCTCACCGCCGAGCCAGGGCCGGAGTCCAGCTTCGGCAACTACGGCGGCGTTTGCCTCGGAATGACCGCCGGACCGAACCACAACCAATGCGTGCTCACCGCCGGCGGTAACCAGCTCGCGAAGGTGCAGTTCAATTCGGCCTCTCCGCCGCTGACCGTGGTCAAGAGCGGCTCGGGCATGGGCACGGTCCGCTCCGAGCCCCCGGGCATCGACTGCGGGATGGACTGCGCCCAGCGCTACGCCACCAACCTCAACGTGCGCCTCACCGCGACCCCCGCGCGCCGCTCGACCTTTGAAGGCTGGATGGGCTGCGACATGGTCCCGATGCCCAACGTCTGCGAGTTCCGCTCCACGATGGCGCGCACGGTCCGCGCACGCTTTGAGGCCTTCTATCTCTCCCCGCTGACCGCCGACGCGCAGTGCCTGACCCTCCTCCACTTCGACGCGCCCATGCGCTACGCCCAGGGCTGCGGCGGGGGATCCGACGCGGTCGTCACCGGCACGGTCAGCTACCCGGCCTCCCGGAGTATGGCGCTCGGGACCGCGGTCGAGCAGGGCGGCCTCAGTGAGGAGGGCGCGATCGACACGATGAAACGCGGCATCTCCGGAGCCGCAGCCACCGTGGAGATGACGATCTACCGCATCGGCAACGCCTTCGAGAACCGCGGCGAAGGCGTGCTCTACTCCGATCGCTCCAGCACCAGCTCTACCGCCGGCGGGCTCCGCTTCGGGATCGCCGATGACGGCCGACTCTTCGCCGAGACCCACGACACCAGCGGGATGAGCACGCGGGTCGAGTCGCCGGCCGGGGCGATCATGATGGCGACCTGGACCCATGTGGCGGTCACGGCCAGCGCCATGAACGGCCTACACCTCTTCGTCGAAGGGGCCGAGGTTGGAAGCACCGCCGCACCGCTCAGCTTCACCGCCAGCTCCTCGACCGCCTGGGTCGGCGCGGAGCGCGAGGACGGCGCGGGCGGCGCGATCTACCGCTTCAACGGGCGCATCGACGAGCTCCGGGTGTCGAGCAACGCCCGCTACTGACCTAGGTCCGCATCGCCAGCCCGACCGAGATCCAAAACCACACGCCGAGCCCCACCAAGACCACGCCGATCAACTGCACCAAGCGATCGAGCGTGCCGCGGTGGATCCGATCGCGAAAGCGGCTGAGCAGCTCGAGGAACACCAGAAACCACAGCGCGATCCCGGCGGCAGCGCTGAGCGCGAAGGCCCCGGCCGCTCCGACGCTGTAGCTGGCGAGGCCTGAGGAGAGCGTCGTCGCGACCACCGTGGTCCAGGTCGCGATCAGGGTCGGGTTGAGCGCGGTGATGCCGAAGCCGAGCAGCAAAGAACGCTTGAGGCCGCGCTGCGGGGAGTTCGGATCATCGGCCTCGTCCGCTCGGTCGCTCTTGGTCGAGGAGGACGGGCGACGGATGAACATCGCGCCGAGCGCGACGAGGAGGGCCCCCGCGATGACCTTGGAGATGGGCAGGACCCAGGGGTAGCTGGTCAGAAACGCGCCGACGCCCCAGAAGGCGAAGAAGGCGTACATGCCTTCGCCGATCGCGCCGCCGATGGCGATGGCGCGGCCACGGCCGTAGCGGCCCGTGATCCCGGAGCGAAAGACTAGTGCGGAGATCGGTCCGGCGATCGGCACGGAGCCGATGAAGCCGAACGCGAAACCAAAGATAGCCGCGGCCAGCAAAGCCGCTGCTCAATGTCCAGATCGCCAGTTTCCTGGCAACAGCTTTTGCGGGGGCAAGCCCCGCTCAGGCCGCAACGCTATTCGTCGCGGCCACGGGGATCGTCGCTACCGCCGATCACGTCGTTGACCGACGGGAAGCGCTTCACTTCGCTTCGCGCGATGCGCCACGCCTGCTGAACGATCCACGACAGCGAGCGGTCCTGGCGCGTCGCCTCGTCCTGGATCTCCTTCAGCATCTCCTCGGGGAAATAGAGGCTCTGCTTTCGCTTGTCGCTGCTGCTCATGTGGCCGGAAGAGGTACTGGCGACCGGACTTCGAGTCAAGGTGGGGACGGCAGCCGATAGTATCGCGCCAGGATCTCCTTGGTGAAGGAAGCGCGCAGATAGAAGCCCCGCGGCAGCATCATGCTGGCGCCGCCGTCGGGGTCAGGCGAGAGCCGCAGGGCCTTGGCGTCGCGCGCTTTTGGCCTCACCTGCAGCACCTCCCCTTGGTGGGCGCTGATGGCGTCGAGCTGCCCGTCTGCAACCCACCTTGCAAAGAGCTCCCAGTCCGCCCGGATCCGCGCCTCCTCGGCCGGGGTCGGCGACCACAGGTGAGGATTGCCGATCCGCCGCGAAGGCAGCGGGATCGCCGGGTCGGCCTGGATCGGCAGCCACAGCACCTTTCGGAGCTTGGCCATCACCGCCGAGCGCTCGAACTCCACCGAAACTAGCTCCGCTGGGGTCAGCACGGTGAGGAAGGTCGACTCCCGGGGCAGCCCGCTCAGGTCGACCGGGATCGTCTTGAGCTCGATCCCGAGCTGCGAGAAATCGGGGCCCTTTCGGGATCCCGCCGTGGACCCCAGGGCGGCCTCGAGGAGCTGTCCTACCCAGCCCTTGTGCCGCCGCAGGTCGGGGGGCGCGACCATCCCGACCCCCCGCGCCAGCTCGCCCAGCGTGCGCCCCGCGATATGACGCGCCCGCCCCATGAGCTCGGTCTCCGTGGTCGGCTCCACCGAAGGTGAGACTACTTCCGACATCGGTACGACGGTTTCCGCCAGGAGGAGGATGCCGGCGGAGGGCCCCAAACGGCGAAGGCTGTTGGGTGCGTAGCCTCCCGTCTGCCCTTCTGCTTTCGCTCCTCGCTGCCAGCGCCGCCTCGGTCGGCTGTGAGGACGAGAAGGTCGCCCCGGTCGATCCCCATCTGGTCGCCCAGCCCGAGAGCATCGATCTCGGCGACGTTGTGGTGGGCCTCACCGGGCGCGCAGAGATCCAGCTCAAGAACACCGGCCAGGCCGTGCTCAAGATCTTGTCGGCCGGCCCCGACGCCGCGCTGGGAGGAGAGTTCCACCTGGAGGGCGTGGAGGAGAACCTAGCCGCCGGCGGTGAGTCCATCATCATGTTGGTCTTCGAGCCGACCTCGCTCGGGGTTCGCGAGGGCAAGCTGGAGTTCAAGACCGACTCGAGGAGCACGCCGCTGGTCACTGTCTCGGTCACCGCCCGCGGGGTCGAGCCCTCACTGGTCGCCGAGCCCCCGGTGGTCGACTTCGGTCGCGTCGTGGTCGGGAAGACCAAGACCGCCACCGTCACCCTCCTCAATCGCGGCGCCAACCCGCTCGAGGTCGTGCGGGCCACCCCGGACATGATGACCTCGGCCGAGTTCGCGCCGAACGTCACCCGCCAGATGCTGGCCCCGGGCGAGCGTCTCACGATGACGATCTCCTATACCCCGACCGACGTGGGCATGGACGAGGGCCGGGTCATCATCATCGACTCCTCGGCGCGCCCCGAGAGCCTCGGGATCCGCGTGCGCGGCCACGGCGTGGAGTCGGACATCGAGATCGACCCGCCACAGCTCGACTTCACGGGCCTCTACGTGGGGCAGCGCCAGACCAAGCAGTTCTATCTGCGCAACATCGGCGAGACCGCCCACGACATCACGGTGCTCTCCTTCGTCTCGACCGGGACGACGGGCGCGCCGGAGTTCGAGCTGGCCGCGGGTACCTTGCCGCTCCACATCTTGCCGGGCGGCGCCGAGCAGATCGACGTCACCTACAAGCCGCAGAACATTGCCCCCGACATGGACCGCGTCCAGATCGAGTCGGACGGGCTGCCCTCCACCGGCTACGTCGTGCTGAACGGCCAGGCCGGTGAGGAGCCTAAGGCCGAGATCGAGGTGACGCCGCTCAGCCTGGCCTTTGGTCAGATCGAGCTCGGGATGAACCGCTCGCTCGACGTGCGCATCACCAACATCGGGACCAAGGATCTGACCATCAACGCGGTCACCCTCTCTATGGGCGCGGTGGGCTACACCCTCTCGAACCTCCCCACGAACGGCCAGATCTTTCACCCCCGCGACAGCCAAGCCTTCCAGGTGGTCTTCGCGCCGACGGTCAACGGGCCCGCGCCGGCGGCCGAGGTGGTCATCGACTCCGACGACCTCACTGACCCCAGCGTCCATGTCACGCTTTCGGGCGAGGGCGTGACGCACTCTGTCCCGTCGATCACCGTGCGTCCCAACCCGGTGGACTTCGGCCATGTGCCGCGCGGCACCCTGACGTCGCGGGCCATCACCGTGCAGAACGACGGAACCGCGGCGCTGATCTTGTCGCAGGTGCGGCTGACCAACGACGCCGGCGCCCGCTTCCGCCTGCCGATGCCGCCCGGCGCATCGACCACCCTGATGCCGACGCAGCAGCTGCAGTTCAACGTCGACTACTTCGACGCGGGTGTCGTCGCCTCCTACTCGGGCACCCTGGAGGTGGTCTCCAACGACCCGATGCGGCCCACCGTCAGCGTGCCCCTGACCGCGGCCACCGATCCGCCGCCGGTCATGACCACCGACATCTCCTTGGTGATGACCTGGACCAGCCCGGACACCGACCTGGATCTGCACCTCATCTCACCGGGCCGCACCCTGTTCAACACCCCGGGCGACAACTGCTACTGCAACACCAACCCTGACTGGGGCGTGGCGGGACAGCAGCTCGACAATCCGTTCTTGGATCGCGATGACCTCGTGGGTCCCGGGCCGGAGAACATCAACCTCTCGCAGGCCGCGACGGGCGACTACACGGTCGTAGTCCATTACTTCAGCGACCATGCCCACGGGATCCCGGCGCCCGTGACCCTGCAAGTTAACTTGCGCGGGACCTTGGCCGCGACGCTGAGCAGGACCTTGAACAACAACGAGCGCTGGACGGCCGGGACGATCCACTGGAACGCGACCACCCGCACCGGTACCTGGCAGGCCTCAGCGCTGGCCCCGTTCCCGAGCCTTCTGACGACGTGCCTCTGAGGCCTCTGCCGCCTCTGCCGTTCACTTCGGCTTTTAGGGCATCTGTTTCGCTGTACTTGTTGGTGGCGTGGGCACTCTGTCTGAGTGGCACCAGTCGCGCTGTGCGCGACAGCCACTTCGCGCGAGGACGCGCGGGGGGCGCTTCGGTTCTCGCCTGTTGGAGAGGGCGCTTGTTCTGGCGTAGGGCCTAGGGCCGGGCGCCTTCGTCGATCCAGTCGGCGAAGAGCTGGATCGTGGTCGCGTCGAGGTAGGGACCTCCGAACGGCATGCGCTCGCCGCATAGGCTCATGCCCGCGACCTTTCGCCAGATCAGGCTGCCTGCGGAGTTGCTCGACACGACTCGGTTCACCGCCGGATCGCAGCGGGACGCCACGTCGTGGAGGTTCTGGTAGGCGGTGGCGGCGCTCGACATGCTGAGCCCACCTGAGCTCCCGAAGACGTGGCAGCTGCAGTTGGCGGAGATCGTCGGGTAGACGTCGGCCGCGAAGCTGAGCGGGCCGCCGACGCCGGAGTCTGTGGCGACGCCGGAGTCGGTGGCGACGCCGGAGTCGGCGATGACGCCTGAGTCTGCGACGACGCCTGAGTCTGCGACGACGCCTGAGTCTGCGACGACGCCGGAGTCCTCAGCCACGCCGCTATCCGGAGCCACACCGGTGTCGGCGGGCTCGGCGTCGGCGGCCACTCCAGAGTCTGGGGTCGTGCCGAGATCTGCCGCGAGCGCGTCGAGCACGGTGGTGCTCGCGTCTCGCCCCGCGGTGGCGTCGGCGGCGACGGACGCGTCGTTGTTGCCTCCACCGCTGTCACAGGCGACGAGCAGGCCAGCGGCGAGGAGGAAGACAGCGGCGCGAATGAGCATCTCGGCCCCATAGCCGACGCTCAGCTCAAAAGTCCACGAATCGCCCGCAGCCGCCTCCCGAGCAGCCCCGCGAGCGTGAAGACCGCGCCGAGCGAGCCCAATCCTCGCTGAATCAGCGCTTCCGCGAACCTTTCTGCATCCTCGTTGATCGGAAACCACCAGGGGTCTGGGTTCTTCGAACGATCGACGAAGAGCGTGCGCCTTCGCACGAAGGTCCCATAAGCGTGTCTGCTCTGCGCTACGCCGGGACCGGTGTCCTTCACTCCCGTCCAGGGGAGCTGCGCCATCGTCCCGGTCAGCGCGTGGTTGTTCACCAGCGCGACGCCGACCTCGAGCCGCCGCGCCAAGGCCTCACCGCGCGCGATATCTCGCGTCCACACCGAGCCGTTGAGCCCGTAGGCCGAGTCATTGGCCTTCCGCAGCGCCTCCTCCGCGTCTTTGACCCGCGCGACGGCGATGACCGGTCCGAAGGTCTCCTCCTTCATCACCAGGAGATCGTCGGTCGCGCGATCGATCAGCGTGGGCTCATAGCCGAGGCCTGTCCCAGTCCGCTTGCCGCCGCACAGGATCGTCGCGCCGCGGGAACGCGCCTCCTCTACGTGTCGCTCGACGATCTCGAGCTGCTTGGCGTTCTGCACCGGCCCGAGATCGGCGGGCCCAGACTGCGGCGCGACTTTGAGGCGCGATACGACGCGCCTCAGCTTCTCCACGAAGGCATCAGCGATGGCCTCCTCCACGTAGACTCGCTCGATAGCAGCGCAGTTTTGGCCGGCGTTGTGGATGCCCCACTGCGCGACGCCGAGCGCGGTGCGATCGAGATCGCAGTCAGCTAGGACGATCGCCGCGTCCTTGCCGCCGAGCTCGACCGAGCAGGGGATGAGCCGCTCCGCCGCCTTCATGGCGACCCGCCGGCCGGAGGGCACCGAACCGGTGAACACGACCGCGTCGATGTTGGCGTCGAGGAGGAGCGCCCCGACGTCCCCCGCGCCCTGGACCAGCGTGACCAGGCCGGCCGGGAAAACCTTGGCGCAGGACTGCTGGAGCCAGGCGCCGGTGCGTGGCGTGTACTCCGAGGGCTTCAGCACCACCCCGTTCCCCGCGAGCAGCGCTGGAAACAGCGACTTGAAGAAGTTCCCGAGCGGATAGTTCCAGGGGGCGATGATCGCTACGACGCCTCGGGGGACCGCCTCGATCGTCGCTGATTTTCCTGGGTAATCCAGCGCGGAGAGCTTGATCGGCTCGGGCGCCAGCGCCGCGGCGGCCGTCTTGATCGCGTTCTTGATGACGTCGCTGAGCGCCGCCAGCTCGGACAGCTCGCACTCCGCGGCGGAGCGGCCCGTCTCCTGGGACATGAGGGCGATGATCTCCTGGCGCCGCTCCAAGATCTCGCGGCCCAAGCGGCGCAAGGTCTCGCTCCGCTCGGCCAGGCTGGTCTTGGCCCAGGCCAGCTGAGCCTGCTTGGCGCTGGCGACGGCCGAAGCGATCTCCGACTCCGTCGACGGCACAACCAAAGGGAGGGGGCTGCCGTCGGCCGGGGAGGTGGTGGAAGCGATCGCGGTGCTCACGGGCCCTGTCTCGTACGCCGCCCACTCCAATGCAAGCCGCTAGACCGACCGGCCGGAATCGCGGTGTGAGCGCGCCCTGGTGAAAAGCGATTTACTGATGCCCCCTCGATCGGCAAGGTGTCCCGAATGACTTCGACCCAGCGCGATATTGAGGTTTCGTACGACGTCTCGAACGAGTTTTTCCGGCTCTGGCTCGACGAGAACATGCACTACACCTCAGCCAGCTACCTGACCGGCGCTGAGACCCTCGAGCAGGCGCAGCTGCAGAAGTGCAAGATCCTCTACGACTACGCGGAGATGAGCAAAGACAAGCTCGTCCTCGACATCGGCTGCGGCTGGGGCGCGAACCTCCAATACCTGGCCCTCGACCGCGGCGTTCAGCGCTCGCACGGCATCACGCTCTCCCCGGCGCAGTGCGAAGAGATCCAGCGGCGCGGCCTCCCCGGCGTCACCGCGATGGTCTGCGACTACAAGGACTATCACCCGGCCGAGCTCTACGATGCGCTGATCTCCATCGAGATGGTCGATCACCTCGTGTCCCCGGCGCAGGCTCGAGAAGGCAAGGCCATCGACATCTACCGCCAGTACTTCGACAAGACGGCGACTTGGGTGAAGCCCGGCGCGTGCTTTGGCTTCCAAGCCATCCTGCGCAACAAGGTCCCCCGCACCAAGAAGGACCTCCTCGATCTGCAGTTCACCGCCGATGTCATCTTCCCGGGCGGCCTGAATCCCCGCATCGAAGAGCTGATCACCGCCGCGCATCCCTCCTGGGAGGTGCTCGAAGTGCGGACGCAGCGCGAGAGCTACGGCAAGACCACCGGCGAGTGGCACCGCCGCCTCATGCAGCACGAGCGTGAGATCCGCGCCCAGTGGGGCGACAAGGTCTACGAGGACTACGATCGCTACCTCTCGACCTGCGTCCGGGCCTTCGCGAATCACTGGTCGAGCGACGTCCAGATGAAGCTCCGCAAGGTCTAAGGGCCGCTAAAAACGCGCGCCCTCCCGTGGGTGCTGCGGGCCAGTGGTGTCCGTTCTGGGCTCCGAGTAGCATCGCCCGGTGTTTCTGCTCCCCATCGGCCACGAGGACCTCAGCGTCCGTCGGCTGCCGTGGGTCACGATCTCCATCGCCCTGATCTGCACGGCCATCCAGGTCGATGCCTGCGTCGTCGAAGGCGAGCTCGACGCCCCGCTCGAGCGCCTCAACGGAGAGATCAGCGAGATCGTCCAGACGGTCAGCCTGGAGTGCCGCCGCACCCGGAGCTGTCCCGGAGGGAGCAGTGAGGCCCCGGCCATCCTCGAGGCCCTCCGCGCCCGTACCCTGGGAGACACCCTGACGCAGGAGCGCTTCGCCGTCCTCGATGGCGAGGTCACCCGGCTGATCGGACGCCACCCCGTCCTCCGCTTCGGCTACCGCCCCGGCCTCGACAGCTGGTGGAAGATGCTGAGCTCGGTCTTCACCCACGGCGGCTTCGCGCACCTCATCGGCAACATGCTCTTCCTCTACCTGGTCGGGACCAGCATCGAGGACCGCTGGGGTCGCCTGCGGTTTTTGGCCTTCTACTTGGTCGGCGGGT
>Ga0154020_10003858_pt1 | contig 17958 bp, 7 predicted proteins | sample Klosneuvirus_201_FD_109709 | JGI IMG/M metagenome (GOLD analysis project Ga0154020, IMG submission 109709) | Active sludge microbial communities from wastewater, Klosterneuburg, Austria - Klosneuvirus_20160825_MG | ecosystem: Engineered > WWTP > Aerobic digester > Activated sludge | place... | reverse complement strand
GAGACCGTGCAACAAAAAATTCTCAACGAAATCAAAAAGACTATCGAAAGAAATGCAATGGCTGCTGCAAATTCCAAAACTTGACTCAGCTGCTACATGTTTCAAAAGATAAGCGTAGCTACTGCGATGACGAGGATGTCTATGAGCCTCGCGTTGTCCGAATGACCGTGCCTGCCAAAGCTGCTTGGCAGGAGTGGTTTAATGCCCATGTGGTTGAGATGGATTCTGACGGATTGCCAGCTGTTTTAAAAGGCCCCTGGTCTAAGTTGAAGTCGTACTGTCTGCGGTTCATCTTGATCATCCATCTGATGCGCGCCACTACGGACACCGACATCGACCCCGAATATGCTGACGACACGAGTGTCCAGCGAGCCGCTGAGTTGATGAGTTACTTCAAGTCCCACCTTCGCAAGGTTTACGCCTGCCTGCAACGCGACGCCGAGGACCGCGATGTGGCACTCGTTGCTGATTGGCTCCTCCGTAAAAAAGACGGTGAATGCACGTCCCGGACGCTGCAACGTGCTGGCGTGGCTCGGATAAAGAAGGCGAGCGATGCAAAGCGAATGATGCTGGATCTGGTTGATCGTGGCATGGGGAGCCTGGTGGACAGGAAACAGCCCAACGGCAAACGCGTCACCTACTTCGTACTGAATCCGAAGGTGTCAGGTAGTGTCGGATAGTGTCGGGTGGCCAATCCGACACTGTTTTTTGACGTAACGATATATTTGACAATGGTTTACGTCCACTGTGTCGGATTGTCGGGTAGGGGTCGCTTCAATCGACGAAGTCCTCCAGTGAAAAGCCGGCACCTTGGCAGCGATTCCGAATGGAAGCGAGGGGCACCCGACAACCCGACACCTATCCCGCAAAACGTTTATCAATAATACCTTATGTCGATTTTATGTGTCGGGTAGTGAACCCGACACTATCCGACACACCCGACACTCGAAAGGGAACCCAGATGGAAGTCACGGTAACAAAGACAATTGAGAACGCGGCGCAGGAAGTCGAAATCAGCGAATTCCGATTTCCTTATCGACGTTGGGTACCAGGCCAGCGAGTGTCCGGTCGACTCATCGCAATCGACACAGAAACAGCCCCCATCGAAGACCATGAAGTCCCGCCGCTGGCCCTGGCAGTTGCAAGCGATGGTCGACAACACGTCCTGATCCACCCGGAAGATGTTGGTCAATTTTTGTTGACCAACTCGCAGTCAGAGTTTGTTTGCCACAATGCGGGATTTGACTTCTGGGTCACCCACAAACATCTGGCGGAGACCGGTGAAGTCGATGCTTTGGAATCCTGGGTGCGAGTTGTAAAGGAACGGCGACTCCATGACACAATGCTTCTCGACATATTGCTCCGATTAGCCAGAGGAGAGAGTGCCAATAACGAGGATGAATCGCGTGGGGTCGAGCCGCGCAATCTCGCCGTGGTGGTCAATGACTACACGGGGATGGAAATTTCCAAAGAAGACCCTTATCGGCTTCGATTCGGTGAGCTGATTGATTGTGACTGGGACACTGCTGACCCTGGTTTCTTTCAATATGCGATCAAGGACGCAATCTGCACTTTGCTCGCGTATCAACACATGCGATCCCTGGCAGTCGAAGCGATGACCGCTCATGGATACCGATCGGCCCAAAACGGGCCGGTAGATATTTATCCTGATGCACCCGCCAGGTTCGGGCTATTGAGTGAAGCCATTCAGGTTGAAGCCGCCATTGCTCTTGCCGCCACTACCAGAAACGGTCTGCATACTCACACAGGACGCCTGCAGACTGCGAAAGCGGAATTCCAGCAGGAGCTAGAGTCGGTCATTGACGAGTTTGTCACCCACCATCCTGGTATCCTGCTGCAGGACACAACGGGGCAGCTGAAGCTGACGGGCTCAGGTTTGCCGCGAAAATCACATGTAAATCTGGACAAAGCTCTGCTGGATGCCGTGAAAGAGATTTGTCAGCGGACCGGGACCGCCGTCACCGCGAAGAAAACTCCAAACGGTAAGATCTCTCACTCTGTTGATGAATGGCGCGACCTCATTGATCAGGATAATCCCTTTCTATCTTTGTGGTCGCGATATGAAAAGCTGACCAAAAAGAAACAATTCTTTGAAGTGTTGTCAGAGCCAGTGCTCCATCCTCGATATCGGGTGTTGGTCCGAACGGGTCGTACAAGCTGTTCAAAACCAAACATGCAGCAGATCCCGCGGGACGACGAGCTCCGCAATATCATCGTACCATCACCCGGCCACCTGCTTCTCACAGTCGATTATTCTTACGTTGAGCTCGTGACCCTGGCCGCCGTTTGCCAGGCTCGTTTTGGTTTTTCCCGGCTTGGGGACGTCATCAGGAAAGGCGTCGACCCTCACTGCTATACGGCGGCAATGCTGGCTGGAATGCCGTTCAGTCAGTTCATGGCACTAAAGCAAACGGATTCTGCTCGCTTCAAGCGCGCACGCCAACAGGCCAAACCGGTAAATTTCGGCGTGCCGGGTGGGATGGGCCCCGCGGCGCTTGTTGCGTACGCCAAAGCCACGTACAGCGTACAGCTTACGCAGGCGGAGGCAGAAGAGTTCCATCGTCAGCTCACCACAAAAATCTATCCTGAACTTGGCCGCTTTCTTGACGGCGATGGGCTGTTTCGGTTGGCGAGTCGGCTGAAAGTTGCTGAAGCTGTTTGCAATAACGCCTTCCTCTTCAAAAAGGTCACGCCCTCCATAGCAGCAGTCAGCGTTCGCAAGATCGTGAAGGGGCAACCGTTCAAGCAGGACGGCGCTCCATACGACTCTTCCTACCTGCGTCGCGTATGGGATTCTCTCATCGCGATCAATCGAAACGAACAATTGGGGTCCGAACTGCAGCGGCGCATTGGAAGCCCTCATCTCGCGGCTCGGTTGTTCCCCAATTCGGTAGCTACGTTAACAGGTCGAGTACGCGGCAATGTAAGTTACACCCAGGCACGAAATACGCCTTTCCAGTCACTGGCCAGTGACGGAGCGAAACGTGCGTTGGGGAAGCTTGTGCTGGGAGGTTACAGAGTCGTCGGTTTTGTTCATGATGAAATCCTCGTTGAGCTCCCGGATCAAGGCGATTATGTCGATCGCTCCACTGTTGAAGGGGTTGTCAAGATAATGGTGGATTCAATGCAGGAGATGACCGGGGACGTACCAGTGAAGTGTGAATATACGCTGAGTGACCGCTGGTCGAAGAATGCAGAGCTAATTCGTGATGGAGAGAAAGTGAGAGCATGGCGTCCGTCCGTTTCCGATGACCAAGAGTTGCCTGTGATATTAAATAATGCGGGCAACTGACCCGTAGTACTTATTCAGATCAACCCGGTATATGCAATATAGACATTTCACAATCTTTCTGACTTACATATTCTAGCTCGATGAAACATTAGCTAGACTTCGAACGCACCCGAACCGGCGTTAACTTGATTCCTTAAATGTTCTCTCCACTAATTTCAAATTGCGAGGTACTGTGATGATAAGAGGCTTTATGCAAAACGAACCTGTAGCCCCCGACAATCAGCTGACGGAACAGCAAATTGCTACTGAGGTTAACGTCCTGAAGACCAAGGTTGTGCCCCTCTACGTGGCGATGTCCAGTCATAGTTCGGTGTCCAGTATGAGCCATGAATCGTTTTGTCGCTATGTGGCCGAGATTACGGCTTCGTCGGAAAATCCTGAGGATCCGGTCGAACGGATGCTCATTGAGCAGATCGTTATCACCCACCATGCCATCGGGAGACTCAACCTGTCTGCATCAAAATGCAATGAGCCAGAGGTGGCTGCCAGCTATCAACGACAATCCACCGAGCTCTTAGGCGAATTTCGCAAGATGTGTTTGGCACTCAAGCGTTACCGTGAACCGCCCAACTCGGCTGGTTTCACGGTCATCAAGCAGCAGAACAACGGGGGGGCTCAGCAGATCGCACTCGTTGATTCGCAGCAAGGTACATCGCCGCTGTTAGGGATAAAATCCAGGAAGAAAAATTCTGGCATCGAACTAGGCAGTAAGCTGACGTTGGAGATTCCGCCTGATGACGAAAGCTCAAAATTGCTCGCCAAACCCGAGGCGCGTAGCAGCCGGAAAGTTGAACCAATTGAAGCGAAGGGGAATCAGCGACGCCGGAAGAAAGGTTCTCAGTGAGACTGCGAGGAAGAATCGGCCGTGGGAGCATTCAACAGGGCCAAGAACAGCCGAAGGCAAGGCGCGGTCGTCGCGGAACCACTCCCATTCCGCCCGGCGAGATGCCGCACTGAGAGGTCAGCTTCTCGCGATTCAGCAGTTGATCAACAACACACACGCCGCTCGTGCTGCGGTAGCGAAATCTGGATGAGCACTTGAGTTGATTTAATTCGTGTGCGTATGAGTCGATGCACACTCAACATTTCAAAGGAGTTGGAAATGCTTTCAAAATCGGCGTTTGTGTTTTACTGGTCAAGTTCAAACTTTGCACGTCTGCCCGGTCAATGGTATTCCCCGGAGGAACTGCATTCTGAGATCCTAAAACTCCGATGTGACTACCCGGACCCGGATAGTACATGTTCGTTGTTTCTATATTCACCTGCGTCACCTAGCCGGGTATTTGAAGCTCTATCACCCAATCGTCGGCAGGTGATTTCTCAATCTAAACTGGCGGTCGTATCTGAATACGGCGGAATGGTCGTGGGGATTGACGGGACTCCACTTTCGGTCCGAAGGTTGATTGTTTGCAAACCTGACGTCTTCCTAACCGTAGATGATTGTCTGGACGACTGTGATGACGACGAATCGGACGAGGGGCTCGAGAAGGAATTTGACAGATTTGTTACGACTGGAGACCGTCGAAAATGGTCTCATGTTCACAGCTGATGGCTTTCTAAACGTGTTCCGCGAGATCCTGACAGATCTTCGAAAACAACGGCGGTTGTCCTGGAGCGACCGGAAAGCTTGGTGCATTTTGGCGTCACTGCATCGCGAAATGGTTCTACGTGGCTTTGAAATGACTACAAGGGGGTGGAGGTTCGGAAGAACGTTTTATTTGAAATTTTGGTTACACCGTGGCCACCTGCTCGTATTGAGAAGCACGTCTCGAATGAATACGAGACTGCAGGAGCCCAACGTGAGCAACGTTCTGAACTTTATTGGTGGAACCTCAAGTTGTTTGAACTTCCACATTCAAAACCGTCGTCAGCTTTGAGACCGCCCTGAAGCTCCTGCCGCTGACCGCCGAACAAAACCTCAAAGGCCCCAGACGTGACGGCACGCGTTGGATCGTTATTGTCGGTGGCGGCGGCAACAGCTACGCATTGGTGCCTGTTAGATCCGCGTAGTCTTTCTCAGCGCCGTCGGTCAAATCCCGAAAACCCGCCAACGGATGAGCGACACTCACCCTGATTGACGCTTACCTGGAGAGTCGCACCCAACTTCAGACGCGTTTCACAGGCACGAAAACGAGCCCAGGGAAGTTACGGATTCTCAAGGATAGGGGGTACCCGGACCCCGGACACAGCCTTCCCTCCTTTTGGTTGTACAGCTGGAATTTATGAGGTTTTGAAAACTGGAAGAGTAGGTGCGCAAACCATTCAGAAATCTTTGGGCCTTTGTTGTCCCTCTGATTGTGATCCCATTTGCCTTTTTGTACTCTGCTCCTAATGGATGGTAGACAAGGGTATCGTTGGCAATCATGGAGGCCCCGGTGAAATGACCGTTGTTCCACCAAATAGTAGCCATCCGCTATGGACGTCTTCCGACTTCGCGACACAGTCATTGGACGGTACGCTGATTTCGTCACGAGCTTTTTCAGGATCAAAGATCCCGTGCTGCGGGATTTCGTGGCGAAGCACATTGAAAGCGAATCACTCTGGCCGGAGCCGCTGATTCAGCTCAATCCTGCGTTTCAGAATGGCGGGTGGATTGATGAGCTTGTCACTGAAGGTCTGCTGCACAAAGAGTGCTCGAAGATCTTCCGGCTAAAAGATGTCAGCAAGGGATTGGATAAGGGTCTGCGGCTGCACAAACATCAGGTCGATGGAATTCGTAAAGCTCACGAGCGAAAGAATTACGTCCTGACCACCGGCACCGGTTCTGGCAAGAGTCTCGCCTATATCGTTCCGGTCGTTGATTATGTGCTTCGTGCTGGTGCGGGTCGCGGCGTGCAGGCGATCGTCGTGTATCCGATGAATGCACTCTGCAACAGCCAATACGGCGAACTGCGAAAGTTCCTGCAGGAAGGCTATCCCGAGGGAAGAGAGCCTGTCCGCTTTGCCAAATACACTGGCCAGGAATCACAGGACGAGCGACAACTCATCGTCGAGAATCCACCGGACATCATCCTCACAAATTACGTGATGCTGGAACTGTTGCTGACCCGCCCATTCGAGCGCAAGCTTATCGCGGCGTCTGCAGGGCTGTCCTTTCTGGTACTGGATGAACTCCATACCTATCGAGGTCGCCAGGGCGCTGATGTCGCGTTGCTTGTTCGCCGTGTCCGGGAAGCCTGTCGGGCTCCTGAAATGCTATGCGTGGGAACATCCGCCACGATGTCTTCGGCGGCTACTCCCGAAATGCAGAAGCAGCAAATTGCGGAAGTAGCGTCACGCCTGTTCGGTGCCCCGGTCGCGCCAGACTCTGTCATCGGGGAAACTCTGTCACGCCAGACTCCTGCGATGGATGTCGTTTCGAATGCTGCATCGCTCAAAGCAAACATCCATACAGAAGATGCAGACATCCCGAACACTTATGCGGAATTCATAGCGACGCCGCTGGCTGTTTGGCTCGAAAACTTCTTCGGGCTCCAGAAGGCTCCCGACGACAGTCTGGTCCGATCGAAGCCCAAAGCGATCTCAGGGGAAAACAACGCTGCTGCTGCATTGGCTGCGATCACAGGCGACGATGTTAAGACTTGTGAGAAAGCCATTCGTCGCTGGCTGATGGCTGGGTACGCCTGCAATCCCGACCCCGTGACTCAACGACGGCCATTTGCATTTCGGCTACATCAGTTTATCAGTCGTGGCGACACGGTTTATGGTTCGCTGGAGAACGACGCAGACCGAATTCTATCGCTCTCTGGTCAACAGTTCGCATCACAGGACCGTGAGCGTATCCTGTTACCGATGTGCTTCTGCAGAGAATGTGGAGCGGCCTATTACGCCGTGTGGAAATCGGATGAACGCGGCGGAATTCGTTTTGAAGCCCGTGACCTGAATGAACGGATTGACGAACCACCACATCGAGAAGCCGGTTTTTTGTACCGCGACCCAACCAGACCGTGGCCAGTGTCTGAGGAAGACATCCTTCTCCGACTTCCTGATGACTGGATCGAAGACACTGGATCTAAACCCAAAATTCGCCAGAGCATGCGTGGTGAAGAGCCGCAGACAATGCGCATCTCCACTGCCGGAACCCTCGCGTCGAACGGACTCGAATTTCAATACACCCGCACGCCGTTCCGTTTCTGTCTGGGATGTGGAGTTTCCTATCGCGTGCGACGCGGAGGTTCTGACTTTGGACAACTGTCAACGCTGGCCAGCGGTGGGCGAAGCTCGGCCACCACAATCCTTGGCCTCACTGCCGTTCAGATGCTCAAGCAGGAGCCGACAATCAATGATCGCGCCAAGAAGCTACTGAGCTTTACCGACAATCGCCAGGACGCGTCGCTCCAGGCTGGGCACTTCAACGATTTTATCGAAGTCAGTCTGCTGAGAGCGGCACTGTTCAAAGCCGTAAGCAACAGTCCGGACGGTATCGATCATGATGAACTTCCTCTAAAGGTGTTTCGAGCACTCAACCTGGATTTCGGACTTTATGCACGCGAGCCCGGTGCTGAGTTTGCCTTAAAGAACGACACGGAGAAAGCATTTCGAAACGTCCTTGCCTATCGGCTTTACCGTGACCTGCGACGCGGATGGCGAATTGCATCTCCGAATCTTGAACAGTGTGGTTTGCTCCAGATTCAGTATCCGTCACTAGCCGAATTGTGTGGTTCCCAGAAGCACTGGAACAACACACACGGAGCCCTCGCAACGGCCAGCCCGGCTGCGCGTGAACAGGTTGCCCATGTTCTGCTCGATTTCATGCGACGAGAAATGGCGATTGACGTAGACTTTCTGACGGCCGAATTCTTCGAACGTCTTCAGCAACAAAGTGCGCAGCGTCTTCGTGAACCGTGGACCATTGACGAGCAGGAACGTGGTGAATTTGCTGGCGTCGTCTTCCCTCGCCCTCGACGTCGCGGCGAACGGCAGTTCAGCACCTTTCTGTCTTCACGCAGTGGCTTTGGCATTTTTCTGAAGCGTCCTGCCACATTCCCGGATTACAACGATTCACTAAAAACTGTCGATCAGGAGCAAATCTGCCGCGACCTGTTTACGGTGCTCGGAAACACAGGCTTTGTCGTTGCGGTCACTGATCCGGATGAAACCGGGATCTGCGGATATCGTCTGTCAGCGGCAGCCATGAAATGGGTGAAGGGCGAGGGGACCGTTGCGTTTCATGATCCGATCCGTGTCCCCAATCCACCCGCCGATGGCAGTGCCACCAACTCGTTCTTTGTGGAGTTCTACCGCACATTTGCTGCATCGCTGCAGGGCTTGGAAGCACGCGAGCATACCGCCCAGGTTCCTTATGCGGAGAGAGAAAAGCGGGAAGAAGAATTCAGCAAAGCAAAGCTCCCAGTTCTCTTCTGTTCGCCGACCATGGAACTTGGTGTCGATATCAGTGAACTGAATGTCGTGAATATGCGAAACGTCCCTCCGACGCCCGCGAACTATGCCCAACGCAGCGGTCGAGCTGGACGCAGCGGACAACCAGCTCTCGTCTATACATACTGCACTACCGGCAGTTCACACGACCAGTATTTCTTCCGACAACCGGACCGCATGGTTTCCGGAGCCGTCAATCCGCCCCGACTCGACCTTGCCAATGAAGATCTGGTACGCGCTCACGTCCACGCCGTCTGGCTGGCCGAGACGCAGCAATGGCTTGGCAATTCGCTGATCGATCTTCTCGATTGCCAAGGCGAGAAACCAACCCTTGCCTTGCTGCCCAGCGTGCTGAATGGGTTAAGGCTCCCCGGCACAATTCAGCGAGCCCAAATAAAATGCCAGGCGATCTTCGACACTTTCGGGAATGAACTGCAGAAGGCCGACTGGTGGCATCCGGACTGGCTACCGCGAACTTTGTCCAACGTCATCACCGAATTCGACAAAGCCTGCGATCGATGGCGCAGTTTATTTCGGGCGGCAACATCACAACTGGCACACCAAAATCAAATCATCTCCGATGTGGCGCAGCGGGATCGATGGGACGAAGCCAAACGCGTCTATCGCGAAGCTCAATCGCAGCGTGAACTGCTGACCGACGTAAAAAATGTCTCGCAGTCTGACTTCTATAGTTACCGTTACTTTGCCTCTGAAGGTTTTCTACCGGGATACAGCTTCCCCCGACTTCCGTTGTCGGCATTCATTCCGGCCCGTCGGCGATCGCGAGGCAATGATGAATTCCTGTCGCGTCCGCGTTTTCTGGCGATCTCTGAATTCGGTCCACGCAGCCTGATTTATCATGAAGGCTCGCGATACATCGTCAACAGGGTCATTCTGCCTGCTGAAGAACGCGATGCGATTACAGTGACGGCGAAGCGCTGCCAAAATTGCGGCTACATGCACGAAATTGCTTCCGGCCAGACCGGACCAGACCTGTGCGAATCCTGTGGCAGTTCCGCACTCCAGCCTATCACGTCGCTGTTGCGTCTTGAGAATGTGGCCACCAAACGGCGTGACCGCATCAACAGCGATGAAGAAGAACGCACCCGGATGGGATATGAAATCCACACGGGGCTGCGCTTCAAGGAGATCAACGGGCAGCAGCGGTTCTCAAATGCCAGCATCACGCTCAACGACCAGCAACTGTTCACACTCCGATACGGCGATGCGGCTCGGTTGTGGCGGATCAATGTCGGCTGGAAGCGTCGAGCAAGTAAGGAGACGCTCGGCTTCGTCATCGACCTCGAAAAAGGGACATGGGAAAAATCAGATCAGCTGCATGATCAGGACGACGCTTCAGATGTGCTTGGCCCACGAAGACAGAGGGTTGTGCCCTTTGTGGAAGACCGTCGCAATTGTCTCCTGCTCAGGCCGGAAGACCGACTTGACTCAGGCATGATTCTGTCGCTGCAGACGGCCCTCAAAAAAGCTATTCAGGTCATCTATCAACTGGAAGACAACGAACTGGCCGCTGAGTCCCTGCCGTCAGATCTGGATCGTCGCGAAATCCTGCTCTACGAAGCCTCCGAAGGCGGAGCCGGCGTTTTGAGACGTCTGATCGATGACGGACTGACAGAAGTCGCTCGCGAAGCCCTGCGGATCTGCCACTTTGACCCGGACACCGGTGCCGATTTGAAACATGCTGCCGGAGCCCGCGAAGACTGCGTAGCGGCGTGTTATGACTGCCTGATGACGTATGCAAATCAGCGGGAACACAAGGATCTTGACCGCGCGGCGATTAAAGACCTGTTGATGGATCTCTCGAAGACTCAGATGCACGCATCGCCAGGACCGGCATCACCGGATGTCCACTTTGAGCACCTCAAGCAGCGCTGCGACAGTCAGCTCGAACGGGACTGGCTGGATTTCATTCTTGCACGCGGATTGCGACTGCCAAGCCATGCTCAGAGCCAGCCCGAACGCGCAAAGAAGATCTGCAGTACGATCGGAACAAAGCCCGACTTCTTTTACGAAAACGGCTCCGTCGCGATTTACATCGACGGCCCACCACATGATTTCCCAGAGCGACAAACTCGCGACGCACAACATGTCATTGCCATGGAAGACAAGGGAATCATGTGCATCCGATTTCATCATCAGGATGATTGGGCTGCTCTAACGGACAGATCTCCCAACGTCTTTGGCATACCGACTCCATTGACGATCCGACCGCAGACTGCTGGTTCAGGCCAGGTTGGTACTACTCACGCCATGAACACGGCACATGTCACAATTTCGCCAACCACCGGCGAATATCTCGACATGGACCTCTTTGAAGATCGTTGGCATAGTTTGGCGAAGCAGTTGGGAGCAGAACCGAATCTCTCCTACTCCGTTGAACCCGGTGGAGACATCTCCAGCAAAGGTCGCGTCGTCGGCCAGTACTCAATCGAACTGCGAACCGGCGGAAAGAGCTTTTTCATTATCGACAGTCGATTGCCGAATGCAGAAGCCCTGCTCGAAGCCGCAAAGCAGAACGGACTGGATGCCATCGCGATCGATCCGATGGATACCAATGCACTGAAATCAGTGCTCAAAGCCCACGGAGTTCACTCATGATCGCAGTGAACGTAGCTCGGACATTCTTCGCGTCCGTCGGCAAATTGAGCACAACCGATCGTGGTCGAGTCATGGACTTTGTCGCGAAATTCATGAACGACCCATCCAGTCCCGGCCTGAATTTCGAATCGATCCACAGTGCGGCAGACAACTACGTAAAATCAGCCCGAATCACGCAGGACCTGCGGACAATCCTGTTCCAGAAAAATGGCCAATCAACGCTCTTATACGCAGCTCATCACGAAGACGCTTACCGTTGGGCCGAAGGACGCCGCGTTGAACATCATCCGATCACCGGCGCGCTTCAGATTGTCGAATCAGCCGAAACCGTGCAGGCAGTTTTGCCAGACCCCGTGACGATTCAAGTGCCCCGTCTCTTTGCCGCATTTGATGACGACTACCTGATCAGCCTCGGGCTGCCGCCGGACTGGCTCACCGTGCTCCGGCAGATCACAAACGAAGATCAGCTTCTGGGCGTCGCGACACGTCTGCCGGAAGAAGTTGCCGAACGGCTGCTGACTCTGGCCTCCGGCGAATTGGTGACGCCGCCGACTCCTGTAGCGCCCGATGTGCCGCTTGACCAGAGCGAAGACAATCAGCGGCGTTTCGTGGTGATAAAGAATCCAACCGAACTGGAAGCCATTCTCGATCGACCCATCGAAGACTGGATTCGTTTTCTGCATCCCTCGCAGCGAAACACGGTGACAAAGAATTTCAACGGCCCATCACGAATCTCCGGAGCCGCAGGAACGGGCAAAACCGTCGTCGGCATGCATCGTGCCCGGTCACTTGCGTCCAAAGGGCTGAAGGTGCTGATGACATCCTATGTCGGTACACTCTGCCGTAATATCGAACGCAATATCGATGTGCTGTGTGCCTGCGATCAGCAGGAATTTGATTCCAGCACGCGCAGCCGCATCACTGTCAGTACAGTCCACAAGATCGCACTGACATTGGTCCGCAAAATCGATAGTCGCGTCAAGCCCGTGGACGAGAATCAACTGGAACAGATCATCAGCCGCAGACATTCGCAGTCTGGCTTCCTGTTCGAAACGGGATTCCCCCTGGCGGAATGGAACGGCGTCATCGATCCGCAGGGTATTCAGGCGTGGGATCAGTACCGCAGCGCACCACGAACAGGACGTGGCAAGCCGCTGACCGTCAAGCAACGGAAAGATGCATGGGGCATCTTTCAGGGCACCATCGACGACTTGAAACAACAAACTCTCTACACGTGGTCGCAGATCTGTACCAAAGCCGTCGAACTCCTCGAGAGCGGCCAGGTCGAAAGCCCGTTCGATGCCGTCATCGTCGATGAAGTCCAGGACCTGCAGCCGCAGGAACTAAGGCTGCTTGCTGCATTGACCAAAAAGTCTCCCGGAAACCTGATGCTCCTGGGCGATGCAGGCCAGCGAATCTATCCCGGTGGCTTCAGCCTCAGTCGCCTGGGCATCGATGTCCGAGGCCGCTCCACGATCCTTCGCATTAACTACCGCACAACTGATCAGATTCGCAGGTTTGCTGATCAGCTCCTGCCGCGAAAGACTGACAACTTTGATGAATCCGTTGAAGATCGACGATCGCGCAGTCTGCTGGCCGGGCCAGCTCCTCAGCTTCACGGCTGCAACACAGAACCGCAGCAACAGCAATTCGTCGTGAAGCAGATTAAGCGGGCGATCGAAAAAGGACTACAGCCTCGTGAAATCGCGGTCTTTGCCCGCTCTCACAGTCAAATGAAGGGGACGAACAAGGCTGTCTCCGCTGCGGGGATTGCCGTCCACAATGTTGGCACCGACAGCGAAGAAGGTGATTCCGACGGAGTCAACTTTGCCACAATGCATCGAGCCAAGGGGCTGGAATTCAAAGTGGTGTTCGTGATCGGCTGCTCCAGCGATGTCATGCCACACCGTTTTGCAATGTCTCAACTCACAGATCAGGCCGACATTGACGCGGGAATCGAACGTGAACGGCAGTTGCTGTACGTTGCCATCACCCGAGCCCGCGACGAAGCCTTTATCACCTGGGTCGGCGAACCTTCCGAATTTCTTCAACCTCACCTGACTTCAATTTCCGGATCAGAAACATGACGTTTGCTGTTGGTACGCTTGTTAAAGCACGCGATCGAGAATGGGTCGTGCTGCCGGAATCCAGTGACGACTTTCTGGTTCTCCGTCCACTGGGAGGCACCGACGCGGAACTCGCTGGAATCGACACCGGCCTGGAATCCGTCACACACGCATCCTTCGAATTGCCCGCCGTGTCACAATTGGGCGACTTTCGTTCGTCACAGTTGCTGCGACATGCCATCCGATTGGGCTTCCGCTCCAGCGCTGGACCGTTCCGATCGTTTGGTCGGATCGCCGTCGAACCACGCCCGTATCAATTGGTGCCATTGCTCATGGCACTTAAGCAGGACGTCATTCGAATGCTGATTGCCGACGACGTAGGGATCGGCAAGACCATCGAAGCACTGCTGATCGCTCGTGAACTGCTGGACCGCGCAGAAATCTCGCGATTCAGCATTCTGTGTCCGCCGCAGCTCGCGGAACAGTGGCAGGAGGAATTGCTGCAGAAATTTCACATCGAAGCCGAACTCGTTTTGAGTGGAACCGCCCGTCGACTCGACCGAATCTGTGGCAATCGCTCTGTCTTCGATGTGTATCCATTCACGATCGTCTCGATGGATTACATCAAAACCGACTCACGTCGCGATGACTTTATTCGAGCCTGCCCGGAACTGGTCATCGTCGATGAAGCCCACACCTGCGCCGCTCTGGGTCAAAAGGGCAAATCCAACACGCGGCAACAGCGGCATCAGGTCATCCGGCAACTGGCAAAGAAGGAAGATCGTCACATGATCTTCGTGACCGCCACACCGCACAGCGGCAATGAAGAAGGCTTCCGATCGCTCCTGACCCTGCTCAACCCGGACTTTGCCAATCTTCCGGAATCGCTGGCTGGAGACGAAAACCGCAAACAGCGTGAACGCCTGGCTCAACACTTTGTCCAGCGGCGTCGAGCCGACATTCGGCATTACCTGAAGACCGACACGGCATTTCCTGATCGCCTCGAAAAGGAAGAGACCTATCAACTGGGTGCGAAGTCACCATACATGCAGTTGCTGTTGAAAGTTCTGAAGTATGCCCGCGAGGTCGTGCATGACTCCCGGCAATTGTCCAAGGTTCGTCAGCGAGTTCGCTGGTGGGCGGCTCTGGGGATGCTGCGATCATTGGCCAGTAGTCCGGCGGCAGCAGCGGCGACACTCCGCAGCAAGTCCAAAGCGATCACCGCAGAGAATGCCGCTCAGGTCGATGAAATCAGCCGCCCGCTCGTCTTTGACGATGACGCTGACGATACAGAAGGGCACGACGACATTGGTGTCGGCTCCGACACCGCAGATCTGGAAGACGGTGAGGATGCCATCGCTCGCGAACGCCGCAGGCTGCTGGACATGGCCCGTGAAGCCGATGCTCTGCAGGGAGACAACGATCCGAAGCTGAAGAAGGTCGTGTCGCTGGTGAAGTCACTGGTGAAGGACGGTCATCGACCGATTCTCTTCTGCCGTTTCATCGCCACTGCTGAATACGTGGCTGAACAACTCAGAGACAAACTTACCAAAAAGGAAACCGTTATTTGTGTCACTGGCCTGATCGCTCCGGCGGAACGCGAAGAACGTATCCGCCAATTGCGCGATGTTGAAAGCTGTGTGCTTGTCTGCACCGACTGCCTGAGCGAAGGGATCAACCTGCAGCATGTCTTCGATGCAGTGATACACTATGACCTCAGTTGGAATCCAACACGGCACGAACAGCGAGAAGGGCGAGTCGATCGTTTCGGCCAGCCCAGCAAAGAAGTGAAGGTCATCACGTATTGGGGCGTCGACAACCAGATTGACGGCGTCGTTCTGAATGTTCTGATCGAAAAACATAAACGAATCCGCAAGGCCACCGGCGTTTCCGTCCCCGTGCCTACGTCCAGCAACGCTGTTTTGGAAGCACTTTACGAAGGACTGCTGCTACGCAATCGCAATCCTGAACAGTTGCTGCTCTTTGACGACGAAGAACTCAAGCCGAAGACGAAAGAATTCGACGACGAATGGCAGAACGCCGCTGACCGTGAACAGAAGAGCCGGTCACTTTTTGCCCAGCATTCGATCAAAGACGACGAAGTCTTCCAGGAAGTCACTGCCGTTCGCAGTGCGATCGGTTCTTCAGACGATGTCTGCAGTTTCATGGCTTCCGCCACGCCGGCTCTTCAGGGAACGGTTTCGGACGCCAAAGGACAGTTCCGCTTCAATTTTGCCGACGCCAGTCGAGCTGTCAGGGAAGCAATCGGCGGTCGCGAAAAGTTTCTGGCACGCATGGAACCCAGCGTCAGTTCAGATGAGATCTACCTCAGCCGCACGCATCCCATCGTCGATGGCCTGGCAACATTTGTGCTGGATACCGCACTGGACTCCGCTGTTGATCACAGTCAGCGTCCCGTCGCCGCACGTTGTGGAGTCACCTACACGTCCGCCGTGGAAACTCGAACCACGTTGCTGCTGGTACGGTTTCGTTACCACATCCTGACCACCAGCAAGCACGACACGACAGCATTGCTGGCCGAAGACTGCCAATTGGTTGGTTTCCGAGGAGCCCCTGATCAGGCTCAATGGCTGACTCCGGAAGAAACAGAACAACTGTTGACTGCCACTCCCGATGCCAACGTCAACGACGACACTGCAAAGAACTTTATCCAGCGAGTCCTGGACGGATTTGCTCCACTGCGATCAAAACTGAACGACATCGCCATCACACGCGGCAAAGAACTGCTCCAGGCCCACCGCCGAGTCCGTCAGGCCTCAGGCCGCAGAAACTTGAAACACGAAATCGAACCACAACTGCCACCGGATGTTCTGGGGCTGTATGTGTTTTTGCCGTTGGAGTGAAGGGGTGTCGGGTGTCGGGTGTCGGGTGTCGGGTGTCGGGTGTCGGGTGTCGGGTGTCGGGTGTCGGGTGTCGGGTGTCAGGGGAAATCGCAGAGGGGAATCGCAAGGGGGAAACATGAGCGTCAACGGTTACAGAGATCTTGAAGTCTGGCAGAAGGGCATGGACCTTGTTGTGGCGTGTTATGACGTAGCAAAACGATTTCCATCCGATGAGCGGTACGGCTTGACATCTCAACTCCAGCGTGCGGCGGTGTCGATTCCCGCGAACATTGCCGAAGGCCATGGACGCAATCATTTGAAGGAATACCTGCATCATCTATCAATTGCATACGCATCGCTCATGGAAGCAGAAACACATCTCCAAATCGCCGAACGATTGAAATACCTGTCTTCGGACAAAGTCAACGAAATGCTCCGCGATACGGAACGCCTCGGTCGCATGATCAACGGACTCAAACGCTCCCTCGAATCCAAACTCCCATCACGCTCCCCAAAACCCGAAACCTGACACCACTTCAGAGGAGCAAGAGGTTTCGGGGGTCAGGTGTCGGGGGAAACGCATTCTGTCGCCTCCGCGACACTGCCGTCCCCTGCGATTCCCCGCCGAAACCTGACACCTGACACTCGAACCCCGAAACCTCCTCCCCTTGCGATTCCCCCCGAAACCCGAAACCTGACACCCGAAACCTCTTCCCCAATGCGTGCCAAAAATCCTTTCTCCACCATCACCTCTTCCGGCATGCTGCTGCCGATCGACCTGCTGGTCCGCATTGCCGACGGAGATGCCAATCTGCCGGGGCTGACGCCGGATGCCTACCACCTGCGAAGCGGTGAACGCCTGAACGAAGCCGCAAGTCGAGCGTGGACGCAGTGCAAAGCGGCCTGGGACGCCTACCGCCGCAAATGGCAAACACTGTCAGCCTCTGACACAGGCACGACGCTCACCCGCAACGAATGGTTGCTGCCGCTGTTTCAGGAACTCGGCTACGGACGCCTGCAACCGAAGTCTGCCGTTGTCATTGACGAAAAGTCGTATCCTGTCAGTCATCGCTGGGAAGAGCACGTCCCCATTCACCTGCTGTCCGCCCGTTATAGTCTCGACAAACGTTATCCCGGCGTCGAAGGAGCCGCCACACGCAGTCCGTACAGCATGGTTCAGGAACTGTTGAACCGAACAGGAAAATTCCGCTGGGGCATGGTCTCCAATGGATTGAAACTGTACCTGCTTCGAGACAACAACAGCCTTTCCCGAGCCGCCAACGTTGAATTCGACCTCGAATGCATGATGGACGGCGAAGTCTACGCCGACTTCATGCTCCTCTGGCTCCTCTGCCATCAGTCACGTGTCGAAATTCTTTCGACGGGTGCCGGGTGTCGGGTGTCGGGTGTCGGGGAAATCGCAGAACCGCAGGGGGCGGGAAAAAAAACAAAGGGGAAAGCAGGCGGTAAGACTCCGAAGTCTTCCAGTCGAAAAACACAACGTGCCCTCATCGACGAAGCCGATGACGACGACACGGACTCCGAATCCGACGAAGAAGAACTCCTCGACGACGACTCCAGCGACGAAGTCGCCTCCTCTGTGATTCCCCCGGCACCCGAAACCCGAAACCCGACACCCGATTCCTGCTGGCTTGAACGCTGGACCAAAGAAGCTGAAACACGCGGCACCCGTGCCCGTGAAAAGCTCCGCAGCGGCGTGGAGAATGCCATCAATGCG
>Ga0154020_10003857_pt1 | contig 17962 bp, 7 predicted proteins | sample Klosneuvirus_201_FD_109709 | JGI IMG/M metagenome (GOLD analysis project Ga0154020, IMG submission 109709) | Active sludge microbial communities from wastewater, Klosterneuburg, Austria - Klosneuvirus_20160825_MG | ecosystem: Engineered > WWTP > Aerobic digester > Activated sludge | place... | reverse complement strand
TGATGATGTCAGAAGCAACCGGTCAGTTGAGCAAGGTGTATCGCCTGAGAAATTTGCGGCAAGACCGATTTCTGGAAGTTCTGTACCAGGTTGAACTCTCCCATGTTCCATTTCCTGACGAGCCACCGATCATTTATCCGCCGGCCGATGTTTGGCGAGCGTTGACGCTGACTCGCAAAAAGAAATACGAATCCGTCTCACTGCGTTCAGAAAAACCAGCGGAACTGTGGCTGGAACGAATGCTGGACGAACCAGTCAAGAATCTGAGTTTTCCAGGAGAAAATCCACTGAGCGATATTCTGGAACAGATCTCCGCTCACTTTACAACGACGTACGGTGCGGCGGGCGGTGGTGCCGGAGCGGATTATCGCATGACCATCCTGCCGGACATGGGAGCCTTGTCTGAAGAATCCATTGATTCACTGCAGGATGTCTCCATCAAGGACATCGAATTGGACGGGATCACGCTGCGAAACGCACTGGCAATCATTTTTAGCCAGACAGATCCAAAACTGACCTATATGATTCGCAACGAAGTTATGTTCATCACGACGCAGACGTATGCTGATGCCGAAGAGAACCTGGTGACTCGAGTCTACCAGGTCGGCGACTTGGTAATTCCACCAATGCAACTCGGCGGCGGCGGAATGGGCGGAGGAATGGGCGGGGGAATGGGAGGCATGGGCGGCGGAATGGGAGGCATGGGTGGTGGAATGGGAGGAATGGGTGGAGGAATGGGTGGTGGAATGGGCGGATTTGGCGGTGGTGGCGGCGGTTTCATGTCTCTCCCTGCAGAAAAAGCCCCCAGCGGAATTTCAAACCATTCGCTCAACAGCATCAAAAAAAAACCAGCCATAAAATAGAGCCTGCGAGTTTCGACGCAGATCTTTCCAGAAAAACAACGGGTGCGCATGTCTCCAAACGGACGACATACACGCCCGTTTTTCTTGCGCGGGACGAACGGGCTCCAGAGAAGCCACAGATCACCGCCCGCAGAATTGTGGAAGCCGCCCTTGCAGATCCTCGCCCCGCAGCAAAAGTGTGGGACGATGTCCTCACCAAACAGTCCGTTACGGCTGAAATCCTGGCCGAAGCCGTGTCAATCCTGCATGCGCGAAGAAAGTACGATGCGGCGATCGAGGCCATTCAGAGTGGCATCCGCAATGATCTGGCGGCACCCTGGATGTATGATGTGCTGGCTCTGGAGATGAAACTGGCGAAACGACCGGCGAAAGACATTGCCCGCGTGCTGGAATCGCGAATGGATTTCGCAAACGCCGACATTCCTCAGCTTCTGATCGCAGTCGCGCTGATGTCTCGGTTCGAGGCCTGGGACGACGCGATTCGTCTCTGCCGGGAAGCCACTGAACTCAATCCCGAACTCCCGGAGTCGTGGCTGCTGGCACGGAGTGTGGCGGACAAGTCAAAGAATCCAGAATACCGCGTCTGGGCGCGTTGTGGAATCCTGAGTCATGTCTGGTCCGATGACGCTGCGGTGCTCCATCAGGAAGCTCGAAATGTTGTCACGGAAATCGCGTCCCAGCTCGATATGGCCGGTCAGTCCGCTGACGCCGAGCAAATCCGGGAACAACTTCGCGAAGCATCAATGGTTGATGTGATGCTCGTGCTCCGCTGGGTGGGCTCAGCGGATCTGGATCTGATGGTCACTCAGCCGGATGGACAGGTTTGCAGTTTCAAGAACCGATCCACGATCAATGGCGGCCGTCTGGTTCACGATGATGGTGGATCCGCAAACGAGGGAAGTGCCAAACGATTCGAGCAATACATCTGCCGGATCGCGAGTAACGGGGAATACACAGCCACTATTCGATTCGTGCTGGGAAAAGCGGTCAGCGGAACTGCGGTTCTGGACATAATTCAGAAGGCAGGCTCGCCCGAGGAAACTCGGACGACCAGGACGATTAAGCTCAGCCGCGAAGACGCATCTGTCACAATCCCGATCAAAAACGGTCGTCGCGCAACGCCGTGATGCGGAATCGACCGTTACTCAATGCTATACCTCACGCGATGTAGACTGAGGTAGTTTCAAAGTCAACGTTTTCCATGTCCCTACTCCCCAAGCAGGCTGTCGATTTAATCCAGAATGGTGAGCGGCAAGGGGAAGAAGGTGGCCGACAGGCCGGATGAGGGGGCTGACCTGGAGTGAATATGACGAACTAAAAAACAGTTGATTCTTCCCCCTCACCCTAACCCTCTCCCCCCGTGGAAAACGTGTCCAGTTGGAAAATCAATTGCGGGGGGAGAGGGGACGATCGCAAGAAAATCCACAGCATCATTTCTGGGTGTGAGCAGAGGGTCGGGAGTCTTTTTCGGGCGGAAATGTCAGCATTTTTCACCATGCAACTCTCCGAAAAAGACTCCCGACCCTTTTATTCAGCGAACATGGGACAGTCGAACGAGTCTGAAACTTCGGATTGCCGCGAATGCCAGCGGACAACATTGTGCGAATTGAACCGCGTTGACTACAATCTGGTGTCCCGACGTCCGGGATCTGGAGCGTGGCGATGGAATTCGACCGACATTCTGATCCCCGGTTTGATGGATGGCGGCTGTGTCGTGGTCCCGCCAACTGGTTCACTTTTCTGTGCCCGGACTCAATTGAAGTTCGACAGACACAAACCGTGATCGAACTGCGACAGAAAAATGTCGCCCCGGACGCGACCTCTGATTCAAAGAGTCCGTCGATCGCGACTCCGATCGGCACCGAACAGCCTCATGTGCTTTCGATCGTCACATGGTGGGATGATTCGAATCGCGATACGCCGCGCAGGAATTCCCCGGATCTGTCAGTCCTGTTTCCTCAGGTGGTGGCCTTACAGCCGGAGCGTCCACTGCCGATTTCCGCGGCGAATGAATCGTGGTCGGGAACATCACGGCGGTTGAAATCCGAATGCTGGCTGGCACGCGTCTTCGGGCGACGATCCAGCTATGAGTGGCGACTGTGGACCGTGAGACACGAAAAACTGATGATCGTCGCGACGATTCAGTCACCAGATCGCAAGCCCTTGCGAACAGAGTTCCTCAACTACTGCGAGATGATCCTGACAACGCTGGAACTGGCCGATCAGCCTGCCTGGCCTCCCGATGTGTTCCTGAAGCAGGTGATCGATGTGGCGCGGCATCATTTTCCGTTGTTGCAGTCATCGGCGGCTCGTGGCTTCTCCGTGCGTCTGGGGCAGTCGGAAATCAGTCTGTCGAATTTCTACCGCATGTACCTGCAGCAACCGGAAAACTTTCGGCGGATCGTGGTTCCCGGACTGACGACAGTCGTTCGATTACAGGAACTTGGGCCCGATCAGCTGGTCCCGTCGCTGGATCAGGTCCGGGAACGAATTCTGCCGATCCTTTCAGCTGAAGACGAAATGCGTTCGGACGAACGCGTGCAGTTGCCGTGGGTCGGCGGATTGTGCGTTGGCTATGTCGTGGATGAAGACGAATCCTATCGCTACGTGCATCAGCGCATGATTGAAGCATGGGAGTTGTCTCCGGACGAACTGCATGACCTTGCGTTGGAGAATCTGCGGCGTTATACCGCCGCACATCCACTGGAAGTCACGATGGTCGGCGACGACGAAGATCCCCGCCTCCTGATGCCCGTCAAGCCGGACGCATATAACTGTTCCCGCGTGCTGGACCCCGATTTTCACGGTCAGTTACGTGAGTTGTTTGGACCGGAACTCATTGTTGGAGTGCCGAATCGTGATTTCTTTGTCGCGGCGACAATGAAGGATCCGGAATTAATCATTCAAATTCGCAAACGCGTCAATGAAGACTTTGCGAACATGCACCATCCGCTGACTCGACGGCTGCTGGTTGTTTCTGCGGACGGCGTCAGTGAGTACTGTGGTCCCCAGTGAATTTCACATGTCCGCGCTGCGAGTTGCATTTGTCGGCGGCGGCTCCGGAGGCCACCTGTTTCCGGCCATCGCGATTGCGGAGGAACTGCTCAGACAGAACGGTGAATGCCGCTTTTTGTTTTTGACCAGTCATCGAATGGTCGATCGCAGGGTTCTGGAGTCTTCGAATCTACCAGTGACGCGGACCCTGGTGATGCCGTACGTTCAGTTGTCGTCGCAAAGTGGCTTCTTCCGCGCCGCCGTGCGATTGCCATCCCTCTGGCGCTCGTTCCGACAGGCTCGACTAGAGCTGCAATCGTTTCAGCCTGACGTAGTCGTCGGGCTGGGTGCCATGGCCAGTGTCCCTGGCGTCGTGGCTGCTGACAGAATGTCTCTGCCGGTCGTGCTGCTGGAACAGAATTGTCTGCCCGGTCGGGCGACACGTTTCCTGGCGCATCGCGCGACGTTCACAGTTTTTGGTCTGCCGGTATCCGATGAACTTACGCACAACTGGCCATCACAATTCAGAACATGTGGGACTCCAGTGCGCACTGCCATTTGCGATTTGGCACGGACATTCAGTTCAAATACGTCCTCTCGCAGGCGACTGCTGATTCTGGGTGGCAGTCAGGGTTCTCATTCCGTCAACCAGATTGTGGCCGAGACACTTTGCGGCGGGGCTCAGATACCATCGGACTGGGAGATTGTGCATCAGACTGGCGACGCGGACGTTATGTCACTCCGTGATCGTTATCGGCGGCAGGGAATTCCCGTGCGGGTCGAAGCGTTCCTGACGGACGTTGGTCGCGAACTGGCGACGGCTGGCCTGGTGATCAGTCGCGCCGGCGCGGTGACTCTGCAGGAACTGGCCTGCGCCGGAGTCCCCACAATCCTCATTCCGCTTAGTACCGTCGCTGACAATCATCAGTGGCTAAACGCGAAGCTGCTGGAGCGCTCTGGTGCGGCCATTTTGGTCGATGAGAACCAGGCGAATGCCAGAATATTCTGCGGAAAGGCAATCGAAGATCTGGTGTCCAATGAAGCGCTGCGACACCGGATGGCGGAGAGCATTCGCGGCCTGGCAACCCCGCAAGCGACAAAGGAAATCATCCGACTGCTGATCGAGGTCGCATCGGGCGGGAAACAATGAAGCGGCGTTCGGAATGAACCGAACGCCGCTTCGTGTTGTTCGACGTCATCGAGTCCCTTCGGACATCCGAGAGCCTAACTCCTGAGTCCGCGTTTCTTTTTCTTTTCAGGAACAGACTGGCGCACAATGGTCGAGGCAAGCAAGCCAGCGCTGATCACTTCGAGCGTTGTCTGTTCTTCAGCGGACGTCTCGTCCGACTTTACCACAGAGACCGGAGCGACATCGGAGACGGTTAGAACCGCATCAACATCGTCGCTCTCTATGAAGAACGCATCCAATGCCAATTCTTCCATGACCGCATCAATCTCGGCCACTGGCTCGACGAATTCGGTCTCCCGGATGAATTCCGCGAGATACCTGTTGATCGCTTCCGGAGTCAGCTGAACGACATTGCCAGCCGGATGCGCCGTAATGCTGCGAACTTCATCGTCGATTGAACCCTCGCCAATGGTCGTCAGCACAACGGACGCAATTTTTTCGACATCCAATGGGCTGTTTGATCCTGGAGCTTCAGGCAGATCCGAGGAAACGACTCGGAAGTCCTGCGGCTGGCTCCATGGTCCAGGAATATTGTTGACGCTGACCGCGCGGACCCACCAGCGATAATTCTTGTTGGGAGCTAGAGTCTTGGTCGATGTGTAGCTCAATCCGTTGATGCTGTTCACATTCAACACCGTGGGCTGACCGGCATCGGAGATGTTCTTTACGAGAATCTCGTAGGTCTTTGCTCCATTGACGCCCTGCCATGTGAACGTCGGTTTGTTGTTATTGGCGATACCGCGCGGGGTCACCGCAATCGGAGCGTTACCAATTGTGGCATTGATCTTGAAGTTTGCAGGAGTACTCCACTGCGAGGCGTTTCCAACAGCATCAAAGCCTCGCACCCACGCTATGAATGTACCGTTTTCAAGCGGCAACGTGGGCGTGTACGTCTTCGCCGTCAAGTTCGTTACATGAATGACCTGAGCCACACCTGTTGTCTGGTTATTCACCCACAACTCGTACTTGACGAATTCCTTAACACCATTCCATCGGAATTCCGGTGTGTTTGTCGTTACCGTCCCGGTCGGAAGAATGAATGTCGGGATTGGCACAAGGAAATCGGTGGCTGTGCTCCAGGCACCCCGAGTGCCATTGGCGGTGATCGCCTGCACCCACCAGCGATAATTACTCGCCGGCATTGCTGCTGCAGGGGTGTAGGTGATTTCAGTGGCACCGGCTTTCTGAGGAACTGTGGCACGAATGACCTGAGTCACTCCGGTCGTTGTATTGTTCACCCAGAGGTCATAATTTGCAGCCCCGTCGATTGGCTGCCAACGGAAGGTTGGCGTCGTATCTGTGGTCACACCAATGGGTGCGATTGTCTTCGGGCCAACACGATAGTCCATCTGAAAGCGATAGGCGAGACTCCAAAGGCCTGCTTCACCGTCCGCAGCGACCGCACGTACCCAGACGTCAAATTTTCCATTTGGAAGAGCGGTGGTGGGAGTGTACGAATTGGTCGTCAAGCTGGGCTGGTAGATGATTTTTGCTTTGCCACCCACCTCATTCACCCACAGTTCGTACCGAGGAGACCCCATGTTGGTCCACGTGAACTTCGGCTTCGTGTTCATCGTGACGGCTGCCGGTGACGAGAACTCCGGGCGACCAATCGTGAAGGTTTTCGGAACGCTCCAGTCACCGGCCCCACCGTCCGCATCATAAGCTCTGACCCACCATGAGAATGTTCCGGATCCAAGCGAAGCCTGAGCTTCGTAGCTGGTACCGGAGATAAACTGATTTCTCAGCACCTGATCCTGGTAGGTCGGCTGCAGGCGGCTCACCCACAAGTCGTACCGCGATGATCCTGGCACATCCACCCATTTGAAAACCGGGGTGATATCGTACGTCAGGTTGACCGGTGAAGTCAGTGCCAGACGAGTGACGTCGAAGAAGTAAGCGTTACTGACTGAACTTCCCGAACCATTCGTCGCCGTCACCGTCGCTTTGTAGCGGCCAGGTGCCAGAATCGTTGTCGGAGTATATTTGGTCGTCGTCAGATTGCCGACGTTGATGACATTGGTTTTTCCGGTCGTCACGTTATCGACCACCAGGCGGTAAAGGGCCGTACTGGCCTGCCACGAAAATGTCGGTGTCAGATCGCTGGTCACGGCGAACGGTCGCTGGAGGACTGGCTTAGTCGGAATACCGATCCTGACCACATGATCGATAAAACCTTTGTTGCCGGAAGTATCTGTTACGATCAGCCGTACGATGTACGAAGTGCGGGATGCATTGGTGTAGCTGCGAGTGGCTGTCATCCCGGTTGCGTCAAGAGTGAAGTTTTCGTAAGGATTGTAACCTGGATCTGTCAGCGGTTTGGTTGGTGCCACATTTCCGGGATTCCAGTCAAAATCCCATTCCCACAACACAATCGCGCCAGCGGCCGGATTGGGGTGGGTCGAAGTTCTTCCGTCGAACGTAATCAGTTCGTTCAGCCCGGCCGGATTCGGAGTGGCGATGAACAGTGCCACTGGATTGCTCAACAGGTACTCAACGGCACCAAGGTCAATCGCGAACACACCATCACCGTTGCCTTCGATCAGGCGTGGGTTGCCGATCGCATCCAGCTGCCCGCGGGGATCGACGGGATACAGCGAATTGCTTCCTGCGTCAACGGCACCGGCATTGGGCTTCAGAGCCTGAAATCCGACGCCATTTCCCAGTCCGTATTGCAGCACATTTGTCAGGTTTGCGTACGGAGCCGCGTCACGTCCGAATTTGTCGCTCGTCAGCAGTCCCGCCGCTGTGCCGGACGGCTGCCGCGTATCCAGAACCTGAATGACGTTAAAGCCCTGAGACACAACGCTGCCCATCAGATCCTTGCCGGTTGACGCATGGGTCACCGGAACTTTTGCGTCGGTGCTGTTGCGTTCGACAATCGAATTCCCGATGCGGGTACCCACATTGGATTCGCTGCCCAGGCCACCTGCGCGTGAGCCAGCGTAATTTGTCGCGACCGTTGCATTAATTATTGAGGCGGTGGCGGAATTCTCGTTGAAAATACCGCCGCCGCGGGCGACGGCAACGTTGCTGGAGATCGTCGTGTTCAAATACGACGATGTTCCCAGATTATCGACCCCGCCGCCGCGCGAACCTGCCACGTTTTGGGCAATCGCCGCGTTCTTGACAGTCATTGTGCCGGTATTGTAAATGCCTCCGCCCTGATTGGCGGCGACGTTGCAAATTACGTTGACATTCGTCAGATTCAGGATCCCTTCGTTGAAGATCCCGCCGCCGTCGAAGCTGGAACCGTTCTTGATGGTCAGGTTCTCAAGCGTCAGCGATGCTCCAGGGAAGACGTGGAAGACGCGATCCAGCAGTGCGGCATCGATAATCGTGGTCTTTGGACTCACGCCGCGAATGATCAGATTGCCGCGAATGTCCAGGTCGCCCGTCAGTGCCTGATCTTCAAATCGTCCGGCAGCGGAAAACGTGTACGTCGCCGCAGCCAGGTTGATCACGTCGTCTCCAGGCGACGCATTGCTTTCCATCACCGCCGCACGCAGTGTGGCCCTTCCGCCGATGTCCCGACCTACACCATCGCCGGGATTTGTGTCCGGAGTATCCAGCGTGCTTGTCACCGTGTTGGAAACGGTCCATGAGTTACTGCCACCCGTGGTCAACTGACTGTTGTCAGTGTCGCGAATTCCCGAGTCGGTAGCAACCAGGGTCAGCACGTAGCTGCCTGCGTCGCCCGTCAATTTGCTAAGATTGACTGTGTACAGCGTCGCATCAATCGGAACCACAATCAGGTCAGTCAGTGGGATATTGACACCGCCGCGCGTCAAACGCAGATCCATGATGTCAAAACCTGTGACGTCTTCGCTGAATTGAATACTGACATCGTTCACTGCGGTTGAACGCGGATTTGGAGTGACAGGACCAATGCTGATCAACGTCGGATTCCCTGGTTTCGATCCGCCAACGACAGAACCACCGCCAATAGCGCCGCCGCCGTCCGTAGTTCCACCGACACCTCCAGTCACTCCACCGACGCCAGCACCAGCACCGCCAGCGCCCCCAGCGCCAGCAATAGCGCCGCCGCCAACGCCAACCGGAGCGTCAATGGTCAGTGTGTAACTGCGCGCCGTTCCGTAGGCGAAAGTCTTTGCCACCACGCCAACATTCGCAGCTTCTGTGCTCTGGATTTCAACGATGTAATCGTGACCCGCCACCACGTTTGAAGCGAGAATGCCATTGGCACCAGGTCCCACGGCTACGAACTGCGGTGTCCCATTACCGTTCTTTTGCAACGGCACTTCCGCGTTCTTCAGGCTCCGATCGACTTCGTAAACCATCAACTGCAGGGTGTCGCCGAGTGGGTCGGTTGCTCCCAGATGGACGCTCAACGCGCCGCTGGTGGCCGCAGTAAACTGGTAATAGTCGCGATCGCCCTTTTTCTCGAGCGTCAGCAAATTGCCTGTGGCCAGTGCATTCACTGAATAACCTGGCCCAGACACAACTCCCATCTGAGTCGCCCCGAGGAAGCTGTCGTTTTCTTCCAGAGAGTCTGCCTGGATTGGAGTTTCGTTCGCACGAACATTGAAGACATCCCCGCGCTGAAGTGAATACGGCGTGACTCCAACAAAGCCTGGAGCATTCCGGCCCGTATCCCACTGGTATGCCTCCTCGCCCGTCTTGATTCCCAGATTTTGAACATCGTAGAAGTCACTGAATCCCAAAGTCGGATCAACAGTTGGGAAATTGGACGTGCTGAAATCGGATTCCACACGCCAGGTCGGCGTTCCCCAGCCATCATAGGCCCACAGGAAGCCGCTAATCATGACATACGGAAAGAGCTGGGAACTCGGAACATCGCCGACAGAATTGAAATAGCCCGTCGTACGTGTTTGATTTCGAAATCGGTCAGGCGATAAGGGGCCACCGGGACCAAGTGGGTTGTGCGCGTGATTCGGTGCGGAAGAGGATCCGGAACGTGATTTGAACTCGGATTCCCAGTTATCCAGATAGGCAAATCCGTTGATGACATCGAGAGAATTCCCCGAGTTATCCCGGAAGACGAGATCGAAGCGAGACAACGGATCCCGGTAACCCTGATTCCATGAGAAATTTGGCACATCAGTGCTGTTATGGTTGGATTGCGATTGTGCCGGGATTTGTGATGTGAAGCTGTCGAAATAGACATCGGCACCAATGTTTCCATCGAAGGTGTTGCGAACTATCTCCGCGTCAATTCCGGAGAGCCCCAGTTCTTCATCGGGATTTGCCTGATCAGTTCGGCCGACGCTGTCCACCGTACCGACGCGGACCACGAGGCCACCCAGCGTTCCTGTCTGCGTCACAAAATCGTGTGTCCAGTCCGTATTTACGTTCCCGGTTCGGTCGTTCGCTGTCGCCGATTGATTGACCGGAACAACCGACTGAATATTTCGTGTCCCGTTGGACTCGATCAGATTCCCCTCAATTCGCAGTTCAATATTAGGGCTGATCTGGAAATTGACTTCACGAACTTTTGCCGGTGAAGTACTGAAGGCTCGCGAGAAGTCATCAGATCGGCCGGAAGACGTTTCGAGGTAGGCCAGCAGGGGATCTGCCGACGATTCCTGCAGCTGGAAATGTGAGGCGGTGTTAAGAACGTAGATTCCCTCATAATCATTGTTAATAATCTGACTGTTGACGATCGAGACGCGACTGTCTTCGCCGACCCGGTTCAACACATCAACGCCACGCTTGCCGTTGTTGGCGATTTGAGAATCAGTAATCGCCAGACTGGAGATGTGGGGATACTCGACGTCCTGACCACCGCCCACGACCGGAGAAATTCGCAGCCAACTGTCCGCGAGGTACTCCACGCCATCGCCCAGGTTGCTGGTGATTTCGGCATTTGTCAAGACGACGTTGGTGTCCCCGGCGACTTCGTCTCCCTGCTCAACATTGCCGCCTTCTGTTTGAGCGAAGTGACCAATATCAACTCCATCGCCCTTGTTGTTGCTGAAGAAGTTTGTATCGGCCTGAATCAGACGACGCTGCACATACTGGAATGTCGGAGTGAGCCGCAACCAGTCAAAGGTGTTCTGCCCCAGGAGAAACGGTCCGGCGGTCTGAGTAATCTTGAGACCATCCTCACCGTTCAAGTTAAACGTGTTCGCGTTCGCAACACTGCCGTCACCAAGAACTGCGGAGACACCCTGACCCAGCTTCATCCCGCTCTTGGCATTTTGGCTGTAGGTGCTTTTAAGACTGGACACATAGATGTTCATTCCACCGACACGACGTTCGTTAAAGTCAGTCTTGTCGTCGATGGATACGCTGCGAAAACCGTCCTCGCCATTCAGATCGAAATGACAGCCCGTGATGGAGAACTGGCCAAACGCGGTTCCGTGATTGCGTAATCCGGCAAGAGTGTTGCTGTTGAATGTTGTATTGATAAACGTCGCGTCAAGGTCCAATGCGTCATCGTAGATAAATGCGTCAATGCTGAGTCCGTCGCCGATGTTCGCATCGATCTTCGTGTCCTGGGCATGCAGGATCACACTCGGCTGCTCAAACGCAAAGATCCCGACGCCGCCCGCTGCTCCGGTCGAACCCGCCACTCCATCATTTGGATGGAACCCCTGCCCGACGGGCGTGTGCCCGTTACGTGTGACCAGATTGCGGTCGAACTGAACGTTCACTCGAGCGTCCGCCAGGACGCTGAGTCGAACACCGTACTGCGCATTGTCTGAAATGTCGTTCTCATTGATCAGGAAATCAAGACGGTCCTTCACAGTGTTGGTTGCCGACAGATCAAATCCGTCACGGCCGTTATTCGTCGCGTGATTTTTTTCCACGCGGACAGCATTGAGACTCGCGTCCAGTTTGCGTTCGAAGTGAAATCCGTCCAGACCATTGTTCAGAAAATTGTTTTCCACAACGTCCAGGTCCTGAATCTTGCTTCGTTCCGACATCGAAAAGAACAGACCGTTACCCTCGTTGCCGAGATTGTCGACGCCGATCACGTTTTGCTTGATGATGGATTTCTGCAGAACCGAAATGGTATCGGTGTTGACCAGATCACGGTCGAGACGCACAAAAACGCCCTCACCCGAATACGGTGTTGAAGCCGTTTTGTCGTCCTGAGTTGATGTGATCGTATTGTTCCAGATTTCAAACGAACCTGTCCCGTAGTCCAGAGCCTCCAGCGCGATCCCGGCCTGGACGTTTTGATGCAGGGTATTGCCGCCGCCGGTGTTGCCCTGATCATTGGATTCGTGGCCGATATTGATGTTGAATCCCAGATCCTGATTGGCTGGCAAAGCCGTACCGTCATTCGGATCCAGTGGCAGACTGGTCCCCAGTCCAAAACTGTGCGACTGAAACTGAATCCCGATCTTTTCGTTCTGCGAGACAGTGTTCATGGCGACGTCGGCTCGCACAGTTGTGCCAACCACGCTGTTGGAGAAAATCCCCTTCCCAAGGTTGCCGGTGATCGAGTTCCCAAGGATCCCCTTGGAAACAACATTACCATTCGGCGCAGAGTCAGTGAGCGGAACCCATGTCCCGCTGACGGTGTAGACACCATTGCCCGCGACACCCTTCAGCAAAAAGACGTTGGCGGAAGTCACGGTGACCGTGAATGTCCCGTTAGCCGCAGTGTTTCCCTGGACGCCGGTGATTCGAATTCGATCCCCCGTCTTCAGTCCATGCGCCGCAGACGTAATCGCGATGTCAGGTGTGTTTGACGCCGCCGTCACGGCCTTCGGCACCGCCCCTGCCTTCAGGTCAATCTGGACAAAACCACGCGCATTATTTGCACTGGTCCCGCCGCTTCGAAAATCAGGGACGTACCACGCTCCACCGCCCTTCCACGTGGCTCCTGGAACTGTGACGTCCGTTCCGTCCAGCCAGAATTGATCGTTCCCCTGAAGACCAGGAAGACGCGCAATTGTGAACAGCCCGTTGCCTGGAAACGCCAGCGTCTTGTCGTCATTGACAAGCCCCTGCAGCATCACCCTATCTCCGGTTTGGAGATTGTGACCTAACGAGGTAATCTTGATGCGATTGCCGGGACTTCCTGCCGTCGCCCCCTGCACCGCGCCGGATCGCGTTGACGTGGGAAGGATAGAGATGCCGTTCCCGCCATTGTTAGCAATATTGTTTCCGTCCACCGCCCCATGAAAGTTGCTGTCCTTCATGGCAAATCGAATTCCGTCGCCTCCGGACGCGGAAAACTGGTTTCCCTGAATTTGACCCGTCATGTCACTGTAAGTCTGCGCGTCCAGGTACAAAGAGTGCCCTGGAGCGCCCGTGACTATGTTGTCCTCAATCAGAAAGTTGGTTACCGGCATCGCGGCGGCGGCGATGTGAATACCATGAGTTGTACCGGTTCCCGTCCCGCCGGCCCCGATGATGAATTGCGACGCGGAGACATAGTCCGGATCCCCGGCCATTCTGCCGATGACACTTTTGTTGCCGCTGAAAGCGAATGAAACGTCGGCACCAATTAACTGATTCCCAAAGATCGATGACGGAATACCACCGGCGAGGTCCACGTCGATCAGGAACTGCAGTGATTCTCCGGGGTTGAAGTCGGTAAACGTTACTGTCAATTTTTTCTTATCCGGGCTTACGATCGCTGAGGAAACCCCTGTGAGAACGCCCGAACCAGCGACTGCGGTGAATGGCTTGCCGTTCGTCAGATCCTCGTCAAATTCCAGTCCGATATCAGTAAGGTCAAGCACAAATGTCTGCAGCAATTCTGCCCGAGTCGCATTGTTCTGCAGTACAAAGGGCTGCAGGAACGTGTCACCCTCGGCCCGGAATGACACGTTTGCGCCTTCCGAAGTACCGACGGTGTTGTTTCGGATCGTCAGGCCGTCAAGATTCGATGCGGTCAATTTGGTTGTGGAATTCACAAATCCGCTTGCGTTCACCTGAACCGCGTCGCCTTTTGCAGTTGCGATTTGAACGTTATCGATGATTTGAAAGTCGTCCGCAGTGCTGATCACTCCAGCGGTTGTCAATGTTGGCTGAGTACTCACCACATTCAACACGACACCAGCGACATCCTGCTTTGACACGAAAACCGTGTTGCCCGTCACAACACCATTATGAATGTCCGCTCCATTTCTGGCTTCCACGACGATGCCAGGAAAGGTGGAATCATCAATCGTCAGAGCCTTTGTGTCGGTATTGTTGAAGTTCAGTTTGAGTCCACCGGCTGTGCCGGTCGTGAAGACATCCTCGATCGCCACAGATTCCAGACCGGTGACGTTCGTTAACTGAATGTTCAATCCGATACTTGTGTACTGAGAAACGTTGACCGATCCAATCGCCAGGCGCTTGAGCGAGATGTTGCTTAAGTTCACGTTGATCCCGTACAACGAAGACGTCGATACAGAGATCCCCTCAATGACCAGCGAATCTTTGCCAGCCAACTGAGCGCTGGAAACAGAAAGAGCGCCAGTCAGGGTATCCGTGTAGGCGGCCTGGTTGTCGGTATTGATCACCAGCGCGCTCAGCGCGACCGGTATGCTGGACAACAGCATGCGTTCTTCCAGCGGCTCAGTCCGCAGCGAGCGACTCGTTCCGGCACGATCGATGCGGCGGGGATTGAAAGAACTGAAATGACGCCGAGCAGCGGAAAGCCATGTATTCAAAAGCATATTGGGATCACCTAATTCCGGGCGGACCAGACAAACAGGACATCGTCGAGAACACCACCACAATGAACACTGCCGTACACTAGCCACTGATGCGACCGACGCAACAGAGGCTGGCCTGAAGAGAATTCTGTCTTCGTCGGCAAAATCTGCGTGTGCGCAGCCTTCCCTTCAAAGGTCAGAATCCGTCACCCCATTCACTCGGAATGATCATTACAACAGGTTGAGCAAATCGCGGTCGAGTCGGGAGTTTACGCACGAATGCAGTGACCAGACGGGTCAACATCCCCCAGCCAACACGTTCACATAAATTTGCTTTGAAATGTCGGCAAAAATCGCCGGTTTTGCCATCTCTCACGGGCCGGGAGCGTCAACGAAGGACGGCGAATGCGGCGAGCCCGAGTCCGCGATCGGCTGCCTGAATTACCGATCGGTCCTCATTCGGCGGCTCCGGCCTGGGAAGCCACTGCAGTGGATATCAAATCATGGGAGTGCGACGTTTAACCAGTTGCAACGGCACGCCCCAAGGATCGCGGAGCATCGCAAATGTGTCGCCGGGCGGCAGTTCATGCACGTCTGCCACGACGGTGGCCCCGGCCGATGTCAGGCGTTTGACATCCGCCACGACATTCTTCGATACGAACGCCAGATGCAGTGCAGGAGGTTCCACGTTGGCGAAATCCAGCTTCGCAGCACTCGTGTTGCCGTAGATTTCCAGCATGACTGTGCCACTGTCGTCGGCCATGAAATGCGCAAATGGAGCTTCCATCATTCGGCGTTTGACAGTAAATCCCAAGTGCTCCACGTACCAGCGGGCCATGGTGAGAGGATCCGGGACGTTAAAGGCGAGATGTTCGATTTTCATGAAATGGTTTGCCTGAGAAACGGGATTATCGGTCACACTGTAAGAAGCGACGCACATGGGACAGTCAAATCAGTTGAAGTTGCGACCTGCCGCAGGGAACTTCAGGTCATGCTCTGCGGTGCTGACGCCATGAAAACGATAAAAAATGTGGTTCAGCGTAAGTCCTGGTTCCCGTCAATCGACTGAGGGGACTCAAGATTGTCGAAGTAGCTCCTGATGCCATCCACATAGCCCGGCGGAATCTGTTCGTTTTCGATGGCGGCCTGGACGCCCGATTTGATTTCGCTGACGGTGCTTTCATACTTCTTCAGTTCTTCCGGATCGAAGTCCTTCTCCGTCGCAGCTTCTTTGGTCTTGATCGACAGCAGCACTTTGCCAGCCTGGATCTGAGTCTTCGTCTTTTCGTCCTTGTAGCCTTCAGGATCGCTGTCGTCTTCGTCCTGCGTGCCACCGGGTGTGTCTCGTTGCGCTTCACCGCCCTGACCCGTTCCCGCCATCATCTTTTTGTACTTCTCCCTGTACTCTGCCAGCGACTTGCAGCCTTCGCACTGTTCGCCATCCAACTGGCCATCCTGATTGAGTTTTTCGGCGGCCTGCAGTGTCTTGAGGGCTTCTTCCAGCTGCTTCATTTCTTTGGCGGATCGAGCGAGTTCCTGCAACTCAGTCTTCGACAGGTTCATTGCCTCACGCAACGCTTGGGCGGCTTCCTGAGCCATCTGCATTTCTTCGGGACTGCTGGCCTCCCCGTTTGCTTTCTTCGCGGCCAGTGCTTCCAGCGCCTTCATCGCCTGATTCAAAGCGTTATCAAGTTCTTTTGAGCCCGCTTTCTCGGAAGAGAACTTCTTCAAATCCTGCAACTGGCGGCGGAGTTGGGATGCCAACTTCTGTCGCTCTTCCGGAGTCTTCGCCTCCATCATGGCTTCCATGGTCTCTTTCGCCTGATCCATTTGCTGTTGCAGCATTTCGCTATTGCCAGTCTGCAGCTGCTTGAGCCACTCGTTCATCTTTTTCGAACGTTCTCCACCGAACTGCTGGTCGGAGATGGACTGGCTGAGCATTTCGCGAAGCTCTTCGCTGGAGACATTTTTCCACATGTCATTCAGGGAACCGCGATGGTCCTGAAGGATCTTCGAGTTTGGCTTTTTCTCCATCGGTCGCATTTGTCGGAGCGATGCCATCAGATCCTTCATCTGTTCATTCAGCTTGTCATCACGTTCTTCAGCGGTCTTGACTTGTACAGCAAGTTTCTCTTCGCGTGACTTGATGACCTTGCGAATCAGTTCGACTTCCTTTTTTGCATCTCTGACCTTGGTCGCCGCTTCGACATGACCAAACGGATCCAGTGGTGGCAACAACCAGATCAGCAGGGCGAGAACGCACAGAACGCACGCCTGCATTCCCATCGGTCGTTCGACTTTGAACGGTACAACATTAGCGGGGATGATCCGTGATGCAACTCTTGCCGCCGACTGCTCAACCAGCGGCTGATATTCGCCAGCAGACGATGAGAGTGTCGCCAACGTCAGAAACAAATCGTCTGTCTTCGCGTGTTCGTCTACGGCCCGAGCCGCAGCGGTTCGTTCGACTCGACGATGAAACAGCCACGCCCCCAAAGTCGCTGCAGCGGGAAATGCCAGCAACCAGACGAGAGGCTCTCGATCGTCCGGGATCAGGCCCAACAGTCTAACGCACAGCACGGCGATACAGGCCAGGATGAATCCGCCCATCGTCCACCAGTGGAGAGCCCGAGCGAAACTGGCGGCTCGCAGGCGAGTCTGGACCTTGTTCAGCATCGTGACAGAATTGGCCTGTTTCAACATCGGAAGCTCCTGCAACACAATCGCCGCAGCGGGGTTTGGGGCTGGTGGTCAGCGGAATGAACCATAGATAAAATCGGGCACCGCAGCCGGGAAATTCTACGCAAACAGTCTACTTTCGTTACACCTGCTGATCAATCAGATCTTCGAATTGCCCGAAACTGTCTGGCGATTTCAGGGATTTGCTGAGGTTCGACAAATGCGATTCGCTCTGAATCGCCGTTAGGCGAGCGACAAAACGATTTACCGCCAGAAGCCCGGCTTCTCCGAGAAGCCGGGCTTCTTTCCGGGTATGACACCATCTGCCGCTCACCCTAACCCTCTCCCCCCGTGGGAAAACGTGCCAAGTTGGAAAATCAATTGCGGGGGGAGAGGGGACAATCGCAAGAAAATCCACAGCATCATTTCTGACCGCGTGAAGTAAGCACCCATGCGTAAGTTTTGGGGCATAACTTGGCGAGCGGTGGGTGTCAGCCCACCGAGTTGCACGCATTTGACTCGGAGGGCTTAGCGGGTGTTAAAAAATAAGTTGTCCGTTTTGCGGTCATGTGTTTTTTGGACGCACTGTGTAATTCCACTTGGGCAACACGTGATGCGGTGACAAACGGACGTTTACTTTTTGCTCTGCG
>Ga0154020_10003856_pt1 | contig 17962 bp, 16 predicted proteins | sample Klosneuvirus_201_FD_109709 | JGI IMG/M metagenome (GOLD analysis project Ga0154020, IMG submission 109709) | Active sludge microbial communities from wastewater, Klosterneuburg, Austria - Klosneuvirus_20160825_MG | ecosystem: Engineered > WWTP > Aerobic digester > Activated sludge | place... | reverse complement strand
TGTACGTGGTGGGCACCTGGCGTGACGTGAACCTGCCGGTGCGTCCGGCAGAAATCCTGTCTGGTGGAGCCACGGTGAGCCTGACCCCGTACGACTATGACGAAGGTTTCATTGGCCGCTACCCGCCCAGCCGGAGTGACCCATGAAGACGTTGCTTCGCATGCTGGCGCTGGTCGTGGCGCTGCTTCCGTCGGTGGCGTTGGCCTATGAGGAACAGGTCACCTTCACCCTGCGCAGCGGGCAGTCCTCTTTTGGCGGCGTGATGAACACCTGTCACCTGATGATGGACCGCGCGGGAGGACGCAACCGCGTGCAGGCCGCCATCAAGATGGACCGCCAGGCGGATGAGAACGGCTCGCGGGTGTTCCGCAAGACCATCACGCTGCAAGAGGGTGATTACATCTACGTCTACGTGGCCAACCTTGAGGACTTTGTGGACCTCATGGACCCGGGCCTCAACCCGGATGACGTCCCGGACAGCAACTTCTTCAATGACCCCATGCCGCTGGTGCCCGGTTATGGCGGGCAATACAGCACGGACAACATCTATTTTGTGCGTGACCCCAACCGGCCGGTGTTTGACGTGGCCACCATCCAGCCGGCGCTGGGCGCGTTGGTGACGTCAGGGAATGTCACCGTCTCCATCAACTTCCAGGCGGGCCGGGATGGCCGGCCTGTTTCGGCGCCGGGTGGGGCGTACCCGCCGCGCGTGGAGGTGGAGCTGGGGGACCCCAAGGGCGCGCGGTATGCGCCGTCCTTGCCGGTGGTGACCCCCACGTGGATGGACATCACGCCGGTGACCTTCACGTATGATGCGGGCGCGCGGCGCGGCACGTTGAGCGCCACCTGGCAGAACCCCGCCGAAGGGTTCCACCGCATCCGGTTCCACGTCATCAATGACCAGGGCCTGGCCAGTGACCCGTTCACCGCCAGCGTCATGGTGAACCGGGACAACCTGGCGCCGGTGGCCAACGCCGGACCCATCCGGTTTGCGCGGGTGAACCAGGAGGTGGTGCTCAACGGCGGGCAGAGTTTTGATCCGGACTACGTGGGCTTTTCGTCCTGGAACTGGACGGTGCTGGAACAGCCCGGCGGTGCCACGGTGACATTCCGTGATGTGGATGAAGAGCGCATGCCCCGGGATGGTTATGGCAAGGGCGTGGTGGATGAACACGGAAACCACCAGGGTGACGCCGTGGGACAACGCACGGCATTGCCGCGGTTCAAGACCAACACGGCCGGGCATTATCGCATTGGTCTGGTGGCCACGGATGTTGGCGGGGCGCAGAGCGCGCAAGCCGTGACGGAGGTGGAGGTGCTCCCGTCCTTCAACCCCGCCATCCGGCTGCGGTTGGAGCCCTACGTGACGGACAGCGAGGTTGTGATTGATGCCTCACTCACCGCCGGCCCGCACAACAACCAGTTGACCGTCTGGGCGGATGACCGCAACCCCGCGCCGGTGAGCCCCACCGTCAGCGGTCTCACGGCGCGTTTCCCAAAGCCCACCACGCCCGGGTTCTACCTGTTCCACGCTATTGCTGGGGGCAACAGCTACCACCGCACCGTGATGCTCAAGGTGTGGCCGGATGGGCGCGCGTTTGCGCAGGACTACGGCACACCACCCCGCCACTGGGTGGAAGACAAGGTGATGTACCTGGCGTTTGTGCGCGAGTTCTTTGATTCCAACAACGACGGGGAAGGAGATTTCCTGGGCTTTGTGGACAAGATGAGCCACCTCTCAGACCTGGGGGTCAACGCGTTGTGGATCATGCCGGTGCTTCCCGGGCCCACCACGCACGGTTACGCCGCCACCGGCCAGTTTGACACCGAGGAGGACTACGGGACCCCTGAACAATACGAGCTGTTGATCCAGACCGCGCACGCGTTTGGCATTGAGGTGTTGATGGACCTGGTGGCCAACCACACCAGCGCCGAACACCCGTTCTTCCTGCAGGCGCGCAGCAGCCCGCAGTCCTCCACACGCGGGTATTTTGCGTTCAACCCGGATGGTTCCTACCGCTACGCGTTCAACTTTGTGGCGCTGCCGGACATGGACAGCAACAACCCGCTGGTGCGCGAAGTGATTGTGAAAATGGTGCGCTGGTTCATGGACCGCGGTGTGGACGGCGTGCGCGCGGACATTGCGGGCTTCACCGGGCTCACCACGTGGGAAGACGTCCGGTATGAGGTGAAGAGCCGAAACCCCACGGGCATCATGCTGGCCGAACTGATTCCCCCGCAGGCGGAATATTTTGACCAGCGCTTTGATCTTGCCTACGACAGCGACACGTTCTCTGCGCTGCGGGATGGTTTTGCCGGCAGCGGTGACCTCACCAACGTGGACAACGGCCTCAAGCGCGCCCAGACGTTTTTCTCCCGCGCAGCCAGCGCGCGCGTGCGTGAAGGCCTCAACCAGCAGGACATGTTGTGGATGCGCTACCTGGACAACCAGGACGAGGACCGCTTCTTGTTGCGGGCCGGCGGGGATTTGCGGCGCATTCGCGTGGGCGCCAGCGTGGAGATGGCGCTGCCGGGCGTGCCATTGGTCTACTACGGGGATGAGACCGGCATTGGTGAGCTGCGTGGCCGCATGCAGTTTGGCCGGTTCACGCCCGGCGCCCAGGCGCTCATTGACCACTACCGCAAGCTCATCCAGATACGCCGCCACAACGCGGGCCTGCGCGCGCATGACAACGGTGCTGAGGGGCAACCCGGCAACAGCTACGTGCGCATCAACAACAACGGGGACCCGGGCGGCGGCAACGTGTTCTCCTTTGTGCGGTTTGGCGCCCACCAGCGGTTCATTGTGCTGGCCAACCGCGCGGACTCCACGGTGTTGGGGACCACGGTGCGGTACTACCCGCCCCCTGGCGCGTTCACTGAGTTCCCGGATGGCCCGCTGAAGCTGGTGGACCACCTGGACCCCAACGACCAGCGCACCATCACCAAGGCGGACCTGCTTTCCAGCAATGGCGCCACATCCGCCGTGCGGGGATTCACCACCAAGATGTACCAGGTGACACGGTTTGGCATTCCAGACGCAGACCGGGACAGCACCCTGGACAGTTATGACCGCTGCGTGGGCGTGGCCAACGCGGACCAGAAGGATGCGGATGGTGACGACGTGGGGGATGCGTGTGACCAATGTCCCGCCACGCCACACGGCACCGTGGTGGATACCAATGGTTGTACCCCGGCCTCCGGTGCGCCCCGGCGCGCGTACACCCTGGACGGCGTGGTGGATGACCCCGCGTACCAGGTGGCCACCGCAGGCGGGAAGACCCTGCACGCGTCCTTCAACGGGCAGACGTTGTACCTGGCCACCGAAGCCGCCACCGCGGGTGAAGACGTGGTGTTGGTGGTGGCGGACCAGGATGGCGTGGTCCGGCCGGCACCGTTTGGGAAGGCGGGTCAGGTGGCCTACGGCGGGCGTTTTGCGGCAGATGAAGCAGACAACGACTACGCAGATTGGCAGAACGCCACCGGGCAGGCCCGCGTGTTCACATTCCCCAACGCTGGACGCGGCATGATGGAGGCCACGCTCAATGTGCTGGAAGAGTTTGGCGGCGTACCCACGTCCTTGCGCATTGCGGCACTGCGTTACCAGACGGGCAACCTGGGTGCGCTCAACAGCCAGGTTCCTGCGGCGGTGACGGCGGGGAATGATGTCACGGCAGATGAGATGGTGGTGTTCAACCTGGTGACGCCCGCGGTTCCGGATGGTGGCATGGTGGTGGTGGATGCCGGGTCCCAGATGGATGCCAGCGTCATTGAAATGGACGCGGGCATGACCGGGCAGGACGCTGGGGCAGGGCGTGATGCCGGCGGAAACACGGTGGACGCCGCGCGCCCACCGGTGAACCCGGACGGTGACACGGATGGGGACGGTCTGACGGATGACCGTGACAATTGTTACGCGCTGGCCAACCCGGACCAGGCAGACCTGGATGTGGATGGCGTGGGGGATGCATGTGACGTGTGCCCGGTGAGCTACCCGGAGGATGTGGTGGATGGCAACGGGTGTGCGTCCGGGCCGCCGCGTGGGGATGCCGGGCAGTTGCCGCGGCCACAACCGGTGCTGCGGGAGGATCCCGCCCCGCAGCCGCCACCGGCGCAGGGGATTTGTGGATGCCACTCCGCGGGTGAGCCTGTGCCGGCGGCGCTGTGGGTCATGGCGTTGGTTGGGCTGCTGGCCGCACGTGGCCGTGGGAGGCGCCGTTGAACTGGCCGCGCGCAGTGGTGATGGCAATGGTCGGCGGGTGTGCCGTGGGGTGCGGGCCGTTTCTGGGCGCACGCCAGCCGGAGGACCTGCGGGTGGTGCGCTTCACGTTGCTTCCGCCCAATTCGCAGCAGGAGGCGTTGGGCGGTACGCGGCCCGCCCAGCTGGTGGCGGTGCGCATTGAAGGCGGGCAGTTGCTTGGAACGGACGTGGGGTCACCGGTGGACCCGCGCACGCCCCAACGGCTGTCCCTGGGCATTTCCCGGAGCCACGCGGTGGTGTTGTTTGTGCAAACGCCGCGCGGCAACACCGCCACGTTGGGCCAACTGGTGGGCCGCGTGTTGTGGTCTGACGGGCGCGGTGGGCTGACAAGCACGTTGCCCGCCGGGGACGGGGACGTGGACCTGGGCGAGCTTTCTTTCACCGTGGGTTCACCGTCCACGCTGGCGGACAACACACTGCTGGTGCCGGATGAATCCAACCCGTTGGCCCGCATGGACCGCAACGGGGATGGCCAGCCGGACCTGACGGATGATGATGACGACGGGGATGGCATCCTGGACGCCAATGACCCGGACGTGGATGGAGACAACCTGGCGGACCTGGACCAGGTGCTGGGCGCGTTGCCGGACCGCAACGGCAGCGAAGATGGCGACGGCGTCCCCGACGACCTGGAGTAGCGCTGCCCGGCCGGACGCGCCAGCGCGTGGATGGCAACCGTGACCCTCATGGACTCCACGCAGGACCAGATCTGTCGCGGCTTTTTGCGCATCCACCAACCGGCGCGCGGGTACCGCTTCAACCTGGACAGCATCCTGTTGGCGGCGTTTTCCTGCGGCCAGGCGGCGCCGGGCGTGGTGGTGGATGCGGGCGCGGGATGTGGCGTGGTGGGCCTGTACGTGGCCAAGGTGACCGGGCAACGCACGGTGTTGCTGGAGCGCCAGGCGGCCATGGTGGCGCTTGCGGCCCGCAACGCGCAGGACAACCAGCTGCCTCAGGCGCACGCGGTGCACGGGGATTTTTGTTCGGTGCCGTTGCAGGACGGTTGTGTGGGACTGTTGGTGAGCAACCCCCCGTTCCTGACGCCGGGAACCGGGCGGCCCAGTCCCAACCCACAACGCACGTTGTCCCACCAGGCCATCCACGGCGGTGGCCAGGACGTCCTGACGCAGGCCACCCGGTTGTTGTCACCACAGGGCGCGCTGGTGTGCCTGTTGCCGCCGGAGCAAAGCGCCGCGTTGTTTGCGGATGGGTTGTACCTGCGGCGCGTCTGGACGTTGTCCCCGCGGGAGGGCCAGGCGGCCACCCGCGTGGTGACGGTGTGGCGGCGGGAACCCGGTGCGGTGGTGCGTGAGACCCGCACCATCCATGGCGCGGATGGGCGCTTTTGTCCGTGGGTGGATGACGTCCTGGAGGGGCGCGTCCACGGAGTCGGGTGACGCGGCAAGGCGCCGCAGTGCATGCGCGCCGCACGCGTGGAAGGATGGGCGGGCTTGGAGGTTGTCCATGTCCACGGCGCCAAGACGTTCCCTGTTGAGCCGGCGGCTTCCCCCGTCGTTGATGAGCCCGGGCTTCTCCCGCGGGAACGAGCGTTACGCCGTCTATGACGCCATGCGGGAGATTTCCCCGGTGTACTGGGATGTGCAGGCGGGCTGCTGGGTGGTCACCGGCCACGCCGAGGCCATGACCGTGTTGCGCCATCCCGCATTCAAGGCGGACCGCATGGAGACGGTCTACGCGCTGGTGGATGACGCCGGGCGCCAACGGCTCAAGCCGCTGGTGGAGGCCATCTCGCACTTCTTGTTGTTCCTGGATGACCCGGACCATGCGCGCATACGCGCGTTGATCCACCGCGCGTTCACGCCGCGGCACGTGGATGCGTTGCGCAGCCACATGGAAGACCTGGTGCACCAGCTTCTGGATGAGGCACACACGCGCGGCGGCATGGAGATGATGGGCGAGTTTGCCTACCGGCTTCCAACGACGCTGGTGGCCGAGATGTTGGGGGTCCCGCCCCGGGACCACGATCAGTTCCGCGCGTGGACCGAGGGGCTGGCGGGATTTTTGGGTGAATTGATTCCCACCGCGGCGGCCATGGAAACCGGCGTGGCGGCCATGGCGGAGATGAGCGCCTATTTTGTAGACGCGCTGGCGCATGTGCGTGCACATCCCGGAGAAGACCTGCTCACCGCGTTGGCGCAGGCCGAAGAACAGGGTCACTCCCTTTCCAGCCAGGAAATCATCTCCACCGCCATCCTGTTGCTGGCCGCGGGACATGAAACCACGGCGTCACTCATTGGCAGCGGCACCTGGCTGCTGTTGCACCACCCCCAGGTGGCCCAGCAGCTGCGTGAGGAGCCGTGGCGCTTGGCCTCCGCCATTGAGGAGATGTTGCGCATGGAGAGCCCCATCCAGCTCACCGGGCGTCAGGCGGCGGTGGATGTGGAGGTGGCCGGCCAAAAGGTGCATGCCGGGGATTTTGTGGCGGTCTCCCTGGGCGCCGCCAACCGGGACCCGCGCGTGTTCCCGGACCCGCACACGTTCCAGGTGGACCGTGCGGACAACCGCCACCTGGCGTTCAGCCACGGTGGTCACTACTGCGTGGGCGCCATGCTGGCCCGCGCCGAGGCCCAGGTGGCCTTCCACGCGTTGTTGCAGCGGTGTCCGGACCTGGCGCTGGCTGGTGATGACACGGTGGCGCGTTGGAAGCAGACCCAGGTTTTTCGCGGGCTCACCCAGCTGCACCTGAAGATGGCCTGAATCACCCTTCCGCAGGCTCCGGTGGCAGCACCGGGTTGTAGGGCGGTCCCGGCAGGATCACAAAAGGCCCGCCCAGGCCCGTGGGATGCGCCGCTTCCCCGCGCTCCAGGCGCGCCTTGCGTTTGGCCCACGCGTCCTGGTCACACAGGTAGACCGCGTGCATGTGGCCCTCCTGCTCTTCCACGGCCACGCGGCGGTAGCCCGCGCGTTCGGTGAGGACCATGGGGTGCGGGTTGTCCATGCGTATGTTGGCGGCCAGCACGTCAATCTTCACGTGGTCAAACAGGTAGCAGCAGAACGTGTCCATGGCGTGCAGCGCGGCAAAGCCATCCCGGTTCTTGCGGTCCGGGATGGCGGCCATGAGCTCCCAATATTTGCGGTCCGGCGTGGGCGCGGCGGCGCACACAAAACCAATGCGGCGGCGGTCCACCACGCGGCGCATGATGCCAATGACCAGCGTGCCAATGCGGTGTCCGGCACGTACGTGCCAATTGCGCACGTCGTCACCAAAGACAAACATCTCGGAGATTTCTGGCGTGGAGAACTGGTCCGCCACCCAGAAGAGGTCCATGCCGCGCGGCGGCTCCAGGAAAATGCTGCGGCGTTGCATGGCCAGCTTCATGGCAAAGACACCTGGGCGCGCAGCGCGGCGTGGTCACTGCTGGAATACCCGGACGCCGGGTCACCCACCACCTGCGCGCTGCCGGGAATGTAGCTGCCCGCGGAGTCCCGGCCCAGGTAGATGTGGTCAATGGCCTGCAAGGACCCGTTGTACACGTAGGTCCCCGCGGCGGCGCCCCGGTCCGCCGCCACGCGCTGCAGCGCGCCACCCGCGTCCAGCGCGTTGATGGGCGGGCTGCCCGGCGTGTCATTGAGGTCTCCGCCCAGGACCACCACCGCGTCGGGAAATCCGCTGGCGCGCGCGGTGATGATGGTGTGCGCCATCTGGGCTTCGGCCAGGCGGCGCCCGGGGTCATCATTGAACTGCGAGCGGAAGTGCGCTGCAAACGCAATGACCCGCTGCCCACCAAAGTCCAGGTGGACCTCCAGCAAATCCCGCGAGAAACGCGTGGAGGTTCCGTCCGGCCGGCGCAACGGGATGTTGAGGTGGTGCTGCACTTCCAACAGGCGTCCCTTGGCCAGGATGGCCACGTCCAGGCTGGCCGCGGTGCCGTATTCGCCCAGGATGGCCACGGGATAGGCGTCTTCCAACAAGGTCACCAGCGCGTCCAGGCACGCCTGGGATTCCACTTCCTGCAGCATCACCACGTCTGCCTGCAGGCCCAGGATGCCATCCCGCAAGACGGCGGCCTTTTGCGCAAACCCGCTGGGTGACAACTGGTCCTCAAAAGCACTTCCCAAGCAGTTCCCAGAGTCACACACGGTGTCAAAGAAGCGCGCGGTGTTGAACGTGGCAAACGTCAGCGCGCCCGGCGGAACCATTCCGGCGTCCGGGACCACCGTGGCCACGCCCGCGTCCTGGCTGGGGACCGTGCCGGTGGTGGAGCTGCTGCACGCCAACGCACACAACGCGGCCAGTTCCAGCGCGTGGAAGGTGGGGGTTTTCATGGTCCCAGCAGGCTCTGGGTGAACATGTGGGTCACCGCGTGCGCCAGCTGTTGCACACTCCTGGCCTGGTCCACGCGGCGCACCAGGCGGCCGGAGTTCCACAACACCGCCAGCCCATGCGCCAGGCTCCATGCCGCCACCGCCACGTCCTGCGGGTCCCTCCCGTGCAGCCGGCCCTCCCTGGCGCATTGGGTGACGCAGTCCTGGAGGATGGACCAGGTGGCGTCTGAAGCCGCGGCGTAGGCCGGGTCCAGCGGGTCCACCAGGCCCATGCGGAACATGATCTCAAACTGTTCGGGGTGTCTGACGCCAAACGCCACGTAGCCGCGTCCCATGGCCGCCAGGACCTCCGGTCCCGTGCGCGGTTTGGACGCCGCAAACTCCCGGCCCACCTCTTCACGCAGCCGCTGGTGCCCCTGCGCGGCAAACGCCGTGAGCAAGCCCTGCTTGTTGCCAAAATGGTGGGCGGGGGCGCCGTGGCTCACGCGGGCCCGCCGGGCGGCCTCGCGCAGGGACACCTCTGAGAGGCCACGTTCCCGGATGATGTCCGCCACGGCGCTGAGCAGCGCGTCTGGCAACGCCCCGTGGTGGAACGGGCGCCGCCGCGCCGCGCGGGCCGGCACCGGGCGCGTGGCTTTTTTGGAGGACCGGCTGGCAGCCATGACGTCAGTCTACCCACAACAGCAGAAAACCCGCACGCCCCGGTGCTCAGGGGCCAAACAGGACCTCAGGGGTGGGACCCTTTTGCGTGGCGTGACACGCAACACAGTGGTTGCGCAGGTCCTGGACAGCCTGCACCGCGTTGGGGGCCTTGGTCTTCACCGCCTCGGTGGCCGAGGCCACCTGCACGCGCAGGCTTTTGATCTGGTCTTCTGGAATGCGGTGCCCCAGCCGGTCTGACGCGTCCAGGTCATTGGCAAATTCGCCCACCATGCCCAGGTGCGCCAACGCGGCGTCGTGGTTGCCGGCCTTGATGGCCAACGTGGCGCGTTTGTAGTGGCTGATGAACTCATGCATGGTGGCCAACAGTTCCTTGCGCACTGCCGTCTCCTCGGCGCGCGCCACGGTCACCGCCGGTGGGGCTGGCGCCTGTCCCATGCTCCACAGGCCAAACAGGCCGCCCACCACCACCAGCACCACGCCGCCGCCCGTCAACATTGCCCGCATCTCTGCGCCCATGGGATCCACGCCTCCCTACAAGAAAACCGGAGCGCGTTGCCTAGCGCAAAGTGGCGCCCGGAAAAAACCCCCCAATGGCACCTGCGCCACAAAGGGCGCTGTCTGACGGCGGCCGGTGCACAGCGCATGTCTTGCGTGGTACCTGACACTGTCCCAGGCGGTGGTGGCGTCTTGACGGTCTGACACGCGCCAGGTTGGGGCTGCGGAGGATGTGGATGCGCTCCCTCAGGCTGTTGGCGGCGGTGACGGTGGGAGCGCTGGGCGGCGCCGGATGCCTCACGCTTTTTGGCGGCGGCGGTGCGTATCCCTGCACGGGTGATGGTGATTGTTCGGGTGGCCAGGTGTGTGGCCAGGACGGCGTGTGCGGGGGTGGCAACGCCACGGGTTCTTCCTCGGGCGGCGGCAGCAGCCTGGGGGTGTCCAGCAGCTCCACGGCATCCAGCCGGGTCTCATCGTCGGTGGGAATGTCCACCTCGCAAATGGGCGGTTCGTCCTCCAGTGGTGTCTCCGGTGCGTCCACCAGCACGCAGTCCGGGCCGGGCAGCAGCAGCCTCACCAGCAGCAGCGCCGTCGGCAGCACCAGCGCCCCACCATCCTCGGCACCAGGGTCGTCTTCGTCCCTGGGGAACTCCAGTTCCGCGCCGCTGTCCACGTCGTTCCCGCAGCCCTCGTCGTCGCTGGCGCCGTCCTCGTCCCTGGTGGGGTCCTCGTCGTTGGTGGGCTCCAGCTCAAGCGGCATTGTGTCGTCTTCGTTTTCGTTGGACCCGGGAAGCTCCAGCAGTCTGGCGCCATCCAGCAGCGCGTTGCCCTCCAGTTCGTCGGTGGGTGCCTCCTCGTCCGGGGGGCCGCTGGAGTTTTGTGGCGGGGGCGGTGCGGTGGTGGGGGACCCCTACCTGGTGTGTGACGAAGCGTCCCTGCGCCAGCTCTCCACGCGTGCCACCGGCGGACGTTACTTCCGCCTGACCCAGGACATCACGCTCAACGGGCCGTGGACGGTGGTGCCCGTGTTCACCGGATTTTTCGACGGGGGAGGCCACACCATCACCGGGCTGAGCGTCACGGCGGCGGGCAACGCCGGCATGTTTGCGGACCTCATCACGTCCCACGTGCACAACCTCCGCCTGGCCGCGGCCAACGTCACCGGCAACACAGCGGGCCTGCTGGCGGGACGCCTGGTGGGTGGCCTGGTGGAAGACGTGGACGTGCGCGGCACGGTGTCCTCCAATGGCCCGTCGGACACGCCAGCGGGCGGCCTGGTGGGGCAGATGGAGGCCGGCACCGTGACCCGCATCAACGTTCTTGCGGCCGTCACCGGTTCTGAAGCGGGCGGTTTGGTGGGCCGCATCCAACCCATGTCCAACATCACCGTGTCTGAAGTGATGGTCTCTGGCAGTGTCACGGGCACCCAGGCTGCTGGGGGTATTGCGGGCCGGACCTTGGCAAGCGTCCAGGTTCCCAGCTTGTCCCACCTGCGGGTGGACGCCACCGTGGCCAATGGGGCGTCCCGCGGAGGATTGGCGGGTGACTGCGGGAGCGGAACTTGGGCCACAGCGCTGGTGACCGGAAGTGTGGGCTCGGGTGGAAGCGCGGTGGCGTCCGGCGGGTTTGGGTGCACGTTCCAGGGCGTGTTCTGGGATTCGGACACCGTTGGCCCCACCGATGACCTGTTTCCAGGAACCACGGCGTTGACCACGCTCCAGGCGCAAAACCCCAACAGCTACCCGCCCGCTTTTTCGGTCACCATCTGGGTGCTTTCCAGCAACGCCTACCCCACGCTGGCCAACGTTGCGCCCTGACGGAGCGCCTCAACCCGCGCGGGATGATGCCGCGCCGCCGGGCTCCTGCACGTCAACGTCAAACGTATCCACCACCTGTTTGCCCTTAAGGTCCGCGCGCACCGCAAACGTCCAGCGGCCGGGTGTGTCCACCAGCATGCGGTAGACGCCATTGCGCAGCGGCTCAAATTCGTACCCCGGCTGGCCGGGCGTGAGCAGCGCAAAACTCTTGAGCTTCATGGTGGCCGGCAGGTGCACGCGAAATGGGTGCCCCGCCTGGATGCGCTCCCCGGCCACCAACGCGTCCTTGTTCTCAATGACCGGCGCGCGGGACACGTTGGGCCAGAAGCCGGGCACCTGGTCCAGGATGGCCATCTGGATTTGCAGCGGGTAGACGTGGCCCACCGGCGCGCGGTCCAGCTCGCGAAAGAGGCTGCGCGCCATCTCCGGCCGCGTGAACTGCAACAACACCGTGGCGGCGTCCTGGACGGCCTGCTCCTGGGGCACACCCGCCTTGCCCCAGTGGTTCACCAGCCGCGCCATGTGCACCGCGCCCCGCAGGTTGCCCAGGTTCTCCACCTCCACCGGCGTGAGGTTGGGGTCAAACAGGTCAAAGTCCCTGGTCATGGCGCTGCTGCCGGTTCCCTCCTCAGCGCCCCAGAACTTCTTCACGTCCGTGATGTTGCTCTTCTCTTGGAAACTGTCGGTGTAGGAATCCTGGTCCACCTCTCCAGAGGCCTTGGCCTTGCCCGCGGCGGCCGCGTCCGACGTGGCGGAGCTGGTGGGAGGCGCTGGCGCCTTTTGCGCCTTGGGCGCCTCGGTCCTGGTGCTGCCCACCGGGCGCTGGGCCGGCCCGGTGGTGCGCGTGAACGTGGAAGCCTGCGCGCGGGCGGCGGCGGTGGCCTTGGGGTCCATGGCGGGCATGGACGGCTGGGTGGGCGCAGGTTTGGCCGCTGCGGCAGGCTTTGGGGCGGCGGGCTGCGGGGTGGCCAGGGGACGCGCCTGCGGCGCGGCGGGCGCGGCGTTGCCCGGGTTAGGCGCGTTGCTGGGCATCTTGAACTGGCTCATGCCCGCATTGGGGCAGGCGGGCGCGGTTTGGTCAAGGGTCAGGGTGGCTGGGCCAGCGCCGTCATGACCGCCGCCAGCTCATCCTGCGGGAGGATGCCCGAGGGTGTGGCGCTGCGGTGCAGCGTGCGCAGCCAGGAATCCCGCGCGTCCTCCATCTCCTCCAGCCGGCGCCGCAACAACCGCAGTTCATCATCCAGAAAACGGCGCCGCAGCTCCAGGCTGGCGGTGGTGACGCCGGGAGGCCGCAATTCCACCGGCATGGCCAGGATGTTCTGCTGCCGCGCCACTTCCTCCTGCGCGCGCAACACGTGGCGCAACTGGTCCCGCAACAGCCGCACCTGCAGCTGGAAGGTGCGTTCCTGCGGCCGCGTGAACGGTGCCTGGATGGGGGCCGCCACAAAAAACGCCCACTCCACGTTTCCCGTGCGTTGCCGGTTGGCCACGCCCGCCATGCGGAAGCCCACGGCCATCTCATCCGCGGGGGACTCCATGGCCCAGGACGTGTCCATCCCCACCTCATTGATGTTGACCCGGCCACCCACGTCCACGCCCAGCGTCAGGCCTTCCACGTCCAGGATGTGTTCCCGCCGTCCAGACAGGCGGGACTCCGCGGTGAGCCGCCCGGTGAGTTTGTCATCCACGTGGACCCCCACGTAGTGGGCCTTGCCCTCGGCAAAAACGTCCCAGCCCAACGACCGCGCAAAGTAGTTGAGCCAGTTGACGCGCAACACGTGATCAAAACCCAGCTGTTCGGTGCCCGCATCCGTGGCCACGCGGCCGCCCACGGAAAATGCGGTCTCCACGCCGGGCACACTGAAGCGGATGTCCGCGCTGTAGGTGGGCGTCCAGTTGGCGCCCAGCCGGCGCACGGTGAGAAAACTTCCCACGCCCCACCTGCTGAACCGCCACCACCGCCCGCCGCGCAGCTGCGCGGCATTGCGTGAGAACTGGTAGCCAAACCACACCGCGCCCATGATGGCGGCGTTGTAGAAGAACAGGTGCTGGATGTGGCGCCAGTCCTCTTCGGTGCGCTTGATGGGATCCCGCGCCACGCCAAACACAATGAGGTCTGCCATTTCTTCCGGGGAGAACCGGCTGCCCAGCGCCTGGCCCATGGTGGCGTAGAGGCTGTTGACGTCACCGTCCAGCTCCAGGCGCGTGGGGCTCCAGGCGTTCTCCAGCGCGCCACCACGCACCGCGCGCCCGGGATTCTCCACAAACCGGAACGACCGCAGCCGGGAGAGGTAGTAGTTGTAGAAGCTGATGCGCATGGCGCTGGGGAGCTGCCGGGTCTTTTCCGCCGTGGAGCGCTGCAGGTTGTACGGGCTGCCAATGGCGCGGTCCCAATACGCGGGCTCCAGGATGGGAATGTTCTGGATGGTGAGGACAAAGCCCCACGTCTGGTAGCGCACGTAGTCCGGGACACCGGTGAACAGCGCCAACGGGTCCTGTTCCAACGGCGTGGGCAGCGCGCCCCCCACGCGGCGGCGCAGCTCCAACGCGGCGTCATTGGCTGGCCCAAGCGGCGTTGGCGGCACCTGCGCGTGTGCCGCGCCCGCCGTCAGGAGCCACAAGAGACCCGGAACCGCCCCACGCAGACGTGTCACGCCAGGGCGCAGTGGTAGCATGTGGCCGCCCGCACCCGCATCTCCCCTTGAAACGCGGCCCCGCCTGTTGGCAGTGTCCCACCGCCGCACCCGTCTTGGAGCCCGCCATGCCGTTCACCACCGCCTTGTTGCCACGCCTGCTGGTCTGTGCGTTGACCATGTTTGGCGCGGGCTTCCTGTTTGGCGCGTGCAGTGACGGCTACGGCCCAGGTGAATCCTGTGACCCCACGCTGGGTGGCCGGGATTGCCAGGAAGGGCTGGAGTGCACCTACAGCTATGATGACTGCCCGCAGTACGGTTGCCCCAAGTGCCGGCGGCCCTGCCGGGCAGACGCGGATTGTCCAACCTCAGACACCGACAGTTGCGGCCAGGCACCCAGGTGCATCTTCCAGCAGCGCACGGATTTTTCCGGCGTGTGCCAGCACTGTGACGAGGTCAAACCCTGGTTGTGATGTTCAGGGCTTCACGCCCGCGCGGCGCGAGGCGGCCAAGGCCCCAAGCCATTCCTGCAACATGGTCACCGCCACCAGCGGCGTGACGCCGGTGGGATCAAACGCGGGGCTCACTTCCACCAGGTCCATGCCCACCAGGTGGAGCCCGGCCAGCCCACGCAGGATGACCTGGCAATCATACGTGGTCAGCCCGCCGGGGACCGGGGTGCCCGTGCCCGGCGCGTACGCCGGGTCCATGCCGTCAATGTCAAAGCTCACGTAGACCTGCTTGCCCGCCAGGCGCTTGAGGCGCGCGGCCACGGCCTTGGGCCCGGTCTCACGCACGTCGTCAATCATGACCACTTCAAACTTGTGACGCCGCACAAAGTCCAGGTCATCTTCGCCGGCCAGCGGGCCACGTATCCCAATCTGGATGACGTCCTCCCCGCGCACCAGGCCCTCTTCCACCAGGTGGCGGAACGGCGTGCCGTGGTGGAAGTCCACGCCCCAGGACGCGGGATAGGTGTCCAGGTGCGCATCAAAGTGCACCACGGCCAGCGGCGGGTGCCCGGCCTTCTTGAACGCGCGCAGGATGGGCAGCGTGACGCTGTGGTCACCGCCAAGGGACAGCGGGACGGCGCCGGCGCGCAACACTTCCAGGATGCGCGCCTCAATGTTCTCAAAGGTCTTGTGCAGGTCTGTGGGGATGGCCAGCACGTCCCCGGCGTCACAGATCTTGAGCGTCTTGAAGATGTCCACCCCGGGTCCGGTCTGGTAGCCGCGGCCCATGCATGAAGCCGCGCGCAGCTCACGTGGGGCAAAACGCGCCCCCGCGCGGTAGGTGGTTCCGCCGTCAAAGGGGATGCCCAGGATGGCCACATCCGCCCCGGTCACCGCGGGATGGTGCGGCAAACGGAAGAACGTGGGGATGCCCGCAAACCGCGGCATGAGGCGTCCGGGCGTGGGGTCAAAAGACGCCGGAGGCAGCGCGGCACCCAGCTTGCGGACACACGCATCACAAATGGCCGCGCCGCCGGTTCCGGTCTGGCTGGCGCCAGGCGCGCCACAAAAGCTGCAGGTGGTCATGGTCTTCTCCCCGTCACGCCGGCCATAGCACGGGCCCGTCATGTGGGGCGCGCCCAGGTCCTGCCACCGCGTGTCCAGGGGATAACGTCAGCGTGCGGCGCTGGCCACGCTCTCCACAAACCGCATCACAAACCGCGCATCAAAACGCCCGCCGTTGTGCCGGCGGCAACACGCGCCACACGCGCTGCGCCGCACGTCTGAGAGGCGGCGGCCGCGCATCACCGTGTTGCCGCACCCGGGGCACGCATAGACGTGGTGCACGCTGCTGGGACGGTTCTGAGGGTAGGGGAGCGCGTGCCACACCGGGATGTCCCGCTCCTTGGCCAGCTGTTTGAACAGCGGCGTGTGGCCGGGGTTGAGCCCGCGCGCGTGCAGCCACAGGTGCAACATCTCATGCTCCAAGGCCTTGAACGCCACGTGCCGCGCGTAGGGTTGCGTGAGGTGGTAGCCGCTGAGTTCAATGCGCCGTGGTTCGTATTGGACGCGTGCGGCCAGGGCACGCAGGCGCGGGTTGACCACCATCTCTGCGTGGGGCACCCCGCCCTCAAACTTGTTCTTGTTGGCTGCGGCAAAGTGTGTGGCCAACTCATCCAGCAACGGCGCCGTACCCATGGTCCCTCCCGTGAAAGCCAACCCCAGGGCAGGGTCTTTCACGGGAAGGCGGCGCCCTCAAGGGGTGCCACGGTCAAGGCATGGGTCACGACGTTAAAATGACTGTCCGGTCAGTCATTGGTCATCTTGCTTTGGCGGGTGCTTGAGCACGCGTTCCATGGCCTTGCGGTCCTTGGAGCCCACGTCCTCCAGGCGAACCAGCCCGCCAAACATGTGCTGCAACCGGCCATCCCCCTGCGCGGCCTGGGCCATGGCGGAGAAGTAGGCCTTGGTTTCTGTGGAGAACGTGGCCTTCTGGATGAGGACCAGCAAGCCAAACAGCACCATGGTCAAGCGCAAGGCCCAGATGCCCCATTCCACCGTGGGTTCCTGCGCGGCCAGCTGGTGGAGGATCCTGACCCGCGCCGAAAAACCGTCTGCCACGTCAATGTCCACCCGCGCGCGCGCCGCCAGCACCGGGATGGGCAACGTCTCAATTTCGCCGCGCTGCGCCAAGAGCGCCTGGCGCTCCTTTTCATGCTGCGCCTTGCGGCCGGCCACCGCGTCCTGGAACGCCTTCTCTCCCGCGGCCGCGCGGGTCTGGGCGTCCTCCCGCACCTGTTTGAGTTCGGCGTTGTGCGTGACGGTGAGCTTGTCCAGTTGTGCGTTGAGCGTCTCCAGTTGCCCCGTGAGGCTCTTGTAGCGCTTGCCACGTCCGGCCTGTCCGCTGCGGCGTCCTTCATCCTCCTGCTGCATGAGCCCGGTGACGTGCTCCATCTGTTTTTCCACTGCCGCCAGCCGCGCGCTCACGCTGGTCACCGTGGGCAGCTCATAACTGCGCAGCGGCGCAAACTGCGCCTCCAGGCGCTTGAGGTCCCCGTCCAGCGCCGCATCCACGCCCACAATCAGCGTGTCCACGTTGCCGCGCAAAAGGTCCTGCGCCTTGGAGACCTGTGCGCCACGTTGCCGGTCCAGCACCTTCTGGATTTCATCCTGGAACAGGAAGAGTTCCAGCGGCACCGCCGTCACCAGGGACGCCAGCAGCACAAACCCCATGCGAAAGTAGACGGCGGGTTGGCGGAACAGCCCGCCCAGGTTCACGTCCGCCGTCAACACGCTGCGTTCAAAGATGGCAATGGTGGCCGCAAACAACCCGGCAAAGGTCAACGCCAGCGGGTAGCCCGTCACCGGACCAAACCCGTTCACAAACACCAGGCGCAGCCCCAGAAACCACGCCAGCAGATCAATGGCCGCCTGGATGAGGATGAGCACGCCGGCAAACGCCACTTCAGAGCGGACCCGGCGGGTCATGCGGCCGTGGCTGCCGTAGACGTTGAGCATCCCGCGGTCCAAAAAACGGTCCATCCACGTGGCGTCCACGTCGGAAGAACCTTCCGCGGGCTGGGGCACCATGCTGGGGGTGACCACCTTGAGCGGAGGCGGGGCTGGACGGTCTGAGGGATCCACGGTCATGGCGCGCCACCTTAGGCACCGCAACGCCGGTGCGCATCCCTGGTGGGACGCCTTTCAGGGCGGGTTTGTTCCGCCAAAGGCCTGCACCAGGACGGTGGGCGTGGCCAGGGTGGGACGGTTGTCCACCAGGGAAAACGGGATGGAGAGGCGGCTGGTGGGGTACGAAAAAGCAAAGCCCCGCACGCGGTAGTGCAGCCCCGCGTC
>Ga0154020_10003854_pt1 | contig 17972 bp, 35 predicted proteins | sample Klosneuvirus_201_FD_109709 | JGI IMG/M metagenome (GOLD analysis project Ga0154020, IMG submission 109709) | Active sludge microbial communities from wastewater, Klosterneuburg, Austria - Klosneuvirus_20160825_MG | ecosystem: Engineered > WWTP > Aerobic digester > Activated sludge | place... | reverse complement strand
CGAGCTCGAGGCGGCGATGGACGAGGTGGACGTGGTGCCTCTGGATGGCAGCGGTGGCACCAGGGTGCTGGCGCAGCACGCCACCTACTGCGGCAAGACGCGGGGCTGAGCCATGAAGCCGTACCTGCGCAAGTCCCTGCGCGGCGGCCTGCACGGGTCCACCTGCATCATCTGTTGCCCTACGCCCAAGCGGGTCTCGAGGCTGGTGGTGGAGCGTGCGGAGCTCGAGGAGCAGGAGAGCTTGCTCTGGGAGGACCGCAACCAGGTCGTGTTCTTCGAGGAGCAGGACTGGGTGGAGATGGAGCTTCAGATGGACGCTGCGCAGCAGGCGCATGCTGCCCGGTCTGCTCGAGCACTGGCGGCCGACGACGACGCCTGGAAGTACCTGACGCCCTAGACCCGAGAGCATGGGCGTGATAGCCCCATGCCATGAGCTCGAAGCGTCAGGCCTTGTTGGATCGGATCGCTGCCATCGGCGACCCGGAAGAGACGGTGCTGGCTGTGCCCCCGAGGTTCCACAAGTTCGACAGCCAGGGCCACCACAACATGTACCGCTGCCGCTACTGCGGCACCGCCAAGTACACGAGCCACATGCCAGGGTGGCCACCCACGTCCGACTACTTCTCGCGCGGCGGGGAGAAGATCGAGGGGCTGTCGCCGTGGAGTCTCGACGCGGAGCAGCAGATCCCTTGCGAGCTCGACCCAGCCCTGCGCCGCAACGCAGACGCAGAAGTTGCGTTGGACGCCCTGGAGGCCATTGCTACCGGAACGCCTTAGTAGCGTGCTATTGTGACTCACATGATTGCCCCTGTTGCTGTCCCCTCGACGTCCTCGAGCGCGGGACTTCCTCTGCTGCCGCCGCCGCCCTCGGGCACCTTTCCTGTGTGGATCTGGTACGTGCTCCTGGGCATCGTGGTGGTGTACGTGCTGGCGACGGTGTTCGCATTCGCTGCGCCGAACACCCGGATCGGCAAGATCTGCGGATACCTGGCGGCGAGCATCCGCGACCTGATCCAGGTCGTGCGTGCGCCCGCGACTCCGGCGACCTCGTCGGAGCCCGAGGCCCCGTCCACGCCCGCGGCGCCGCCTGCGGCCGAGCCCCCGACGCTCGATCCCGCCGCGCCCACCGAGACTCCCGCAACGGAATCGAAGGAGACGACGAAGGAGGAGGGGCCGTGATGACGCTGAAGAAGATCATCCTGGGCGCGAGCCTGATCGGATTCATGAACGCCTCGTGCGCGGGGACGTTCGAGCTCGCTCGCGTGGCGGGCGCCAAGGACTACACGACGCCGAAGGGCGAGCCGGTCAAGCGTGACGACAAGCGCTGCCAGGACCTCGACGACTCGGCCTCGACCTGGCAGGCCGTGGCGCTCGGCGCAGGCGCTCTCGGAGCCACCCAGGGCGGCCTGATGGTCATCCCGGACGTCTCCAAGGAGGTCCGTGTGGGCCTGGCCGTGGGCACGATCGTCGCGGGGGCAGTCGCCATCGCGGCGGGTGCGCTGTCGAAGAGCCGTGCGAACTCCTGGGCGAAGGAGTGCACGGGCCCTGTGTCGAAGCCGTGATCGCGGCGGACCGGGCCACTCTGCTGGCCCAGCTCGGGGAGGAGAACCCGGATGCGTTGCTCGCGGATGGCTTCGAAGAGGCCTTCGTGGGTATCTGCCGTCGCTTCGGTCAGCCGCCGCTGGCGGCGTACGACGTCGAGAAGTGCCTCGCCGTCCTGATGGAGCGGGACGGCATGGACTACGAGGGCGCGCAGGAGTTCTTCGAGTACAACGTCATCGGGGCGGGGCTGGGCGAGAACACGCCCGTCTTCATGACGTTGAAGGCCGACGAGTAGCGACCGCGTCTGGTATCCTGGTGGGCATGCGTGCCCTCCTGGACCTTGGCCTCGCCGCCATCGCCTCTGCCCCACGTCCTGGGGCGTGGACGGTCGCCTCGCTTGCCGCGGGCGCCGCTGGGCTGGGTCTCGCCGCCATCCATTTCGACGACGAGATCGCCGCGCTGCCCAGGGTCAGCCTGGAGCACCCGACGGACATCTACGACCTTCAAGACATTCACCGGGCCCTGCGCAAACCCATCCCCCAGTATGTTGACTGGACCATGGACGGATACCGCCTCGGTGGCGCCGCTATGAAGGCGTTCGTGAAGTCGGTCTACCCAGCCGACCACCCTGACGCTCCTGTTGGTCAGGCTCGGCGAGAGCTGGCCGTCCGGGTTCTCAGCGGCGACCCAGAAGCCTTCGCGGTGTTCCTGGACTACGTGATGGAGCACAACCCAGCGCTGGGCGAGGCGCTGCTGTTCGACACCAAGGGTGTCGAAGCGCTGGTCTGCACCCCACCCAGCTCCGAGCCAGACGCCTACCCGTCTCACGTGTACTGGCTGAACCCGCCTGAGGACGTGAAGGCCGACCTCCGCGACCAGTCGATCCGTTCGATCGTCCAGGCTGCCGTCCTCGAGCGCGTGCTCTGTGGCGCATCCACACAGTTTGTACGAACCCGGGCGCGACCATCTCGTTCATCAAGCGGGTCGATCCAGCCAGAGCTCGAGTGGGGCGGCCCCTATACCGACAAGGAAGTCGTGACCCCCACTGGCGAACGGGTTTCTGACGCAGGCACGCACGGTTCATGGGTGACGACCACCACCTACGGTCCGTTCAGCCATCCATGGGTGCGCATGCCGCTGCCGGCACCCAAGAAGAAGTCGCGAGCCCGCAAGCGCAAGGCGTAGGGTGGGCGTGCCGGGTTAGGAGTCGATGGGGTGGTCGCGTAGAGACATCGCCGCCGCCATGGCCACCGTCCCCACCACGAGCCCGATGAAGTAGGGCCACGTGCCCTCTCCCCGAGCGATCCCCATGTCGTGGGTGACCGCTCCGAGGAGGGCACAGATCGCGGCGTAGATGGCGACGGCGCGGGCGACGGAGGCGCTCATGCGGCCTTGGACCAGATGGGGGACATCGTGGTGACGTCGACGTCGTCGACGGCCATGGCGTCTGCGAGGTAGCTGTCGGCGATCCAGCAGTAGCCGTTCTCGCCCCAGCCCCGTCCCCAGGAGTTGCGGAGGCGGAACCAGTAGGTCCCGTCGCTGCGCTCGAGGTAGCCGACGAGGAGGATGGCGTGGCCGCCGATGGGACGGGTGGGGGAGATGACGGCCGTGTTGGGGTCAGGGCCGTCGCAGAACGCCTGGTCGACACTGGCGTCGATGCCCACGGGGAAGCCGCAGTCGAGGGCAGCGATGACCTGGTAGACGCGCCCCTTGCCCGAGCCGCGGATGCGCTGGATGGCGCCTGCGGGCAGCCGGTGGTCGTACATGTCCTCGTAGGCGAGGAGCGGCGGCCGGAGGAGCATCGGGGCGTCGGGGGACCCCCCGAGCTCTCCGGGCGGGGGTGTGTCGTCGTAGGGCCAGAGGTCCTCGCGGCAGACGCCGACGTTCTCGACGATGGCCGCGCTGACGTGGGAGTAGGAGCCCGAGTCGTTGCACTCGTCGCCGTGCTGGGCGCGGCTGGGCCAGTAGATGCCGAGCCGGGAGATCTGGGTGACGTTGGCCTTGGGCTGAACGAGCTCGAGCCCGTCGGCGCGCCGGTTGGCGGTGCAGGAGCCGAGGCGTCCCTGGTTGCCGATGGGGCTCCGCTCCTCGAGCAGGACCTGCTTGCCCTCGACGCCCTTGATGACCGTGATGTGGCCGGGGTGGAGGATGGGCTTCTTGAGCATCGCCGAGGGGTCGAAGCGCTTCGGCCCGTTGGCGACGGCGGCGGCGATGGCCTTGGCGAGCTCGTCCGAGTCGGGATGGTTGCCGAGGAGGAGGGAGTGGTCGAGGGTTCGGTTGAACCGGCAGGCGAGCTTCATCATCGACAAATCCCCTCGATTTCGCCGCAGTCCTTGATCCTCGAGAGCTTGGTGGCGCAGAGCGGCTGCCCCTCGGCGATCGTGTGGCGGCAGAAGACGGCGAAGTCCGGCCGGGCCTCCTTGCACTTCAGGGTGGTGAGCTTGTCCGCTGCTCGAGCACAGGCGTCCTTGCCCTGCTTGGTCATCGCCGCCTCTTCGGGCGTCTCCGTGTCGTCGTTCCGGTTGGGACAGACGGGCGCTGGAGGGCAGCCCTGAAGAGCGATGGCGAGCAGGAGGAGGGGGAGCGACCGCATCCCTCATCGTATCCGGCGCAGCGCCGGCCGGCAAATCGACGGCTCAGTCGTCGTCGAGCAGGCTGATGGTCTCCACCATGGAATGCGCGTCTGGCCGCTCGTCGTCGCTCACCCACGAGTCGCCCCCGCTCCATCCCCACGCTTTGAGGGTCCGGAAGTCCCGCAGGAACTCCACGTCGGTGACCGAGAACACGCGCTGCACGCAGCAGTCGGGCAGGTCGTAGATGCCGTCGTCGAAGGCCTGATGACAGTCCTCGTGCTCAATGCACGTGAGCCTGTGCTGGTCCATCTCGTTCCGCAAGAAGGCAACCATCTGCATCGCCGCCGCGTCCAAGTCTCCGCCCACGCCTCGAACCACGTCTGTGGCGCGGTTCCGACCCCCAGGGATCGCCCGGAACTCGCCGGGCACCCGCACGATCTGCCACTCGCCCCACCGTGTTCGATCGAGCGCAGGCGTCCCGCCACGCTGCCGCCGCCCGCTGAAGCCGCGGTCCAGCATGTTCGGCAGGTCCGCGGGGGGGGGAGTGGTGAACGCGAGCCCCTCGAGCAAGAACCTGGTGTCGTTGCAGCGTACCCAGCGTGCCATCACGGCCTCCACAGTTTGATCGATGCTTCTTGTTCGATTTCGGCCCGCACCTCGTCGAGGCTATCCCAGGCGCACCGCTGCGGGAGCTTGTGGAGGTGGCGGCGATAGGCATCGCGGCAGTCCTCGTGCAGACAGCACAGAAGGTTGCCGCGAGAGATCCGGCGCGTCACGGCGACCAGGAGAGCGTTGCAGGCGTCTGCCAGGTCGAGCCGAGGCGAGAACTGCGCGCCCTGGATCCACGGCACCCATACGCTTTCCTCGTGCATCTGGTGCACCCCCATCCGGAGCGCGTTGCCGGTCCGCGCCGTCGCGAATCCTCGCAGGCTGTAGGAGATCTCGTGCCAGTGGTCGTCGTAGGTCCACCTAACCATGGGGGGCCTTGCGGCGCAGGGCCTTGTAGAGGGCCGTCACCTGGCTCTTGGCGCAGGCGACTCCGAGCGCGGGCTCGCGGCAGTCCTCGTGCTCCGAGCAGCGCAGGTGCCCGCTGTCGAGGCGTAGGAGCAGCGCTCGGTAGAGGCACTGCTGGGCGTCCTCGAGCGAGTCACGCCCCCTCTTGGCCACGTAGGGGAGGAGCCCCATGCCGGCCAGGATCTGGTAGCTGTCGCCCGCGTCCACCCGCACCTCGATCCGGAACTCTGGGTAGAACAGGAAGGGTCCCAGCTCGTGAATCGTGATGTTCACGCCGTTGAGGTCGTTGTGGCAGGTGGTGAGGCCGCGCAAGTGATGCTTGCGGCGTCCCCCCGCCATCTGAGGGCCCAGACCCAGATCCGTCGTGAGCGCGGTGTTCGAGGGCCACGAGAGCACGGGGGTTTCCGCTTCATGTACCCAAATCATGGGCCACCCCTGACGGACAAGATGTCGTCCGGGATCTCTCGCAGCTCGCGCAAGATGGTGGGGATGTTCTGCTTCAGGCAAGCCTTGCCGAGCAGGAGGTTGGCCCGACAGTCCTCGTGAAGGACGCACCGTGGCCAGTACCTGGCCCCCACCGCCGCCCGCCGCGCAGGTGCGAAGCCGCGCCGCAGCCTTCGTTCGAGCGCCTCGGCCAGACCCTCCCGCGCTCCGGCAAAAGAAGCGTAGTGCGTGCCGTCGTCGCTGAAAGCGCCCTCGCGAAACCCAGCCGCCTTGAGGGATGGGTAGTAGGCCGACGTCGGATGCCAGCGGTCCTGCTCCTGGCGATGGATGAGCGCGTGCAGCTCGGAGAAGAGGGGCTTGACCGAGCCCAGCACGACGCCACGCAGCCAGACGGCGTCGGAGGCGAGGGCAGCGGTCTGCTCGTCCTCGATCTCGTGACCCATGCCGGTTCCGGCCGAGGTGTTGGTGGCGTACCAGTAGATCATGGCGAGCGGTTGTGGTTCTTGAGATCCTCGATGGTGATCATGCCACGGGCCCAGAGGGCGCCCTGGATGAAGCCGAGCCACCGGAAGCTCTTCTCGAGTCGCCCCTGCTGGACCAAGGATGGAATCTCGGTGGCCAGCCAGAGCAGGTGCCGGTGGAACTTGGCCCAGGTGGCGAGCCCGAGCCGCTGGTCGGCTGGGAAGCGCTCGGGGGTGCCCGCCCGCTTCTGGAGCGACTCGGCGTAGCTCTTGGCGATGGTGACGAGCCGCTCGGGTGTCATCCGGCGTAGACTGCGACCGTCGCTGTCTTGGGGTGTGCGTCGCCCGGGTTGGTCTTGACGTGAACGGTGAGCGTGCGTCCGGACACTACGATGTAGCGAACGCAAAAGAAGCCAGCTGGCGGGCTGATACCGATGGTAGCGAGCTCTGCGTTGACATCGTCCGCGAGGTCCACCGTCGTAGAGCTCACCCCATCCGTGGGTTCGTCAAGACAGATCGCGTTGAACCCATACCCGATGGTCAGTCGCCCGGCAGTCGCGTTGCTGGGCGGCAGCAGCTTGAGCAGCTTCCCGAACGCGCGAAGGAAGGCGCGCGCGAGCAGCTCTTGCTCGGCCAGGTCGATGGTGCGCGAGATCTCGCCCTCGAGCCGGGAGGCGATGGCCTTGAACAGATTCTCCTTAGCGATGCCCACCTGGAGCTCGGCCAGGGCGAGCTTGTGGGCGGCCGCGCGCGTGTGCTCGTCGATGTGCACGAGCTTGTGCAGGTCGTCGGGCGAGATCTCCGGCCCCTTGGGGGACACGCCCCCAGCGACCCGCGGCAGCGCCCCACCTTCCGCGAAGCGGCACAGCGCCAACCGAGTCCCCACTTCCAGCGTGTCCCAGAACCTTCCCATGATGACCTCCAGTCCATAACAGGTACCACAGACGCCCATGCCGCGCAAGACGATCAGGTCGTGGGCCAGTGCATGTAGGGCCGCCCCGTGGTCGGCTGCTGGAGTGGCAGGTCGCGTGCCTCCCCAGGACGGCCAAACCGGTTTTTCAGGACGTTCACGCTTCGGCGTTGGACCCCGCGATTGACCTCAGGGCCGTCGATGCTCATGACGACGTCCGCAAAATGGAGCACGCCTGGAATCACTGCGCCCCGCACCTGGTTATGTGTGAAGACGATGGCGGGCGGGGGCTTCGGGTGCGCTGCCGCGCAGGCCCTTGCCAGGTTGGCGTGCATCCGACAGTCCTCGTGCTCCGTGCACGAACCAGGCTCTCGCGCTGCTTCCATCATCTTGCGAACGAGCTCGTGCGGACGGATCTTTTCGCGGCTGGTGACGCTGTCGATGGAGTCCACGACCACAAGCCGGATGTGCTGCGGGCGGTATGCAATGGTGTCGATGACACGTGAAGCGACGCACTGGCTCGCCAACATGCTGCCGCTACGACCACCCTCGGGGGTGAGCATCCCCAGGCCCTCCTGGGTGTCGATGTAGAGGGTGTCGATGGCCTTCGCGACCTGCCACCAGAGGAGGGTCTTGCCACTCCCTGGGGCTCCCACGGTCAGGTAGCTCGCACCAGGGCGGACCCCGCCATCCAGCAGCCGATCGAGGAACCGGATCCCGGTCGACCATGCCTCAGGGACCATCGGCTCCGCCGCGAGCATCGCTTTGAGCGCTGCGAGCCGGCTCATGACGTGGGCCTCGTCGTCCGGATAGCCATCAGCAGATAGTGCCCACCGACCACGTAGACGCAGGTGATGGTCGCAATCGCCCACGGGTTGTGCCAAGCCAGTTTGATGGTGAACGCAGCAGCGGCACTCGCAACCAGAAAGACGAGTACGCCAAAGAACAAGCGTGTCTGTCGCCAGGCCGCCCACGCCCGCGCGGTCTCCTGGCGCGCCTCGTCGAGCCGGAGCTCCATGAACACCCGCTGCGTTTCGAACAAGGACCGCATGGCTTGAAGCGCGAGGGCAACGTCCGGCTGCTTCGGTGACGAAGCCGATTCCTTCATGAGCCGACATGCCTTGATGGCCGCGTTGCGCCCCTCGTTGCCGTCGGGGTCGCGCAGCGCCATGTCGACGAGCGTCTGGAGCTTCTGGTCGGTGGGTCCAGCCATGCCATGGGCGTACCGCGCCCATGTTGACGCGTCAATAGGGCAGCTTGGACCGGTAGCAGAGGTCGAGCCCGAAGGCGCCCATCACCGCGAGCAGCAGGAGTCCGAGCGTGTCCCAGTTCATGCGATGACCTTGAGGCGCCGCTTCTTGGGCACGTCGACCCACTCCTCCTTTTGGTCGCAGTTCCAGGCGGAAAACTCGCGGCAGATGGTGGGGCGGGCGTCGTAGATGGTGCAGAGGCCATCCTTGCCGAGGGCGATGCAGCCCTTCTCCTTCTCGCCCGTCCCGGGGTTGACCGCCATGATCTTGCGCATGCGGGCGATGTGACCGTTGGGGTCGACCACGGGCAGATCGTCGACGTAGGCCTCGAGCCCAGCCTCTCCGAGCCGCTCCACGTCCTCGACGTTCAAGAAGACGTCCCACTCGCGGCAGCAGGCGCCGGTGCAGGTGGCGCAGGGCAGCTCGCCGGTCTCGACCGAGCGATGGTTGACGGCGTCGCGGATGGCCACGAAGAGGTCGGCGACCTTCTCGCGGACCCGGATGAGGTAGGGGTCCTTGACCTCGGAGTGGCAGGGGAGCTCTTCGGTGTAGGTCACCCGGCTGGTGCCGAGGTGGCGCCCGAGCTCGACGGCGACCTCCCCATCGGTGATCTCGACGGTGTCGATGTCCGCGAGGCTGATGTCGTGGAGGGAAAAGCGGGTCTCGTGGACGGTCATGGTGCCTTTGGGTGGGATGAGGGTGCGCGCCAGGAGAAGGTCCTGAAGATGTCGATGCCCCCGTGGGCGTCGAGGATGACGAGGAGCTCTTCGACGGTGACAAGGCGGTGCTGGGCGTCTGGGACGCCATTGGCCACCTCGACGACGGAGGCAGTGGCGTAGCCGTCTTCGTGTGCCTCGTGACCGCGATGCGACACGAGAACGAGGCAACCGTCGTTGCAGAACAACAGCTGCGGCCTGTCGTCCACCGAGAACGGCTCGTTGGGGAGCGGGACGATGTTGTCGGCGATCCCGATCATGGCCTGTGGGTCGACTCGGAAACGAACGGGACGACTCATTCGCCAGGCGCCTTCCAGGCAAAGGTGCGGAACAGGTCGATGCCCCCGTGCTGGTCGAACAGCACCATCACCGTGGCGGTGGGGACGCTCTTGTAGACGATCGCGCCGCTCGTCCACTCCTCGCACGGGAGGTGCCGCATCAAGGGCACGTGGCCGTGGGGGCAGTGGACGTGGTTGCCTCCGTCGCTCGGGTTGGGCTCGACTGCGTAGCTCGCGCCATCCATGCACCAGATCGTCATCACCCGTGGCGCGCTCGGGTGCACGCCGAAGCGGGTCCTATCAAACAGCGCGGCGTTGGCGCCAACTGTGCCGATCATGTCATGCCAGCTCACGACGGCCGCCGCTGCGCGAGGTTGTGAAAGTGCGTGAGCACGCGCCGGCCGATGCGTCGCTCCTCGCTCGTGTCGAACGTGAGCGTGGCCATCGTCTCGTCGACGGAGGCTTCTGGGTGCGCGCGGAACGCGCTGCGTGCACGCTCGAACACGGGCCGCGAGAGCTCGTTGCCGTAGAGCCGCACGACCTCCAGGCTGTCGCTGGTCAGGGCGCAGCGCAGCGTGCTGGGCTTGTTGCGTAGCAAGTCGCTGAGCGGGTAGACCCGCCGCGGCTCCGGGAGCGAACATCGGGCAACGTAGTACGAGTGCTCGTGCAGCATGATCGCTGCCGTGCCGTCGCTGAAGATCAGTGCGTACTGCGTGGTGAGCGTGACGTGGTCGTCCGCGTCCTCTTCCACCAGCACGGGGAACTTGTAATCCGGGTGATCGGCGTGCTCGTGCTCGAGGAGCCCGCGCCCACCGATCACTCGGATCGGGAGGTTGTTGGGTGCAATGGTCTGCGCCCCAGCCGTCTTCGCCGTGTTCACGCTCTCGTCCCATGAAGCCATGATGGACCCCCGTCCTTCTACAACGCCGACGTGCTCGAGATCAGCCCGTGCGCGCCATCGCGTTCTTCATCTCCTCGTACATGCCCCGCACCGTTTGGCGCAGGAAATCGCTGACCGTGAGGCCTGCCGTATCGGCGAGCTCCGCGATCATTTGCTTCTCCTCGTTGGACGCGAGGAACTTCATGTGGTTCTTGCGGGGGGACTTGGAAGGGGTTTTTGCCATGGGTCGTATTGGGACCAATATATGGCCTTTGCCGCGGCGTCTAGTCAAGTGCCTCAAGAGTTGGCATCCTAGGGAATCGAAGGAGACTCGAGCTCATGGCAAAGAAGACCAAGAAGCGCAGCGCCAAGAAGTCGGCCGCCAAGCGCACCAAGAAGGCGCACCGCTCCACGAAGAAGACCCACGCGAAGCGCGCGGGCAAGAAGCGTGGTGGGAAGCGCAAGGGCAAGAAGGCCGCGAAGCGCTCCACCGTCGCCTCGCACGTGAACGTCTCGAGCCTCGCCGCCGCCTTCGGCAAGAAGAAGTACGCGCACCTCAAGCGCGCCGCCGGCTCCGCCCTCAAGAAGGCGAAGGGCAAGGACGCCAAGACCCTCAAGGCCCTCGGCAACCGCCTCGCCCCCAAGAAGCGCGGCAAGAAGCGCGGCAAGAAGTGAGCGGCAGCCGCCGCCGGCAGGGATAGATGCTATCCTAGCCGTGGGCGGCGGCGAGCTACTCCCCCACCCCTCTCGAAGGAGAATGAAGATGTCGGCGAAGAAGAAGGGCAAGAAGCGCGGCGCGAAGAAGGGCTCCACCAAGCGCAGCGGGACGACGAAGCGCAAGAAGGGCAAGGGCCGTCGCAAGGCCAAGCGCCGCAGCGTGGTCAAGTCCGGTGGGATCCAGGTCGCGAACCTGTTCTCCCGCCTGAAGAAGGAGGGCCGCAAGCTCAAGGCTGGCACCGTCTGCGCGACCAAGAAGGTCCCGAAGGCGCTGCTCCCCAAGGGCGCGCACGTCGTCTCCAACGGCAAGACGGCTTCGGGCACGAAGCTGTACGTGGTCCGCGGCAAGAAGCACAAGGGCAGCGCAGCCCCGCGTGCGGCCGCTGGCGGTCGTCACAAGGCGGCCCGGAGCGGCGGCAAGTGGCGCGAGGACCTGAGCCGTGACGAGCGCGAGGCGATGCTCCTGGGCCTCTCGGCCGGGCGCGTCACCGACGGCAAGTTCATCTCGCAGAGCGTCCGCGACGCCGACGCGGCGAAGGTCCGTCGCGCCAAGGAGAAGGAAGTCATGAAGCGCGTGTTCGGCACCACGAACCCGCGTGACCTGACCTCGGAGCAGTTCTACACGGCGCGCAACGAGTGCGGCCTGACCCTGGACTGGTGAGCGGATCGGAGGTCGTGGTAGGCTCTTCTTCATGAAGAGCCTCCTCGACCTCGGTCTGGCCGCCCTCGGGCGTGCCAAGGACGATCCGTTCGGCCGCTTCATGGTTCGAGCGATGCGCCCCCTTGCCCAGGAGGGCCTCGACGAGGCCCAGGGTGCAGTCAACAGGACCATCGAGAGGATCCGGCGTGGGCTCGGTGCCGACGACGAGCCCACGCCTGTGCGGCGCCCCCGCAAGACGCACGTCGTGGTTGAGGCGGAGTTCGTAGAGACGAAGGACAAGTAGCATGGCGACCAGTGAGGAACTCGGAGAGGCGTACAACCGCGGTCGCTCGGCTGGAGAACAGGCGGCGCTGAACAAGCAGCCGCGCTCCGTCAGCCCCGGGATGTACTCGAGCTACCTGGGTCCCTACCAGGGCGACCCGTCCATGCGGAACAGCTTCGATTCGGGCTTCTACTACGGGTACGACGCCGCAGCAGCGGGTCTCGGCCCGGCGAAGACCCAGGTCCTGAAGGACATCACCAAGCAGGAGCAGGGGAAGGCGAACAACCCCTACGGCGCCCAGCAGACGGAGCTGGCGCTCGACTACCTCGCGTTCGACGCCCTGGTGCGCGACGACCTCGCGCTCGACAGCTCGCCCGGTGGTCCGGACTTCCTCGCCCGCTGGAAGGGCGTCAAGAACGAGTTCGACAGCCGGAACATCAACCCGATGTCCGACCTGGAGCTGGCCGACAGCCGGATCAAGCTCGAGGGCTTCAAGGCCGAGCGCGACGCCATCCTGGCGGGTGGTGGCTTCGGCACGTACTCGCTCCCCGCCCCCGATGCCCCGACGGTGACCCCCACCTACAGCACATGGGAGACGCTCCCGTCGCTGGACCTCAACCCGGCGAAGGCCCCTGGTTCGCTGGTGAAGCCCGCGACCCCTGGTGCGGCCCCCGTGGCTGCCGGTCTCTTCGGCCTGTCGCGCAACGCGACGATCGGCCTCGGCGTGGTGGCGCTGGCCGCGCTCGGCGGCGCGATCTACTACACCACGCGCGACGAACACAAGAACATGGTGCTCGGCCCCGACGGGATCTGGCGCCCCAAGCCCACGCCACCGAAGGGAGTCGTCTGATGCCCGCCCCCACTCAGGGACCCGGCTACACGGGACCGGGCGACATCAGTCGTCCCGACAGCGCCTACCAGCCTCAGCCCTGGTACAAGCCCTCCCCGGTCGACCCGGCGCTGTACGACGCCCAGCAGACGCTGGCCATCGACTACAACGCCTTCGACTCGGAGATCAACAGCGAGCTCGCGAAGCTGGGCGCCGCCTCGGGCGGCCTCAACCTGATCGCGCGCTGGAAGGCGACCAAGGCGGAGTTCGAGGGGCGCAACGGCGGCCCGGGCATCCCGACCCGCAACATGTCCAAGTCCGAGATCGCGGACAGCCGCAGCAAGCTGAGCAGCCTGCGGTCGGAGCGTGACTCGCTGATCGGGTTCGTGGCCATCCCCGACACGGGGGAGAAGTGGATCCCGGACCTCGACAGCCTCATCAAGCCGAGCCCCGGCGGTGGTTTGCAGCAGACCATCACCAAGAAGCCCGCCGCTCCGGTGGGCCCCGCTCCCGCAGGCGCGGGCCTCTTCGGCCTGTCGCGTGGGGCGACGATCGGCCTCGGCGTCGCGGCGTTGGCCGCGCTGGGTGGTGGCATCTACCTCGCGACCCGCGAGGACCCCAAGGACAAGAACAAGCTCCCCGGCGGCCTGCCGCGCAAGTGAGGGTCGGATGGACCCGGCCCTGAAGGGACACCTGGTCGGGAACGCGTTGCCCGCGATCCTGGTGACCGGTGTGGTCGGTGTCTACTCGGGCCCCGCCATGCCGCAGCCCACCCGGGTGATGCCGGCCTACCATCATGGTGGGACGCGCTCGATGGACAAGGTTCGCTTCGTGGTCCTGCACTCCACCGAAAGCGATGGGAAGGCCGTCAACATCGCGGGGATCGAGGCCGACCTCTCCGCCCACTCCCGTGCCCAGCGCCGCATGTACCGCGACCGGCTGGCGGCGACGGGCGGCTACTTCCAGTCTCCCGACTCGGGCGGGTCGACCCAGCTCGTGGTGGGGGAGGACGGCATCTTCCGGTGCGTGCCGGACGACGTGGTCTGCGCAGGGGCTCCCCCGCTGAACGACACGGGGCTCCACATCGAGATCGTGGGCAGGGCCTCGTGGACCCGTGAGCAGTGGCTCGAGCGGGACACGACCTTGCTGCACGCGGCGGTGTGCGTGGCGGCGTGGTGCCGGGAGTACGGCATCCCTTCGGACATGATCCTGAACCCAGGGGCGCTGCTCGTGCCCGGGGCCTCGGGGATCACGACCCACCGGGCGGTGAGCCTGGCGTGGCACCAGTCGGACCACACGGATCCGGGCGCCAACTTCCCGTACGATCATCTGGGGGTGCTGCTGACATGGCTCCTCGCCTGATCGACGTCGGGCTCCAGGCGCTGGTGGCCCCTCGTTTCGCGACGGGGGCGATCGTGTCGCGGAGGGGCATGGGCTTCGCCATCGGCATGGCGGTGCTGGGCCTCGGCGTGCTCGGGGTGGCGGCGGGGCGAGTCCAGAAGCGCGACTGGGAGCAGCCGGAGGTGGACGCGACGATCGCGGCCGCCCTCGAGCGAGCGCGGGCGACGGCCGACCCCACGGAAGCCCGGCGCCTGCGGAGCAACGCGGCCGCGCTGCTCTACACGACCTACTACAACCGCGCCCGCGAGGCCGCGGGGCGCATGTACTACGGCCGGGTGAGCGAGGCGACGGCGGACGACGCGGCGTCGATCACGCTCCAGAAGGTGGTGGACGGAGAGCTCCCACTGCCCGAGAACGGGCGGGTGGGGTGCTTCTTCGTGGGCGAGGCGTTGCGTCGCGCGCGCCTGAAGGACCCTGCGTCCGAGGAGAAGGCGGCACCCGAGCTCGCAGCCTCCAAGGCCATCAGTCCCGCAGACGTGTTCGCGGCAGCGCATGGCGCGGCCTACGACCCCGTCCACATCGAGGAGCTGTACAAGCGCGAGAAGAGCCTCGGGAACGCGGCGCATCTCTTGTCCGCGGCCCACAAGCAGCTGGAGTCCCAGGTGGGCCGGCCGCTCGCCCGGGCCTTCATGGAGGCGTTCACGCTCCACACCGCGAACCTGCTGCCGGTCTGGAGCCAGGGCCCAGAGTCCATCACGGGCCTGCGTGCATCGGGCATCGACAAGGCCCAGGGCCTCACCCAGGAGGAGATCGGGTTGCTGTACAACATCTCGCGGAACGGCGCGCTGAAGCGGGCGCGCAAGGTCGAGGAGATCGTGCAGGCCGAGCTGCAAGCCAGGAAGACCGCCCTCGCTCTGGGGCGTCTGAGTCAGCAGGAGCGGGACCTCTGCCGCAAGGAGCTCGCCCTGGTGGCCCGGGAGATCGGGGAAACGGAGCGCAAGCAGAAGGCGCGCCGGGTGGCCCAGAAGTTCTACCCGCTGCTCCCCCGCACCCGCGTGGCGGGCGAGGGCTCGTCCTTGCGCTTCCGGGTGGGCGAGGAGGATGATGGGGAGGAGGCTGAGGGGACGCCCCCCCAGCAGAAGCGGACCCTCCGATGAGCATCAGCAACGACAACCTCGAGCACTTGATCCGCGAGGAGATCGCGGAGCACGAGGAGCTGAGCCACGAGCACCGCCTGCTGGCGATCGGCTTCGTGGGCGGGGTGCTCGCGTACCTGTCCGCGCGCTACGCGGAGCGCCGCAAGAAGCGCATCCTCGCCGGGGAGATCTACCCGAACACCAGCGCGGGGCGCCTTCCAGACGGGAGGGGCTGATGCGTCTCGTGGATCGAGGGCTCGAGGCCCTGATCGCTCCGTCCGGGCACGCCACCCCGTGGTCGGGCCTGGCCGTGCTGGGCGCCGCTGCGGCAGGGCTGGCGGTGCTGGGCATGGCGGCGAAGGACAACCCGTTCTTCGGGCTGCCCATGACAGACACATACGACCGTGTGCAGCCCAACGCACTGACCCTGCGCGCCTTCCGCGAGGCCCACAAGGTGGCTCCAGGAGGCACCTGGAGTCGTCCCTACAGCGAGTGGACTCCCGAGGAGGTCCTGGTCTTCATGGACTGGCTCCAAGATCGCGGCCTCGAGATGGTGCATGCCGACGTGGACTACTTCCAGCAGCCCCACCTGCGCTGCGCGGAGCTCAACACGCCCATCCGTGTGGTGCACAACAGCTCCACCACCACTGGCTACTTCACCGAATGGAGACTGACCGATGTCGACGAGCGGCTTGCGGCCCTCGATACCGATGCGACGGTCGCTGCTCTGCTCGAGGCCTCCGCCCTCAAGGGTGAGGTGTCGCGCGAGGGTCCAGACACAAGGGTCGGGCGTAGTCACGAAACCGCCTACCAACAACGTTCGGAGGCCATCCTGACTGGCCGCGAGCCCCTTCCTCTGTCGAAAACCGTATACGCGCGCATCGTCACCAGAGAGCCCTTGCTGGCAGACGACGAAGCCAACCACACCATGCTGGAGCGCGGGCGATGGCGCGCAGACCTCCACACGTCGTTTGTGGACTATTTGATGAACGATCTCCGAGAGAGAGACACATGAGAGCGACCCTCAACACCGGCCTCGCTGCCATCGTGGGCGCCCGCACCATCGTCGGCGCCGAGCTCGACCCGTGGCAGGTGACAGACGCACCCCTCGAGCCGTTGAACACCGAGAGCACGTCCAGCATGCTGGAGCGCGCCAAGCGCAGGTTCTGGCATACTTCGGGCGTGGACCTCCTCGTGGAAGACGTGGAGCGCAGATGAAGGCCTTGCTCGACACTGGGCTCGAGGCCCTGATCGCTCCGTCCGAGCGCGCCTCCTCGTGGTCGGGCCTGGCCGCGCTGGGCGCCGCCGTTGCGGGCCTGGCCGTGCTGGGCATGGCGGCGAAGGACAACCCGCTCTTCGGCCTGCCCATCACCGACAGCTTCCAGATTGTGCAGCCAAACGCCTTGGTGTTGCGTGCGTTCCGCGAGGCCCGGAAGACGACGCCTGACGTTGGCTGGGGCCGTCCATTCGGCGAGTGGAGCCCGGGGGAGGTCGCGGTCTTCATGGACTGGGCCCAGGACCAGGGCGTGGCGGGGACCATGGATCGTACATGGGACGACCAGTATCCTGAGATATACTACGGCATTCCGCACGTGGAATGCAAAGAACTCAATACCCCCCTCTACCACTCAGCAGAAGTCATTGGGGACTCACCTGTCGTGACCGGCTACTGGACCGTCTGGCAGATCATCAACGATGAGGCGGCTGCCCGCCTGGCGAACTTGGACGATGAGCAGGCCATTGCGGCTTTGCTCGACGCGTATGGGCTGGAGGGCGACATCCCTCGTGGGCGTCCAGATGCTGTGGTGGGGCACACACACAACGGGTTGAAGGCTTTCGTGAACACACGAGAGCCGTTGCGTGGTCCCGACGAGTCGAACCACGCCATGCTCGAGCGCTCCAAGACGAGGGCCGACGTTCACGAGTCGTTCCTGGACTATCTGACGCGCGAGATGCAGGCCGAAGAGCGCAAGGACAGGAAGGCGACATGAGGTTGGTCGACCTCGGTCTCGAGGCTCTGATCGCTCCGTCCGGGCACGCCACCCCGTGGTCGGGCCTGGCCGCGCTGGGCGCCGCCGTTGCGGGCCTGGCCGTGTTGGGCATGGCGGCGAAGGACAACCCGCTCTTCGGCCTGCCCACCACCGACGCCTACGACGTGGTGCAGCCCAACGCCTTGGTGTTGCGCGTCTTCCGTGAAGCCCAGAACACGACGCCAGATGTGGGTTGGGGCCGTCCATTCGGCGAATGGAGCCCGGCGGAGGTCGCGGTGTTCATGGACTGGGTTCAGGATCGTGGCCTGGACGCGACCATGGATTACAACGCGTTCTACGCGCCACTGGCCGGGCAGCATGTGCAGTGCAAAGAGCTCAACACGCCCATCTACTACCCGACGGACCCCAGCGATCCGGAGCCCACCCACTTTGGGCATCAGATCGTCGGCTACTGGACCGAGTGGCGCTTGGACAATGGAGCTCAACGCAGGGTGGACGCCCTGGATGACGAGCAGACGATCGCAGCGCTTGCAGACGCGTATGGTCTGGAGGGCGATATCCCGCGCGGCAGTCCTGACGCGAAAGTGGGGACCTCCCTCATGGGAGCCACAATTGCCTGCGTGAATACGCGTGAGCCTCTGCGTGCGATCGACGAGTCCAACGGCACAATGTTGGAGCGGGCCCGCGGCCGGGCCCCGGTCCTCTCGGCATTTCTTGACTACCGGATGCGCGAGCTCATCAAGGACAGGAAGGCGACATGAGAGCAACGCTCAACACCGGGCTCGCCGCCATCGTGGGCGCCCGCACCCTCGTGGGCGCGGAAGCGGACCCGTGGCAGATGCCCAGCAAGCCCTGGACGCAGGACGAGATCCGGGACGAGCTCGCGAAGACCGGGGTGACCACCCTGATGCTGGGCTTCGGGATGATGCTCTTCTCCGAAGAACACAAGCGCGCGGGCGCCTTCCTG
>Ga0154020_10003853_pt1 | contig 17975 bp, 10 predicted proteins | sample Klosneuvirus_201_FD_109709 | JGI IMG/M metagenome (GOLD analysis project Ga0154020, IMG submission 109709) | Active sludge microbial communities from wastewater, Klosterneuburg, Austria - Klosneuvirus_20160825_MG | ecosystem: Engineered > WWTP > Aerobic digester > Activated sludge | place... | reverse complement strand
TCGTCTGCACCGCGAAGGCGTTCACCCGGAGCGCCCCGAGCGCGTTCTCCTCGGCGCCGTCCACGTCGTTGTACGCGGAGGCGTTCCAGACGACGTCCGGTCTCACGGTGGCCACCACCGCCGACACCGCGGCCGCGTCGGTCAGGTCGAGCTCGGCGCGAGAGAGCGCCACGACGTCGTGGTCCGCTCGCAGGACTTCCGCGGCGAGCGAGCCGAGCTGCCCCTGCGCTCCGGTGATGAGGACGAGCATCGCCGGAAGTGTATTCAACTTCCGCCGAGACCGAAGACCTGGGCCTCCTGGAGATCCCGGAGGCCCGCCGCGAGCTCGGGGGCCACCTCTCGGAAATCCTCGACCGACTCCGACATCCAGAGTCGGACCTCTGAGGTGAACGCCTTTTCGGTCAGCTGCCGCGCGAGTGCCGACCTCCCGTCGAGGGCCCTTCGTCGGTGATCGGCTGCGCCTCCGGTGTCCCCCGCTCGCTCGAGCAAGGCTGCCCATCCATCGTCGAGATCAGCCTGCAGGCCGGTGCAGCCGTACTCCTCGACCCACGCGGACGCCCACGCGAGAGATTCGCGAGCTCCCGAGAGGTCCCCCAAGGCGATCTTTGCCTCGGAGAGCGCCAGGCAGAATTCGAAGGCAAGCCTCGAGGCTCGGCTCGGGCCCTGGCCGATTCTCTCCAGCAGCTCGGCGGCCAGGTCCGCGTTCTTCTTCAAGGTGCCCGCCGCGGTCGATCTGCGTGACTGAAGCCGAAGCGTCAAGGTGAGGTGGTCGATTCGATCTTCCTCGCCGGCAAAGGCGCTGTATTTCTCGAGCCACTCTTCGGCGCTCTGCCAGTCCTGCTGGCGGATCGCGTATCGAGCCAGAACCCACGACTTCCGTCGCCCGTGGGCGACCAAGCCCGCGAGAAACGTCGCGCACGCCGCGAGTCCGGCCTGGCCGCAGAGCATCGACACGACCTCGAGCGAGACGAACGCGGCTGTCGTTTGAAAGCGGCCGAGTCGCCCACCGAGGACTCTCATCGATCCGTCGAACGCCTGGCCGACGTCTCCGAACAGCAAACGCTGATGGGCCAGGTTGTGCTCGCACAGGTCGAGTACCCGCTCGGCGTCGCGAAGGAGCACCACACCGAAGGGAGTGGCAGAGGCACGGCGCCTCAGTCGCTCGATGGCGCCGCGGAACGCCATCGCCTTCTCCCACTTCTCCACGGATTCCCTCAACCTGCCATGCCGCTTGAGCGAGAAGGCGGTGTCGTTCAGCGTGACGATCTTGCGGCGCAGCAGGAGCGACATCCCCAGCAGATCGTCCCCGAATGCTTCTTCCGTGTAGTCGGCCGGGGCCAGCTGATCGCAAAGAACTTCGGCCGTGGCCAGGAAGCGAACACCGAGCTCGGATCCGCCCAGGTCACGAAGGCCACTGTCCTTGCAGAGCCGGGTCCCGAGGCTGACGAGGAGGGAGACCCGGATATCCCTTGCCATCCCACGCTGCTCCCGGACCTGGCCGCGAAGGATGCCGTCGAGCAAGCTCCGATCGATCCCCTCCAGCGTCGAGGCGGGGCGCTCCGCCAGCTCCGACGCTATCTCCTCGACGATCCGTCTCCGGTCGAGGTCCGCGCCTGGGGAGACGAAAGCCAGTATCCGCTGCCGCCATGGGTCGCTGAAGGGGAGAGTCTTCACGATGCCGATCCACACCCGACTGGCCAAGCCCTGGTGTGGGCGCCCCAGCTGATCCGAGAGAGAGCGCCGAAGCGAATGCCGCGCGTTGGGACCCGCGAGCCGAAAAAGGGCCCCGACGAGATCGATATCGATCCGCGGTTCCTCGCCCTTCCGGCTCGAAAGGCGCTCCGCGAGAAACTCCCGAAACGCGATCTCATGCCCGATCCTGCCCTCTTCGAGGAAGGCCAACAGCTGCCGGAACGGTGGGTCTTCGTCGGCACCCACCTTCCAGAGCGACTCGACGTACTTCTTCAGGTTGCCACGCTCCTTCCACCTCAGCGCCAGTCGTCTTGCCGCCTCGGCCCGCGCACCTGGGGTGATGATCTCCAGAAGCACCTGCTGCAAGTTCGCCGCCACCCAGTAGAGTCCATCGCCGTCCCGGTCATAGAAGTAGTCGCCGTTTCGTTCGAGCAGCTGCTCCATGGTCCGGAGATCCGATGCGAGGATCGCCGCGAGCTCCTTGACGTCTGGCGCCTCCGTCTTCGAGCCCCCGAGCTCGAGCAGGACCGACGCGACCTTTTCGAGGTCTGGTTCACGCTGGAACCGCTGTTTGAGGTCGGCAGGCCGGCGGTCCGTCGGCCCCAGCTTGCAGCTCGAACGGAGGTGGTCGTTGACGGCCTCCGCGAGGCCGCCGGTGCTCCTCAGAACACTCTCGGCGTCGACGTTCGTGGCCCCGAGCTTCGCCGCGAGCAGCTCGATCTCCTGGGCTGAGAACGGCTCCACCGCGAACTCGCACCGCTCCCAGCGTGTGCCGTTGCGGGCGATCTCGTTGCGAAGAAGCGTCAGGTTGGGGGACTCCCGAGCGGTAACAGCCGTCGTGAATCGCCTGGAGGGGTTCAGGAAAAGGACGCCGAGATCTCCGGGCCGGAAGTCGATGATCTCCTCGAGCCCATCCAGGAGGAGCGTCGCGCCTGGCCCCGGGGGGCCCGTCCCGACCCTGATCTCGTGCTCCAGCTGCCTCAGCAGCTCGTCCCGGCGTAGATCGGCTGAGACGGCCACGTCACGACTGGCGAGAAGCGCTCTCACGGTCTCCTCGAGGGTCCGGTCTTTTCGCAGGCCGAACGCGTGGAACACCGGCCTTCCCACCAGCCCCGGAAGGACGTCCTGCTCCAGGAACGTGCTCTTGCCGGCCCCTGGCTCGCCCGTGACGAGGACGACGCAGGGCGGGAGCATCAACCTCTCGACGACCCTGGCCGAGAGGTCCTTCCGACGGACCAAGAGGTTCGCGCCGTCGGACGGCTGTCGTCGGGTAGGCGCCGTGGCGGCGCACCCTGGCGCGATGATCGTCTTTCCACCTTCTCGAGCTATCGCGTCCGCGAGCTCCTGAACGAAGCGCTTGTTGCTTCCACCTTCGCCTATTCTCTGTAGAACCGATCTGCACAACGGCTCCTGCAGCTCGGTCGCGAAGAACCCGGCAAGGTCGCGAAGGTGGCCGGGGTCGTAGGCCTGACTCTTAAGGTGCCCCCGCTTACACCTGCCCGACCACTTCTGGCCCCAGTCTCTCCAGCTCCCCACCTTCCCTGTCGTGAACTCGCCGTTCGCCAGGAGGATCAGGCCCCGGAACTCCGGGATGTCCGAGACGACGTTAGCTGTCCAGCACTCCTTGTCAGCGTCGCCGTTGTAGCCGCTGAAGTAGTCCCACACCGAACCCAACTCCCGGATGAGGAAAGGTCCACCGGAAGTCCTAATCGTGTGCCGTCTTGGTTTCGAACCCGACTCGATGCCGCTCTCACACGTCACGGTCTCGAGCCGCTCCAACGACCGGAGGAACTCGTGCCTCATCGCCTCGCCGTGGTTCACGTTCACGAACGTCAGGACGGGCTTCTTCGTGAGGGACTCGAGGAACCTGCGGCTCCCCGCCCCGGCCAGCTCGGCCCGGAACTCATCGGAACTCCAGCAGGCCAATCCCACTCGCCGATTCTATCTGCGGCACCTGTCAACAGCTGTCGACAGGGAGGTTCTGTCAGTGCCGCCCGCCGGCTTCGACACTCCCTGTCGTCCCCGCCGCAGCGCAGTGAGAGGTTCGAGACCCCTTCAACCGCCCCTTTCCTCGCTTGCTACCTGGACCCGACACTTTCAGATCTCTCTCCTGGCGCAGCCCCTTTGGATCATTCGCCGGCTGGCCCGAGGTTTGCTCTGCCTCCATGAGGAGAAAGAGATGAGAAAGAAAAAGACCACGAACCTAGGATCGGCAGTGCTCGCCTTCATTGTTCTCATCCTCGCGAGCGGCTCCGCGGCTGGTGAGGAGCTCACCTCTTTGCGCGAGCGCCTCGCGAGGACCGGGAGTCCAACCGCCATTCCGAACGTGAAAACCGTGGCGGGGACTCCCCTCACGCTCCAGGTGGAGCCGTTCAACCCGTTCCTGCCGACGGCTCAGGTGCTCGACGGCGACGGGGTCCTCTCGCCGTCGCCCGCCAAGCTCTTCCGCGGAGAGATCGCGGGTCGGCCGGGCTCCCTCGTCGTCATCGGCGAGGACCCGCAGATCTCGGTCGTCATCCTCGATGGCGACGTCTTCTCGCTGGTCGACACACCCGGTGGTCTCGCCCTCGAGCCGATGCCCCTCCCGGAGACTGCCGGGACGTTCGCCTGTCTGATCGAGGAGGTCGCCCTGGCGAAGCCCGGACGCTCCTCGCTCGCGACCCCACGGGCCCCCCTTGCGGCCACGCCTATGATCGCGATGGCATTCGAGACGGACCACGAGTTGTTCTCGCGTCTCGGCTCCGCTACGGCCGTCCAGAACTACGTTGGCGCACTCGCCGCCATCATGTCTGTCGTGCTGAGGCGGGATCTCGGGGTCGACGTTCGCGTCGCGTTCGTCGGGATCTGGTCCAGCAGCCAGGATCCGTGGAGAGCGACAACCGCCGAAGGGATGCTCCCGGAAGTCGAAGCGTACTGGCTCAGCAACGAACAGCGGCGGTCGGTGACGCGAAGCACGATCCAATTCTTGTCGGGTAAGTCGCAGCTCCGTGGCTTGGCGACCCTGGGCACGCTTTGCCGGCCGGATTCCGTTTCGGTCGTGAGCGGTCTCTCGGGGCACCTGAGCTCGAAGACGCCAGTCTGGGATTCGGTCGCTTCGCTCCACGAGCTCGGCCACACGCTCGGATCGGATCACACACACTGTTACACGCCCCCAGTGGATCGCTGCTGTGACTGCGCCACAGAAGCGAATTGCGCGTCACAGGGAGGCGGTCCGGTCCCCCCCGGTGGCGGCACCCTCATGAGCTACTGTCAATTGCGCCCCGGTTGGCTCGCGAACATCCGGCTCGTCTACGGCGCATCCGGTGAGCCAAGTCAACGCGTCATCGACACGATCCGGAGCTTCATCGCGACGGCAGGATGCGTCGGTGGCTGCACTGACGGTGCGGTCAACGACAGCCCTGCCCGGGCCGAGCCCATTCGCGGCCCCGGTGCAATAGAGAACTGCTACGGACCAGACGGCGAGCGGTGGCAGATCTTCACGGCAATCGCGGGCAGGGACGCGCGCGCCAGGCTCACGCCCGCGCCCGGCGCGGGTCGAGGGCAGATGGTCGTCAAACGGACGACCGACCTCGGAACGGAGATCGGCTTCCAGAACAGTGGAGATGTCGCGGTCATCGACGGCCGCTTCGCCAGGACCGGCTCCTACTACCTCAAGTCCCGACTGGAAGGACTCTCTTCCGGAAAGGGCACCCTGACGCACTCGTTCGCTCCGACGGCTCCCTCGAGAGACCATCCTGAGATCATCCGCATCGGTGACGTCGAGCGAGACTTCATTTCGCGTCCTGGTCAGGTCGTCTGGTACGGAATCGACCTCGGGTCAGGGCAGCACTTCCAGGCAAACGTTCGAGATCGCGGGGACCTCACGTACGACGGCCGCCGCGGCAAACTGCAGACGGCTTTGTACGACCGGCCCGACGGGACCCGCCTTGCTGCGGGCGACCTGAACGAAAACCTCTCGACGAACGACGCGAGGGTACGGTTCGACGCTCCCGCCTCCGGGCGATACTTCCTGAAGATCGTCGGTCGCGCAAACGCGTGGCCGATCTACTTCGAGTTGAGCTCGACCGCGTCTTCGGCGGCCCCGCCCTCGGCCGTCCTGAGCGCGGCAGCCTGCGGGAGGACCGCGGGGAACGGCGGGACGCTCACCTGCCCGGGCCCGTCAGTCAGCGTCGGCTTCGACGGCCGACAGTCGTCACCGGGATCCGGTTCGCTGACCTATCGGTGGGACGTCGGGGGGACGCCCGTGAGTTCTGCCAGCACCTTCAACTTCGGCTTCGGCACCGGCGGCCCATATGGCGTCTCGCTTACCGTGACGAACACGGCCGGGTTGACCGCCACGGCCAGCATGGCCGTCGTGGTCACGGACGTCGCTCCCATCTCGCCCACGGCGGACATCTCAGCGACGGCCTGCGGGCAAACCGCACGGAATGGCGGCACGCTCAGCTGTCCGGGCCCGCCCTCCGTCAACGTCGCGTTCGATGGCGGACTATCCACGCCAGGGTCTGGCACGCTCACCTCCTTTCTGTGGGACGTCGCAGGGACGCCCCTCAGCTTCGCGAGCAGCTTGAACCACACGTTCGGGACGGGCGGCCCATACCTCGTCAACCTGACGGTGGCCAATTCAGCGGGCTTGACGGCAACCGCCAGCGTGACGATTGTGGTCGTGGAGACCGATCGGGCTCCCGTGGCGCACCTGGAGCTGAGAGGATGCGGGACGTCGGCGCGCGAGGGCGGGACACTCGCGTGTCAGGTGGCGCCGGGCGCCTGGGCCGGCATCGACCTCGACGCGAGCCTGTCCGACTCTGGTTCGCGCGGGCCCATCGACTACCGGTGGGATCTGAACTCCAACTTCTACCACTCGAATCCCATCACGAGCTTCGGGCTGAGCGAGGGCTCGTACAGATTGGATCTGACCATTCGCGACTCCCTCGGTCGAACCAGCACCGCCAGCGTGGCGATCGTCGTGACGACGGTCTCACCGAGCGGGCCCAGAGCGAGCTTTTCCATGGCGGGGTGCGGACAGACCGGTGGGTCCGGCGGGACGATCGTCTGCAGCATCGCGCCGAATCACTTCGCCTACGTCACCTTCGACGGAAGCAGTTCGTCGGGCGGCTCGGCCTCCATCACGCGTTACGAGTGGCGCGTCGCTGGCGGGGCCCCACTGGGTTCGGGCCAGCAGATCACCATCGGTTTCGGTGGTCCGACTTCCTGGGACCTCTCCCTGAAGATCGTGACCTCGACGGGCCAGGAAGACACGGCCCACGCGACGATTCTGGTCAACCTGCAGTGAAGTTCTCGGGCCCCGGAGTTCTGATGGGCTTCCGGGGCCTCCTTCCCTGTGGCCGGCGCCCCGGGACGGATCAGTCGTCGAACGTGTTGCGCGAGAGGATGCGCCCCTTCCGTCCCACGAGCTTCAGCTCCAGGTCGTGCCGGCCCCGCTTGCCGGGCGGGGCGATCACGACCACGACGTACCTGCCGGAGATCTGCCGCGCCACCCGCTCGAGCGCCGACGCCGGGAAGATGTGCGTCTTGTGGTAGGTGCCGCCGGTCAGGTCGGCGATCAGCTCCAGCTCGCCTTCCAGAGTGTGGAAGTCGGCGTCGGTCACGTCGATGCTGAAGACGCTGAGGCGCGCGGCCTTGAGAGCCGCGAGAGCCTCGCCGTAGTCGGTGCTCTCGCCCGGGTGGCGGTTCACGTGGAGCCCCCAGCCGAAGAAGAGGAGCGTCTTGGCGCCGGGAATCGGCGCGAGCGCCTTCGCCGTCAGGGCGAGGCCTTTCTCCACGGTGGCCGCCTTCCTGGCCGCGACGAAGTCGAACCCGCGTGCGATCGAGGGGGCCGGCGAGACGGCGACCTCGTCGGTCGACCCGACCTTCACCGCCTCGAAGATGGCGGCCTCGAGCTTCTTGCGATCGCCGGTGAAGTCCTGGCGGAGCTTGAGGTGCGAGTCGAACGAGACCACGGCGACGCGATCCGCCGGGAGGAGGGTGTCGAGGAGGCTCCGGGCGTGCTGGATCATCTTCATGAAGCCGGTGAGTCGCAGGGGCTGCAGGTCGGTCTGGAAGAAGAAGACGATGACGCGGCCGGACGGCGCGCCGGCCGGAGCGACCGGTTGGGCGCCCTCGGGCTCCCCGGGCGCCGGCGTCCTGGGGGTGAACTCGGACTGTCCCGCCGGCACCCACTCCACGCTCTCCACCTCGGCCCGCTTGCCGTCCACGAGGACCTCGAAGTCGGCGGCGCCGAGGCCGGGGATCGGGTCGCCGCTCGAGTCGACCACGTGCGCGTCCACCACCACGCGCGACACCTGCACGTCGCGGCGGAACGTCCCCTGAGGGTCCTCCGTCCGGACCGCGACGGCTGTCGACGCGTTCGTCGAGGTCGACGCATTCGTCGCAGCCTCGAGGGGCGCGCCCAGGGCCGCGGCGCAGGCCATCAGGACCAGAGGAACGAGCGCGCCGCGCCGCATGGGAGTCACTCCTCTCCGAGCTCTTTCTTCAGCGCGCGCGCGACGGTGCTCAGCACCTCGATCCGCGCGGTGTTCTTGTCGTCGGCCGGCACCACGATCCACGGCGCCGCGCCCGTGCTGGTCCTCTCGATCATCTCGCACGCGGCGGCCTCGTAGGCGTCCCACTTCTCGCGGTTCCGCCAGTCCTCCTCGGTCAGCTTGTATTGCTTGTAGGGGGTCGTCTGGCGCTCCTTGAAGCGGCGGAGCTGCTCGGCCGGGGACGTCATGAGCCAGAATTTCCGCACGAGGGTGCCGTGGTCGGTCAGCTGGCGCTCGAAGTCGTTGATCTCCGCGTAGGCGCGCTGCCAGTCGTCCTTGGCGCAGAAGCCCTCGATCCGCTCCACGAGGACGCGGCCGTACCAGGAGCGGTCGTACACGGTGACGCGCCCCAGCCGGGGCAGATGGCGCCAGAAGCGCCACAGATAGGGACGGGCGCGCTCCTCGTCGGTGGGCGCGGCCACCGAGATCACCTGGTACATCCGCGCGTCGATCGCCGAGAGGAGCCGGCGGATCGCCCCCCCCTTGCCCGCGGCGTCGGGCCCCTCGAAGACGAGGATCAGCGAGCGGCGCTCCTCGCGCAGGCGCCGGGCCAGGACGTTGATCCGCCCCGTCAGCTTCAGCAGCTGGCGCTCGTACGACTCGTCGGGCATCCGCTTCGCCAGGTCGAGCTGGTTGAGGACGTTCACCGGCTTCGGCTTGGGCCGGTCGGGCGTGATCGCCGCCGGCTTTGCCGCCCTCACCGCCGCGAGCCGCTCCTTCAGAGCTTCCAGCAGGGTCTTCGCGACCGTCAGGTTCCGGTGCCGACGGTCCTGCGCTCCGATCAGCGTCCACGGCGCCTCGCCGGTCCCGGTCGTCCGGAGCGCCTGCTCCGAGAAGCGGCGGAACCTGTTGACCTTCTCGTAGAACTTCCAGTCCAGGTCGGTCACGCGCCAGCTCTGCAGCGGGTCGGCCTCGAGCTCGAGCAGCCTCTCCTTCTGCGCGGCCTTCGACAGGTGCATCCAGACCTTCACCACCAGGGTCCCTTCCTGCGCCAGCATCCTCTCGAACGCGACGATGCGCGCCAGGTCGCCCTCGAACGCCGCGTCGTCGATCCGCCCGAAGACCCGGTCGATGATGGGGTTCGTGTACCACGACCCGAGGAAGATGCCGATGCGTCCCTTCGGCGGCAGGGCCCGCCAGAACCGCCACATCGGCGGGCGCTCGTTCTCCTCGTCGGTCGGCTCCCACATGGCGTGGACCTCCACGCCACGCGGGTCCATCCAGGACAGGAGCAGGTTCACCGCTTCGGCCTTGCCGGCTCCTTCCACGCCGCTGACCAGGATGACCACGGAAAGGGGCGCCGTGGCCAGCTCGCGCTGCGCCTCGAGGAGCGCGGTGCGGATCTTCGGCTCCTCCGTCTTGAACTCTTCCTTGCTCACTTTCTGCTTCAGCTCGACGGCTTCGAACACAATCGGCCTCCGTGAGAAAGAGCATACGAGCGCTTCGGGCCTTCGGGCCCTAAAATCAGTCCATGAACCTCATGAATCTGCGCCCGCTCCTTTTCGGCCTCCTCCTCCCGGCGCCGCTCGTGGCCGCCGCTCCGGCGCCCGTGGCGGTCGTCTACAGCCTGAACGGAACCGGGGCGGCCATGCTGGCGCCCGGCGCCCGGGAGCCGAAGAAGCTGGAGCTCTTCGCCTGGCTCCTCGAGGGAACCGCGGTGGCCGCGCCGGTGAACGGCAGCGTCCTCGTCTCCTTCCAGAGCGGGGCGCGGTACGAGCTGGGGCCGAAGTCGCGCGCCACGCTGCGTGCCAACGACCTGGTCACGACCAGCGGCGACGTGAAGGCGCTCCCCGGCGTCCCCCCCTTCCCGCGGATCGACCCCGTCGCGTCGGGCCAGGGAGCCCAGCCGGCCCTCCTCCGCGACGCCTTCGGGGACGAGACGTTCCCCCTGGCCGCGCGCGTCCTGGCCGAGACCGCCATGCTCGAGTGGCCCGCCGTGAAGGGCGCCACCCGCTACCGGGTGACGATAGACGCCGAGGACGGCCGGAACATCTACCAGACCGAGACCACCACCAACTCGCTCCGGATCCCCTCCAGCCTGCTCGAGGCGGGCGCTCGCTACACGTGGCGCGTCGGCGCCACGCCGAAGACGGGGATGGTGACCCGTGGCGACGCCGTTCTGCAGGTCCTCCCCGCCGACGTGGCCAGCGCCCGCAACACCTTCCAGGCCAGCCTTCGCAGGGAAGGGGGCTCCGACGCGCTCGCCCTGATGGCCGAGGTCGACCGCTCGCTGGGCCTCACCGTGGAGGCCAACCAGGAGCTCCGGGAGGCCGTCGCGCTCCTGCCGAAGGAGAAGCGGTTCATCTCGCCGCTGGGCCAGATCCAGATCAACCCCCGGTAGGAGTCCCCCGGACGGCTCGGTCTACACCCCGAACTGCCGGAGGTGGTGGTCGAGGTGCTTGTACGTCAGCTGACCCCACTCCTCGCCGCTCAGCTTGCCGAAGAACGTGTGCGTCTGGCGCCCGGCCTCGGCCGGACCCCGCTCCACGAATCGGTTCAACAGGCTGACGAGGCGTTTCCTTTCGGCCACGAAGTCCTTCGCGTCGGAGACGACGAACGTCGGATCGGTCGGGGAGTTCTTGCTGAACGGCTTCTCGCCGAGGATCGACGAGCGGATGAGCGGCGTGACGATCTTGCCGAGCAGCTTCTGCTTCATCGGCCGGTCGCCGGTGGCCGTCTCCAGGACGAGCGAGCAATGCGTGAGCATCTGCGCCGGGTTCATCGTCCCCCACTGGCGGGTGGCGCCGGCCTCGAGAGCGTTCAGCCGCGACAGAAGAGCGTCGCGGTCCGTCGGGTCGAAAACTGACTTCATGATGGAGACCTTAGCCGCCCGTGCCGCTCGAAGGCAACTCCCCTGCCGGAGGGCTAGACTCCCGCAGCATGCCGACCCAGGCCCCCCGACTCGTGCCCGGGACAGAGCTCGGCCCGTACCGGATAGACGGTTTCCTGGGCGAAGGCGGCATGGGGGTGGTCTACCGGGCCTACGATCCGACGCTCGAGCGGCTGATCGCGGTCAAGGTCCTGGGCGGCGAGGACTCGCCCGAGCAGGACCGCGACCTCCGCTTCGCCCACGAGGCCCGCGCGACGGCCGCGCTGAACCACGCGAACATCTGCACCATCTACCGCGTGGGCCGCGCGCGGGGCGTGGACTACATCGCGATGGAGCTCCTCTCCGGCTCGCCGCTCTCGGCGCGCATCCAGCAGGGGCCCCTCCCGCCGCGCGAGGTCGCGAGGATCGGGCTCGGCGTGGCCTCGGCCCTCTCGGCGGCCCACGCGAAGGGGATCCTCCACCGCGACATCAAGCCGGACAACATCTTCCTCACGGAAGGGGGCGTTCCGAAGCTCCTCGATTTCGGCCTCGCCAAAAGGATCCAGAAGCCCGCCTTGCACCACGTGACCCTTACGGGCGAGCCGAAGACCGTGGACGGGATGGTGCGCGGCACCTTCGCCTACATGTCGCCCGAGCAGGGGACGCTCGGCACGCTCGACGGCCGGAGCGACATCTTCTCGTTCGGGATCGTCCTGTACGAGATGGTGACGGGGGCGCGGCCCTTCAAGGCGCCGACGCCGTCGCAGGAGCTGCAGCGGATCGTCCGCGACACCGAGCCCCCGATCGACGAGATCCTGCCAGGGACGCCGCACGAGCTCTGCCGGATCATCCACAAGTGCCTGGAGAAGGACCCCGAGGAGCGCTACCAGCACGCCTCCGAGCTCGCGGTGGACCTGCGGCGCTTCGAGCGCGACGCGATCACCACCGCGCGATCCCGGTCCGGGTCGATCAGCGCCGAGGCCCTGGCCGACCGGGCCGAGCGGCCCGGTTCCGGCACGGCAGCGCCGACCGGCGCAACCTCGCCCGGCCTCCCCGCGAGCTCGTCCCCCGCGGCGGCGGGCACGCCGCCCGTCGCCGGCCGCAAGGGGCGCGCCGCGGGCATCTTCCTGTCCGGCCTCGTGCTCGGCACGCTGGTCGTGGGGCTCGGCGGCCGCCTCCTCTCCAGAGGAGCCCCCTCCGCGCCGGTCCCCGCCGTGACGTTGACACCCCTCACGTCGGAGGCGGGCGTGGCCGGCTCGCCCAGCTTCTCGCCGGACGGCGACACGGTGGCCTACAGCTCCGACAAGACCGGCAACTTCGAGATCTACGTCCGGCGGGCCTCGCGCGGGCGCGAGCTGAACATCACCAACAGCCCGGGCGACGACGTGCAGCCCGCGTTCTCGCCCGACGGCCAGCTGGTCGCCTTCATCTCCACCCGCTCGTCCAACCGAATCCTCACGCGCGTCAACCCGGACCAGGAGCCGACCGGCGGCGACCTCTGGCTGGTGCCGCCGCTCGGGGGCGCCGCGCAGCTCCTGGCGAAGGACGCGAACTTCCCCTGCTTCTCGCGCGACAGCAAATCGATCTACTTCGTGGGGGGCGAGGAGCGTCAGAACCGTATCCTGAAGGTCCCCGTCGGCGGCGGCGTGCCCGAGCCGGTGATCTCCCAGAAAGAGCATCGCGGGGAGTTCCGTCGCCTGGCCCTGTCGCCCGACGGGCAGTGGATCGTCTTCGGCGTCGCCTACCAGGGGATCTTCGCCGTGAAGGCGAGCGGCGGCCCGGTGCACCGGCTCGACGACGGCGCGCGTCCGGCTTTCGCGACGTCGCCCGAGAAGGGGCGGGCGCGCGTCCTCTGGTCGCATCCCGACCAGAACCTCTGGGAGCACGACTTCGATCTCGGGACCGGCCAGCTCGTCGGGGTGCCGCGCCGACTCACCGTCGGCCGCGGCTGGGACACCGACCCTTCGCCGGACCCCTCGGGCGAGAGGATCGCCTTCGCCTCGATCGAGGTCGTCGCCCAGATCGTCACGGCGGCCATCGAGCACGACGGGCGCGCCCGCGGCCCGTTCTGGCAGCTCCTCCCCGGCGCGGCCTACGACATGGACCCGCACCTCTCCGCGAACGGCGACGAGCTCCTCTTCGTCTCCGTCGGCCGGTGGCCCGGCCCGCAGCGCGCCTTCCGCGCCAGCCTCTCGCGGGGCACGGTCGCGCCGTTCTCGGAGCTCGACGGCATCTCGGAGTCGAACCCCCTCTTCTCGCCGGACGGCAAATGGATCGCCTTCGAGCGGGACACCGGTGACGGCAAGGGAAACCTCCTCGTCATGCCGAGCGAAGGGGGCGCGCCGCGCGTCGTCGCCACGTCGGCCGAGAAGAGCGTCGCCGTCTGGCTCCCCGACTCGAAGCGGCTCCTCTTCCAGTCCCTCGGCACGCCGAAGACCGAGTTCCACGCCGCCTCGCTCGACGGCGGCCCCGCGGTGCCGCTCCTGCAGGAGCCGTACGACACCATGCACCCCAACGTCTCGCCCGACGGGAAGTGGCTGGCCTTCGCCGGCAACCGCGACGGCGGGTTCGACGTCTTCGTCAAGCCCCTGGCCGGCGGTCCCGTCCGGAAGATCGCCGCCACACCCGGCCGAGACGGTCACCCGTTCTTCTCGAAGGACAGCCAGACCCTCTATTTCCAGCCGGGCCACCAGAACATCCTCAGCGTCCCGATCGACGGCGGCGCCCCGCAGGCGGTCACGTCCGAGCCGACCCTCGACCTCTACCTCGAAGCCCCGCGGCTGACCCCCGACGGCAAGTCGCTCCTCCTGTCGCGCTGCACCTTCCGCTCGCGCGTCTTCGTGCTGGAGCGGAAGCGGAGCTGACGCCCCGCGAGGCTGGCCTCGTCCTCCCTCGCGTGTCAGCGGCGACCGTCGGCGACCTCGAAACTCAACCCGGCGCTCTTCCCCGCCTCGACCGCCTTGACCACCGGCGCCGGCGCGGCAGCACGGACGACGCGGGGCTGGCTCGCGAGCGGCAGGCTGCGGCTCCACCGCGAGCCGGTACCGAGGACGACCAGTGTGGTGCTCTCGGCGCCCAGCAAAATGCTGATCTCGCCCACGGCCGGGCACCAGGTCTGATCGCTCGTCCTCCGGCGGTGCTCGTTTGCACGCAGGACGCCGTCCCCGTCGAGGTCGATCCAGAGATCGCACGGCTCGGGGCTGTAGACGGAGCCGGTTTTCGGAGACCACTCGATCTCCCGGTGGACGGTCACGAGGAGACGGGCCGGGGCCTGGCCGAGCTCGCGGTTCAGCCGGTACTCGCAACCGCGCACCTGGTCGGAGACGAACCCGAGCTCGAGCCAGACGCCGCTCAGGCTCTCGGCCTGGAGCGGAGCCGCCAGGAGGCCGAGGAGCGCGGCCACGCCGCTCCGGAAGCGACGACGTGAAGACGTGACGAGGTCGGACGTGACGCGGCGGTGGGGGCCCATGATCGTCTCCTTCTTCCCGCCTCGGGACGGGCGGGAACGTCTGGAACGCGATCGGGCCGGGACCGTGCTCCCCGTGATGACCATCGGCAACATGTGTCGCGGACGGGGTCCCCGCCGTGAGCGCCGTCACGACTCCGCAGCGTTGCGCTCTCCGAACGACGACCACGCGACGCCGGTCACACAATGGGAGGCGGTACCATCGACGCGCGGAGGAGTCTCGTGAGCGGGAAGCTGGAGGTCGACCTTCTGTGTCTCGGCAGCGGCCCGGCCGGCCAGAAGGCGGCGGTGCAGGCGGCGAAGCTGGGCAAGCGGGCTGCGGTGGTGGAGAAGCGGCGGATCGTCGGAGGCGTCTGCATCGACACCGGGACGATCCCGAGCAAGACCTTCCGCGAGGCCGTCCTCTTCTACTCCGGCCTCGGCGGGCGGTTCGACAGGCGCCGCGGCGCGCGCGCCGAGATCCGGCCGACCGCCGCGAACCTCCTCGAGCGCGTGGCCGACGTCGTGCAGGCCGAGGCGGAGATCGTCGAGGACCAGCTGTCGCGGAACGACGTGCGGGTGCTCCACGGCGTGGCGGCGTTCGCCGACCCCCACACGGTCACCGTCACCACCGGGGACGAGTCGGTCGACGTGAAGTCGGCGAACGTCCTCATCGCCGTCGGCACGCGCCCCACGCCGCCGCCCGGCCTGGCGGAGGACGGCGAGGTCGTCATCACGAGCGACGGCATCACCAGCCTCACGCGCCTCCCGAAGACGATGGCCGTGGTGGGCGGCGGCGTGATCGGCATGGAGTACGCGTCGATGTTCGCGGCGCTCGGCGTCGACGTGACCGTGGTGGAGAGGCGCCTCCGGCCGCTGGAGTTCCTCGACGTCGAGATCGTCGACGAGATGCTCCACCAGATGCGGAACCGGAACGTGACGTTCCGCTTCGGCGAGGCGGTGGAGCGCCTGCAGCTCTCGCCCGGGCCGCCGCGGCGCGGCGTGATCCTGCTGGAGTCCGGCAAGCGGATCGTCGTCGACCTGATCCTCTACTCGGCGGGGCGGATCGGCGCGACGGAGGCGCTGAACCTCGCCGCCGCCGGGCTCGTCGCCGACGACCGCGGGCGGATCCAGGTGGACGAGGCGTTCCGGACGGCGGTGCCGCACATCTTCGCGGCGGGTGACGTCATCGGCTATCCGAGCCTCGCGGCCACCTCGGCCGAGCAGGGGCGCCTCGCCGCCTGCCACGCGTTCGGCGTGGCGGCGGGTCGGATGAGCAGCCACTTCCCGATCGGCATCTACTCGATCCCGGAGATCTCCATGGTGGGGGCGACGGAGCGCGAGCTGACCGAGCGAAAGGTGCCGTACGAGACCGGGATGGCGCGGTACCGCGAGATCGCGCGTGGCCAGATCCTCGGCGACGACACCGGCCTCTTCAAGATGCTGTTCCACCGCGACGACGGACAGCTCCTCGGCGCGCACGCGATCGGCACCGGAGCGACGGAGCTGATCCACATCGGCCAGGCGGTGCTCGCGCTCGGCGGGGGGCTCGACTACTTCGTCGACACGGTGTTCAACTACCCGACGCTCGCCGAGTGCTACAAGGTGGCCGCGCTCGACGCCGCGAACAAGCTGGCTAAGTAAGGGGAAACCCGTCTTGCGGGTTTCCCACGCCCGCCGCCGTCGCCTCGTCCGGCGACGGTTCCCCGCTGCCGAGCTGCGCTCGCCTGCGGGCGTCGGGCTCCCTTCCCCTCGGCCGCTGCTCGCGGCCTTGCGGTCCCATGTGACCAGACATCAGGGCGGCTGGACCGTTCACCAGCCGAGCGCCCACGAGCAGGCGCCGCCGCCGCTGCAGGCGCAGGTCGTCTCCTCGACGCGGATCGGCCCCGCCACGTTCATCAGCGCGAGCGCTTCCAGGTAGTACCCCGTGCCCGTGGTGCAGAAGACGGGCGAATGGACGGCGTACTCCTCGATCGTGACGCGTCCGGAGCGCTCGCCGAGCCTCTCGTAGCGTGACCGGCCGAAGTTCTGGAAGCGGTCGTGGAGGAGCGACCCCTTCTCGAAGAAGCGGTGCGGCTGCGTGGAGACCGAGCTCCTGTAGGCGCCCTGGAGGTTCACCCGCGCCGAATGGCGGCCCAGCGCGAGAAACGTCTCCTCCGCGGAGCCCCCCGCGATCGCCGCGATCGCCCGGTCGATCGCGACGAGGTGCCGGAACAGGATCCACTGCGTCGGGAGGAGCGTCTGACCCAGGAGCGCGGCCGCGCCGGGGTCGAGGAGCGGCAGCAGCGCCGTCCTCGGATCGCCCACGTGCTCCTGGGCCCAGGCGAGGTGCGCGAGGAGCATCGTCCCCTTCACCGCGGCGGTGTCGTTCAGCCTCTCGGCGACCCCGGTCTTCTCCGTCATCGACCTCGATTATGAGCGGGCGTCAGCCCCAGAGCTCGTCGATCGGCCTGTAGACGCCGTCCTTCGCGTACGGCACGTACTCGAAGCCGCGCCCGAACGGGTCGTCCGCGCGCGTCGTCGTCCAGTCGATCCCCATCGCGGAGTAGATCGTGGCGGCGAGGTCCTCGGGGCGGACGTCGCGGTCTCCGCTCCAGCCGCTGTCGACCAGCGCGTCGCCGGAGGCGTCCGTCCGTCCGAGGGCCCGGCCGCCCGCCACGCCCCCGCCGGCCAGCACGGCCGTGTAGCGGAGGAAGTGGTCGCGGCCCGACTGGCCGTTCAGCCGGCCCGGCGTCCGGCCGAACTCGCCCGCGACCACCACGAGCGTCTCGTCGAGGAGAGTCTTGCCGCCGTCCTCGCCCGTTGCCTTCGCGAGCTCCGCCAGGAGCGTCGCGAGGGCCACGTCGAGCTCCGCGCAGATGGCGGGAAGGCCGTTCGGCGCGTAGATACCGGAGTGGTGGTCCCAGCCGTCGAGCGAGAGCTGGACGAAGCGGGCCCCGCGCCGCGCCTGGAGGAGCTTCCGCGCGACGAGACAGGACGCTCCGAAGCGGGTCTTGCCCCACGGCAGGAGCTCGTCCTCCGTGTAGGAGAAGAGGGCGCCGACGTCGGACGACTCGATCAACGTCCGCGCCTGCTCGTAGAAGCCTGCGTAGTCCGAGGCGGCCTTGTGCGAGCCGTCCGCTCCCGAGCGGAGCGCCCGGTCGAGCGCGTTCAGGTCGTCCCACCGCTTCCGGAAGCGCGCCTCGCCGTCGCCCGGCGCGAGGAACGCGAGGCCGCCCGGCTGGGTCGACAGCGCGAAGGGCCCGTACGCCGAGGGGAGATAGCCCGACCCGGCGAGCTGGGACGCGTTGAGCGCCACGAAGGCGGGGAGGATGTCGCGCTCCGGATCGCGCTTCCCCGCGAGCTCCAGCGACACCACCGCGCCGAGGTGCGGCGATACGGAGCCGAGCGCGCTCGACGGGTTGCGGGAGATCTGCGTCCACGCCTGGGCGAGCCCGTGGACGAGCGCCCAGGCGCGGCAGGAACGGAGGAAGACGAGCTCGTCGACGTG
>Ga0154020_10003852_pt1 | contig 17978 bp, 14 predicted proteins | sample Klosneuvirus_201_FD_109709 | JGI IMG/M metagenome (GOLD analysis project Ga0154020, IMG submission 109709) | Active sludge microbial communities from wastewater, Klosterneuburg, Austria - Klosneuvirus_20160825_MG | ecosystem: Engineered > WWTP > Aerobic digester > Activated sludge | place... | reverse complement strand
TATCACTACCACTTTCATCACTTCCGCTATTATCACTACCACTTTCATCACTTCCGCTATTATCACTTCCGCTATTATCACTACCACTTTCATCACTTCCGCTATTATCACTACCACTTTCATAACTTCCGCTATTATCACTACCACTTTCATCACTTCCGCTATTATCACTACCACTTTCATCACTTCCGCTATTATCACTACCACTTTCATAACTTCCATCTTCATCGTTGTTGTTATCCCAGCCATAATATTCGCCACAATTATGCTCACGTCTATTTTTTATAATATCATTGTCTGTCATCAAACATTTCCAGCAAAATAAAATCATACATGATGAACATTTCATTGTATTACACCCATCTTTTTTAATTACAATCGCTTTACATCCAGGGCAAATTTTCATGTTATTGTCTTTGTTAATAAACATTTCTTTGAGATCATCTGGAACATGTACGGCCAGATCAGCATTTCTACATTTATGATCATCATTATATGGTTTTATACAAACAGAACAAAATTGATTAAAACAGTAACCACAATTAACTTGTTTCGTGTTGCAACCTTTAATTGCAATTTTACTACATTCTTTTTTTGGACAATAGACCATATCAGTTGACTCTTGAATACATTTATCTAACAAAATTGTTTCATATAATTTTATTGTATTTTTATGCTTTCTTATTCGACCTAGAATAAATTGATAGTCTAGTTTGTTAGAACATTTTGGATTAGGACATTTCATATCGATTATTCTATTTTTAATATTAGATAAAATATAGGTATCCAAACATTTTTTACAATAAAAATGTTTGCAATTAGTTATTAAGATTAAATTATTCGGTTTTATCGGATCAAGACATATTTGACAATTTGATACATTAGTTAATTCAATATCTGTAATCAATTGACCAACCAATAACTTCAACAACTCATTTTCTCGCTTGAATAATGATAATTTAATATCCATTCTATGAATAATAAATAAAGTATAGGTTAATTAAATTATAATATCAACTTTTTAAATTAAGTTAAACAAAATCAACATACTGATTATGTGCGTCATCATCCTCCATTTGCAATGCCAGAGCAAAAGCATAATCAGTATCTACGGTATGACTAGAATGTGGCGCGGTTATTGTTTCTTTTTCTAGTTCTATCTTAGCTTCTTCCACAGTGTCGTCAAATAATTCTGGATCCACATTAACTAATTCAAATGGTTCATCGATCACTAAATATTCAATATTGCCAAACTCGGGAATCATAACACCATCTACAATCGTCATTTCTTCAAATTGATATGTTTTGTTGAGCCAATTTCTTAGTTCGTCAAATGTCTTGAAATTATGCTGAGAATTTTCATGACAATCTCTCACAGCAAACATCTCACCAGAATCATTGTGTTTACATAGAATCGTGATATAATTACGGTTCTTAAGGACCAAAACACAATAATCTTGTGGGGATCCAAGCCGGAAAATGTTATCGTACCCCATGACGCCCGAAGTAATAAGTTCGGGAGTTGTGACACCGATTCCACCTGGATTAAGAGTACTGAGTTCGACTAGTTCGTCAAAAAGCATATATTTAGGAATATCAACGGTCATATAATTTGTTACAGCTGCATAAATATTGTTCTCATGAGTCTTTTGACTAATGTCTCCTGTATTCATGAAATTATAACAAGTCAATAGACCAAAAAGTGGACATGCACTTCTGTCCTTATTAATCTTCTCAAAATCAGAAAATCGCTTATCAAATTGATTAAATGTAACAAAGGCGGCCATATTATGAATAACATTTTATTAATAATATTCATATATTCTATTTGAAAATCAACTTTTATAAATTTTTATTTGTTTCTGTTACAATATGCCAGATAAATCATAATAATAACAATTAATAAGATCAATAAACCAAACCATATTTGATATTTGGATTTTGGTTCAGTATTAAAATCTTCAATAAGATACAAATAGTAATCCTTTTCAGTAAAAATGTCATTAACGGATTCCCTAACATGGGGATCATTCGCAACTTTATTACCCATTCGATTCCCTAAATCTGCAAAAAGACCTGCTGTAATAATTTCATCAAATTTTTTCTTATCAACTTTCATATCATTTTTGTCCAAATAATCGTAAATATCTTTTCTTACTTTACCGACTAGACTATTCATCTTATTTACTTTTTCGTTATTTGGATATCCATGATCACATAACCATTCGACTTCATCAACACATCTTTGAAACGTCGGCGATGATTGAGGATAATTATCTCCACATTCAGAAAACCTTACTTTTTTACAAGTTTCTTTATCTTTAATATCACCTCCTTTTAATTTATATACCTCATGCAGTACAAGATTATCCATTATAGAGTTAGTTACGGCATCAAGAATCTTTTTGCAACATATATCTTGAGATGAGACTCTTCTTTTTTCTGCCCATCCTTGAATGACTTTGTTATCTGTATATTCTCTGGTATCATTTTCATGCCCTTCATTAACTTCTTTAATATTATAATCTTGACCTAAATGATACCAGATAAGATTTTCAAGATCTTGTTTCGTTTTCGGGTCTTTGAAATCATAATTTTTTTTTATTTTTCCAGATTTTGTTAATAATATAATGCCCGAATGTAGCTCATTTTCATCGCGTGGTAAGAACTCGACGGTCAAGTACGGTGTAAATATTGCTTCCATCTCGTATGCTATTTTTATGCCAGGCATGATATCGACAATACTCTGGCATTGTGACGTTGCATAATGGAAGAGACGCATTCCTATAATTCTATTAAAGAAAATTAATTCATTATTGTTTATTATTTATATGTTTCAATAAATAACTAAATTTATCTCTATTCCAATATATAATTTAACAAAAAATTGAATAATAAACATCTAACTGTTCTTTAAAATCAATTATATAACATTTTGAAATGGCAACAACAAATCCATTTGAAGATGAACCATTACTATATCCCCCATCAAAATCCTATTATAATTTTGATATTTTTAATGGAAAATCATCACATGAACATGTCATGTTTTTCAATAATTCATGGTATGATGATGATATTTCGATCTTGATAAAATATATCTTCATGACCAAACAATATCCAGAAATTCATCAAAAAATAATAGAATTACTTAAAACAGACCCATCCCTTGTTAATAAACAAACAAAACTTGGAATAACTCCACTGATGTGTGCTGTTAGGTTTTATAAAGAATATACAACCAAAAAAATAATCAAAATTTTATTAGAACACGGTGCAGATATTAATTTACGGACCAGAAAAACAGAACATAATAAACAGTGGAATGTATTTGACATTGTTACTAAATTTGGAAAAACTGGATCTAATGGTTGTATTTTACAACTATTAAATTCAAAAAAACAATGGGATACAATTACACCATTATATAAAATAAATAATAAATTAACAGTTGACGATTTACTAAAAACGTTACCAAATTTAGCAACATTTGAATCTTTATTACAACAAAATACTATTAACCTAGATGAATTAACATCAAATGGTTTAACTTGTTTTGAACATATCTTAAACCAGTTCTTTTATAATAGTGATGTTTCGATAGTTAAAGAAAGTATAACAATATTAGTAAAATATGGAGCAAAACAAAATATCAAAAATAAAGATAATCAAACAACATTGGAATATTATATTGATAAGGGCAGTTGTACGAGGTATGGAATATTCGAACATTTAATAAATAATGGTTTTACATATAATAATTTAACAAAAGCAATGACATGTATAGCTTTTTATGGAAAATCTAGTAAATCATCAATTGGTCGTGAAATATCGCATTATGATGTTATTAATTACTTCAACAAATATTGTAAAAATGAAGATTTTAATTTTGTAGACAGTGATGGAAATAATATTCTACATAATTTTTTCATGTGGAATACAAATCAATACTATCAAGAAGATTACAATAAAATTATTGAATATCTATTACTAAAAGTAAATTTATTGACAAAAAATAATAAAGGTCATAACGTACTACATACATATATAATTTACGGTAATGATATAGATACACATCCAATTAAAAAATATATAACAGAGGAATTGACTAATATTTCAACAGATTATGGAGAGACTCCATTATTTTTAGCAATCATCCATGGTAAAAATAATACATTAAATATCATATACAATTTTGATAAAAATATTAATTATCAAATTAAAAGTGGCAAGACATCTATCATGTATGTAAAAAATTATATGCAATTTGAATATTTAATGCAAAATATCAAAAATATTGATCTGACTATTAAAGATAATGATGGGAAAACTATGATGGACATTATTATGGAAAGTAATGATTGGCAAAAACCTAATTTTGTTTTGTTTTTTCTTAAACATAAGTTGATAGGCTTAACAGAAGATATTATTAAAATATGCGATGAGAAAATAAAAACTAATATTCTGCGCAAGTTAGATTTAGTTAAAGAAGTTTGTAGTTATGGGATCAAATTACCTAAATTAATTAATGCGGAAATAGATTATTATAATTCCAAAAAAGAAGATCAACATATTCTTAAATATGTTTTATCACGGAATGGTGTAAATTATCAGTTGATTGAATTCATAATTAAACAAGGTTGTACAATTAATAATTCAGATGATTTTAATGAATTGATTCATATGTATGTAGATACATATATTACACTCCAAAAATTACCATCGAGATATTATAGTGATTTTAGTAGTGATCCAGATCCTAATAAAAATATAAATATGTGTGACAGAGTTAATATCTTAAAATTATTAATCCAAAATCATAAACAATATTTTGATATTAATTCAATAGATAAATACAAATGGACCATTTTAATGAAAATTATCGATTTCGTGTATAAATATCCATATGAACTACCTTCTCTAATAATATATTTGTCAAGCTTTGATATCAACTATGAATTAACTACTATTGATAATGAAAATATTTTAACATTATTATTAAGAAATAACAATGATAATAAAAATATTTTAAATATGTTGAACATGATTAAGAATAAAGCAAATATTAATCATGTTACAAATGCTAAAATGACGCCAATTCACATTGCTATTGAATATACAAGAAATATTAAAATTATAGAACTTTTAATTAATAATGGTGCTGATTTATCTTTGGAAGATTTCAGAGGTTTTACACCTTTAATGTTAGCATATAAATATAATATATTAGATGTTATAGATTTACTTGAAAAGCATAATGCACCTGTCAATTTGGATAATTCATTAAAAATAATTAAAAAATCACAATATAAAGATAGATTTTCCAAAAAATATGTATTAAATGATATACCAGTATTGGCCTCTGCAATTAAATATGATCCAAATAATAACCAAAATATTGGATTTGAAATTATTAAATTAAATCATAAAATTACTATGAAAGAAGATATTAAATTAATATACAATAATTTGGATATTAAAATAAAAACGTATTTGGGGATTAATTCATTAGAAGATATGATTATTAAAATCAAAGAATTTACTAATCAATAAATATTGTAAAAAGAAATGATGTAACATATGAACTTTTTGTACTTTCATTATATTTATTAAAACCAAAATATAATTAATTTTTATTATACATCTATTATAATGAGTCAGTACTTCAAACTCAAGAAAAAATACATAACACATAAATCAAATGGCCATTATATTCTAGAAAAGAAAGAAATAAATCATATTAAAAAATATGATCGTGCTTCTATTATTCTCATTGAAGAATCATACGATAATAACAATGGAAGAGATGAACCAACCATCATATTATTTTATGAGACAAAATGGAATACGTATACTGAACCAGGTGGAAGAATTGATATTAAAGGTGATAATTTTGATCAAATTTTATTGGAAACAGCAATGAGAGAAATTAGAGAGGAGACATTAAATACCATATTTATTGATCAAAAATTATTAGAAAATAGCAAGTACATTGACTTTTATAACCAAAAGAACAAAATGTATAATAGGGTTTTTGTGATTTCGATTAAAACTAATGGATTTAAAAAAAATATTTATGATGATAATAAAGATCTCTTGTCGGGAAAAGATATTCCTTCAATGTGGAAAGAAACATCAAATGTCAATAGATTTTATATTTCGGATTTATTAGATTGTATTAAAGGACAAGATTATAATTATTTTGATAATATTCCATGTCACGATGCTCATAACAATAAAACTTTTATTTATTATAGAACAATGGGAATAATTGATATGATTATTAAAGAAAATATATTAAAAGATATTATCTCAAATTCAAGAAAAACAAAAATATATGGGTTTAAGGTTGATTTGGAAGAAGAGAAATTTTTGCAAGGAACAATGACTATCAAAATAATTTAACCAATATAAAAAATCACACTTAATAATATAAAGAGTTATTAAGCATTATGAATAACACAATAAAAATTGCTTCAAATATATACAATTGGTATTCTTCTAATGATAAGACAAATAGTGGTATTAAACAACTATCAGATAATCAGATTTTAAATATAGCTAATGACGTGAATAGCTTATTTTCTGAAACCAATTTAATTGATTATAAACCAGAGCAACTAACACTTCCACGAATTGCAGTCGTTGGTACACAGAGTGCTGGTAAAAGCAGTGTTTTAAATGGCATTATGGGATTGGATTTGCTTCCTGCAGGCCGTTATATGACTACCCGCACACCATTAGATATCCGCCTTCATCAACTAAAAGGAGATTATAAGGAAGGGTATGTTGAATTTGGAAATTATACAGAAGAAGGCTGGGAGACTGAGAAGAAAATTGGTATTAAGATCCCAATACCTTTAGATAGTGAAATTACAGAAATCAGAGAATTTATTTCTAAAAAAACAAACATTATTGCAGGCGATGGAATGAATATTAGTTCTCAACCTATTATTATTAATATTTATTCACCAAATGTTCCAAACCTTTCACTGATTGATTTACCTGGTTTAACTATGGTGGCTTGTGTCGATAAAGGCCAACCCGACGATATTAAAGAACGTATTGAAGATTTAGTCGTATCTTATATCAAACAACCTAAAACTATTATTTTGGCTGTTATGCAATCAAGGAGTGATCTAGAAACCGACATTGGTCTTGCATTAACAAAAAAGTATGATGTAAATGGACAAAGAATTATAGGTGTTCTTACAAAACCAGATCTTCTTAATCCAGATACAAATATTGGTGAATATTTAATAAACAATATATCAAAAAATTTAATGCTCACTTATGGTTATTATGTTGTGAAAAACAGAAATGGTCAAGAGATGAAGGATTGTAATATTATTAAAGGGTTTGAACTAGAAAAAGAATATTTTAATAATCATAATGAATATAAAAAATCTATTTACAAGGATCGTATTGGAACAAATAATCTGACTAATAATCTTAGTAAGATTCTCATTACATCTATCACGGAAATGTTGCCTAATGTTATGTCTGAACTTCTCTCTTTAGAAACTAAATTAAACAACAAACTTGATACTATTGGTCAAGAACTACCTATCACAAAGGAAGGTAAATTAGCCTTTATGAATAAATATATCTCTAATTTTTGCCATAAATTTTTGGACTCTATTGAATCACGTGGTACAGCATTAAATAGTGGGAAAAATATTAAAGACAATTTTATAAATTTTAGAAAAAATCTAATAGAAGTCAGACCATTTAATAATGAAAAAATTTACAATGAAAATTATTTTAAAAACATTATTTCAAGCTTTGAAGGCAATCACATGTCGTTTCATATACCGCCGATTCAAATTCTTGAAGCATGTATGACTGATCAACGTCATAAACCAATTATGACCTTACAAGAAAAATGTTTAAGATGTGTAGACGAAATCTGCGAGTTGATCATTAACTTAATCAGAAATATCACTCTTTTAGAAGAATTTGCTCTCTATCCTAACCTAGCATCGCATCTCATGACTATGCTAATTGATATTATTATATCTAAAACAAAAGAAAAAGCCAAACAAAATATTAATGATTTACTCAAAAATGAATGTGAATATATTTGGACTGATAGTAAAGAGTTCGTTCATGTGTTAAATCAAGTTACCAAGAATAATGAATATGAAACTGAATTAATTGTTAATCTACTGGAAGGTTATTTTATTTCTGTTAAAAATATTATAGCACATTCGGTTCCAAAAATCATAATGAACAATATTGTTCGCGAAATGGAAAATTTAATGTTGTCACACTTATTACAAAATGTGGTAATTGAAGAAAAGATTACTTTATTGAAACAAGATGATGAAATTGAAAAACAGAGACTATATTACACAGATATGAAAAACAGAATTATGACCATAAAGAAAGCATTTAATAAATCATAAATAATTTATAGTCTGCAATTTATTTATCACAAAAAAAAGAATTATATATAATTTCCTCTTTTTTTTCCCATATAAATAATATATATGGAAGATCAATCTTATCGTCAAAAATACATTAAGTATAAATCAAAATACAATGGTCTCAAACATAATATGTCAGGAGGTGCTCTACCTGAACAATATTCAATGGAAAATTTACGGCAACGGTTACCTGGTTATGTTGAACCAATCAACCAAAAAGCTGTAGAAATTGGTCAAGTTGCTAAAGAATGGATTAACAAGTCTAAATTCAATATTGGTGAGAAATTACAAACAACCAGTGGTAATGTTACCGAAGTTCAAAACAAAGTCTATGATTTTGGTAAAGGAAAATGGAATTATGTTATTACCAATGTTGAAGGACGTCTTCAAAATATTGATGAAGATGCTTTAGAAAATTTATCTCAACAGGTACGCGGACGCGTTACTGATCTTAAGGCTCAAGCTATAGCATTACCCGATCAAGTAAGAGAACAAATACCTCAATTACAGGCCAGAGCTGCAGCATTACCCGATCAAGTAAGAGAACAATTGCCTCAATTACAGACCAAAGCTGCTGAGTGGAAACAAGGTCTTCAAGCTAGAGTACCTGAATTCCAAGCCCGTGCTGCTGAGTGGAAACAAGGTCTTCAAGCTAGAGTACCTGAAATCCAGACCAAAGCTGCTGAATGGAAACAAGGTCTTCAAGCTAGAGTACCTGAAATCCAGACCAAAGCTGCTGAGTGGAAACAAGGTCTTCAAGCTAGAGTACCTGAAATCCAAGCCCGTGCTGCTGAATTTAAAGGTTCCTTACAGGCTAGAGCTCCTGAACTCCAAACTAAGATACAAGAACAATTATCTGTTTTACAAGGAAGAATTGCTGAATTAAGCACATCTCTTCCTGATAAAAACCGTATTCAAACAGAATTAGCTGATCTCAAGAATAAACTCCCTTCATTATCAGCTGAAGAAATACAAGAAAAATTAATTCATCTTCATGAACACTTGATTGATTTACAAGAACAAGCAAAATCACAAGGTTCTATCTGGGCAGAGCGTGTACAAGCTAAATCAGGTGAAGTATCGCAACAAGTAAAGGAACGTTTATCTAATTTACAAAACCGTCTTATTGAATTACGTACTAAATTACCAGTTATATCAAAAGAACAAATTCAAAGTGAACTAACTCAATTACAAGGTCATCTTTCGGAATTAAGCGGTAAAATTGATGTTTCTGGAATTCAAGCTAAAGTAGCCGAAATCAGAGATCGCGTCTCAACTATGTCGTCTGCTGATATTCAGGCTAGACTATCCCAATTACAAGAACGTTTAGTCGAACTTAAAAATAAATTACCAAGCATGGGTGAAGTCAAATCACGTTTATCTGAAAAAATTTCCGACGCTCAAATAAGGGAACGTTTATCTGATGTTAAGGAAACTTTATCACTAAAAAGTGATGAGTTAAAAGAAATTATGAATCGTTATAATTGATTCCAATAAATTAATAGACTAAATTTTTAAAAATTTTATTGTCATATCATATAGATGACCAAATATATATATGATACGCGTTTAGTTGGAAAACATAGTTGTTTTGACCAAAAATTATATGAAAAATACGATTTACCTGCAAGAGATATAGTAAAAAAAGCTCTAAATGAATTTGTTAGAGATAATCCGAATATTAAAAGACAAGATTTAGTTATTACTGACCCAAATTATAAATACAAATATATTGAACTACAAGTTTGTGCCACATGGGTTAGTGATAAATTTCCTTATAATAATGTTTATATCTATGAAAGGAAGGGATGTTACGGCAATGATACTTTATTTATCACTTTAGATAGACATTTAACAAGAGGATTTGTTTTTGATGCAGAGAGTATTAAAGATAAAGAACCCCGAAGAATAAAAAAATATGCCAGAGAATTTGTTTATGATATTCCATGGAATAGAATCATGCCATTTAATATTGATGATTTGACGCCAGAATTGATCAAAATGTACTAAAACAGTATTCGGATATTTTTTTAGATTGTGATGACAAAACTACAATCAACTGTTTGTAGATACTCCTTATCATCTTCAAGCGGAACTGGTTCTGGCATTTCATTAATCAAAACATCAGCCCCAAGAACATTATCTATCGGAACACCGTTTAAATAATCACACAATAGACATCCTCCTGCATCTGAATTTCTTGTGCATGTAGCTTTATCATGTAAATCCTTACATTCCATGACATATTCTACAATTGTCATGCCATAAACTCCGTCTACATGAGGTCGTGACGCAATATCATAATTCATCCAAAAGATGCAATGAAAACAAACTGGTTCTCCTTCAGAAAATTCAGTTGTGAACATTTTTGGTTGTTGTGTATTGTTATAAAATTTCTGACAATAAGAACATTGTACAGAATTAACTTGTTTATGATGAGGTAATTTTTTATAATCTTCATACATGATTCCATTAATATACATACTTTTATCCTGTTCAATATCTTCTTTATTATATTCTTCTATTTGAACTTGATCTGGAAAATTATCTTCTTCTGTGTCAATATCCATTTCATCCGGAGGAGGACCAGATGCCCCGATTGGTGCAGTCCCTTCAACATTATGAATCTCAAATTCCTCATCAATGATACCATCACAGGTATCAACCATTTCTTCAAATTCCGAAAAATGTGGTAAAACTGGTAAATTTCCCTTAAATTCCACATTTTTCGGAATTTTTGGCGATGTCTTTGGTGACATTTTAGGAGATGCTGGGGGAGATATCTTTAATAACTCATTTTGTTGTGTATCATTATTTTTATTAATATTATTAACATTCATACCTATTTTTTCACCTAATTTTGAAACTGCAACTTGTTTAGCCTTTAAATATTCGTCTAATGTCATTTCAGAACCTTGCTGTGACGAGGGATATATATTAGTATCCAAGTATTTTTTTATGTTGGGTGCATCTGCCATTAATGTTCCATTAGCAGAAGAATCATTACTTGGAATGTTATCAGAATTCTTTTTCACAAATACTGATGGAATTTTTTTAACTGGTGCTGATTCATTATTATCTTGTGCAATTACAACCTTCTTACCAACGCTATTCTTTTTGACAGGAGATTTCTTCATGGCTGGTTTTTTATTATTCATTGAATAACCCGTTGTAATATACTAAATAATATGATAATATATTGAATACAATATATAAATCAACTTTTTTTATTTGAATTGTAATTATTAACTTGTTTTTTCAATCCACGAAACCAAAATACATTTATCATACATATCATCTCCATTGTTAATATAAGCAATCCTTATAAAATTATTTCCATTGGCTCCCATTGGTTCATATTTTTTACCCAAATCATATGCTTTCAATGGAGGATTAAAATGAGCATGTTTCTCCTCTTTTACTTCAGATAATTCTAATTTAGCAGAATTAATAATAGTCAAAAAAGTTTTATTGAGATTATTGTTTGTCATATTACACATATTGCATTTTATGATATGATTTGCAAAATATTTTTCTCTATCTTTTGTAGGTAATTTAAATTCTTTACATGGAACAATCATAATTGGAATATTTCCAGTACTTTCATTTTCTGAACTTTCTGAATCATCTGAATCATCTGAATCATCTGAATCATCTGAATCATTACTATCTTCAGAATCATTACTATCTTCAGAATCATCACTATCTTCATTATCTTCGGAATTATCACTATCAATTTTCTTCTTTGCGCTGATTTTAATTTGTTTCTTTTCTGGTTTATCTTCAGAATCATCTGTATCAATATTCTTTTTTGCAATGATTTTAATTGATTTCTTTTCTGGTTTATTTTCACTTGAAATACTAGTTTCATCTTCTGAAACATCTTGATCATCTTCTTCGGACTCCTCATCTAAAATCTGAACATCGTCTTCTAATAATTTGGTCATAATCTCATTACCATAAGGTTCAATAGAAAGAACTTTATTTACTTTATTTAAGAATTTGGACCTAAAAGATGTCGCGTTTTTAAATCCAATAGTACCACTATGTAATGTATCAGTTAATTCTTGAACTGGAACACTTTTTTGAATAATTTTTCTTTCAGTAATCTTACAATAATATTCATTCATATTTTTATCTTTGAATATATTAATTGGTTTTTTATTTTGGTTTTTAGTGCAAGAACTTCCAAGTTTAATCACTTCTTTAAATCCACCTTGTGTCTTATCTTTACAATAAATGACAGTGATATCATTTATTTTTAAATCATATTGTTGCAAAAAGGTAATGTGTTGTGTATTTGTTTTACTATATTCTGTATAAGTATTTAGACCCAATATATAAATCCAATAAGATGTATTTTCATTTACATTCATAGAAAATTGATATTTATTTAAAAAGTAAATATACTAGATATTAATATATCAATTTTTCGTATGAGACCAACTTTTACACTTAACGAGCAACAAGTAAGGGCTGGTGGTGTCTTATTCTATTATCACAATAAAAAACCAGACCAATTTGAATTGCTTATGATTAATTCAAGAAATAAATATGAGGATTTTGGTGGCCAAACTGATGAAGCTGATAAAGATTTTTATGATACAATTTGCCGTGAAGTTGAAGAGGAATCTAATGGTATTTTTCCACGCGAATTTATTAGCGATAAAATTAAAAGTCTTGAACCTATTTATATCAAACATTGTAAATATGTTTTGTATTGTGTTGAACTAGATGATCATATTGACCCTTCTATTTTTGGAGATCACGAAGATACTGATAATATTAATAGGACAGTTGAATGGGTTTCTTATGATGATTTCATATCACAAGACTTTAAAAAAAAATTAAATTTCAGATTAACTGCTTACAATGTTATGAACCATTTAGAGGCATTATTTACTTAGTTGTATTATTGATTCTGTAATATGATCAATGTTAACTCTGATTTGTTTTAAAGAATCTCTTTCTCTAATGGTCACTTGATGATCATTTAATGTATCAAAGTCAACTGTAATAACATATTTGATACCCATTTCATCAATTCTTGCATATTTCCTACCAATACTAACACCTGAATCATCCCGATAACATTTGAGATGATGGTCTTTATATAACGTATTAACAATTTGATCTACAACTGGATTTAATTTATCATTTTTAGACAAAGCAATGACGGCTATATCATATGGAGATAGTTTTAATGGCAATGACAAGACAACTCTTTGTTCATCATTTTCTCTTGCCCAAAAGTTTTGTTCAAATATGGCATAGAGAATTCTATCAATACCAAAAGACGGTTCAATGGTATGTGGATAATATTCTTCATATTCAATTATACAAGTTTCTTCAACAATATTAAGCATTTCATTCGTCAATATTACAGCTGAGTCAAGATTAAGAGAAATATTACCATGTGTTAATTCACCCTTATATAATGCCATTTTGGTTTGATCCAGATTATTAAAATGATTTAAGATTTGTGGCACCAATTTCTTATACTGATTACCAATAATTTTCATGTTTAATTGAGGTTTAAGTGATCTCTTTTCATAAGGCTGATCAAGATATCTTCTGACTTTAAAAGAAGTATTACTATGTGTACTATGTGTTTGCAAATCATAACAACCTCTGTCGGCACAACCCACACATTCCAACCAATCGTCATTAACAAGAGCTTCTAAATCCCAACACTCTGATGCATAATGAGCCATTTCGTGAGGAAGATGTTGTCTAAATCTTACTTTATCTGGTTTCATACCCATATCAGTTGCAAAAAGAAATACTTTTGCCAAAAAATATGCCATAATTTGATGACTAATTAATTTTTTATTTACGGCTTCTTCAACACTAATTTTAAGAATAGGAGCATTTGTCATCTGCATTTCACTTGTTAAAATAGGTATGACTGTGTTTTTGTATTTATCAAAGTTGACATGATTTTTGTTTTGTGGATCTGCAAAATATTCAATCTCGGCCTGAGTAAACTGTCTCATTCTTGTAAATTGAGTTGGAGATATTTCTTTTCTGAATGAGCTACCAATCTGAGCAATACCAAATGGTGGTGGTTTTTGTAAGAACTGTTGAACGGATTTGAAATTTACAAACATATTTTGAGCAATTTCTGGTCGTAGGAAATCTACATTCGATTGTTTTGGTGTTGTAATGTCAAACATAAGATTTTTACGTTGAACTTTTACTTCTTCTGGTAACATCTTGTATTTATTAATATTTGCCTCCAATGCCTCTTGATTCCATGTGTCGACTTGGTCAACCATTTCTGGCTTACCTTGTTCTTTAAACCAATTCTTAGCTAAATGATCAGCCCGATACATTTCATCCTTATAAAACACAACAAAATCAGTAAAACGATCAACATGACCCGATGCCTTTAAGAGATTATATGGAACAATTACAGGGGTTTCAATTTCAACAATGGTGTCATTATATTCATTAAGGAAGAAATTTCTCCAATTGTCTAAAAGTTTACTCTTAACCTTAAAACCTAATACGCCATAATCTTGAAAACCAGATAAACCACCATAAGCCTGATAAGATGGAATGATGTATTGATTTTCCTGAAGACAGTTCTTTAATTGTTGCTGTTTATTTTTCATATGTATTTAGTAGGTCTATAATCTTTATATTGTTTAATATATATTTTTCATTTTTTTACAATATAATCTGTTATATAAATATATGTTCCTCTATATCATACTTATTGTTTTACTCGGCTTGATAGGATGGATGATAATAAATCGATTTTCTGGTCCAGTTGAAGAAAATAAACAAATGATTACAATATCAAAATCCAATCCATTAGATCCTGTTTATTATACAGAGGGTGATTACGGCAAATACCCATTTATTCTTTATGAAAAGAGAAAACGTGAACAAAGATTATATGATAGTTTAACTTATGACTTTTATCACATAAATAAATAAATTGTATGACTAAAAACCATGAATAACGACTTTATCGGATGTAATTATATTATTATCCACTAAAAAGTCTTTGATTCCTTCGCGATGATCTCCATTAAGTATAAAAACATTTTCTTGTAAAGTTACACCACAATTAAATTTCTTTTTAAATTTTTTTGTTAAATCTGTTAGAAATAATTCACGTTTAATATTTTCTGGTAATTCAATTTTCTCCAAACCTTCAACAAATGTTAATGACTTTCTACCATTTCTTTTTTGAATTTTAATATGGATTTCGATTTGTTGTTGATCGAGTTGTTTTTCGATGTCTGTATTCATAATATGATAAACTATAATAAATAAATAAAGAATATTCGTATTATAAATCAATTTTTTTAAACTACAATATTTTTCTTATAATTTGCACTAATATAATTTGGATTACTTGATTTGAATTTGTATGCTGTTTTTGATGGCGTATAACTTGACGTATAACTTGATGTATAATTTGTAGATGTATAATTTGTATAGCTTGTATAATTTGGTTTGTAGGTTGTATTATAATTATAAGTTGTTGACGGTTTATATGTTGTATTATAATTATAAGTAGTTTGAGAAGGTTTGTAATCTAAATCATTATCAAAATAATAACTTCTAGTAGGATAATCAGTTGCCCAAAATCCTTCCGCATCTGTTGACTTATCGTCATCGCTATCAAGATTTACACTTAACAATCCACCTATTTTATCATCATCATCGCTTTGCGTATTGAAATAGTTATTATCACATAATAATTTCACATCATCCGGAATAAAGATTCGCGGATCTTCTTGCAAACAGTTATTTGAAATGTCTATCGACTTCACAGAATCAGGTATTGCTCCGAATTCAGTGATACGATTATTATTTAAATTGATCTCTTGGATATTTCTTGGAAAAACAGGCATTTCTGTGATAAGATTTTCTGCAAAATCTAATGTTATCAAACCTTGTGGTAAAGGACAGCTAACTGTACTGATATGATTATCTCTTAACTCAAGATATTGTAAAGATGATGGTAAAAAGAAGACATTTTTAATTTTATTTGATGTTCCGCATATGTAAGTTACGCTGTCTGGAAAATATGGAATTGACATTAATCTATTTGATGAAAAATCAATTTTCTCTAATCCATCATTCACGCTAGGCATATCTGATAGATCATTGTCACTACAATCAAAAATTTTCAGCGTATTTGGCAGATCAGATAAATATTTAATCCTGTTTCTTTTTACAGTCAATTCTACAATTTTTGGAGGATATGTAAAGACAACAATGTCATTAAATGATACATATAATATTCTTAGGTTCGGAAAACGTTCTCCATCAAATTCAATTAATTTATTATATGATAAAATTAATATTTCGATTGAAGGCAAAATATCTTTTGGATCAACAAACTCAATATTATTTTTACCTAAATCTAATACTTTAAGTTTTGGTGGTAATCTTGATGAATCGATATTTGTAATTTTATTGTTACTTATTTTCAATTCCTCAATCCAATCATACTCGTGTAAGTCTGGTATTTCTGTCAAAAATCCATTTGGAATAATTAGTTTGTTTTCCTTTTCCTCCCTTGATTGTTTGAGTATATCCTCTAATGATAGCTCCATTATAATAATTCCTTGTATAGTTATGTTTAATTATACAATCGGTAAATCAATTTTTTTATGAAAATAATTGTTGTTTGACTTTATTTCATTATTTCATTATTTCATCATTTCATCAAAAGTTTTGGCTTGAGGTGGCGCAATAACTATCATCATTAATTTATAAACTCGATTAACATTATCCTTTAGATCTTGATGGAATTTGTCAATAAACTTAAAATATGGTACAACATATGGATGCGGAGCCATACTAATTTTATGGAATTCTATTTCGGACAATTGATCTATTAGTTTAGGGCTTAAATTGTCACCTAATAACTGACTGATTTCATAAGATAATTTATTAATTTCATTTACAGTTGGTCTTATTTTATGATACACTTTAAAAGATAATTCCATGAACTGATTATAGGTTGTGATTAATGGTTCTAGATCAATATATTTAATATCTGGTTTTGATGGAATAGGCTGTGTTGGTCCTGGTAGTGGTCCCGGTAGTGGACTAGGTTTACCTCCTGTCTCACCTGGTTTAGTGCCAGTTATTCCTGGTTTACCTCCTGTATCACCTGGTTTAGTGCCAGTTGTTCCTGGTTTACCTCCTGTATCACCTGGTTTAGTGCCTGTTGTTCCCGGTTTACCTCCTGTCTCACCTGGTTTAGTGCCAGTTGTTCCCGGTTTACCTCCTGTATCACCTGGTTTAGTGCCAGTTGTTCCCGGTTTACCTCCTGTCTCACCTGGTTTAGCACCAGTTTCACCTTTCTTTACTGGACCAGTTTCACCTTTCTTTACTGGACCAGTTTCACCTTTCTTTACTGGACCAGTTTCACCTTTCTTTACTGGACCAGTTTCACCTTTCTTTACTGGACCTGTTTCGCCTTTCTTTACTGGACCTGTTTCGCCTTTCTTTACTGGACCTGTTTCGCCTTTCTTTACTGGACCTGTTTCGCCTTTCTTTACTGGACCTGTTTCGCCT
>Ga0154020_10003850_pt1 | contig 17978 bp, 10 predicted proteins | sample Klosneuvirus_201_FD_109709 | JGI IMG/M metagenome (GOLD analysis project Ga0154020, IMG submission 109709) | Active sludge microbial communities from wastewater, Klosterneuburg, Austria - Klosneuvirus_20160825_MG | ecosystem: Engineered > WWTP > Aerobic digester > Activated sludge | place... | reverse complement strand
GTCTGTATCTCTCTACTCACAGGATTGCGTGGCTCTATGAAACTTACGTCAATATTTTTTTCGTGTCTGCTGGCCGGCTTGCTGGTAGGATGCGGTGCTGCTGAGCCCGATTACGGTCCGCTGGGGACTCTTTCAGGCAAGGTGACCTTTAATGGAGCGCCACTTACCGAGGGGACCATCATTCTTGATCGAGAAGGAGGTGGCTCAGGGGCTGCTCCGATGCAGGCGGACGGGACATTTCTCGTGACCGACCGTATCGGTGGAATTCCGGTCGGCACCTACAAGGTGGGGTTCGAGGCCGCACAGGAAGAAGTCGCAGGCACTCCCGATTCCCCTCCCCAAATGAAGGCGAATTTGATTCTTCCCGAGAAGTATTACAACACTGCCGAAAGTGGCCTGACCGTGGAAATCAAAGAAGGGCCCAACACTCTCGAATTTGAAGTCATCCCATAGTGCGTCCGTTTTGCTTCAGCAGAGCCGGATCGCCGCAGTTGCACAGCTTCACCGTGCGGTCGAGCAGCGGAACGGCGAACTGCGTCCTGACGCCTGCGTCACCCATCTGGATGCCGCCGTGGATTTTTTAGCCCTTTCAAGAACCGCCGGCGCGGGTGTAAGCGCGTCCGTTGCCAGGCAAAAATCAAAACATAAAGGCCTGACCCTTTCGATCTCTGCCCCACCGTAGGATGGACGTCCCCGTCCGTCGTCGCCGCTTGCACTCTCGGACAGGGATGTCCAAGCTACGGGGCAAGCTGCGCAGAAGGCCAGTGGGGTCAGGCCTTTTGATTTGCCTGATCCTTTTGATCTCCTCCGGTATAATCCCTCACTCACGCATTGGGTTGCAAAAACGCTCAGTTTCCGCCAAAACTGGCGCTGCCCAATTAGCCGATGCGGTGAAAACCCAAAGGAGTGGCTCGTGTTACCCGACGACAAGCTGTGCTACTGCTTTCATGTCAGTCAGCGTAAGGTGCGAAATTTTCTGCGTATTCATCGTCCTCGCGTGCCCAGTCAAATCAGCGAATGCGGCGGGGCCGGGACGGGCTGCGGCTGGTGTGTTCCATACCTGAAAAAATTGTTCGACGCGGTCAATGCGGAGCAGGACGTCACAATTCCGCAGACTGCCGAGCAGTATGCCGCAGCAAGAGCCGAATATGTGCGGAGCGGCAGGGGAAAACCACCGGCGTCGGCTCAGCCGATTCCACCAACTGAGTGAAACAGTGGATCAGGGAGACGGTTTCGGCGGCACCGCTGGTAACGTACCATGCGCCACATGATCGTGTTACGATCAGCGGATGTCACCGTGTCATTTCGTTTGGTCAAGCAGTCTGATTCCATGTCAAATCGAATTCCAAAGAAGAACGAACGAACCGCCGTTGAAAACGATGACGAACTTGATGCCGGAGACTTGAATGGTTCAGGGACTCACATCACGATCGATGAAAATGTTCTCAATCGTCTGCGGGCCAACCTGAAACAATACTGGGGATATCCTGGCTTTCGGCCGTTGCAGCGTGAAGCAATGTCGCTCGTGATGAATGATTGCGACTCACTGATTGTGTTGCCGACGGGAGGAGGGAAATCGTTGTGTTATCAGGTACCGGCCATCAGTCGTGACGGGCTGGCGCTGGTTGTCTCGCCACTCATTTCACTGATGAAGGACCAGGTGGATTCACTACAGGCGGTCGGTGTTTCCGCAGCCTGTATCAACAGCATGCAGACAGCCGATGAAAAACGCACGGTGGCCGCTCAGATCCGCAATCGCGAACTCAAGCTGCTGTACATCGCGCCGGAACGACTGGTGCAACCTCAGACGATCGAGTTTCTTCAGCGGGCCGGTGTTTCATTTATCGCAATCGACGAGGCTCACTGCATCAGTCAGTGGGGGCACGACTTTCGTCCGGAATACCGTCAGCTGAAACGTCTGAAGCAGTCGTTTCCGAATGCCGCCGTGCATGGTTACACGGCGACAGCGACGGAACAGGTTCGCACGGACATCGCGGAGCAACTTGGAATCGCGGGTGCGGAGATCCTTGTCGGTTCGTTCGATCGCCCGAATCTGCAGTATCGCGTTGAGCGTCGCACAGATCCGATTGGCCAACTGCAGCGAATTTTGCAGCGGCACAAAGGCGAATCCGGAATTGTGTACTGCATCAGTCGCAAGAATGTGGACAGCACCAGCGATGCGCTCAACCGTCTGGGCTTAAAAACGTTGCCCTACCACGCAGGGATGTCCGATAACGACCGCCGGAAAAATCAGGACGCCTTCATCGACGAAGACGTCAACATCATCGTGGCGACAGTCGCGTTCGGTATGGGAATCGACAAGAGCAACGTGCGTTTCGTCGTCCACGCCGAGATGCCGCGGTCGCTGGAAAACTACCAGCAGGAAAGCGGTCGCGCCGGACGCGATGGACTTGAGGCCGAGTGCTGTCTCTTGTACGCCGCCAATGATGCGGATACCTGGGAATTCCTCATGAAGGACACGGAGGATCCCGCTGTGCGGCAGGCGGGGCAAAAAGCCGTGGCGGCCATGCAGAGATATTGCGTCAGCACGCGATGTCGGCATCAGCAACTGGTCCAACATTTTGGACAGACTCTGGAGAAGGAGAATTGCGGCGCGTGCGATTTTTGCCTGAATGAAATGCAGCCCGTTGAGGATCCGCTGATTCTGGGACAGAAGATTCTGTCGTCGGTCGTGCGCCAGGGCGAACGTTTTGGCGCGGCATACACCGCGCAGGTTCTGCGCGGCTCAAAGGCGAAGCGTATCGTGGAAAATGGCCACGACAAATTGAGCACATGGGGCTTGCTGAAAGACGAACCGGAGCCTCAGTTGCGAAACTGGATTGACCAGTTGCTGTCTCAGGGATTTCTGCGAGCGGCCGGAGAATTCAACTGTCTGGAGGTCACGCCGCCCGGCCGTCAGCTTCTCAAGGGAAAAGCCACGCCGATGCTGCTGCGAATGCAGGTGGCCGATTCCGCTCAAGTGGCCGCCGTCGATCAGTGGGAGGGTGTTGACCGCGATCTGTTCGAAGAACTGCGCGGCATGAGGACACGACTGGCGGTCCAGAAAAACGTGCCACCGTACATCATTTTCAGTGACGCCACTTTGCGCGATCTGGCGCGACAGCGGCCTTCCAATGCCGGCACGCTGGCCCGGATTCATGGTATCGGAGCACAGAAGCAAAAAGAATTTGGAGCCAGCGTACTGCAGGTGATTACAGAATGGTGTCAGTCTCACAACCTGCCTATGAACGTGGAGTCGTCAGGATCCATTGTCGCGCCTTTAAGGAGCCCAGGCCGATCGTCGCAGGTCAGTGAAACTGCGTCACAGGAGTACTTCGATCTGTTCGAACAGGGTCTGCCGATCGATGACGTGGCCAATCAGCTTGATCGGACCGTGGATACCGTGAGCAAATATCTGGCTCAATATCTGCGCGCCCATCGGATCACTGACATCGACCACTGGGTGCCGCCCGAAATGCAGACGCAGATCAACAGTGCGCTAGGTCAGCATGGACATGTTCGGCTGAAACCAATCTTTGAACACCTTGGCGGTCAGGTCGATTACGCTCGAATCCGTGTCGTGGCAACCGTCTGGGAAATGGTGCATGAATAGGGCTGGCGCTTCGGGTTAATATCGCGGAACGTCACTCACCGTCATTCATCGGTTCGATTGTCTCGCCGTTGTCGATTTCGGTTCGGCACTTTGGCAGGCTGGAGATGAACAGACGACCGTAGGGCTTGGTCAGGACTCGCGGATCGAGAATTACGACGCGGCCTGTGTCGTTGCGGTGACGGATAAGGCGGCCGAAGCCCTGTTTGAGTTTGATGATGGCTTCCGGCGTCTGAAAGTCACGAAACGGGTTGCCGCCACGCGCGCGAATAGCCTCCAGTCGAGCTTCCAGCAACGGATGATCGGGAACGCTGAACGGCAACTTCGGGATGATCACATTTTGCAGCGCATCGCCTGGCACGTTGACGCCCTGCCAGAAGCTGTCCGTGCCAAACAGCACAGCTCGTTCATCCGCGCGGAAGCGTTCCAGCATAGCGGAACGAGGCAATCCTTTTCCCTGACAGTACAGCGACAAGTCATGCTGCGCCAGCCAGCCGGTCAGGCGTTCGGTGCAGGCCTGCATCATGGAATAGCTTGTAAACAAAACAAACGCACGTCCCTGTGTCTCCAGCAGATGCCGCTGAATTCGCTCGCAGCACTGCTGTTCAAAGCGTCTTGGATCGGCTGCAGGATCGACCATGTTGGTCGATAAAATCAGCCTGGTCTGCTGCTGATAATTGAATGGACTTCCCAGGCGAATGTCGCTGCCTTCTGTGAGGCCAATGCGAGAACGGAAGAAACTGAAATCCTGCTTGCCAGTGGCCAGTGTCGCACTGGTCATGATCACCGTCGGAACCGCGTTGTACAAATATTCGCGCAGGATCGGCCCGACTTCCACCGGCGCGCTCATCAGTGACAAGCGTTGCCTGTAAGTGCCGGAACGTTCAACCCAGTACACCGAATTTTCGACAGACTGCGTCGTCCAGGACTGGATATTGTCGGCCAGAATCCTGCACCGATCGCTGGCCGATTTCAGTTCCACTTGATTGGCATCCGAAGTCGCTTTGGCGGCAGCCTCGGCGATTATAAATGCCAGACGCTTCAGGTCGGGTGTCAATTCGTTCGGGACATCAATCGGTCGATTCAGGCGTCCATTTTTTTTGCAAAACCGTTCGGCCCAATCTCCGGTATCACTGAAAAACTGACTGGACGTCGTGCGGATCTTCGATGCCTGCTGCTGAGCATCCTTGAGATTGTGCGTGATCAGCAGTCCGCGGTTTGTTTTTTCGTTGTAAAGTCGATTCATCAAGTAGTCCACCTGACCTTCTGAGACGGAAAGTCCCAGATGATCGGCGGCAACAGATTCAATCGTGTGCGCTTCGTCAAAGATTACTGTATCGTAATCGGGCAGGATACTGGCATCATCTCTTCGCAGCGAGAGATCCGAAAAGAACAGCGCGTGATTGACGATCAAGAGGTCGGCATTCCAGACACGTCGCCGAGCTGCGTAGTAGAAACAGTCGCCGTGACTGGGACATTTCTTGCCAAGACAGTCTCCGTGATCGCTGAGGACCTCATCCCAAACATCCGCGCCTGGTTGAAATGGCAGATCCGAACGGCTGCCATCGGTGGTCTTGTGAGCCCACTGGCGGATTTTTGCAAGTTGCCGCTGTCCGTCCGGTTCAAACAGCGATTTTTGCGACGAACGCTGCACGGCTTTTTCAAGCCGCCGCAGGCTGATGTAGTTTCCGCGTCCCTTGACCAGTACGGCTGAAAATTCAACTGGCAGGACGGATTGCAGAAACGGGACGTCGTGCTGAATCAGCTGTTCCTGCAGGCTGATGGTGTGGGTCGAAACGATGATCCGGCGTTTCTTTTTCTTGCTCTTTTCATCTTCGTTTCCGGGTCCCTGCCCGGCCTGTGCGGCGAGGATCGCTGGAATCAGATAGGCAAAACTTTTTCCGACACCGGTTCCCGCTTCGGCAATCAGGTGGTGGCGTTTCGTGAGTGCCGATTCGACCGCCAGCGCCATCTCCAGCTGTTCAGGACGCGGCTCATAGTCCTGGAGGCGGCGGGCAATCACGCCATCGGCGCCCAGGACGCTCGACACAGATTGAATTTGTTCCGTCATGAGGACAGCCGAATTCCCGAAAGACCGGCACCCAACACATGGGCCAAAACGGCAAGCCGTTCCAGATCGGACTCTTCGAATGGATTGCCCGGATCGCTGGCCTGCAACTGAACCACTCCCTGACAACTGCCGTTTGCGCCGGGAACTGCGACGCATAATAGCGATTGTCGATGCAGTTCCGTAAGCCTTGGTCTGGCATTTGGTTCATTTCGCCAATGATCGGTCACCAGCAATCCCTCGCACTCAGCCATAGATCGTCGAACAAGGGGATGGCAAAGAAACACGGGATCTCCCTCATGACGGGAAACGGCGGCGACAACCCTCCATCCTTCCGCCGATTCATCGCTAATGGCGAGCAATGAATGTGAAGCCTGAGGAAACAAATCGAGAAACCCGCGCAGCAACTGGTCCATCTGCAGATGGTCGTGATACGCAATGATCGCGTGTGTCAGCCTGAGGACAAGGGACAACTTTTTGGCGGATTCCATATAATCCCAGGATCCCAGCGGCAGATTGTGCATTTGCACCGATGCCATCACTCGAGCCCCGTCGATACCGGGCTCGTCAATCAGTGTGCCTGAACTCACGACATCCCCAGTCTGAACACGCGAACGCCGGACGGAGATTTCCACATTGGAACCGTCCGGAATCGGAGGCTCTACCTTATGCGGATTGGGTCCGGGGCTGCTATCAGAGTCGCGTGAACTGTCGTGTTCTTTGTCAGACAGAAACAGATACCTTGAGCCCGCAAAGTCAAGAATGTCTCCATGGCGCAGACTTTGACGATCAATACGAACATTGTTGACGTGAGTTCCGTTTCGGCTACCGAGATCAGTCACGATCCATTCACAGTCAATACACACGATCGTCGCGTGCATTTTGCTGGACGCCGCAGTCGTCAGCAGAATGGAATTGCCGGCCCCACGTCCGATTCGCGTAACACTCTGTGGCAAGACCGTGACTTTCGTCAGATTGCCCTTCACAACTTTTTGCAGCTTTGCCATCAGAAAAGTAAACCCGCATGAGTAGACTCAGCAGAAGCCATTTATTCCACAGTCCGAGTTGAGATTGTAGTCTCCAGACGGTGCTGGACTCAATAGCTGAGACGACATCGACATTCTGCAGGGATGTGGCAAAGGTCACGGTGGCAGTTTGGTGAAACTGCAGGTTGGGGAGCAGTCGCTGGATTTTGTCGTGGAGGAGACCGGCCACTTCCAAAACTTCATCTGGTGTACCCCCCGGCGGCATTACGCGGAGAGGTTGAAAAACTCCAGGGAGAACTCAATATTGCTTGAAGAGTTCTCCATTGTTTCGCTGTTTTCTGGCTGCGGAGATGCCACTCAATCAGTTGGCCGCCCCGATTGGGGCTGTGAAACACGGGTGACACGGTTACCAGGGCCGATGGCCCTGGCTATTGGAACGAATGGCCCGTTGGGCCGGAACCGCAGATGTCCAAATCAATGTCGATTCTTCGTATTTCGTTTTCTGACTGATTTCCCGGTACTTCATGGCCCAAAATCCTTCACGGCGTTGCCTGCCGGGGCTGTATTTCGCCGTGTTTTCTCCCCAAAGCGGCGGTGTCAACTATGAGTTTTGAGGCGTGTTCCAGAGGTCCAGCAGCTTTGAAGATTCGTAGTCGCCTGCCGTGATTTCAAATCCAAGGTCCGCGATCATGTGGAAGTCTTCTTCAGCCTTCTGGCCGGGAGTCGTCAGGTAGTCGCTGACGAACATTGAATTCGCCGCATACAGTCCCATGGCCTGCATCGAACGCAGGTTCACTTCACGTCCGCCAGCAATTCGCAACTCCGCCTTTGGATTGGTGAGGCGAAACATCGCCAGGACCCTCAGACAGAAACGCGGATCCAGTTCACGAACGGATTCCAGCGGTGTCCCGTCGATGGAATTCAGGAAGTTGACGGGAATGGAATTGACCTGAAGTTCCGCCAGCTTCATCGCGACATCGACAACGTCTTCGTGAACCTCGCCCATGCCGACGATCATCCCGGCACACAGTTCCAGCCCCGCGTCACGACAGATGTCCAGCGTTTCCAGTCGATCCTTGAACGTGTGGGTCGTGCAAATCTCGTCGTGAAATCGTTCACTGGTATTCAGATTGTGATTGATGCGATCGACTCCCGCCTCTTTCAGCCTCACAGCTTGTTCAGGCTTTAGCAGTCCCAGACAGCAGCAAATGTGCAGGCCGTACTGATCCTTGATCTGCCGCACAACACCGGCCACATGATCCACTTCGCGATCCGTCGGCCCACGTCCGCTGGCGACAATGCAGTACGTGCGAGACTTGCTTTCGGCGGCCTTGCGGGCACCGTCGAGCAGACGTTCAGCGTTGAGCATCGCGTATTTCTCGATTGGCGCTTCCGAGATTTTTGACTGTGAGCAATAGGTGCAGTCTTCCGGACACAGTCCGCTCTTGGCATTCTTGAGATAGTACAACTGGACGGACTTGCCAAAGTATTCGCGCCGCACGCGATACGCCGCATCCAGAATCGCGAGCAGTTGGTCATCGTCAGCGCGCAGGATTCGCAGCGCGTCCGCGCGAGTCAGAGTCTGGCCGTTCAGCACGGCATCGGCCATTTCGTGCCATGACAATTGAGCAGATTCACAAACGGAAGGTGTGGATATCATCAGTGATTTTCCAGAACGGCATCATTCGTATCGAGCAGAGAGTAATTTCAAGCAGAGGTCCCGCTTTTGTACATGCCGGGGACCAACTGGAACGGCATGTTACCGTGCTGACAGAAAGAAAAAACGGACCTCCCGAAGTTTTGGTTATTTCGGAAGAAACGCACCGTTTTAGCGGCAATCCGGCATCGACTCAGACTCTCAGGCCATAAGGCGAACGGCTGAATACGATTTAACACCAGAAGCCCGGCTTCTATCCGGGTATGACGCTAAGGATCGCTCGATCAATAAGTGTCAGATCAGCCGGAGCACACGCCCGGTTTTCAGGCCCAACGGGCCGACTCTATGTCAGCCCAAGGCAAAGCCCTGGGAAATAATTCGACCCGACGATTTCCAGCCCCAACGGGGCGGCACTACGTTTTGGGCTGACCATGGCGAATCCGTTTAGTGTCGCCCCCTTGGGGCTTTTCGTGCTTGACAACCAATAACCCAGGGCGTTGCCCTGGGCTGGCTTATGGCTGGCCCGTTGGGCCGAGCCGCAGGCTGAATTGCAGTGGAACGCAGGCCGTTGGACCGCATCAAGTGTGAATGAGAAACCATTTGCGCCTGATTTAATCAGCACAATTATTTGTCGAGCGATCCGATGCACCCATGCGTAAGTCCTGGGGCATAACTTGGCGAGCGGTGGGTGTCAGCCCACCGAGTTGCCCGCATTTGACTCGGAGGGCTTACGCCGCTCCGCTCGCCATAAAAAAAGCTGGCGAGCCTTTGAGACTCACCAGCCTTTATGTCAACGACGAAATCCTGATTGAGGATGGTCGTCTGCTGATTCAGATTGCTGCAGGATGTTGATTAGTAGCGGTCGCGACCACCACCGCCTCCTCGACCGCCGCCGCCACCACCACCACCACCGCCGCCGTATCCTCGACCGCCGCCACCACCACCACCGCCACCGCTTCGTTCTTCGCGAGGGCGAGCTTCATTGACAACGATATCTCGTCCATCCAGCTGCGAGCCATTCAAGGCTCGGATAGCTTCGTCACCACCAGTTTCCATTTCAACGAACGCAAATCCTTTGGAACGACCGGTTTCGCGGTCACTGATGACCTTGGCCGACGTTACAACTCCGTACTGAGCAAATGCCTGCTCAATACCTTCAGAAGTCGTACCCCATGCGAGGCTACCAACAAAAATGTTCTTACTCATTCAACAAACCCTTGAGCTTTGCAGCTACCAACATACTCGTATTGCTGCCACACGGCAGCCTTCAAAATACTGAATCTGAAAATTTGGATCTGGCCCAAACTCAAATCAAAAAATGTATGCAGCAGGAAAACTCAGGATCAGAACGGATCGTCTTCAAGATTACCCTGTGACCGACACAAATTGCTTCAAACGACTCAAAAAGAGTCAATATCAAACTCAGATTGGGTGAGGCTACCCATATGGTGCTTGAATAGCAACCCCAGATTGCGAACTGCCCGGAAAACAGAAACGATCGGCTTCTGACTCGCTGGCTCTGGGCATGAAAACAGGCAGCGAATGCCCTCGTCGCCGACTTAACCAGCAGAATACAGAAGCTCAGGTCGAGTGTAATAATTGCTGTCCAGTTCGCCCACCAATTCGCCGTCCGCACCTGAGAGACCGTCCCACTTGTAGAGACGACCGTCCGGTGTCACGAAATACCATCCCTGCTGACCCTGAATCCATTTTTCATTGCGGCCGCCCCAGTTCAGGGACAGGTTCCCCGCAGATCGCAGCTGCATAGCACGATCCATCGTCCGAGCGAGATTGCTCATGGACGTCGCAGAATCCTCGTCGGCAAACTGCGTCGAATGAATGCAAAACCTGTTCAGATTCAAGTAACAACTGACATCGACGGTTGCGATCAGTGATCCATTTGCCCCCGACTTGTTGTCCCAGCGATAGATGTTGCCATCGGGGGTAATGAACATCCATCCGACGTTGCTGAGGAACCAGCGTTCGTTCCGACTGCCCTAGTTTTTAAAATCATTTGCGGTGGTTGTAAAATTGTAGAGTTTACCAAGAGCGGCTGTCGTTGGATCCTCGCCCGCAATCTGCGTCGAATGATTGCAAAGGCTGGCAAGGTCTACGTAACAACTGACATCGACGGTTGCGATCAGTGATCCATGTGCCCCCGGCTTGTTGTCCCAGCGATAGATGTTGCCGTCGGGGGTAATAATCATCCATCCGACGTTGCTGAAGAACCAGCGTTCGTTCCGACCGCCCCAGTTTTTAAAATCATCCGCAGTGATTGACAGATTGTAGAGTCGATCAAGAAACGCGGCGTATCGAGACGACGCGGGGCCATCTGTGCCTCCGTCCTGAATCAGCAGATCAAAACCTGCGCCACCAATCAGCAAGTCAGTCCCTCCGCCGCCAAGCAACTGATCATTGCCATCGCCGCCGTAAAGTTCATCGTTGCCGTCGCCGCCGAACAGCACGTCGTTTCCAGGTCCGCCAAACAGGCGATCAACGCCCAGGCTTCCTGTCAGCCTGTCATTGCCATCACCGCCATCCAGCGCGACTTTGTTGGCGCGGGGACGATTTACAGTCAGCACGTCGTTCCCATTGAGTCCCTCCAGCGTCAACTGATCGATGTTTTCAAAATAGAGGTCCAGTCCATTCAGGCTTGCGTTTCGGTCATCGACCGAAATCTGATCGTCCCCGCTTGTTCCGCGCACGATCAGCACATCTTCGCCCGCATAGCCCGCCAGAAATTTGATTCCTGAAGGCAGCATCTGGGCTGTGACCGACCCGTCTACAGTCAGACGGTCTCCCAACAGAGCGTTGCCGTACACCACAAGTCCCGTCAGGCTACTCGCGGGCTGCTTAAAGATGACTCGTTGATTCACGCCATCGACGACTTGTATAAAATCATCGACGGCGAAAACCGTTGCCTTCCGCGTGCCGTAATCTGCGAGTCGAAGATCGACCGTCTGGGGAACCGGCATGAAGAATACGTTTGCCTGGAGATTTTGGATATTTGTATTTCGTGCGATGACGTCGGACAAATGCGTGTTTCGCAGTTCCTGCAGCAGGCCGCCGGAAAAACTGTTTTCATACCAGAATCGATCACCATCCCGCAGGCGTTGAAACTGATCGACAAGGATCCTTGTGAACGTGGCTCCCATGGAGCTTCCCGGAAGGTGATCTTCCGCAATTCCGGCGACCCAAAGATCGATGTTGTTGACTGTGTTGTATGTCGCCTGCAGCGTCGCCGCCACGGCGGGGTCTGACGTGATCTGTGAAAACGACGTGATCTCCGGAAGCCCCAGCGCGACACGCGTGGAATTGTAGTCCGCAAGGCCGTGATCGCGACCGCGCTCAATATTCAAAGACGTGAGGTCAAGCCCCCCCTGTCCTGGCTGACCGAACAGAAAGTTGCGCACCGCATCCACCACGTGAACGTCAAGTTCCTGAGCGAGCTGCGTCGATGCGCCACGCAGGAGAGGCTCAATTCCCGTCGCGATCACGGCCGACGGATTGAAAAATGCGTCTTTCAGCGGGATTGGCCCCTGAGCAATCGGCTGGCCATCGGGACCGATGCGAGCCAGTTCCGGCGACAACAGGGAGTGGCCAAAACGATAGGCCGCCGTCGAAAACTCATTCATGATCCCCGGATCAACATTGCTGTTGTAGCCGGTGTACGGCGCGAGTGCTGATGCACCAAGCAGCGCTGGCAGGAATTCGTTGTAAGTGATCGCCTGAATTTCTGCGGCGACGATGGCGCGGGCCTGTTGATAGAGTTCCTCATCGTTAAAGGTTCCGCATTCGGCGAAAATTGCATCGACAACGCGGTTGTGTTCTCGAACCCACAGAGTCTGCATCGACGACAACCCAATGTTTTCATTGGCTCTGACATCGCCTGCCAGAAACAGCGAGCTGGCGGTCCCGCCTCCGTTCGGAAGTCCTGCTTCGTTGAACGGCAGCAGATTGCCGACGCTGGTCTTCATGTGCCCTCCCTGAAATGTCCGCAATTCATTCGCGCGGACGTAATCGGATCCATAGACAACGGAACCATCAATGAATGCAGTGATCGCATTGATCTGCTGTCGCAAACCATCGGACGAATTGTCACCTATGACGTACTGTGACCGAGCCATGTCAATTGATGCCGTCCCGGTGCCCTGAGGATCAAAGTAGATATCGCCGGTCGGGATCGGTAAGTGGATGATTTCCTCTGGATCGGCTGCGTTGGACAAGTCAATGTCATGATCGACGAATTGCCCCCACATCCAGATGAAGTCGGTCAGGTTGCGATTATTGAGGATGGATGCATCCTGAGCGATCACCTGATTGCTGACAATGCGCGCGTCCGGTCGATTCGGTCCCGCCGGAGTTGAGACCCCGTCGGCGTACTGCGGATCCGCAATTCGCAGCAACTCGATATTGACACTGCCGAGATGCGGCGTTTCGACATTGTTTCCCACACCATCGATCGAAGCGTAAGTGGCCGATAGCAATTGCCTTATTTCGCATAATTCCACAGCCTGGGCCAGGACTTGATTCACTGGATTTCCACGTCGGCGACCTGAAACCTTCATACTTCCACTCGCATTAAAAGAAGACCAAATCTGAATCGCACCGAGTGTGTCTTCGATCGAGACTTCACTCTTGTGCAAGCCACACATGTTGGAAGTGGCCATCTTGATAGTCAGGTCAACGCATTGGGAGAGGCAAGTAGAAAGTTTTCACAGAATCCCGTGTTGACTTTCTGCAACACACGGTTCTGCCCGAAATGACGTGCGCGTGTCAGAAATCGCGGATGTGATGGACTCGCGGATGTGATCGGGAAGTGTGGCAAACCACAGAGACCCACGAACTCTTGAAAGCCCACTGAAACACTGCGATTCAGCCCATCGGGCCACAACAGGTCAGCCTGGGGCAACGCCCCAGGTTTTTCGGCAGCAATGCGTTTTGCCCTGAAAGGGCTACACAAAAACCGTATTGTGGAACCCTTTCAGGGTTCGTGTTCGGATGGTACGTGAACCTGGGGCTGCGTTCATCCGCATTCGCGGATTTTCTTGCCCCTGGCTGATTTGTATGAGCCTTTCAGGCTCAATCACAGCATCCATCAAATACAACTCGTTTGTGGTACGAGGCCGACCATGCACTTCATTTCGCGCAGAACCGAAAATGGACGCAGAACCGACGACGTTTACGATGCGGTGACAGGCTCAATGTTTCCGCGAATCCATTCCGAGAATTGGTCTCCAGTAACTTCGAGACTCGTAAGTCGGATGTATGCTGAGTCCGCCCCCAAATCTACTAAATTTCGGCCAATGCGATTGATTCACTTTCGTATCGATACAATACTGTATCAGCACATGGATTGAAGGAATTACTCCGGATGGCCGAAAATATACGTAATATTACTGGAAATCCAGTCTCCGGCCCCGACTTTCACGGGCGGCAGTCGGAACTCAAGTCGCTGCGACGAACCGTCGAAAACGGCAATCACGTCCTGATTCTGGCTCCTCGCCGAGTCGGAAAATCGTCGGTTGTTGCCGAGATGGAACGGTTACTCAGCGAAGATGGCTGGAAAGTCGTCAGCGTCGATGTCCAGCACGCCGAAGACGAAGCGGGGTTCCTGCAGCTCATGTACGAGGCGATCGATGAATCGCCGGTCGAACTGGAGAAAACAACCGGGGAGAGCATCCGGAGCGGAATTGTAAAGTTCCGATCGATGCTGCGAGGCTTCAGGGCTGGTGCTGTTGGAGTGAAGCTCGAAGTCACGGAAAATGAATCCGCATGGGAAGAGGTGGCCAACCCGTTGCGAGCCCAAATCAAACGGCTCGCCAAAACAAACGACCGAATTCTCTTTGCAATGGACGAACTGCCGATCTTTCTCAGCAGTTTGCTGAAGCAGTCGAATGGCAACGCACGAGTTCAGCGGATCCTGAACTGGCTTCGCAGTGTGCGACAGGCCTGTGGCTCGCGTTTGCCGTGGGTGTTGTGCGGTTCTATTGGACTCGACACGTTCGTAAAGAATCACGGTCTGGAAGGTTCAATCAATGATCTAACGGAAATGTCTGTCGGAGCCTATAGTGAAGACGACGCAACGCAACTGCTTCGACGTCTCGCGGCGGCGGAATCGGAATTCGGCGAACTTCCGGCCGAAGTGATCGTGGACATTCTAAACCGCGTCGGCTGGTTGCTGCCGTATTACCTGCAGTTGATGTTTCATTCGCTCGTGTCCATCGCTGACGCACAGCGCAGTCGAAACTTTCCGTCCCTTGATGACGTGGCCACCGCGTATGCAGCAGCGGCTCGCACGAATAATCTGGGACATTGGTCGTCGCGGCTGAACGATCTGCTGACGCCGGATGAAAAACGTCGAGCGCATTTACTGCTCAATCGCGTCGCCGCCGCGAGCGATGGTTCCACAAGAGAAGAGCTGCTCGGAGCTTTTGCCGCTGCTGCCCCACAGGCAGATGTTGACGAGCTGCAGCAACAACTGAGAATGCTGCTGAAACTGCTCGCTGATGACGGCTACGTATTCGAAGAAGTGGGACGTGTCCGGTTTCGCTCGTTCCTGTTACGTGACTTCTGGAAACAGGAGTTCGAAGTATGACACGCGGTCGCATTCAATCCGGCAAGTCGATCCGCTTTCGCGTGTTCAACCCGCATCGACTCAACGCCGACGAACTGCGCGAGACGTTTGTGGCTCGTCAGAAGTTGTTCGATTCCATCATTCGCGACATCGCCGCCCATAAGCCAAATAGCGTGCCGCAGCATCATCTGGTCGTCGGCCAGCGAGGCATGGGCAAGACAACGCTGCTGCAGCGAATTGCCGTTGAGTTACTGACCGAGCCGCTGCGACAGGAATTTCTGCCGCTCACGTTTCCGGAAGAACAGTACGTCGAGGTCGATCGGCTCTCAAAATTCTGGCTGAACTGTCTGGACTCCGCGGCGGACGCTCTGGAACGAGAACACAACACCGCCGCCGTCGCGGAAATTGACGCGACAGTGCAAGCGCTGGAAAAGCTGGTCACCGACGAAGTCACATTTGGAGAACAATGCTTCGAAGCGTTTCGCAACCTGTGGAAGGGACAGAACCGCAGGCCGGTGCTGCTGATTGACAATTTCAATCTGCTGCTCGGCCGGCTCCGCGACAGCGACTACACCCTGCGAGGCCACTTCACCAAACGCGGCGGCCCAATTCTGATTGCCGCGTCCACGATCTACCCGGACAAAACGGAAGACTACGGTGCCGCGTTCTACGATGGCTTTAAACCACACCTCCTGAATCCGTTGTCACTGGACGAAATCACCGACGTCTTCCGCCATCTGGCCAAAGTGATTGACCGCCCCGAACTGACAGGCCGCATCCAGCAGGAGCTGCCGCGATTGGCGGCCCTGCGGGATTTGACGGGCGGCAACCCGCGAACGGCCGTGTTGCTGTTCGAACTGTTTGTGGATGGTTTTTCTGAAGATGCGTACGAGGACCTGGACGCATTGCTGGACATCGTCACGCCGCTGTATCAGTCGCGTCTGGACCAGTTGTCGGAGCAGGCTCAAATAATCGCCGGCACGCTGGCCCGCAACTGGGCACCAATGACAAAGGCCGCGATCGCCGATTCGGCCCGTCTGAACGCCAGCAGTGTTCCGGCTCAGTTGGGGAGGTTGCGAGATATCGGACTGGTGGAAGAAACTGAGATCTTTCCGGGCAAGAAGACCGGCTACCAGATTGCCGAACGCTTTTTCAATATCTGGTACCTGATGCGTTTCACCACGCGGCGACAGCGATCGAGCCTGTCCAGCCTGGCTCGATTTCTGGAAGAATATCACACACCCGCCGACCGTCTTCGCAGCGCCCGCGTGCTGATGGGCCGCCAAAGTCTGAGTCGCGGCAACATCAACTACGCGATGGCCCTGGCTCAATCGATGGAAGGCCTGCCGGAAGCCATCGAACTGGAACGCCGCGCTCAGTTGGAGCTCATCCAACAGATGGCTGGCGTGCGTTCAAAGATCGCCGAACTCCTCGACCCGGACGAGATCGAACCGCGTGTATATGAGTTCGCGGAATTGAAACAAAAACTGGCGGCTGCCATTCTATCCGATGGACCAATCAAACCCGCTGACTTTGTCGAGCTTGTGCTAAGTTCGCCGTCGTTGGTGCCCGGCGGCAAGGTGGAACATGGTGCAGATCTCCAAGCAGATCGCAACGCTCTGGCCGGGTCGAAACTTTCCGCAGCGGATACAGAGACGATCGTCGCTCAGCTTCAGACGGAGCAAGAGCAACTCGCCGAACAATTTGGCAAAGAAGCAATCGACTGGCTGGGCGAGAGACTGCGGAACAATACTCTGACGTCATGGGACAACAGCGAAGATGTTGCCCTGCTGATTCAAGCCGCTAGGACGAAATTACAAGCCAGCATCATTCGAAAATGTGTGGCAGCGTCCGCCGTGAAGGGTCTTACTGAAACTACGTTTGACAAATTTGTTGATTTGCTGGAGCTGCAACCGCCCGAAAACGCAACAGGGGCAGAATGGTACAAATGGGGGCGGGTGCTCGACGATGAATTCTCGCGATATGCCCATTCCGAGGCTGCCTTCCGGGAGTCTCTACGACGTGATCCTGAAAATCCTTATGCGTGGCATCGCTTAGGTTACTTATTGCAGTATGAAAGGCGTCTGCACGACGAATCCGAGGCCGCTTTTCGTGAAACAATTCGACTCGGCGTGCAACATGCGTGTGTGTGGAATAATCTTGGAAATTCGCTCCAGGATCTGGATCGGTACGACGAATCCGAGGCCGCCTATCGAGAAGCCATTCGAATCAGCCCGGACTACGCCTTCGCCTGGAACAATATCGGCAGCCTGCTGCAGGATCATCTCGCGCGGTACGACGAATCTGAGGCTGCCTATCGAGAAGCCCTTCGAATCAACCCGGAAGACGCCCACGCATGGAATAATCTCGGTAACGTGCTGCAGGTTCATCTCGGTCGGTACGACGAATCCGAGACCGCCTATCGAGAAGCCATTCGAATCAACCCGGAAGACGCTGCTCCATGGAACGGTCTCGGCAACCTGCTCGCGGATCGTCTCGATCGGATCGAAGAGGCAACGGAATGTTATTCACGTACGATCGAGTGTGATGCAACGTTGGACGCGCCCCGGCACAACCTGGTATTCCTCTTGCGAGATCGACTTTGCGAGTCGCAAAAGGCTCTTGTATTGTTTAACGATCTTCGTGACCGGACAACCGGACTGGAGACGCAGCATCTCCATCGAGCGTTGTTTGCGGCCTATGATGACAACTGGGGACTCGCAGTGGACGAAATCCGTGCGGCGCTTGCCGAAACGCATGGACGCTTGCCGCCTGGCACGCGCGACGACTGGTTTCGCGCGTCGGCGGTGCTGTTGCATTTGGGGTTTGGGGAGAAACTGGTGGCGCTGCTGAAAAGCGAAGGAGCGGACGTCACGCTGCTTCCGTGGTTCGCGGCCGTTGAAGCGCATCAGGTCGGCGACCGACGACACCTCGTCAACATCCCCGTCGAAGCTCGCCCGTCCGCCACAACGATCTACGACGAAATCCAACTCCGCCGATCACAACTGCCGGATAAGACGCGGAGAACGTGACAGGTTTCACCGAATCAGCCGGAATGCGTCAGCGTCCGGTTTCCGGTG
>Ga0154020_10003849_pt1 | contig 17979 bp, 20 predicted proteins | sample Klosneuvirus_201_FD_109709 | JGI IMG/M metagenome (GOLD analysis project Ga0154020, IMG submission 109709) | Active sludge microbial communities from wastewater, Klosterneuburg, Austria - Klosneuvirus_20160825_MG | ecosystem: Engineered > WWTP > Aerobic digester > Activated sludge | place... | reverse complement strand
TTGCAAGTTGTTAATTACATTTTTAAACAATTCACTGTCTTGTATTTCATCAAAGTAATAATAGTATTTTTTTGTAAATCTTATTTTAGGTGTGATGGATAAAATTACTGACAAATCGTTTACACGAATAGAGATGTAGTCTGTTATGTTTTTTGTAAAGAAGGTAATATGTCCAAAATTACTTACTGAATAAAAACCATCTTCTTCCAAGAAGAGGATTGCTTTCTCGGTTAGAAGATTCATTTTTCAAGCTCAATGATGTAGTCTCTTCCAAACTCTTTGTTTTCTAGTTTCTTAAGAAGGTTTGCTGGAATTTGTGATCTATCATAATCTTTTCTTTGTGAAAAGATGCCAGCGGCAATTGCTGCTGAAGTATCAACATCGCCACCTACGCTTACACAATCAATAAGTAAATGATGAAAGTCTCTTGAATGCAAGGCAAATGTAATTGCAGATTTTGCTGTAATCATTCCAAGATCATCTCTGCTTCTTACCTCTTCAATGTAAAGCCAATCTTCATTAAGACCCAAAAAACTATTTAGATAATCAGAGACTTCATTAAATGAATCTTTACCATTTCTTACAAGATAAGTTGCGATTGCAACTGCAACAGAAGCAGTTATTCCTCTTTCATTATGAGTAATTGATGCTTGAAGTTCAGCAAATTCTTTAATGAGTTTGGTATCATTCAGCAGTCCAATTGGACAACTTCTCATTGCAGCGCCATTCTTAGAACTAACAGAATTGCATTTTTCAAGTAGCTCTTTGCCGGAACTTATACTGTCTAATAAATTCTGAAATCCAGAAGAATAGCCTTTACGCTTATCTCTTGCATAACAGTTGTAAAAATAATCTGCAATTTTGTTCTTATTTAGTTCGGGTTTGAAAGAGTGGTCTTTTAGGTACTCATATATTGCAACACTCATTTGTGTGTCGTCAGTAAAAGAGCCAGGAATTAATCTATGAAGTTGATGTTGTCTGTAGGAGTATCCATTGTTATATTGTTGAATAATTTGATTATCCAAATACTCAAATGCAGCGCCGTATGCATCAGCTATTGCAATTTCTAGTAGCATACTGATGTAATAGCATCTACTAAATAGATGTATAAAAAGCGAAGCCAAGACTATGATCAAATAAAAAGTCATCCTCATTGAAAGAAAGAATGACTTTTGTTTCTCCATGTTTTACCGTTTGAAAATGGTAAAAATCGCTGTGGTCATATTTAAATCTCATTTTCAACAAATTATTTTCTCTTGCTTTATCAAAAATAAGATCAATCAATTCAAAACACTTGACACAATCTCTGTAAAACTTAGACATTCCATCACCACAGCTATTTGGCTTAAGAGAAAAGTTACTTTCTATTGCATTAGAAGAACCGATCTTTATTACAGCTATTCCAATATTTAACTTATCGTTTGACAGTGGCATTATTATGTTGTAATTGGAATTATTTATCTTAAGCGACTTGCCTCTGGTTGAGTTATTGTAATGAAATCCGATTTCTTCTAACTTTAAATCAAATTCACTTGCATTCATTCTTATGAATAGCACTTGAATAAAATGCAAATCCTAACTCTTGATTGTAACCTTCTCTATTCTCATCAAAGTGAATAAAATATGCCAAATTTGATTTGTGGTAATTACAAAGAAAAACACCATTGATATAATTAAACTCAAACCTCATTGGATAAATAGGTGAATCTGTCAAATTAAGAATCAAATCAATTGAATTGATTATCTTTGTACACTCTTTAAAGAAAGCTTCTTGATCTTTAGCTGATTCAAATCTAAAATGAAGCGAATTTGTGATTAGAACATCTTCTGCATTAATTCCAAGCTTAATTTTCCTTGCAAGTAGATAATATTGACAATAAAGAAGCCCTTTTTTGAAAACCAAGTTGATAATGTGATTTTTATCTATTTGTATTGTTTTATTATTGTTTTTAGAAAACCCATTTTCTTCCAAGAAGAGAGTTAGTTCATCTAATTTCATATTATTTATCTACTTCCCAAAAATAATCAACTATGCTTTTCCAGCCATCTGCACGCATATAGTAACCATCAGTCTTATACTTATTCCAAGGTTGATCAAACAGAATATGCTTCCAGCTTGGATTTTTCTTGGCTCCAACAATTTCAGGATGATCGTCAATAAGATAATCAGCATGAACAATTGTTTTGTCGTGTGTGATGACAAGTTTATTGCCAAGAAATGAGAGATTCTTGAAGAACCAATCAGCTTTATTGTAGAAACAGTTTGGATTTGAAATAGGGGCTGTGCAAAGAAACACCTCATGTCCCATCTGATGAAGTTCTTTGATCGCCTCTATTGACCCTTCAATTAGTTTGAGGTTGCGAAATGCTTCATCACTGTGGAAGTATTTGTCTACCGCGTCTCTAACACCTGGGAAGTTTTCTTCAAATCTAAACCTCTTCACATTATCAAGTGTAAATTCATTTGCCCTACTTGGATATGTCTGTGATAGAAAACGAAGCACCTTTGTTGTAAGATCAACACAGACACCATCCTTATCAATTGCTATTGTTGCCATCTAAATGAATAGCATATACAGATTAATACTAAAACCTGAACTGATTTGTTTTATATGTTGTTGAAAGAAACTTTCCATTTTCATCTGGATTAAGTCTAAACTTGAAACAAGTAAAAATTGCGTCTAAATCAAACCAAAAATCACAAAAACTATTTGTATTTGAGTAGAAAGGGAATGGCGTGGTTGATGTAATTAGGTCTATACATTTTTCTTGGTTTATTATTCTTTCTTGTTGTTCTCTAAAACGTAAAAGATACTCTTTTTCATACTTTTCTAGATATTCTTCTATTTCAGAAATTATTGATTCAAAATTCTTAGCCAAAGAAATAACAATATCTTTGTTGTTTGTATAGTTAATAAGCTCGTCTATACGAACCAAGTTCGTAGTCCAAATATTAATTCTAACAAACCTGTCTTCATGTCTACGAGGAATTGTTTCATTTTCATAGAATGCGTCTATTATTTCTGAATTTTGAAAAGGTTCAATTGTAATATATACTTTGTCAGTCTGTTTGAGATAATCTTTTGCATATCTTCTGTCATCATAAACAAAACCTTCTTCTTCTAGGAAGAGAATAAGATCATCAAAGGAATGAATCATTCATTGGTATAGCATCGTGATGTTCAAAAGTTAAACCATCTTCAAGATCAACTGTCATAAGTTTTTCATTAGAGTCATTTACATGAAATATTTTGCTTGGATAAATGTCAAGACTTATTGGATATTTGCCAAAAAACTTACTTGAGTTTCTAAAACGAATATTTGGACTATCTCTTTTCTTTACCTCTCCAAAGATAATATCCATATTATCAAATATTTTCTGAAACGTGCTCATATTCATTCCGTTAGAGCGAAGCTTTACATTTATGTTCACAAGAACACTGTAGTAAACATAGTACGTTGGAATCGTGTTTGTAAAGTAATACATGTCAATCATACATTCGGTCCGCATTGTAAGTCTTACTTTAGACCCGTTATATACTCTTGTATAAATTCTATTGTTTTCAACAAAACCATTTTCTTCAATAAAGAGAAGAAATTCAGACATAAATTAATGTAGCATGGGTTATGTAATATGTCCAAATACATCATCAATTAAGTTGGAGTCTTTAACATTTGTAAAAAACAGATGTGCATTTGAATCTTTTATTACAAAGAAAGCCGACACGTTTGTTAAGTAATATGTATCTCTATAAACACTGTCATGAAAGTGTTCAAAATAAATATTGTCAACCCTGTTTTTACTCTCACAATAATCAGAAAGCAAGTTAAATATATCATACAGGTCACATATATTTATTACTTCCTTGATTTGTTCAAGATGAACTCCTCTCTTATTGAATGGGCAATAATAGGTTTCAAAATAAATTGAGAGATTTCTTGATTTGAAAGCAATGGTTAAATAAGTCGTTTCAAAATTAATTCTTACTGTTTTTTCGTTATTTATATCCAGAGATTTTTTGTACATAAATGCTTTGTTTTCAACAAATCCATTTTCTTCTGCAAACATAATTACACTATCCAAATATCTAACCTTACTTCTTTTTATCATTTGATGAATGATAGCAGACTATTTAGTACAAATAAGTATCTTCAAGATCATTTATTGTAGAATAAATAACACAATCGTATTCATCTATAACTATTCTTAGTCTGTTGCTAGATAAATAAAGTCTACCATCTTTTTCACATTCATGGAACGAATTCCCATTCTTGCTTGTATTGAAAATATATTTGAAGCAGTGTCTGTAAGTGTTGCAACATAGAATAAACATGTCAATGTTTTTCAAAATCAGGTCCAATTCAAAAAGCAAGTATTCAGTTAATGTGATATCTATCAGATTTTCTGATTTGTAAGAGCCTACTCTTTGAGTAAAAACAATATTAATACTACTAAGAACACTCATCCAAACAACGGATAGATATGCATTTTCTGCAACTTGTTTTTCAAGTTTTGTATATTCATTTCGATCAAGTTTTTCTGCTTCACAAAAGCCATTTTCTTCTAAATATCGAATAACTTCAAGCTTGATCTTTTCCTCATATCTTGACATTCGTTACAAATAGCACTGTAGAAATTAAACGTATGGCTCATCTATCTTGCTATACAAAGATAAACCATGCTCATTAATTGATAGATACATCTTTCTACCATAATTATCACTTGCTTTATAAGTTTTATGCCTTGGAAAATAATCGAAATCCAATTTTATACTTCCGCTCATGTTTCCAAGAATACATTCAAAAATAAAAAGATTGTCTGAAATTAGCTCAACTGCATTAAACAAGTCTTCTATTGTCATCAATCTGCTTATATAAATACGAGAGTGGTATCCTTTGTCTAGCTTCAGTTCTAGTCTAAACATCTTAAAATCAAAAGGCATAACAACAATAAAACATATGTTGTCTTTAATGAATTTCTTGAAAGTAGTTGTCTTATCTTCTGTTTGAAAAAATCCGAAACTCTCCAGCTTATAGATAAAGTTATTTCTCAATACAGTTATATTTTCAAGTTTTTTCTGAAACTCATTTTCTACTGTCATGCTACAGCATAGCACATGCTTTATTTCTTTATTTCACTATACAAACGACCACCATCTTCGTTTAAATCCAAGTATATATATTTTGACTTCCCACCAGATGCTCCAATTTCAATCTTGCAACAAGTAGATTTAGTTAGCAAATCATCCAAAACAACTGCATATGCTTTTGCAATAAGCAGAATAGAAACAAAAGAAAACAAATTGCACTCAACTGTTTCTATCAATTTAGACAAGTTTTCTACACTTTCTATTTGGTCTTCTAAAAAGATAGCAATTTCGTTTTTGTATGCGAAATTAAATCTAATGTTTTCACCATCAAAAAATACAACAAAATAAGTATCTTCTGTTACAGGCTTAACAAAATATTCTACTGTATGTGAAAAACCAAACAATTCATCCACCCTACTTTTGGAGTAAAACCCAATTGACTCAATGTAATTCACAAACTCATTTAATTTTGATTGACTTTGAGTCATTGGTGAGCATAGCAGATAGCTTTACAATTAATTAATTTTCTAGCTTACAGTATAAGCTGCAATAACCCTCTTCAATTTTCATACAAATTTTAGTAAAACCCACTGTATCTATTTCATACTCAATAAGATCAAGAAGAATATTATTGATAAATCTATCAGCTTCATACATTTCAAGAATAGCACTAAAAACAAAAGTGTTTGTTTCAATCAAGTCAATTAATCCACAAACATTATCAATAGAAATAATACTTTGATAAACATTAAAATAATTTTCTTCATTCATTATACTAAGACACATGATATCTTTATTAAGAGTGAAAATCATATAATTTCCAGACTCAAACTCTTTCAAAAAACGATGCACGTTCAAAAAACGCTTTTGATTAAAGAACCCTCTACTCTCTAGCTCGTAAATAATTTCCAGATGTTCAATCTGTTCTAAATCCATACTTAGTGATAGCATATATTTTATAGCTTACTAAATAAGGTGAAACCTAATTCATCTCTTTTTAGGAATATTCTATAATTTTCTATTCCCAAGAATATTTGAATTACTTTAAATTCATCAGGAATCACATCAATAAAAAAAGCGTGTTCACCAATCATTTGAGTCAAACAACTAAAAACAAAAAGATTGTCTTCAATTAAATTAATTACAGTAACTAACCTGTGTTCAGAACATGTCATTTCCAACAAGACTTTATTCTTGAAAGAAAATAAAGAAATAAAGATTTCTAGAAAATTATTTATGTAAATCTTAAAACTCATATTTTCTGTCAACTTTTTCCAAAAATAAACGCCTTCAAGGTAAAAACCTTTGCTTTCCAAGACAAGCACAATATTATTATATTTGTTGTCGTACATTTTCTTTTTCTCATAACCAGTACTACATTTTTTATCTTCAAATTCCATTATAGGTTCATAGCACAAACACAATTTAATTTACCACACAAATAAACAAACAATCATCTAGAATCAAACCAATAAACACCATCCATCCTCAATCTAAATACACGACCACACCAGAGCCCCTTGACTCGGCATGGGTGTCGTGTCGTAACGGTAGAGTCAAGCCCTCTGGAGAGTCCTCTATTTTGACTGAGGATGAGTTACTGCCCACACCCTCACCCGCAACGCCGAACGGTGAAGGATGAGCATATCATCTGGCATATCATCGAAGGCGTGTGCCTATAAGGACCGGGCGCGCACGCGCGCGCGAATATTGTATACAATGTTAAGTAACCTACAAAAATAAATACAATCCCCCAACAAAAAAATTAAAACCACCCAAAGAAATACAATAAGTTAAATACAAGCTCCAAACACACAGAAGTTAAAACAATTTGCATTTCCGCTGCCCGCCGCACCGCCGCCTCGCAGCGCCACACAAAAAACCTAAAACCACAACCCCCCAAACCCCCCAAACCAAAACCAGAAGAAAATACAAACAGAGAGATACAATTATATATTTTAATTTACTTATTCGACTTATTCGCGTGCGCGCATACGCGCGCACATACACACGGTCCTTATATACAACAAAAAATCAGAGGGCTTAAAATTACAATGGTAACGTCGTTTTACACAATAGAATTTGATGGTAAAGAAATGTTACATTTTAGAGTGAGTGTAAAGTAATTTTACATAGCTAATTTCCCCTCCGGGGTACATAACAAATTCTAAGTAACAGTTAATTAACCCCTCTCTTGAGATAGCTTGTTTTTCTATGGTGTCAATAGATAAAATCTGATGTAGATTTCTGTTAATTCTCTACCTTGATTAATTTACCGAATATGTTATTTCTTGAGCACCAACCATTGTGATGACCTTTGTTGTTTGATATCCTGTATCTAGTGCCTTCAATTGCAGTAATTATATGCAGGAATTGTCTTCCTGAGACTTTACACAAAATAATATCGCCAATTAACAATTCTTTGTCTTTAATTGGTTCAAGTGTACACAATTGACCTGATTTAATTAATGGTAACATTGAATTGCCATGAGGTCTAAAAGAAATTGTTTTGTTGTTCTGTAGTTCTGAAATATATTTTGTTGCCCAGCCCATTTGTTTACCTTTCTCTTGACATAGTAGCAGAATTTGATATGGCTTCTCATGCTAACAAAAGAAGATTGGGAAAAGGTTATGTTTGAGGATGAAATTAGAAATAAGTTTCTTGATGAGAAATTGAAAAAAGACCAGAATTTAGTAGAAAACGATCTTGAAAAGATGAGTGAAATTATTGACGATTGGCGAAGAATGAATGTTGCTTGGTTTTTGAAATTCTTGTTTGATAACATTCAACCAATCTCATATAAGATACTAATTTCTCATAAGGGTTATCCATTGAGATTGATTGATTTTAATCATGTCGTTTCAAAAGAACAAATCAACTTATTTTTAGAGTATTCATATCATTGTTTGAATAATAGAATGTTCAGTGTTAGTGATATCAGATATGCTTTGAAGTGTATAAAGAAGTATGTTGATTTTGACTCTTATGACATAAGAGATTTGGCGAAGAGTTGTATTGAGCTTTGCAAAAGTTCATTGAGGGAAGTTAGGAAATGTAAATTGATTGAATTTAATGAGGGTACTGATAGAGCATTTGTGTATGTAAATATCTCAAGCAAGAAGCTTGAGAAAGCTAAACAGAAAGGCGCCTGTATCATAGGTTTAGATGAGATTGGTAATATTGATTATCAGGATCACTATTGCTTTAGAAGCATTTCTGTGAATGAGGTTCAGAAGTTGGTAAATAACGGAATACATGAAAGTCAATTCAGAATTTCTGCTTTTGATAAGGATGGGTTTAATATGTATTTTGAAGATAGAGTTCAACTATATTTGTTTTTAGCTTCAATTGGAAATAGTGAGTTGATTTGTTATATGGCTGGTGAATTTCCTATTGTCGATTTGTGAGAACGTGTTAGTTTAATATATGCGTAAATTTGTTGTCAAAGGAGACTTTAGGAGTATAAGAGGAAGGAGAGCAAATTATGTTACATTACATAGAGAGTTACTGCCAGTAGATATTAAAGAAGCTCCATTTCCATTTTGGAATATTAAGTTGTTTGGATTCGAGTCAATTGGTGTAGATTTCTGGAAAGACATTATTCTGTTTCCCACAATTTGTATTCTTGCAAGAGACTTGTTTGAAATGAAGGTTGAAAGTATAAAGATAAACAACACTGAGTATAAATTGCCATTCGCCAACAAATACAAACCAACAAAGAAAGATATACTTAAGGCAATTGATGATATTGAATATCCAAGTGAATCAACATTGATTACACTATGTTACAATTATGATAAGAACTTTATACCAACTTATATGAATGAAATATATGAGAGTCAAGGCTATAAATTTAAAAGTGATGGTTTGTTGAAGATGGTTGAAAATATCAAGTCTGGATTGCCTAAGTGTGATTTAATAAAAAATTCACATAGAAGTGTCATTGGTAAAACCAAAAAACCTGTAAAACCAAGAAAAATAAAACCCATGCTTATAGCAGGTGTGACATAATCTGCTATATTGAATTATGGGGAATAACAAAGCTGTATTTTCACAAGAACTTATTAATGAAAGACAGGCTTTAGTTCTAAAGGGCGAGGAAAATGGATTTGTTTTTTACAATGGCAATCTATACAAGAAAATCAATTCTGATAAAAATTTGGTTTCCGTAAAAGATAGATATATTAGTTTTGAGCTGGATGAGTTTTATGGCGACAATATATTATTGTATCCCAAGTTTGGAATTTCGACTTTTCCTGCGATAAAAGGATTTGATTTCAGTGCTTGTTTTTTTGACACATATAATACTCTTTATGCTTATTCAAGCATAACATCTGTATTTGATTCAATTGTAAACTTCTTTCGGGACGGGATGAGCATACTTGAAAGGTACAGTTTTAGTTATAGGGTTACTCAAGCAGAGATTCACGTTATTTTTGCAACAAAAGGTGGTGAGAAAATCACCTTTTCTAGTAGTGGAAGATATTTTAGAGGAAGATTGATAAGTAACTCGGAAGATGAGTCTAATGATTTGTATGGAGTATAAACAAATGCTATGATTACAAATGCAAGATTTAGTTAATCTTGAGATAGAGCGTTTTAAATATAGGCAAAGATTGATTCTAAAATTGGAAGAAAATGGTTTTGCTTCTAATGAAGATGGACTTTTCTACAAAAAAATTAAGATAAATAAATTTGATACATATGTATGTTTTGCCATGAATTCTTACCTAACTCGTAATGTTTTATTGACACCTAAGTTTGGACTTTCGGAAACCCCTGTGAGGGATATACAATTCACTAACCACAACTCGTCTTGTTTTTTTGATACTGATGGAAGTAAAGATGCATGTAAGGCTATTTTGCACACTTTTGATTCAATAATGAATTTCTTTTGTGATGGCAAAGATGTTAACAGCAAATATAAAAACAGTGTTTATACATACTGTGTAAATGAACATCTGAAATTCTCAGTTGATCCATCAGATCGTTTTGGCCATCAAAGAACTCATTTTCCAGCATTTACTTTTTCAAGTAGTGGCAAATATTTCATAAGCTCAGATGCAATAAACTCCGAAGAAAGTGATGATCTATATGGACGTTAAAACATTTAAAGACAAAAATGTAACTCAAAAAATAAACCATTTAATTCTTACTTTGGAGGAAAATGGATTTTACATGGATTGTAATATTCACAAAAAAGATATTCAAAAAAATATCTGCTTCATTAAAGGTAACTCTTCAAAATATTTACACATACATATTTCAGATATGAGTGTTTATTATTGTAATTTGCGTATTGTGTTTTACATGCATGAAACTGGGATTTCAGGACTTTCAGCAGAATTTGCTGATTTGTCAACAGTGCTTGATTTTGTTTATTCATTCAATGAAGTATTTTTCCCCTTTCTTGAAAAAGAATTAAACAACATTTTTAAATTTAAATGGGAGGCTTGCTTTGACGAAGAAGATAACATTCATCTAAAGATTTTTAGACTTGAAGCATATAAGGAAATTGAAGGTAAAAACTCATTGGTTACATACTATTTTGATGAAAGGCTGGAAGATAAATACTTTATGGAGATAACGGTATGTTAATAACTGGTAATCCCAAAAAAGATGAAATGATAAAGACCTTAACTCTTCTTCTTGAAGAAGATGGATTCTTTATTGAAAACATAGAAGCGAAAACAGGTCTTGCCTTCAAAAAAGGAAATGTAAAAGGCATTGTGGGCCCTGGTCAATATATTTGTATCCATGATATTCATAAAGATGATGTTTCTTTTGTTTTCTCTGTTGTTAAAAACAATCCTTTTGTTCAATCCTGTATTTCTGATTTTTACTCAAATTATGAATTTGCTTTTTCTTTTATAACCATATATTACAAATTTGTACTTGAAATTTTGAATGATTCACCAGGATTAACTTTTAGATTACAGTTCTTAACTAACTTAGATTTTAGTTGTGACTTTATTATGATTGGATATGATAAATTTGGAATAAACAAGAAAACAATATCTATCGGAAACATAAACAAAACTCCACTTAATGTTGCTATTTAATTAGCATTGGTTATTTATTTAGTACTTAATTGGTTTTGATTTTATCCATTGTCTTTTCGTGGATGTGTGTTATGATAGTTTTATGACGAGTCAGAATTTTATGAAGCCTAGTAAGATTGTACCACCAGCAGACAAGGCTCGTAAATTCTTAGTAGATAGTAGAGTTAAACCACTAGATGCCCATATTTCATGGTCAACACTTTCTTGTCGTAAAGGTAGACAAATTCGTTGTTCAACACATACAGATACATTCCACGCTCTTTGGAAGTTTGTATCTGATGAGATTCAGATACAAAAAGATAAAGGTGATGGATATGCAATCGCTCTTGGTGCTCACCCAGATGCAGAAAAATCAGTTGGGAATGCAACCTGTTCAACAATTGAAATGGTTCACCTTGATTGTGACGGAAAAGTTAATGTGCTCACAATGGGCGAGTTTGTAGACTACCTAACTCTACTCGATATTCAAGCTATTGTTTTTCCTTCTCCATCAGAGAAAGCTGAGAATTGGAGAGATGCAAAAAGATACAGAGCACTAATTAGAACCACAAGGTTCACTCGTATTGAAGATGAACCAAACATCAATAAGATGTGGCAAGAAAGATTTCACTCCGTTCGTCTTTGTATGGTTGGCTCTTCAAAAGATAAAGATACAGGCAAATATCCACAGTTTGATGAAACTGTACAAAATCTATCTGCACTTGCATATATTCATCCACGATACTTTCCCAGAACAAAAGATAACGTAGTCTTCGTTGAAGGCAATTTCATTATCGACATTGAACACCTATGTGAATCAATGAAAGCTAATGAATTCATAACAAAAAAGAGCTTTCAAGACATTGCCCTTGACCCTGAAAAAGTTTCAGAAGAAGCATCTGCCCTATTTGAAGCCCTAAAAAGAAATGATTTTATTACCGGCCAGAGAAATGATAGAGGCTTCTACCCAACTAAATGTCCAAGAGAAAATGAACACGCTTCTTCTTCATATGGAAGTGACTCCTGTGCATATAATCCAAATTCATATCACTGGTATTGTATGCATGAACATAGCGGTGGACAAAGAAAAGGACAAGCAGGAACACATCTTTTAACTACATGGTTCCTTGAAAATTATCCAGATGAAGTATCCTTGATTTCAAAAAAAGGATCAAAAGCAGCTTATTTAGTAGGCCAAATTGCAAATTTGAACGCTATGCAAAATAGCTCTCCAATTGTTCCCACGATCGTGTCAAATGAAATTTTAAGCTCAATTTCCACCGTACTGCGCGAGCACGCAATTTCGGAGCATGGCTCCCTATTAGTTCAAAATATAAGCGTTGGAGCGGGCAAGTCACATGAAATTCCAAAAATCGTAAAGCTTCACCGTGAAATCGTTTCCAGCTTGAATACGGGGTACTTTGAGAGCCAGGAGGAGGGCGACAATCGGAACATAAGTGCGATTGTTTTGGTGAGGGACAGAGCTGGTATTTATGCGGCTATGAATCTTGCGGAAGAGGAAGGAATTAAGTGTGCATATCAGCAGTCTATTGATTCAGTTAAGAAGTCTGATGGAAGTCATGTATGTCATTTGGCTACAAAAGCGAAGATGTTATCTGAGCGTGGAATTGATGCGAGACAAATTTTGTGTAGGGGTGGAGGAAGTGGAAAACCATGTCCAAAATCTCTTTTGGGATGTGGAAAGATGTGTCCTGCTGAGAAGGGATTTGCTGGTTCACAGAATCCTGAATTGGTATTTGCGACACACGCTGGCGCTCCTGGGATGGATCGTTTTCGTAGACAAAATGTTCTTGTCATTTCAGATGAAGCTGAAGTTAAACAAGTAGAACAGGTAACTCTAGATAAGCCAACTATCATTGCAATTTCAAACCGAATGAGGGTATATAACCGCGTTACTCTTTATGCTTGGGTTATGCTTCTAAGAGCTATAAAGAATGATTTTGGGTATCTTGACACAGAACCATGTAAGCGTGAGAATAAAGTAAAGAAGACTCTTAGAGATGCAATTGATAAAGAGTGTGAAGAAACACTAAATATGATTAGATATGTCTGCTTTGGTGATTCTATTTATTATTCCACATGGAACAATGAAGTTACTAGGATGAAGAATGAGTGGATTGAGGCTTGTAAGAAAGCAGAAGATGAGGGTATTGAGGCTCCAAAAGAGCCAATATATCCAACTGCACCAACTCACGATATGATTACGAATGACGAGCTTGTTAATTATCTACTGTATCAGATTACTGCTGCAACTAGAATTCTTACGCTAAAGGCAAATTTGAGTTTGCCCATTGAGTTGTTTCAGGAGGAGCTAGAAAAAGAAGTTGGTCCAAGGAATATTGCTAAGTGTACTGAGGCAGTATCTCGTTGGATTGATGGAGCTAATGTATTTCCTGTAACTGACAATGAGGGTAGAGTTAACCCAGGTGCAAGAAATGTAAGTTGGTTTGGACCAATGACAAGATTTGTTAGAGATCATGTATTGCATGAGAGTGGATTGGGAATTCTTCTAGATGCAACCGCAGATCAGCACTTCTGGCGCGGTGTAGTAACAGAAGACAGATTGGAATACAAACGTGCTGTTGTTGAAGAGCAGGCAAATGTTCGTAGAGTTTGTATTGCATCTAAGACTGCACTTAGCAAGTATCTTCTTAATCAGAAATTGGGAGTAAATTGGGCTTGGTTTCATAAGCTTCTTGCTAATGTTATTGTACAGCTTAAGAAAGAATACCCAGGTGGAGAAAAGAAGATTGCTTTTTGCTCTAGAATGGCAATTTCGCTACCCGTTAACTATATTCTATCTGGTCTAAATGAAACAGATATTCTAGATGTAATGAAAGACACCGCACATCCTCTTAGTGCTCAAACTTCTGCAAATAATAACAAGTCTACTGTTTACAGCAGCTTGCTTTCTTGTCCAGAAAAGACAAAGAAGCTTCTATTGAAATTGAAGGAATCATTTCCCAGAATGATCTGGACACATTATGGAAGTCCACTTTCTATTGGCAGTAATGCTCTCAAGGAATATGATGGATTTATTTCCATTGGCGATCCAATTCCGCACCAGTCTAATGTTCAAGCTGTTACAGCCATTACCAAACGCGGTATGATGGAACAGTCTGAATTTGATGCACAGTGTACACTGGAACAGTGGTTCGGACGCGCAAGAGCAATTCGTAGAACAGATGAAAATATCTTCTTCCTTCATGTTGGTTATTGCATTCCTATCTCATGGTCTAGCGTTGAGATAGTAAACGCGGATCATTTGATTGAAGACGAAGAAGTAGATTTGATTACATTTACAAGCACAAACTCTGTTGATCTTGAAGATAAGTCAAAGACAAAATCAATACTTCCAATAACAGAAATAAAGTTTGTTGAATCAAATAGAGAGAGGCACCGCGATCATCTTGAATCAAATATAAATTCTGAAATTGAAACAGCAGAAAATCCTGCTTCTGTGTTGGGTGGACTTAGTAGTTCAGTTTCATTTAGAATCAATTACCCCGGCGCCGTTTTGTTGAGCGCAAGTGATAATCTTTGCGCTGTAGAAGGTACTTCTGTTAAATTTATTGACCCCATCTCAGTTTATCACGAAATCCAAAATCAAAAGATTCCCGATCCAGTTATGAATACCAAAATTGTAACTACAGCTAAAACAGATAGACAGTATTACGCAAGGTTTCTTATCACTCTTGCGCATAGCCACTTTAATGCCGAAGAGTTTATTCAGAGAATGATTGATTTTTGCGGGAAAGATTATGCACACTATAGAGAAGTTTTACTTTTCCGTAAAGAAGCATCTCCAAGCATGATTGCAAACATTCTCGCTTTCCTTTATCTTCATATGACTTCAACAGATCATACTCATAACTTGTATCTCGCTAAGTATAGAGGAATTACGGCGAGTAGAAGAATTGATGTTATCTCTACACAAATGAGAGAGCTTGCTAGCGCAACTGAACTAAATCCAATTTATTTTACAGATCAGTGTCTCAAGGACTTCATTTATGGTAGGGCAGCCAAGGCTTCTTATGATTCAATCTACAAGGGAATTGATTATGTTGTTAAAAAGCGTGGATATGCAAACATTCCGAAGATGTTCAATCCAATGACAGAGGCAGAGTTTTCTGAGATTATTGCTAAAGATATTCACTCACTTCCCTTTGATGAAGTTAAACAGGCTGCTTACATGGCTCATGGTCAGTCTAGACTTGACTTCTACAACACATTTGAAGAGTGTAATAAAACTTACTTTGAATCTAAGTTCCCTAGCGTGTGGATTATTGAGGGTAGTCCAAATAATATGAAGCATGGAAAGAATGCTTTCTATGCCAAGTCATCATCTAAAAAAGATATTCTATTCTCTATGGCTTATTACGGCTATGTAATGTCAAATGAAAAAGAACCTAAAGATGGTGATGACGCTTGGGAAGGAGTAAAAAAGAAGCTTAATCTCAAATAAATAATTCTGGTTCCATAGTGCTATGTATTGAATATGGAACCAGTTGACATTTCTTACTGGAGTGAAAGCTCAATTATAGCAGAAAGTGACAACCTCAAACGAGTAATTCATTCAAAATATAATCAAGTAAAAACAATTTTTGATGCTAAAAGAATTATTGCCGAAACAACGAAAGATGTTTCTGTTATGAACAGTATCGCATCAATTGACTTTTTGAAAAACAATCTTCTAAGGAACTTAGATATTACAGTTGACGTTCTCTTTAAACTTAATAATATGTATCCACTTAGATATTATGATATCAAATTCTTGATTGAGCATTCAAAGAATGAGTCTGTTTTGGAATATATTTTGCGCTTGTTTGAAACATATGTTAGCATTATTCCAATTATTCTAACAAGCAAAAACATTCCAAAAACTCTTGTTTCTAAAGTCATTAGTGAATTCAAAAACAAAGACGAAATTATTGAAACCTTGTTAAGCAATTATGAAATAGAGCCTGAATTGTTTAACTGCATTCTTGAAACAAGAAGAATCATCTCAGGCACTCATCAAGAATTTCTTTGCAAGAATGCAACAAATCCATCAACACTTGAATCATTGTTTGAGTATTGCAAAAAATACGATGAATTAAAAGAGAAGACCAATCTAATAAAAATGATTGCCTCGAATCCAAACATAAATGAAAAAACAGTAAATATGATTATGGATTATGATTCAAAACGCTTCTCTGAAGCAATCAACAATAATGAAAAAGCAAAGGCTTTTGTCAAAAAACCAGATGTAATTACCGTTGATAATTCATATGTTACAGAACATGGAGTTTATCATGAAAATGATAGCCAAGCATACACAGTAGATTCGGTTCCAGAAGAATATCAAATACGATTCATTGAAAAAATTAGTAAACGCTCAGGAGGTATTGGATACCATGAAATACCATTCATTATCAATGCAAAATTTACAGACAAAGTTCAGAAAATTATTCTTGAATTAAAAAACAATAAACTAAATGAACTTTTGTCTTTAAATAAACACACAAGTTACGATACTCTGAAGGAGCTTGCGTATGATAATTCAGAAATTACCAGAGGTAATGTTTTTAATCACATAAAAAGAGATGATTCTATTCACAGAATACTTAAAGACATGGATTGTGTTATTGGTTGTGATGGAGCGGAAAAGCTACACAGCTTTGCCGAAACCACAAATGACAAAAGAATCCATGAAGAAATATACTATTTCAATAAAGACAAGACAGATATTATTTGTTCTCTTGCAAAAAATGAGTTCATAGATGAAAATACTCAAGACCTGCTTGCTCATGAAAATCTTGAGGTCCGTAAAGTTCTAGCTGCAAATAAAGCAATAGTTGAAAGAGTACAAAAGTTTCTTATTAGTTCCGCATGGTCAAACGACATATTGGAAATTATTGCTTCTAATGAAGCAATAAAAGAAAGTAATCAAAACCTCCTAATTGAACATCACCCTAACATTGTAAAAAAACTAATTCATAACCCGTCTGTAACTATAAACTTGCTTGAAAAGATCGCTAACAAAAACAATAAAGAATATTTGCTTGAAATTTGCTCTCTTAGAATTGATTTGTCAAAAGAAATAATTGAAAGACTGGCGCAATCTTCATATGAGGAAGTTAGGATTAAATTTTCCGCAAGAAGAGACAACTTTAATGAAATACTCAAGCTTCTTGCAAATGACAAAAATCCACAAGTAAGAGCAAATGCTGCAAAGAGCATATATGTAAAATCTTCAGAGATAGAATTAATACTAATATATGACAAGGATGTAAATGTAAGAACAGAACTTGCAAAAAACAAGTCTATTTCCTCTGGTGTTAGATACAAACTTCTTCAAGATGATGAAGAAGAAGTAAGACTTGCTGTTATCAAGTACAATAAATTAAATAGTGATGATTATTCGTTAATAATAGAAAGCAGAGATAAAAACATGCTAAAAGCAGCACTTGAGTCTGCTTACATCACAGATGATGAAAAAAATCATATAAATAAGAAAATTAAAATTATGGAAAGCCATGAAAACAAGAATGCTGTTCCTTCTGTGTTTTACGATACTCCAAAATATGAATTTCCTATCATAAAAACAAATGAACAAGTTACTCTCACAGAGCCTCTTTCTTCCGAAGAATTTGCAAAAGTACAAGAAAAATTTGATAGAATTCAAAAGCTTATGGATGAAGTAAACAAAACACAAGCTAAGCCAATTGAAACAGAAGTTAAGCCAATTGAAACAGAAGCTAAACCAATTAGTTCACCAACAAATAACTTTAAGTCTAATCTTATGAGTGAGATAGATTCTTCTTCAATAAGGGTTGCATCTAGG